>CBJMI02800__coassemble_739_pt1 | contig 13617 bp, 9 predicted proteins | sample CBJMI02800__metabat2_low_PE_003 | metagenome-assembled genome bin CBJMI02800
GGTCTCCGCCTGGGTGCGGTACGGGGTGTCGGCGACGGTCAGCCGTGCCTGGCCGGGGAAGGCGGAGGCCACCACCGAGGGGCTCATCCCCGGCAGCACCCCCGGCGAGGTCACCGACGGCTCGGTGGCCACCAGGGCGCTCTTGGTGGTGACGTTCCAGCCGCGCGCCTCGACCGTGTCCGCGCCGGCCGCCCCGGTCAGCACACCGCGCAGCTCCAGCAGGTTGCGGCCGTACTCCAGCACCAGCGGGTTCTGCGGCGCGGGCGTGTTCGGCGCCGGCGCCCCGGACGCGGGCTGCGGCCGGACGAACTCCAGCTTCCCGTCGTCGTCCACCCGCACCTGCGCGCCGCTCTCCGCCGCCAGGAACTGGAGGAACTCCCAGTCCGGGACGTTCGCCTGGGAGAGCTGCTGGTGCACGACCGGGAAGGAGTCGACCCGCCCGCAGGCGAGGCCCGCTCCCGCGGCGACCTCCCGGACGATGTCGGCGGTCGTCATGTTGCGGAAGGCCTTCACCCGGCGCCCGCGCATCAGCCGGTGGGTCACCGCCGCGGCCCGCACCACGGTGTACGAGCCCGTGGTGTCCACCTCCAGCTCCAGCGCCGTCACCTCGCCGGTGAACAGCCGTACCTGGGTGTGCCCCTGCACGGTGACCACGGACACCCGCAGCTCGGTGCCGATGGTGATGCCGGTCGCGGACAGGAAGGTGTGGTCCGCGTCCCGGAAGCTCAGCACCGCCGTGTCGGGCAGTCCCACGCTCTCCTCGATGTCGCAGGACACCAGCTGGGCCGCCCACGCCGGCGGCAGCGGCCCCGGCGCCTCGACGACGGGGTCCGCGGCGAACGGCCGGCCGCCCCGGGCCTCAGGAGTGGTCATCGCCGGCCGCCCCGGGTGAGCTCGTCGATCCCCGGCACGATCAGCTCCGCGCCGGGGACCAGGGCCAGCGGATCGTCGATGTCGTTGGCCTCCGCGATGGTGCGCCAGGCCGTCGCGTCCCCGTACGCGCGCCAGGCGAGCAGCGGCAGGCTGTCGCCCGCGATCACCCGGTGGGTGCTGCGGGCCTCCGGCGAACCGGAGGTCGGGTTCTGCCCGGCCGGGTCGACGCTGGCCTCGTCGATCGAGAGGGAACACACCGCGCGCAGCGGATTGCCGTCCACGTCGAAGAGCGTGTAGTTGACCGAGAGAGCGGTCAGCACCCCGTTGAACGAGGTCGTCGTCAGGGTGCCCCAGTCCAGCCGGATCCACGGGCTGGCGGGCGTCTTGCGCGCCAGGCTCGTCGGGGTCGGCACACAGGCCTTCATCAACTGCTCCACCGCCCGCTCCACCGAGTTGTCGTGGGTCGCGGTCGAGTCCAGGAACACGTCGAGCGACAGCGAGCGCGGACCGCTGCCGACGAACTCCGGCAGGGCCGACTGGCCCGCCATCCGCGACGGCGTGCGCCGCCACTCGGTGGTCTTGCTAAGCACCAGGGTCGCCGGGTTGAACTGCAGCGGAAGCCGCGCGATCGCACCGCCGGGCTGGGCGCCGACCGTGGACGGGGGCTCCATGATGGTCAGTTGGGCCCGGGTGACACTCGCGGGGGCCGCCGAGGACATCCTGCTGCTCCTTACGTGGGGTGGGGCGGAGTTCGGTGCGAACGGGGATCAGGACGGGCGGAGGCCCGCGTGGGCGATCTCCAGACTCTCCAACGCCGCCTGGGAGCTGGCAGGATCGAAGGACGGGCCCTCCCAGCGCACCGGGACGATCCCCAGCACCTGCCAGCCGATGATCCGGCTCAGGTCCGGCCGCAGCGCCACGATCTCGCCGTCCTTCGGCTCGACCTTCCGGACGATCTCGCCCAGCCACCGCGCGATCTTGGCGCTGTCCGCGGTGACGGCGCGGGTCAGCGTGATGTTCGACCAGGTGATGCGGCCCGGAAGCTGCCAGGAGAAGCCGTTGTTGCCGCCCTCCGCGTACTGCTCGATCTCGACCTGGGCGCCGAGGCCGGAACAGGTGGTGAACTCCCCCAGGTCGTTGCCGCCGATGGTCAGGCTGAAGAACACACTGCTCGCGAAGATGTTGTCGGTCATCGGTCCCCGTTCCCTGCTGTGCCGCTTGCTGCTCGCTGTTTCCTGCTGTGCTGCTTGCTCTTTGCTTCTGGTGTCCGCCGGTCACGTCGTCGGGTCGCCCGCTGCGCTCAGCGGCGCAGGTCGTACGGCCTCCCGGCCCGTTCCCGGCCCCGGCGCAGCTCGGTGCGCAGCAGCCGCCCCACCGGTTCGACCAGGCGCCGGGCCAGCTCGTCTAGGTCACCGGGCCCGGCGCCGCCGGGAGCCGTGGCGGACTCGGCGGGCGGGGAGGCCTTCGCGGGGGATGCCTTCGCGGGAGACGCCTTGGGCGGGGCGGCCTGTACGGTGCTCGGCCGCCGTGCCGGGACGGCGGTCAACGGCACACCGGTCAGGCCCGCCTGCTCGGCCACCCGCTGCAGCAACTGCGCCGTACCGGGTGCGTGCGGTGCGGGCGGGTGGCTGGCGGGACCCGCGGGCGGGGTGCTCACAGGGCGCGCGGGCGCCAGGGCTCGGGACACGACCGGCGAAGGCGCTGCCGGTGACGGTGCCGGTATCGGTGTCGGCGGTGACGGCAGCGGCCGGGACACCGTCGGCAACCGCTGAAGCGAGTGGCCCGCCGGGGGTGCGGGCCGCACCACGGGCGCGGGCGGAGTGCTCGCGGCGTGCCCGGGCGGCAGAGCTCGCGGTACCACCGGCGAAGGCCCCGTCGCCAACTCCGGTGACGGCACCCGCTGAACCGACGAGGGCGCGAGCCGGACCACGTGCGTGGGCGGCACCGCCGCACCGGGACGTCGGGGCCGGCTGCTCGGCGGGCTCGCCATCGGAGAGGCGGCGGGCGAAGCCGAACTCCCCTGCGAGGAAGAACGATTGTCCTTCGCCCGCCGGGAGCGCGGACGCTGCCCACCAGCCACAGCCCCGGTCACACCTGCCGCCGTTGCAGCGGCCGGCGCGGCGGGAAGGGACGAACTCCCTTGATGCACAGGAGGATCGGCCGCCCTCCGGCCGCCCCCACGCTCTGACGCACGCCGGGAACGTGACCGTTGCACGGCAGCCACGACCCCGCGCACTCCCCCCGGACCGGACGGCCGGTCCACCGCCTCGGTGGCACCCGGCGCACCGTTCGACGCCGAACTCCTCTGCGCCGTAGGTCGATCGGCAGCCGTCCGGCCGCTCTCACGTTCGACCGCACGGGAGGACCGCGCGCGTTGCACAGCACTCACGACCCCGCGCACCACGCCTGAACCCGATGAACCGGATGAGCCGGACGAACCGCCCGCCGCTCCTGCCGCCGACTGCCCGGCCACGGCCCGGCTCTCCCCCGCGCTCGACGTACGGCGTGACCCCGAGCGCTGCGAAGCAGCGGCGATCCCGTCTCCCGAGCCGCCGCCGGCGGTCGGCGACGGACCCCCAGCCGGACCGTCGTCGTCCGCGCGGGACGCGAGCGCGTTGGGCCAGACTGCGGGAACCACGGGCGGCCGGGGCGGCGATGCCGTACGGGAACCCGTGGGTGCGGCGGTGCCCGCGAAGGGTGCCGCCGGGGTGGCGAGGGCAGCCGGGATCGGGCGCGTGCCGATCAACCCGCGCCTCCTGCCGACGAGTTCGACGGCTCGCTGCACACCCAAGCCGCCAACGGCCGGACGCACGGGAACAGTCACCGCCTTCACCGGGGCGCCCTCACGCCCCGGGCCGCCGGTGGCCTGCGGCTCGGCAAGGCCGCTTCGCCTCGCAGCTTGCTCGGCATTCTCCGCCGGGGGAAGCGGAGTTGAGCCCGTCGCACTGCTGCCGGCCCGCGCGGTGGAACGCTGCACGCGTGGCCCTTCGCCGACCGGCGGCGCACTCCGCTCCGCCGAGCCCCCGACGCTTCGGTCCCCGGCGCCACCCGCCGCCGAGCCCCCGACGCTTCGGTCCCCGGCGCCACCCGCCGCCGGGCCCGTGACGCTTCGGTCCCCGGCGCCACCCGCCGCCGGGCCCGTGACCCGCCGGACCGGTCGACGCCCACCGAGCGTCGGAGCGGGGCCGCCCGGCGCTGCCGCCGACGGCGGCAGGGCGTCGAGCGGAGCGCCCAGGCCCCCGCGCGTGCGGGCAGAGGCAGGCGAGGGCGCGGTACCCGGGGCGGTACCGGCGGGCTGTCCGGACGAGGTGCGCTGAACAGGGAGGCCGCCGACGGGCCGCCGCTCGGAGCGTGCCCCTGGCTGCCGTGCGCTGTCGGGCCCGCTCGCCTCGGGAGCAGCGGATTCCGTAACAGCACGGACGACGGGCATGGCCGGCGCACCCGGGTCGCGCTCAGCGGTCCGGAGATCGGGGGCGGCCACGGGCGAGGCGCTCGCGGGCAGCGCGGTCAGAGGCGCGCCGAGAACCGGACGGGCAGGAGCGTCGGCGCCGGTCGCGGCGGCACGCTGGACCGCCCCTTCCACGGTCCCGGCCTGCGTGGGCACGGCGGACTCGCCGCTCGGGAACGGGCCAGGCGTGCCGGCAGGTCCAGCCGTCCCGGCTACCGGCAGGGCCGGGTCGACGTCCGCGCTCGGTGGTTCGGTGACGACCTCGTGCACCCTGCCCGACGCCGGGACCGCCGCCACCGGACGTACGGGCAACACCCGCGGGCGCCGCGCCACGGTCAGCGGTCCGCCGACGGGACGCGGCCGCACCGGACGTGGGGACGCCGCTGTCGCATCCGGCGTCGCAGTCCCGGACGGCGCCTGCGTACCTGCCTCCGGTGCGGCGGGGACCGGCGCACCGGACGTCCAGCGCTCAGGCTGACCCGATCCTGGCACCGGCGCACCAGGCCTCGCCGCACCAGGCGTCGCCACCTCGCCCACCGCGGCGCCCGCCGCCCCTGCCTGCCGTACGCCTGCGCCCGTGCCCGCAGCCGCGCCCGCCGCCCGCGGCGCCGGGCGCACCGGCAGCCGCCGTGCCCGGACGACCCGCTGGACCGGCAGCACCTGCCGCCGCTCCCCCGCGCCTTCCGATCGGCCCACCGCCTCGCCGTCTTCCGCCCCGCCAACCGCACCGACCGGCAGGACGAGTTCGTCCCCGCTCCCGACGACCGTCGCCGGGCCGCCCGGCGCAGCGACCGCCCGCAGGATGCCCACCGGTGCGGTCGGCAGAACCGCATGGCCGAGCGGTCCGCACAGCGAAGGGTCCTGCCAGGAGGCGAGCCGGGAACGGAACCTGAGGCCGTCGCTGACCCCGTGGCCGGCCCCGGCCAGGGTCGGGACGAGCGGCGTCACCGCGCGCCATCCGCCGTCCCCGGCCGCCGGTCGCCGCCGGGCCGCCGCCGGCGGTGCCTCGCCCGTACCGGTGGTCCCACCGGCCGGCTCCGCACCACCGGACGCAGCGCTACCAGCCACGGCACCACCGGACGCAACACCCCCGGCCGCGGCACCACCGTCGGCCCGGCGCCGCCGTGCCATCCAGTCCCGCACCCCCACCCGGCTCACCCGCCCTCGTTGACCCGGGAGTTGATGCGCGCTATCTCGCGCACCCACTGCCCGCGTTCACGGTGGGTCAGGTCGAGGAGGTCCTCGCGCGGCCAGTGGAAGTGGTAGGCGATGTACGCGATCTCCTCGTACAGCCGAGAAGGCGCGTACGTCACGATTCCCCCAGGCGCCCACCGGCGAGGTCGACCTCGAAGGCGCCGTCGCAGTGCGGGCAGGTCACGGCGGCGCGCGTGTGGCCTTCGCTGTTGATCCGCTGGTAGAGGTCCTGGAGGAACGCCACGTCGGTGGCGTACATCCGCTCGACGATCCCGGCGTGCACGTCGGTGACGTCGCCCAGCCTGGTGATGACGTGGCTGAGCAGCACGACGCCGAGGTAGGCCGGGTTCTCCTTGACCCGCAGGTCGATCTGCGGCATCAGCTCGTCCCGGGCGGTGGCCAGCCGCATGGCGCCGTGGCGGTGCACGGTGCCCTCGTCGTCGACGTAGCCGAGCGGCAGCTCGAACTCGAACTCGGTGTGCGGCGCCCGCCCCCGGGGCGAAGCCGGCCCGGCGTGCGGCCCGGCGCCCTGCGGGCCCGGAACGGGAACCGTACCCGCGCCCGGCACCGTGCCCTGGAGCCCGCCCGGGGCCGGGCCCTGGGCGGGCGCCCGTTCCAGCAACTCGTCCAGGCCGATCTTCCGCCTCATTCGACGCTGATCTCCTCGAACACGATGGTCACGGTCTCGGTCGCCGCACTCGACTCCCCTGCGCTGAGGGTGGGGCCCTCCCAGCGGCTCGCCCAGGCGTTGGTGAGCTGGATGCGTCGCAGGGTGGCGCCGGTGGTGTCCTTGACCTCGATGGTGAGGTTCTGACGCGCGGTGTTGATCGCGCCGTTGTTGAGGGTCTCCTTGATCCAGTCCGTGAACGCGCCGCTCTTGTCCAGGCCGCGGGTGATGGTCACCTCGCCGGGCAGCCGGGCGCCGGGCTGCTTGCGGACGATCAGCTTGCCCTCTTGGGTCACCTGCTTGTACTCGACGACGTCCTGTTCGACCGTCAGGTTGCTGATCTCCTTGACGGACTCGACGTTGTACCCGCCGAGTTGGACGCCGAATATGTGTGTGGAGAGCGGATCGCCTTCAGCCATGGTGTGCTGTCACCTTCCGATGCGTTTGGGTGCCGACAGAAACGAGGGACCGGGTCACTCGTTGACGAGGCTCGTGCTGTCGGAGAACTGGGCCAGCCGGAACACCACGAACTCGGCCGGCTTCACCGGGGCGACGCCGATCTCGCAGATCACCTGGCCGAGGTCGATGGACTCCGGCGGGTTGTTGTCGCGGTCGCACTTGACGTAGAAGGCCTCGGCCGCGGTCTGGCCGAACAGCGCCCCGCGCCGCCACTCCTCGGTGAGGAAGGCGGTGATGTTCCGGCGGATGCTGGACCACAGCCGGTCGTCGTTGGGTTCGAAGACCACCCACTGGGTCCCCAGGAGGATCGACTCCTCCAGGTAGTTGAAGAGCCGGCGCACGTTCAGGTAGCGCCAGGCCGGGTCGGAGGAGAGGGTGCGCGCGCCCCAGATCCGGATGCCGCGCCCGGGAAAGGCCCGTACGCAGTTGACGCCGATCGGGTTCAGCAGGTCCTGTTCGCCCTTGCTGAGCCGCAGTTCGAGGTCCACCGCGCCGCGGATGACCTCGTTGGCGGGCGCCTTGTGCACGCCGCGCTCGGAGTCGCTGCGCGCCCACACCCCGGCGACGTGCCCGCTCGGCGGCACCAGCACGTTGCGGCCGCTGGCCGGGTCGAAGACCTTGATCCACGGGTAGTAGAGCGCGGCGTAGCGGGAGTCGAACCCCGCCTCCTCGTTGCGCCAGGTGCGCATCCGCTGGGCGTTCAGGCCGGGCGGCGGGTCGAGGACGGCGATCCGGTCGCCCATCTGCTCGCAGTGCGACATGACGGCCAGCTGGACGGTGCGCAGGCCTTCGTCGTCGAGGTCGCCGCGCTGGTAGGCGCTCATCAGGTCCGGCACCGCCACCATGGTGATCTCGTCGATCGCCTCCAGGCCCGAGAAGCCGGTACGGGCGGCGGCGTCGCCGACGTACTCGGCGGGGTCGAGCCGGGAGGCGGGGGCCGCGACCGGCCCAGGCGCGACGGCGGGAGCCGCGGCGAGCGCGTGGGTCTGCCGCTCGGGGCGGCTGGGCGCGGTACCGGGCTGCTCGACGACCGCGACCAGCTTGGACTCGCGCAGCTGGGTGACGACGTATCCCTTGGTGTTCTTCCGGGTCGAGACGTCGTAGGTCTCCACGACCTCGGCGCCCCGGCGGACCAGCAGCCGGAACCGGTCCTCGGGGACGTTCTCGCCCTCCGTGTCGGCGATCTCGACGGACACCTCGCCGCCCGCGCCGGGCAGGGCCGAGAACAGGAAGCCCGCGACGGCGACCGGCGGGGCCACGGCGACGGCGGCTGCCGGGGCGGCGGCGGGGGCCCGCCGGGCCGGGTCGCCGACCCGGACGACGTAGGCGGAGCCGCCGCCGTTGGCGAAGAAGCCGTAGACCGCGTGCGCCAGGTAGGTGCCCTCGGTGAAGCCGCCGAACCGCTGGACGTACTGGTCCCAGTTGGTCACCAGCGTGGGCTCGTGGAAGGGCCCGGACCCGGCGAAGCCGACGAAGGCGGCGACGGCGGTGCCGACCCCCTCGATCGGCCGGGCACCGGACTGCACCTCCTCCACGTACACGCCCGGGGTGAGGTACGACGGCATACGCGCTCCTTCGGCTGGCCAGTCATTTCGCCGGTCATTCGCTGATCACCAGCTGATCACTTCGCTGATCTTGCCGATCGCTCACTGATCGCTCACTGATCATTCGCCCCCGAGTCTGCGGTCCGGGCGCCGTCCGGACCATGTCCCGAGGTCCCGGACCGGGGGCAGCACCGGCTGCCCCGGCGGGCAGTCCGACCGGTCCGCACGGGCGGCCCCGCAGGGCCCCGCCGCTCCGGACGCGACCGTCCGGGGGTCAGCCCGGGGGGGTCAGCCGAGCCCGCTGTCCCCGAGGACGCCCAGCCACGGCCCGAACTCGCTCTCCAGCACCAGCCGCCCGAGTTTGCGGTACTCCCCGACCACGGCGGCGACCAGCTGCGCCATGCCCAGCGGCGCTCCGCTGCCCGCGGCCAGGTAGGCGGCGGAGACCGCGCAGGCCCGGATGGAGCCGCCGGTCAGCTCGAAGTGCCGGGCGCAGAAGTCCAGGTCGAGGTCGTCGCCGCGGGGCAGTCGCGTCCCCAGGCAGCGGTCCCACAGCAGGCGCCGCTGCGCCTGGTCGGGCAGCGGGAACTCGGCGATGACGTCCAGGCGCCGGGTGAAGGCCTCGTCGAGGTTGGCGCGCAGGTTGGTGGTCAGCACCGCGATCCCGTCGAAGGACTCCATCCGCTGGAGCAGGTAGGCCGTCTCCACGTTGGCGTGGCGGTCGTGGGCGTCCTTGACCTGCGAGCGCTTGCCGAACAGCGCGTCCGCCTCGTCGAACAGGAGGACGGCGTTGACCTGCGCGGCCTCGGTGAAGACGCGGTCCAGGTTCTTCTCGGTCTCGCCGATGTACTTGTCCACCACGGTGGAGAGGTCGACGACGTACAGCTCCATGCCGAGCTCCGCCGCCACCACCTCGGCGGACATCGTCTTGCCGGTGCCGGACTCCCCCGCGAACAGGGCGATCACCCCGTTGCCCCGGCCGCCGCCCGGCCGCATCCGCCACTGCCCGAGCACCCGGTCGCGGTGCCGGGCCCGCAGCACCAGCTCGCGCAGCCGGCCCGCGGTCGGGTCCGGCAGCACCAGGTCGGCCCAGCCGACCGCCGGCTCGATCCGGCGGGCGAGCCGGGCCAGGCCCGCGGCGTTCTGCGCCCGTACGGCGGCCCGCAGATCCTCGCCACGCACCGGGCGGTGCTCGGCGGCCGCCGTCCGGGCCGCCACCGCGGCGGCCCGCTCCAGCTTCTCCCGGTCCAGCCGGTAGGCGGCCACCGCCTCGGCCAGCTCCTCCGTCAGCTCCCGGCTCGGTGGCGCCCCGCCCGCGGCCAGCGCGCGGGCCCACTGCCCGGCCCGGTCGCGCGCGTCCGGCGGGGGTACGGTCACCGCCACCGGGCTCTCCCGGGCCCAGGCCGGGTCCCACACCTGCGGGCCGTGCACGACCAGCGGGACGGGCCCCAGTTGCGCGCACAGGTCGCGCAACAGGGCCGCCCGCTCGGGCCGTTCGGGTTCCAGCCGGTCCAGCGGGCCGAGTACCACGCCGCCCCCGCCCAGCCGGGCCTCGCGGGCGAGCACCCGCACGGTGCCCGTCGACGGGTGGGCGGCGGCCAGCGCGGCGGCGTCGACGACCAGGGGCGGCCGTCCTGCGGCCGCCAGGGCGGCCACCGCCGACGGGCCGGCCTGCCCGCCCGGGTCCAGCAGGTACACCGGCCCGCCGGCCGCCGCGGCCGCGGCCACGACCGCGCTCAGGTGGTCGAGGGGCTCCGGGTGGGCCCCGGTGTGCGGATCGGCGCGACGGGCCAGGCCCGCGAGCGCGTCGTCCGGCTCGTCGTCGCCGAGCAGATGGGCTGTCACCCGGTCCGGCACTCGCAAGGTGCGGGAGAGCAGCGGGCGCTCCGGGTCGGTGACCTCCAGCAGACCGCCGGCTACCAGCGGGGCCCGGGCGGAGAACCGGAAGCGGCCGGCGCCCGCCCCGGGCAGTCCGCACAGTTCGAGGGCGAGCGCGACGGTGGCGCGGCGGCGGGTCAGGTCGTCGTTGAGGTAGCCGTAGAGCTGCTCGAAGCGGGTGTCGAGATCGGGGGCGAGGGCCACCAGCAGCAGGTCGAGGTCCACGGGGAGCAGGCCGAAGTCCGCGCCGAGCCGGGCGAGCCGGGAGCCGGGCGGCGGGGCGTCCGCGGTGCCGTCCACCGTGTTGCCCTCCGCAGCAACGGCGAGGCCCGGCGCGGCGGAGGACGCCAGGATCCGCTCCACCGCCTCCGGGCCGAGGTACTGGCCGCGGTACGGGTCGTCCGGGTCCGGATCGTCGGCCCGGCGTTCGCGCACCGCCTCCCGGACCCGCTGCTCGACCCGGTGCAACCGCTCCCACAGGTGGTCCCGGGCGGGCGGCGCGCCGTTGACCGCCTGTGCGAGGTCGAGGCTCATCGCGCCCTGCCCCGCGTCCTGCGGCCGGGCGGCAGAACGCGCTCCCTGGGCGCGGCGAAGCCGTCCGTCCCGGGGTCCCCGGCGCCGTGGTAGCGCAGCCGGCGGCCGCCCGGCTCGCTCTCCCGGGTGGTGTCCGTGGCCCGCACCACCAGCCCCTCGGTGACCGGCGGCCCGGCGGGGGCGAGCCCGCCGGGCAGCGGGGCGAGCACCCGGAGATCGATCGAGGGCCGCAACTCCCCGCCCAGCGCGGACCAGACGTCGGACACCGACGGCAGGCCGGTGTCGCGACCGGCGATGTCCAGCCCGACGGTCAGCCCGAGCCGGGCGAGCGACCCGGTGAGCAGCCGGGCGGGCAGCGCGTCCACGGCGGTCAGGCACTGCAACACCTCGGCCAGCAGCCGGTGTTCGTCCTGCGGGCGGTTGGTCCAGACGGTCACCAGATAGCCCAGCTCGAACCAGCGGGGCGCGGGTCGGTGCCCGACCACCACGCCGTCCTCGTCGTACTCGGCGACGGCGCCGGCCTGGCGGCGCCCGGTCTCCTCGCGGAGCCCGTACAGGAACACACTGACCGTCGGCGCGGTGCGCCGAGCCGCGAGGTCCCGGGTCGGCGCGTCGAACACCACCTCGACCCCACGCTCCGGCAGCCCGGCCTCGCCCAGCAGCGACCGCAACGCCTCGTCCACCTCATGGATCACCGGGTCTCCACCTCCCTGCCGACAACGCACACCCGGACACGGCCCGCCGAGCCCCGGGGGAGCCTTTCGACCACCACCCCGGCGCCGCGTTCCGGCAACCGGACCTGACGCACCGCCGCACCGCCGCCCAACGGAGGCCACGCCCGGATGCCGCCCGCCGGCTCTTGGGCCGACACGGCAAGGGCCACCCCGCTCCCGGACCCGGCCACTCGGGCCTCAGTCCGTACGGCCGACCGGCGATTCACTGCCGTTCCTCCTCCCCCGGCGAGCCGGGGCTGCCCTCTCCCGCCAGGACGGGGCCGTATCCGGGGCCCGGTCGCGCCCGTGGAAACGGTCAACAGCTGGACCGCAGAGCTCCCGCCGCGCCTCGGGCGGCCGGGACCCGCGGCGGTGCCCGGCTGCAACGTGCAGCGGGCCGCCGGGCCACGGACCGCCACAGCCCGCGCGGCCGCCTCCCCACTCACCGCCGCTCCACCTCCCCCGGCGGGCCGATGCTGCCCTCCACCACCAGGAACGGGGTGGTCACCGGGGAGAAGCCCGGGCCGTCGGCCGTGATGGTCCGCGGGCCGGTCTCGTCCTTGGGGAGGATCAGCAGCTGGCCCGCGAAGGTCCCGTCCGCCTTCGGGTAGGTGGGGGCCGCGGCGGCCGTGATCCCGGGCTGCCAGGTGAAGCGAACCGGCGCGCCGGGCGGGAAGTCCGTGCCGCGGACGGAGGTCACGAAGCCGGGCTTGCCGATCGGCGGCACGGCGACGATACGGGGCTGCAGGATGCGCAGTGGGGTGCTCGCCCGGTGCGGGCCCGCGGTGGCGTCGGTGCCGGTGGTGGTCAGTTCCGCGGTGACGATGGTGTCCAGTGCGGCCACGGGCGAGAGCACCACCCTGACCACCTGGCTGCGGCCGGGGGCCAGGTCGGCGAGTTGGCAGCTGCCGTCCCGGCAGCCCGGTGGCAGCGCCTCGGTGGGCACTCCGGCGGGCAGGCCCAGGGTCAGGCGCAGCCCGGTCGCCAGGGCCTGGCCGGTGTTGCGCACGGTGTAGCTGACGGTCACGTGGCCGCCCACGTAGCCGGGATCGGGCTGGGCGTCGACCGCCACGCCGGGGCCGGCCTGCGGCGGCGGTGCGGGCGCGGGCGCCGGAGGCGGCGGCACGGGAGTGCGCGAGGTGCTCGGGGTGGGCGTCGGGCTCGGGCTCCTGCTCGGAGTCGGCGGCGCGGTCGGGGACGGCGTGGGTGTCGGCGAGGGCGTGGGTGTCGGCGAGGGCGGGTCCAGCACCGGCAGGATCGTCTCGGCGGACCCGTTCTCCGGGTTCGGGTCGACCACCGCCCCGGTGACGCTCCAGCCGAACGGCTGGTCGCCGACCCGGGTGCCGATCAGGCGGCCGGTGACCCGGACCTGCGCGCCCGGTGCCAGCGTGCCGAGCTCGCAGCGCAGCGCCGCCGCGTCGCACTGCCCGACCGGGCTGGTCAGCTTGCCGAGCCGGGCCCCGGTCGGCACCGAGGCCGTCAGGACGGTGCCGGGCGAGGGTGCGGGGCCCTGGTTGGTGACGGTGATCGTCACGTCGGTGCCGCCGTCCACGGGGACGGCCGGGGTGCGGGGCGGCGCGCTGAGCGTCAGGTGGACGGACCGCTGGACGGCCGGCTCCTTCTGGCGCCCCGGCAGCCGCCAGTCGAGCGGAGTCAGCTTGGCCGTCGCGAAGTCGTAGACCTTGAGGCCCTCGGGGGAGTTCGGCGGCGCGGCGCGCCGGGAGGTGAGCACCAGTTGCCCGCCGTCGGCCGTCCAGGCGACGTCCCGGGGCTGGAAGGGGTTGCTGGAGCGGTCGGGCAGCGGCCGGTCGCAGGCGCCGTCGCCGAGCCCGGCGGGCAGGACCACCGTGCAGTCCTGGCCGGTCGGGGTGGTGACCACGACCCCGTCCTGCCGGTTGTTCCCGCCGTCACCGGCCTTGCGGTTGAAGGCGATCCGGCGGCCGTCGGGCGAGAAGGCTGGACTGTCGTCGATGACGTTGCAACTGCCCGGGCAGGCGGTGCGGCTGAGGTCGTTCTGCCGGCCGAGGTCGTCGGCGGGCACGGTCCAGATGTGCCGGTTGCCGGGGTTGCCGTTGATCACGGCGGTCCTGGAGAAGGCGATGAGCTTGCCGTCGGGGGACCAGAAGGGTTCGTCGTCCGCGGCCCCGGCCTGGTCGGCCGGCGGCTGGACGGTGCCGACGATCGCGCCCGTGGCGACCTGGGCGATCACGATCCGGCCCGGGCGGGCGGGTTCCCGTCCGCTGCCCGGGGTGCTGCGGCTGAACACGATCAGCCTGCCGTCCGGGGAGAGGGAGGGATCGGTGTCCC
>CBJMI02800__coassemble_744_pt1 | contig 13251 bp, 10 predicted proteins | sample CBJMI02800__metabat2_low_PE_003 | metagenome-assembled genome bin CBJMI02800
GGGCCTCGATCGGGTCGCCGAGCGTGGTACCGGTGCCGTGCGCCTCCACCGCGTCCACGTCGGCCGCGGACAGCCGGGCGTTGTCGAGCGCCTGCCGGATCACCCGCTGCTGCGACGGCCCGTTCGGCGCGGTGAGCCCGTTGGAGGCGCCGTCCTGGTTGACGGCCGAGCCGCGGACCACGGCGAGGACCGGGTGGCCGTTGCGGCGGGCGTCGGAGAGCCGCTCCAGCAGCAGGACGCCGACGCCCTCGCCCCAGGCGGTGCCGTCGGCGGCGGCCGCGAATGCCTTGCAGCGCCCGTCGGGGGCGAGGCCGCGCTGACGGCTGAACTCGACGAACATGCCGGGAGAGGCCATGACCGCCGCGCCGCCGGCGAGGGCCGTCGAGCACTCGCCCCGGCGCAGCGACTGACAGGCCAGGTGCAGGGCGACCAGGGAGGACGAGCATGCCGTGTCCACCGTGATCGCCGGGCCCTCCAGACCGAACACGTAGGACAGCCGACCGGACAGGACGCTCACGGTGGTTCCGGTCAGGACGTGCCCTTCGACGAGGCCGCTCGCCTCGTGCATGCGGGCGCCGTAGTCCTGCGTCATCGCGCCGATGTACACGCCGGTACGGGTGCCGCGCAGGGACTCCGGGGCGATGCCGGCCCGCTCGAAGGCCTCCCAGGAGATCTCCAGCAGCAGCCGCTGCTGCGGGTCCATCGCCAGCGCCTCGCGAGGGCTGATCCCGAAGAATGCGGCGTCGAACCGGTCCGCGTCGTGCAGGAAGCCGCCCTCGCGGGCGTAGGTGCGGCCGCTGCGGGACGGATCGGGGTCGTACAGCGAGTCCAGCTCCCAGCCCCGGTTGTCGGGGAACGGTGAGACGGCGTCGCGGCCGTCCGCCACGAGCCGCCAGAGCTGTTCGGGGCTGCGGACCTCGCCGGGGAACCGACAGGCCATCGCGACGATCGCGATCGGTTCCTGCTCGTCGGCAGCGACGGTGGTCGCCGCTGCCGTCGGGGCGTCCTCCCCGGCGAGCCGGGCGAGCAGGTGACGCCCCAGGGCCTGCGCCGTCGGATGGTCGAAGAGCAGGGTGAGGGGCAGCGTCAGACCGGTCGCCGCCATGAGCCGGTTGCGCAGCTCGACCGACATGGCCGAGTCGAACCCGAGGTCCCGCAGCGGCCGGTCCTCGGTGGCCGCCGCTGCGGGACCGCACAGTGCGGCGATCTCGGCACGCACCAGATCACGGACCCACCGTTGCCGTGCGGTGCGGGACCGGACGGCGGCTGCCCCAAGGGCACCCGCGCGAGCGGCGTCCGAGCGTGCGGCGCGGAACGGGTACGTCGGCAGCGGGACCCGCCGTGCGTCGGATCCGCCGAGGGCGGCCTCCCAGTCCGGCACGGCCCCCTGGACGTGCAGTTCGGCCATCGAGGTGAGGAACCGGTCCGCCCCGCCCTGGTTGCGGCGCAGTGTGCCGACGATGGCGGTGTCGCCCGTCAGGCCCTCGTCGTCCAGAGTCTCCTGTATGCCTCCGAGGAGACCGGGGTGCGGGCTCACCTCCAGGAAGAGCCGGTGACCGTCGGCCAGCAGCGCGCGGGTGGCGTCCTCGAAACGGATCTCGCTGGTGATGTTCCGCAGCCAGTAGGCGGCATCCAGAGCCGCCGTGTCCAGGAGTCCGCCGGTCAGCGAGGAGTAGAACGGTACGGCGGAGCTGCGCGGGCGGATGGCCGCGAGGCCGTCGAGGATGCCGTCGCGGTCGAGGCCCAGTCCGGGTGAGTGCGCGGCGAGTCCGTTGCTCAGCCGTCTTGCTCGCACTCCCTCGGCTGCCAGCTCGGTCAGCAGTTCGTCCACGGCCTCCCGGTCGCCGGAGAACAGGACGGATCGCGGGCCGTTGGTCCCGGCGACGACGAGTCGCCCCTGCCACCGGGCGAGTCGTGGTGCCAGTTGTTCCCGGGGCAGCAGGGCGGAGGCCAGATCGCCGCGGCCGGCCGCAGCGGCTTGCGCTCGGCTCCACAGCGCCACCACCTTGGCGGCGTCCTCCAAGGTGAGTGCACCGGCGACGTGGGCGGCCGCGATCTCACCCAGGCTGGCGCCCACCACGGCCGCGGGCGCTACGCCGCAGGCGCGCCACAGCGCCGCGAGCGAGACCATCACGGCGAAGAGAACGGGCTGGACGACGTCCACCGCCACCGGAGCGGGTGCGCCGGGGGCCCCGCGAAGCACATCGGCCAGCGACCACGGGACGTACGGTTCGAGCGCGTCCTCACAGGCTTGCATGTGCTCCTGGAACAACTCCGAGGACTCCAGCAGGTCGAGCGCCATTCCCCGCCACTGCGTTCCCTGGCCGGGGAAGACGAAGACAGCTCCGCGCCCGGTGTCCGCCGTGCCGCGTACGAGTGACGGTGCGAAACCGCCCTCGGCGACGGCCCGCAGCCCGTGCAGGGCGTCCACGCGGCTCTCGGCGACCAGGACGGCGCGCTGCTCGAAGGTCGTCCTGGTCGTGGAAAGTGAGAAGCCGACGTCGGCGAGCCGGAGGCCGGGGTCGGCTTCCAACCGGTCCCGGAGCGCCTGCGCCTGAGCACGCAGGGCGGCGTCACTGCGGGCGGAGAGGACCAGAGGTGTGCGCTTCACCGCGAGGAGCGGCCGGGCGGCGGGCTGCGCCTCGGAGGCTGCTGGGGGATCGGCCGGTACGGCTCCGACCAGTTCGAGGACACCCGGACCTGACGCGGATCGGCCGCAGGCGAGTACACCCTGGATCCGGTCGCCGTCGCGTCGCGCATCGGGTAGCGGCCGGAGCACTACGAGGACCGTGGCGCCATCGCCGGCGAGGGCGAGGTCGCACTCTCCGCGGCGCAGTGCCTCCGCGGCCAGTGCGACGGCCGCTCGCGCGGGAGAGTCCGACGGGCCAGCAGTTGCCCGCGGGCCGTGGAGGTCCAGTACGGCGGCAAGGCGTTCCGGCGAGTGGCCCCGCGACGACGGTGCGAGGAAGACACCGGTTCGGCTTCCGCGCAGCGAGGCGGGAACGATCCCGGCGTCCTCCAGCGCGCTCCAGGCGAGTTCCGACAACCTCCAGTCCGCAGGGCCGAAGTCGGCGGCCCGGGAGGCCGCAACCCCGAAGAACGCGGGGCCGCCGTCAGGGCCGTCGGACCCCTGCTGGTCGCTTTCGACTCCGAGCGTCGGGCAGGACAGCCCGACAACGGCGACCGGGTCGTGCTCACAACTCGTCTGCGGCACTGTGTACTCGGCTTTCCTCGTGGTCTTGATCTGCTGGCCGGTCCGCCGGAACGGACGGCTACAGGGAGGCGCGGCTTCGTCGGCAGCGGTGCGCGTTCCTTTCCGTCGAGTCCCCGCATCCCCGCGGTCGCCGTGCGGGTGAGATGGCTGCCGACGCTTCATCTCGATCTACCCGCTCGGCGGTTGAGAGCCTGCCAGGATGATCTTGGCGGCGACTTGGAGTCGACTTGGAGGAGTCTTGGAGCGCGTGAGCCACCCCCGCCGTGAGCATGAATTCCCGTAATATAGTCATGTGCATGTCATTTCAGAAATGAAAAGCGGGCCCGGTGGCGACGGCCATGTTGCCGTCGCCACCGGGCTGTTGGCGGGAACCTATCGCCGTGGCGTGCTCATGCGCAGCCCGCGATGGGGTCGCCGCGCAGGATCGAACCGAACAGCTCCTGCAACTCGGCACCCGGGTCCACGCCGTACTCCTCCGCCAGGGTTCGTCGGGTTCGGTGGTACGCGTCGATCGCATCGGCCCGCCGGCCGGACCAGTACAGGGCCTTCATCAGCAGCCAGCTGAACCGTTCTCGGGTAGGGAACCGCAAAGTGAGCGCGGGTAGTTCGGCGGCGGCAACCGAGAAGTCACGCGCCTCGGACAGCTTGGCCTCCCACAGGCTTTCCAGCGCCAGTAGTCGCAACTCCTCGAAGCGTGCGGCCGCCTGCGCGCCGAGCGCGTAGTCGCTCACCTCGGGGTAGGCCGTTCCTCGCCACAGTGCCAGCGCGCTCCCCAGCGCCCGTCCGGCCTTCTGGTGCAGCCCCGCCCGAAGCAGTCGCCGGCCGTCGTGCAGGAGGCGTTCAAAGAGGGTCGCGTCGATGCAGTCGGCGTTCACCGCCAGTACGTAGCCGTTCGACTCACGCCTCAGGACGGTGTCGCGGCCGCGGGGCGGCCGGTTCGGCTCCAGAATCCGTCGGAGATTTGACACATAGCTGTGCAGGTTCGCCATGACGTCGCTCGGAGGGTTCCTTGGCCAAACGGCCTCGGAGAGTTGCTCCGCCGTCACGGGCTGACCCGGAGTCAGAAGAAGGGTGGACAATACCGCCCGCTGACGCGCCGACCCCGGATTCACTGCTATTCCGTCGGCCTGGACCGCTAACGGACCGAGAACATTGAAATTCACTGCATGACCCTCCGTCATAAGTCACCCCCAGTAGGGAAAGACGTTTCGACCGCTCGACGGAAACACCTTAGTCCCGGGACCGGTCCCGGGGAGTCGCACGGGCTCTCGCGCGGTTGAGGTCAGAATACTTGTAAATCTTCTGGAAAGAAGGTCTGGATCGGTGATGCACCTCTTGGTATGGCGCGCTGACAAGCGATCCCATCGGTCGGCCGGAGCGATCGGCCCCACCCTGTTCGGGAAGCCGGAACGCCGATCAATCGGCCCGGCATCACGCCGGGCAGCCAGAGGTTCCGCGTGATCTCGCTCACGCGGGGCGCGCGATTCGTGAATGTTGCATGTTCTCGTTCACCTCGTCTTCCGCCTCCGTGTCTCAACATCCGGACGGTGCGACAGTCAGGCGCAATTGCGTTAAGCTGCAACCGGATTGAGCTTTAGGTCGGGTTCTTGCCGCCGTCCACCGGCCTGTCGGCGGTCTCGGGCAGGGTTCGCTCGCGGGCCTTGTGCGAGCCTTCAGCAGTCGATCCTTTGGGTGTGGCAGTGAAGTTGGCCGGCTGGCCGGGTGCGCCCACATCAACTGGTCAATTTGATGCGACAGTTGTTCATCCCATGGCCCAGGGAGCCGGTTTGGCCGGTATCGGAGAGCAGCTGAGGCCGCCTTTGTCAGCAAGGGCAGCGGTTGGACCGCTCGGGCCGCGGTTTTGCCTCCGAGGTGTCGGCATGAGCCTGCTTGAGTGTTCGCCCCAAGTCTGGTGCATCGTCAGGCCGACGAAGGCCTCGTCGTCGGGCGGGGCAGTGCGCTACGCAGGCTATGGCTGACCGCGCCGGTATCAGCGCGGAAGGCAGGACAAGTGCATGAACACCAGCCCGGTCTTCCTGCTGGCCATTGCCCTTGCGGCCGTCCTTGTGGTGGCGCACACCGTCGGCCTCCACCACGAGCAGGAGCGCCCCGACCGGGACACCTACATCAAGGTCTCCCTCGAAGACATCAAGCCGGCCGACAAGCGCAACTTCCAGATCCAGAAGACCGAGAGCACCTTCGGCACGGCCTACGACTACGCGTCGATCACGCACTACGGGCCGAAGTCGCCATCCTCGGCTTCAAGGACTACGCGGTGACGCCCGAGAACGAGGCACGCCTCACCTGCAACTGGGGCGGGGACTCCACCGGGACGATCATCACCGCCTTGAGGAACCCCGGCCGTGCATCGGCTGGGGTTCCCCCTCTTCCGCGAGTCGTCGAAGCATCCAGCCGCAGCGCGACGCCTTCGTCCTGGGCGTAGGCGCAGACGTCCGCGAGAGTCCGCAGCCGGACCCCGGGCGACTCGTCAGGTACCGGGCGGGAGTTCGCCGGAGCCGCGGACGATGAGGCGGGTGGGGACGGTGACGGTCCGGGCCCGGGTACGGTCACCGTCGAGGCGGGCGAGGGCGAGTTCGGCCGCGGCGGCGCCGATGGCGGCCGGGTCCTGGGCGACGGCGGTGATGGCGGGCTCCAGCACCTCGGCGAACGGCAGGTCGTCGAAGGAGACGAGGGCGATGTCGCGTCGGCCGGCGCGGGCCAGGCCGAGTACGGTGCCCATGGCCGAGAGGTTGTTGGCGGCGAGGATCGCGGTTGGCGGTTCCGCCCGGCGCAGCAGTCTGACGGTGGCCTCGGCGGCCTCGGCCTGGGTGTGGCCGTCCACTACCAGCGAGCGGTCGTAGGGCAGGCCGGCGGCCTCGAGCGCCTCTCGATAGCCGGCCAGACGCTCCCGGCGGGTGAACAGGCCCACCGGCCGGTCGCCGATGAAGGCGATCCGCCGGTGCCTGCCGGCGATCAGGTGGGCGGTGCCCTCACGGCCCCCGTCCCGGTTGGAGCTGACCACGCAGTCGGCGGTCAGGCCTGCGCCGGGCCGGTCGAGGAAGACCACCGGCATCCCGCTACTACGGGCCGTCCGCAGGTGGGCGTGGTCGGCCCGGGCCGTGGGTGCCACCATCAGGGCGCTGACCCGGCGGGCCAGGAAGGTGGTGATCAGCGCCCGTTCCCGGTCGGGGTCGTCGGCGCTGGAGCCCATCAGCAGGGTCAGTCCGCGTTCGCGGATCGCGTCCTCTATTCCCCGGGCGACGGTGCCGAAGAACGGGTTGCCCATATCGGGGATGATCAGTCCGACGGTGGTGTCCGGGCCGCCGGTGCGTATGTTGCGGGCCATCAGGTTCGGCTGGAAGCCCAGCCTCTCGACCGCCGCCAGGACCTTCTCGCGGGTCTGCGCCGAGGTCGGGCCGTCGCCGTTGAGTACTCGGGAGACGGTCTTGGCGCTGACGCCGACCTCCTGAGCCACATCGTGCAGCGTCGTACGACGGGGCGCGGCCATGTACCCACCTTCGCCAGGCAGCGGCCCCGGTCTCGCGCGCGGGGCCACTGCGGAGGACTGTCTTCTCAGTTGGTGCCGATCCCGGCGGCCTTGGCGGCCTCGGCATCCGCGACAACGGTACCGCCACCGTCCTCGTCGACCGTGAGTGCGCCGGTCATGATGGCGACCACCTCCGACATCGAGTAGTCGCCGGGCTTGATCAGGGCTGCGCGCCGGCCCATCCGGTGCACGTGGATCCGGTCGGCGATCTCGAAGACGTGGGGCATGTTGTGGCTGATGAGCACAACCGGGAGGCCCTTGTCGCGGACCCGGCGGATCAGGTCGAGCACCTGTCCGGACTCCTTGACGCCGAGGGCGGCCGTGGGCTCGTCCATCACCACCACGCTGCGGGCCCAGGCGACGGCGCGGGCCACGGCCACTGCCTGGCGCTGGCCGCCGGAGAGCGTCTCCACCGGCTGGGTGAGCGAGCGCAGGCCGATCTTGAGGTCGGCCATGTGCTCGGCCGCCTCCTCGCGCATCCGTTTCTTGTCGAGCATGCGCAGCACGCTGCCGAGCGGGCCGGGCCGACGCAGTTCGCGGCCGAGGAACATGTTGGAGGCGATGTCCATCGAGGCGGCGACCGCGAGGTCCTGGTAGACCGTCTCGATGCCGTGGCCTCGGGCGTCCTGCGGGCCGTTGAAGCGGATGACCTCGCCGTTCAGGCGGATCTCCCCCTCGTCGGGGGTGACGGCTCCGGTGAGGGCCTTGACGAGGCTGGACTTGCCGGCGCCGTTGTCGCCGATGACGGCGAGGACTTCTCCGGGCAGGAGGTCGAAGTCGGCGCCGTCGATGGCGGTGACGTGGCCGTAGCGCTTGACCAGGCCGCGGGCCTGCAGGACGGGCGTGGGGGTCCGGGTGCTCATCAGCGGGTCCTCTTCCGGGAGATCTGGTCGACGGTGACGGCGAGGATGACCAGGACGCCGGTGATCAGCGTCTGGTAGATGGACGCGACGCCCATCAGCTGCAGGCCGTTGCGGAACACGCCGACGATGAGGGCGCCGATCAGGGAGCCGAGCACGCTGCCGCGGCCGCCGAAGAGGCTGGTGCCGCCGAGTACCACGGCGGTGATGCTGTCGAGGTTGTCCGTCTGCCCGGCCTGCGGGTCGCCGACACCGGTGCGGGAGACCAGGAGCAGCGCGGCGATGCCGTAGACCACTCCGGCCAGCGCGTACAGGCCGATGGTGAGGCGGCCGATGCGGACGCCGTTGAGCCGGGCGGCCTCGGAGCTGTTGCCAAGTGCGTACACGTGTCGGCCCCAGGAGGTGCTGCTCAACAGGTAGGCGAAGACGGCGAACAGTGCGAGGACGACGAGCGAGCCGTAGGTGACGTCGGTGCCGCCGAGCGGGAAGGTGTTGCCGAGGAAGGTCAGCTGGCTCGGCAGGTCGGAGACGGTCTGCTCCTTGGAGTAGATGTGGGTGAGCGCGAAGGCGACGTTCAGCATGCCAAGGGTGACGATGAACGGCGGTAGCGGGATCAGCTTCACCAGCAGACCGTTGAGCAGTCCGAAGCCCGCGCACACCGCGAGCCCGAGCGCGATGGCGACCAGCGGCGGCACCGTGCCCTCCGCAGCCATCTTGGCGATCATGATCGACCCGAAGGCCATCACCGCCCCGCAGGACAGGTCGATGCCGGCGGTCAGGATGATCAGCGTCTGGCCGATGGCCAAGGTGCCGACCACCATCACCTGCTGGATGATCAGCGAGAAGTTCCCGCCGGAGAGGAACTGGTCCGTCGCCAGGGAGAAGAAGGCGCACGCCAGAACGAGCGCGGCGAGCGGGCCCGCGGTCGGCGCGGTCATGATCCGGCGAGCGAGCGTCGGCCCGGTGAGATCCGCGTACGGGACGGTGGATGTGGTCATGAGGAGGTCCTTGCCGGTGAAGCGGGTCGAAGCGTCGAGCGGACGGCGTCGCGACGGCGCTGGGGAAGCGGCCCGGGCCGGGTCAGGGCTGGGAGGTCAGCCCGGGCCGCTGCTTCGGAGCGGGGAGGGTCAGCCCCAGCAGTTGGTAAGGCCGAAGCCGGTGTCCTTGGAGTCCACACCGGTCTGCGGCGTGTCCGAGATCAGGGTGACGCCGGTGTCGGTGTAACCCGAGGCCTTGGTGCCGGTCTTGGCGAAGTCGGCGACCGCCTTGACGCCCTTCTCGGCCATCAGCGTCGGGTACTGCTGCGACGTCGCCGCGATCTTCCCGTCCTTGACCGCCTGGGTGCCGGTGCAGCCGCCGTCCACCGAGACGATCAGCACGTCCTTCTCCCGGCCCTTGGCCTTCAGCGCCGTGTACGCACCGAGCGCGGCGGGCTCGTTGATCGTGTAGACGAGGTTGATGTCGGGCGCCTTCTGCAGGCAGTTCTCCATCGCGGTCTGGCCCTTGGCCTGGTCGCCGCCGGTGTCCTGCGAGCAGACGATGGACGGGTCGCCGGCGGCGACGCCGAAGCCCGCCAGGAAGCCGTCGTGGCGCAGCTGCCCGACGGCGACGCCGGGGGCGAGATCGAGGGTGGCGATCTTCGCGGGCTTGCCGGCCATCGCGGCCTTGGCGTACTGGCCGATCAGCTCACCAGCCTTCTTGTTGTCGGTGGCGAACAGGGCGTCCGTGCCGTCCTGCGGGTCGGTCGGGCTGTCCAGGGCGATCACCAGCACACCCTTGTCCCGGGCCTTCTTGATGGCCGGCAGGATGGCCTTGGAGTCGCTGGGCGTGATCAGGATGCCCTTGACGCCCGAGGCCACCATGTTCTCGATCGCGGCGATCTGGCCGGCGTTGTCGCCGTCGAACTTGCCTGCCGCCGTGGTCAGCGTGACACCGTCCTCCTGCGCGGCCTTCTGCGCGCCTTCCTTCATCTTGACGAAGAACGGATTGGTGTCGGTCTTGGTGATCAGCCCGACCTTGACCGTACCTCCGGAGGAACCGGCAGCGGTGGAGCCCTTCGAGCCCGAGCCGCAGGCGGTCAGCGTGAGCGCCATGGCGCCGACGAGGACGGTGGCGGCGGCTCTGAACAGGGTGGGGCGGGGAGTGCGGAACATCGTGGCTCCTAGGAGGTACGGCCCAGGCGGGGTCAGGGCTGGGGTCAGCGGCTACCAGCACTGTCATCGTTGACTTATGTCAGCGTTGACATCCGCTTGACGAGGATGATGAAGTCTGCGAGACCCGGGTCACAAGCCCCGCAGCCGTAACGACTGGGTAACGCGACCGCAATAACCCGTACTGATCTGCGGAAACACTCCGCAATCCACAGACCGGACCTGATGCCGTTTCAGTCCCCGGACTCCAGCCCTACCTGATCCCGAAAGGCGGACCGATGGCCCAGCGCCCGATCGCCGTCCTCGGCGAGTGCGTCGCCGACGCCTTCGCCGACACCAGCCGGCCACGCCCCGGCGAGCTCGCCCTGCGCGTGATGCCAGGCGGCGGACCGGCCAACACCGCAGTGGCGCTCGCCCGGCTCGGTACCACCACCCGCTTCCTCGGCCGGATCTCCGCCGACCCCTTCGGCGACCTCTTCCGCACCCACCTGGCCTCCTCCGGCGTCGACCTCACCGGCGTCGTCGCGGCGCCCGAGCCCAGCACGATGGCCATCGCGACCTTCGACGCGCAGGGCCAGGCCCGCTACTCCTTCCACGCCCAGGCCACCGCCGACTGGCAGTGGACCGACGCCGAGCTCGCCGCCGCCCACAGCGAGGACGCAGCCTGTCTCCACACCGGCTCCCTCGCCCTGGTCCGAGAGCCCGGCGGCGAGCGGATCGGGCACCTGCTCGCACAAGCACGGGCCGACGCAACCATCTCCATCGACCCCAACGTCCGCCCGCTACTGGTCGATCCACGCATCTACCGGGCCCGCCTCGCGCACTGGTGCACGCTGACCGACATCCTGCGCCTCAGCTCGGACGACCTGGAACTGCTCATGCCGGGTGTGACACCCGAGCACGCCTGCGACACCTGGCACCTGGCCGGGGTACGGCTGGTGGTGATCACCCTGGGCGCCCGGGGCGCGGTGGCCTCCCTGGACGGCGTCCGGGTACACGTTCCCGCACCGCCGGTCGAGGTCGTGGACACCATCGGCGCCGGCGACTCGTTCACCGCCGGCCTGCTCCACCGCCTGTCCCTCGCCGGCCGGCTGGGCGGACGGCTGGACGGCTTGACCACCGACGAGGTCTCCGACGCCTGCCACTACGCCGCCCGCGTCGCCGCCCTCACCTGCTCCGCCGCCGGTCCCAACCCACCGTGGGCACACCAACTGGACGCGGGGCCCGCAGTCGCCACCCACTAACGGCGTCCGGTCGAGCAGCCGGCTGCCGCGCGGCGGGACCGCGGGACACGGACTCGAACACCGACTGTACGTCCGTCGGCGAAGCTCGCCCCGAGGTCGGCACGACCCGGAACAGCCCGCAGTGGGACCGCTAACTCGGTGGTCCATAGCGGAGTTGGTATCGATCAGCGATCACCCGGCCACGCCGCCTCACCCTCGCAGCCGTCAAGGCAGCGGCTGGCGCGCCTCTCGGAAACCCGCGCCGAGCCTCCTGCGCCGGCTCGGACCGGCAGCAGGAACGACTGGACGACTACCCGCCATCCGCTTCCAACCGGCCGTGCTGCCCTTCCGGTGCGGCCCGAAAGCCGCACCGGCGCAGCTGTCATCGACTCCTACTGGGAAGGGAACCAGAGCATGAGGAAGACACTGCTGGCCGAGTTCACGGTCAAGCCCGGTTTCGAAACGCGCGTCGCCGACCTGGTGGCAGCCTTCGGGAGGCTGGTCCGGGACGAGCCCGGAAACCTCGTCTTCGACGTGTACACCAAGGAATCGAACCCGCGCGCCTACTGGATCTTCGAGGTCTACGAGGACGAGGCCGCCTTCCAGAAGCACATCACCGCCCCCTACGGACGGCCGTTCAACGCCGAACTGACACAGATGATCGAAGAAGACGGTTCCATCCTGACCTTCTTGAACCCCATGGAACGGGCGTGATCAGTCGTAGCTGGTGGCCTGCTGCCAGCCGCCGCCCGGGACGTCTCCGGGGATGTGCACCGGGTGCCACTTCCAGTTGGGCACGATGGCCTGGTGGGCCGCGACCCCCGCCACCCGGCGACTGGCCCGCCCCGGCCTTGGCTTGTACAGCCCCGGCCGCTCCTTGCTCAACCACCCACGCTCCACCAGCCGCTTGGAGCGGACCCGAGCGGCCTGCGCCCGCGCATCACTGGTCGGCCAGCCGAGATGATCGCGCATCTGCCGGCCCGCACGCCGCCCCCGCCGCCCCCCGCCGCCAGCCGTGTCGCCCTCGACCAGCGCCACGATCGCGGCGCGTCACCCGGCAGCACCGTAGACCCAACCCCTGTCGGCGGTGACGTCGGTCAACCGCTGTTGGTGGGCTTGGCGAGGGTGGTAGTGCTTTCGACACGGCTTTCCCGGGGCTCTGACCTGCGGCTCGCGGTGAGGACCCGCCTGGGCGGCTGCCTCACCCGGATCGAGGTGGGCCCGTCGTCGCTGGGCCGCGGTCGGCATCGGAGCTGGTAGGCGGTCTTCTCGGACCCGCCGGGCCTCCCGGGGGTGACCTGGATCGGTGCGGTCAGGCGAACGGCCACGGCGGGTCGGCGTCGGGGTGGGGGAGCCAGTGGACGGTGCCGGTGCCGAGGGCGACGGTGGCGCGGACGCACATCGGGCCGCCGGCCCGGCGGGAGAGCAGGGAAAGTTCGTCGACGCGGGCGGTGGTGCTGCCGAGGCGGGCGGCGAGGTCGGGGGCGAGGTGCCGGGGGTCGCGGGTGCGGCCGAGCGAGAGGTGCGGGGTGAAGCGGTCGCCGTGGGTCCGGCAGTGCGGGAAGCGGGCGGAGAAGGCGCGGTGGAGGCGTACCCAGGGGCCGGTACCGGTGGCGGCGGGGTCGAGCCAGACGGTGGAGTCGTGCCGGTGGCGGAAGCTGTGGACGCCCGAGAGCCGCGCCGCGAACGGCCGGATCTCGGCGGCCGCCTCGGCGAGCAGGGGTGCGGCGGCCGGGAACGCGTCCTCCGGGACGAAGCCGAAGAGCACATTGACGTGCGGCGGCCAGCGGCGGATCTGCCGGTCGTGGACCTCGCGGACCGCCTGGATCGCGGGCCACAGTTCGGCGGGCGGGAGCCAGGCCACGGCGGTGCGGGCCGTCGGCGGGAGATCGAGCACGTCGGCACCGGTGGCGGTGGGACGGACGTCGGGCGACGGGTAGCTGTCCACCTCTCCATCGTGCCCGCCTGCAGGCCGCCTCGCGTGGCGCGTCGGATCGGTGCGAGGGGTGAGACGGTCCGGCCAGGGGGCCTGATGGTCCGGTCGGGGGTAGCGACGCCCAGTCGCGGGTACGCGCCCGGACAGGGCTGCTTCAGCGTTCACAAGGCCCCGCGCATCATTGAGCTGGATGCGCGGGGCCGAACGGCGGACTAGAAGCCGGCCCAGAGGCCGTTGCCGGGGAGCATCTGGGTGCCGCCGCTGACGTGGCCGGCGCCGTCGCCGGGGTAGAACTTGAGGTTGTTGTTGGCGTCGATGCCG
>CBJMI02800__coassemble_745_pt1 | contig 13173 bp, 12 predicted proteins | sample CBJMI02800__metabat2_low_PE_003 | metagenome-assembled genome bin CBJMI02800
TGCACGCCCTGCCGCTCACCGCCAGGATCGTCAGCGAGACCCTCCGGCTCTACCCGCCTGCCTGGATCCTCAGCCGCACCGTCACCGCCGACACCGAACTCGGCGGCCACCGCCTCCCGGCCGGCGCCACCGTCCTCTACAGCCCCTACCTGCTGCACCGCCGCGCCGACCTCTTCCCCTGCCCCGACCGCTTCGACCCCGACCGCTGGCTCACCACCGCCCGCCCCGCCCCCGGCACCTACACCCCCTTCGGCCTCGGCGCCCGCCGCTGCATCGGTGAGGCCTTCGGCACCACCGAGGCCGCCCTCGCCCTCGCCACCATCGCGGCCCGCTGGACCGTCACCCCCACCCGCGGCCGCCCCATCCGCCCGCACCGCAGCTCCTCGCTGTCCCCCCGCTCCTTCACGGCGACGCTCAACCGCCGCATCCGCTGACGGACGCACCGCCCCGGTGTCCGCCGGGGTTCGGTACTGTCCCGGGACGGGCGGTCGCATCCGGGCCGACCCGACCCTCCGCTCGACCGGGACACCATCAGCACATGAACGTTCGACGCCCGTCGGGGCTCCTCACCGGGCTGCCGCGCGCCCTCCGCACGTACCCGCGGCGCTCACCGCTGACGCTCGTCTACGTCGTCCTGCTGCTGCTCGGACACGCCTGGGTCGAGTACGGACTCTCCGGTCAGCAGGCCGATGACCTGCGCGGCTACATCAGCACCAACCTGGACAACCTGCACGACCACCCGGTCCGCGCCCTGATCGGCAGCGCCCTGCTGTACGACGGCACCCTCACCGACATCGCCTCCACCGGCTTCGGCGGCACCCTGATCACCCTCGGCCTCGGCATCGTCGTCGGCCTCGCCTGGGCGGAGCGCCGCTACGGCACACCGCGCGCCGCCGCGGTGTTCCTCGCCGGGCACGTCGGCGCCACCCTGATCACCGCCCTGGTGATCCTCCTCGCCCTGCACCAGGGCTGGTACCCGGCCGACGTGCGGGAGGCCTCCGACTACGGCATCAGCTACGGCGCCCAGGCCTCCCTCGCCTTCGCGGTCCTCGCCCTCCCCCGCTGGGTCCGCCTGCCCTGGGCCGCCTTCGTCCTCGCCTGGCCACTCGCCGGCGACCACGAATGGCCCGGCCCCATCCCCGAGTTCACCACCGTCGGCCACCTCCTCGCCGCCGCCCTCGGCTTCACCCTCGCCGCCACCACCGCCGCCCACCACCGCCGCACCACCGCCCTTGCCACCGCGAGCAGCGGCGGGTGAGAGCCGCCGGGGCCGCCCGTCAGTGCGGCGGGCGGCGGTCGGCGGCGAGGGTGGTCAGCAGGTGCTCGATCGCCGCCAGACGCTCCCGCAGCTCGTCGACGTCGCCCTTGGTGGCGCTCTGCCCGGCCGCCTTGAGGGTGACCAGGAGCTGGCCGTCCGGCTCCAGCCGGGCCCGGGCGACGTCGCTCAGGTTGTCGCCGTTCTGCAGCCGGACGGCGTGCTCCAGCTCGGACGGGCGCAGCGCCAGCTCGCGCAGCGCGCCGGGCACCAGCTTGCCGTCGCGGACGACCGTGGTGGGTTCGCCCTCCAGAACGCGGGCGGCGCGCGGGTCGCGGGCCAGCCAGCGGGTCACGAGGGAGTTCACCACCACCAGGGTGACCGCGCCGACCGCGCCTCCGACCAGGCTGTTGTCGTTGCCGATGATCGCGTTCTGCACCACGTTGGAGAGCAGGAACACGACCACCATGTCGAAGGTGTTCAGCCCCGCCAGCCCGCGCTTCCCGGCGAGCCGGAACAGCACCAGGATCAGTACGTAGACGACAACCGTCCGGAGGATCTTCTCCACGATCGGAATCTGGACGACCACCAGGTCATGCCACACGGCCCCGCTCCTCCCACCACGACTTCCGAAACGGGGCCGACGCTACCCTCCGGCGCCGCTACGAGCGCCGCTTCGGCTTGCCCCGCCGGGCCGCCGCGGCCGGGCCGCCACCCCGGCCCTTCTGCGGACCGGACTTCTGGCCGCCCGCCTTCTGCCCGCCGCTCCTCTGCCCGGCCGCCTTCTGGCCGCCGGCCTTCTGCCCGCCGGCCTTCTGCTGCTGGGACCTGCGCGGCGCCGCCGCCTTCCCGGGCTGCTCCTTCGACGGAGCCTCGGCCGCCTGCCCGGCCCCGCGGCCGCGCGAGCTGTTCACCGTGCGCCCCCGGACGATCCCGATGAACTCCTCCACCAGGTCCGTGGTCCGCTCCTGCGGCCAGGACAGCGCCACCTGCGACTGCGGCCCCTCCGGGACCGGCCGGTAGGTGAGGTCCCGCCGGTGGTGCAGCCGGGCCAGCGACTGCGGGACCAGCAGCACGCCGACGTTGGCCGCCACCAGCTCGACCGCGTCCGCCGTGGTGTCCGGGCGGGCGATCGCCGGGCGCCCGGGGAGGGTCTCCGCGGTGAAGCCGAGGGTGTCGTCCAGCGGGTGGAAGACCACCTCCTCGGCGAGGTCGCCGAGGGCGACCTCCTCGGCGGCGGCGAGCCAGTGGTCCTTGGGGAAGACCACCACGGTGGTCTCGGTGTACAGCGGGATCGCGCTGAGCACGTCCTTGTCGACCGGCAGCCTGACCAGTCCGGCGTCCACCTCGCCCTCGCGAACCGTCCGCTCGCCCTCGGTGGAGGGCACCGCGACCAGGTCGAGCGGGACGTCCGGGAGCCGCTCGATCCAGACCCGGGCCCATTTGCCGGGGGTCACGCCCGGGACGTACGCGAGCCGGAAGGACGGGTTCACCTGCATGTCTGTCACAGGGCAAGGCTACCGACCGTGACCGGAAGCGCCCGCGCACTCCCTTACCCTTGTCACCATGACATCGCTCAAGCAGAAGACCAGCCAGACCATGAAGCCGGCCACGGCGGCCAAGAAGCTGGGGATCTACCTCGCCGCTGCGCCGACCGACTTCCAGGAGGGCGTGGTCTCCCGCGAGGAGCTCAACGCGCTGCAGGCCGAGCCGCCGCAGTGGCTCCAGGAGCTGCGCAAGAACGGCCCGCACCCGCGCCCGGTGGTCGCCGCCAAGCTCGGCATCTCCATCTCGGGCCTGGCCCGCGGCGGCGTGACCGAGGCGCTCACCACCGCCGAGATCGACGCGATCAAGGCCGAGAACCCGCTGTGGCTCCAGCACGAGCGCGCCAACCAGGTCGACGTCCGCAAGGAGGAGGCCCGGATCAAGGCGAAGCACGAGAAGGAGGCCGCCGAGAAGGCCGCCAAGGAGTCCCAGGGCCGCTGAGCCTCCCACGGCGTTCGGAGCCAGTGGCCTGTTCCGCCTGTACGGCGCCTGTTCCGAGCCCGTTCGACGACCGGGATCCCGAATCCCGAATTCCGGTTCGGCGGCGGCGCGTTCACATCGGGCGGAAGGGAACTTCCCTTCCCCCGCCGAGTATTGACCGCACCGCCGCCGACTCCGAATAATCGCCCAATGACCGACCAGCCGGGCGAGAGCCCGACCGCGCCCACCGCTCAGGACGAACTCGCCGACCTCGCCGAGGAGTTCTTCGCGGCCGAGAACGCCTACGACCCCTTCGGGGCGACCCTCGGCGGCATCGAGGGCTACGCCCACGAGGTACCCGACCCGTCCCGCGCGGCCGCGCTGCGCCACCGCGAGGTGCTCCGGGCCTTCGGTGCGCGCCTGGCGGCGATCCCACTGGACGGACTGGCCGGCGAGGACCGCCTCACCCACCGGGTGCTCGCCCGGCTGATCGAGAACAACAGCGGCTGGATCACCCACGGACTGGACGACTTCAGCGTCTCCGCGTCCATCGTCGCCCCGCACAACACGGTCTTCGCCACCTTCGCCATGACCGCCGTCGACCAGGAGGGCGCCGGCGCGTACCTGGAGCGGCTGGCCGGCCTGCCCGGCTACTTCGACGCCGTCATGCAGCGCAGCCTGGACGCCGCCGCCGAGGGCCGGCTGCCGCTGCGCAGCGGGGTGGACGCCGCCGTCGCCCAGCTGGACGGCTACCTGGCCGCCGACCCGACCGCCGACCAGCTGCTGCGCCCGCTCCGGGGCCGCCCGGAGTACGAGCGGGCCCGGGCGATCGTGCGCGAGGGCGTCCGGCCGGCGGTGGCCCGCTACCGGGCCGGGCTGGCCCAGCGGCTGGCGCCGACCGCCCGGCCGGACGCCGAGGCCGGGGTCCGCCACGTGCCGGGCGGCGCCGAGGGCTACGCGGACGCCGTCGGCCGCTTCACCCGGCCCGGGCTCGCCCCGGAGGAGGTGCACCGGATCGGCCTGGAGACAGTGGCGGCGCTGCGCGAGGAGTTCGCCGAGCTGGGCGCCAAGGTGCTCGGCATCAGTGGCACCGACGCCGTACTGACCGCGCTGCGCGAGGACCGGTCGCTGCGCTTCGGCAGCGCGGCCGAGATCGTCGCGCTGGTGGACGGCGCCCTGGACCGCGCGCGGAGCGCCTCGGCCGACTGGTTCCGCCCGTACCCGATCGCCGACTGCGTGACCAGGGAGATCGATCCGCTGGAGGCGGAGACCGCGCCGCTGGCCTACTACCAGCCGCCGGGCCCGGGCGGACTGCCCGGCACCCACTGGATCAACACGCTGAACCCGGAGAGCCGGTTCACCTACGAGTACGAGGCGATCGCCTTCCACGAGAGCGTGCCGGGTCACCACTTCCAGCTCGCGGTCGCCCAGACCCTGCACCACCTGCCGCGGTTCCGGCAGCGGGCGACCGCCGCACTGACCGCGCACGTCGAGGGCTGGGGCCTGTACACCGAGCGGCTGGCGGACGAGATGGGCCTGTACGGCTCGGAGCTGTCCCGCTTCGGCATGCTCTCGATGGACGCGCTGCGGGCGGTGCGCCTGGTGGTGGACACCGGGATGCACCACTACGGATGGTCCCGGGAGCGGGCGATGGCCTACATGCGGGAGAACACCGCGACCCAGGAGTCCAACGTCCGCAACGAGATCGACCGCTACATCGCCTGGCCGGGCCAGGCCACCGCCTACCTGATCGGCCGTCGGGAGATCGTCCGGCACCGCGAGCGGGCGCAGGCCGCGCTCGGCGGGCGCTTCGACGTCCGGGAGTTCCACCACGAGGTGATCGGGCACGGCAGCCTGCCGCTGGACGTGCTGGACGACCTGATCACGGACTGGATCGCGGCGCGGTAGACCCGGCGGTGGGCGGCGGTGCCGGCGGGGCGGGGCCCCCACCGGCACCGGCCGGGCTCAGAACCGGACGGTCTTCAGCACCGAGTCGACGCCCGTGCCCGAGGTCAGGTACAGGGTGTGCCCGTCCTGGCCGAGGAAGGCGTCGGTGACGGACGGCAGGCCGAAGTCGGTGACGGTCTCCCCGGGGACGGCCGTGTTCGTGGCGGTGTCGTAGGCGCGCAGCGCCGCCCGCGGGGTCTTCCCGTCGGTCAGCACGTAGACCCGGCGGGAGTCCGGGCTCACCCCGAGCAGGTGGGCGTCGTCCCAGCTGGGCGCGGCGGTGAAGGCCGGACGGTAGGTGTTCGCGGCGGGGTCCACGGTGTCGACGGTGCCGGTGGCGTCCTGGTGGCCGCGGGCGTAGACGGCCCGGCCGTCCGGGGCGGGCGCGACCTCGTCGCCGGCGCCGAACCCGGCCACGGTGTCGATGACCGCCGGGGCCGCACCCCGCACGTCCAGGTGGTAGAGGCCGTCCTGGGTGCCGACCCAGGCGTCGGTCCCGTCGGGGCCGAGCACCACCCTGTCCACGACGTAGCCGGTCAGCTCCGCCGCGCCGGTGAAGGTCCGGCTCGCGGTGTCGTACGCGAGGACCCGGCCGGCCTGGCTGGCCCGGCGGCCCCAGGAGCCGTACTGGTCGATGTACACCCGGGTGCCGTCCGCGCTGACGGTCACGCCGTGCAGCACCCCGGCGGTGAAGCCCTCGGGGCGCGGCTGGTCGGGCGCGGCGACCCGGGCGGTCTCCCGGCCGGTGGCGGTGTCGATGGTCACCAGGTCCCCGCCGACGGTCAGGTAGACCCGGGTGCCGTCGGGGCTGACCGCCGGGCGGCTGACGATGTCGAAGCCGGTGAGGGTCAGCAGGTCGGCGGTGGCACCGGTCCGGACGTCGAGGCTGCGGACCACCCGGACCATCCCGCCGCGGGGGCCGGCGTAGCTGACCACGGCGTAGCCGCGGGCGCCGTCCGTGGTGACGGTCAGCTGTTCGAGGTGGCCGCCGAGCGCGACGGTGCCCGGGGCCGCGCTCTGCCGAACCGTCGGTTCCGGTGCGGCCGGGGCGGCGGCCGCGGCCCCCGTCCCGGTCAGCAGCAGCGCCCCCGCCGCCGCCAGCGTCCCCAGCCAATGTGCCTTGTGCGTGAGGCCCTTCATGGTTCCCCTCCCTGTGGTTCGTACCGCGACTTCGCCGCGACGAGGTCACGCTACGGCACGGTCGCGAGCGCCGGGGGCGAATTGTTCGAGCCCTGTCCGAACACGATCCCTTCACGGTTCGGGCAGATCGGGAACCGGCCGTCGAACGCCGCCGGGCGGGGCGGTGGCGGACCTGCCGGGGCGTCAACCTGAGCGTCTGCCGGGGTGTCAACAGTGCGGAAACGATTCCGCGCGCCCGCGACAGACCTCCCGCGCCGGACGTCGCGTCACCCGTTCGGCCCTGTCGACACGGTAGTGTCCGCTGACGCGGCCTCCGGCACCCTCGCCGGCGGCCCGCCCGTACCACCGCAACGACCTGGAGGAACTCCGTGCCGGCTCCCGCCCGAGGCGCCATCGCCATAGCCGCGGCCGTCCTGCTCGCCGCAGCCGCAGGCTGCTCGTCCGGCGGCGGCCACACCGCCAAGGACGGCTCGCACGCCAAGGACGGCGCCCACGGCTCCGCTCCGGCGGCCGCCGGCGACGCCGCCCAGCCCGCACCGGCCAAGATCGTGACCGGGCCCGGCCCGAAGAGCTCCTACGACGCCCAACCGCAGCCCGCGGCGGGCAGCTGCCACTACCACTACACGGCGGACAAGCAGCCGCTGCCCGACCCCAACTGCACCCCGGGCGCGATCAGCCCGGCCGTCAACCAGGGCAACATCAACGACACCATCTGCAAGCCGGGCGGCTACACCTCGACCATCCGCCCGCCGGCGAACATCACCGGCAAGGAGAAGGCCGAGAACGCCAAGTCCTACGGCTACACGGGTCCGATGGGCGACGCCGAGTACGACCACCTGATCAGTCTGCAGCTCGGCGGCGACCCCAACGACCCGCGCAACCTGTGGATCCAGCCGCCCTCCCCCGGCCACGTGCCGGGCAAGGGGCCGAACAACCCCAAGGACTCGGTGGAGACCCACCTGCACACCGCGATCTGCAAGGGGCAGGTCACCCTGACCGCCGCCCAGCAGGCGATCGCCACCGACTGGACGACGGCCGAGGTGAAGCTCGGCATCAGCAAGGGCGCAACCGCCGCGCCCACCGCGGAGGCGGACGCCGACGGGGACTGACACTCCCCGACGGCCTCCGGCGAATCGTTTCAGCTCGTGACGCTCCCGGTCAGGCCCCGCTGCGCGCGATCAGCCGTGGCCGCGTCCGGTCAGCCGTCGCTGCGCCCCAGCGTTTCGACCAGCTCGGCGATGGTGTCGAACGGCCGGTACTCCGCGAACTCCGCGCCCAGCGCGCGGGCCCGCTCGCGGAACCGGCCCTCGGCCAGCACCTGCTCGACCGCCCGGCCGACCGCCTCCGGCGCCGGGCGGCCGGTGCGCAGGTCCAGCCCCACGCCGGCCCACTGCACCCGGGCCGCCACCTCCGGCTTGTCCTCGCTCGCCCCGGCCACCACCAGCGGCACCCCGTACCGCAGCGCGGTCTGCACCCCGCCGTAACCGCCGTTGCTCACCAGCACGTCGGCGTACGGCAGCAGCCGGTCGAACGGCACGTACCCGGCGGCGCGGACGTTGCCCGGCAGGCTGCCGCCGAGCAACTCGGCCAGCGCCCGCGGCCCGTCCGGACGGGCGGTGGTGGCCACCACCAGCACGTCCCGGTCGGCCAGGGCGCTGACCGTCGGCGCCACCAGCTCGCCCAGGTCGTCATTGGCCAGCGTCCCCTGGGTCACCACCACGACCGGCCGTCCGCCGTCCGTGACCTCGTCCCACCAGTCGGGCAGCGGCCGGTCCTCGCCGACGTTCCCCGGCAGCGCGCCGATCAGCCGGTACGAGGCGGGCGCGTCGCTGCGCGGGTACTCGAAGCCCGGCACGGTCAGCTGCAGGAACACGTCCGGCACCGCCACCTGGACCCGGCCGCGCGGCCCCTCCGGCAGCCGGACACCCAGCTCCGCGAACACCTTCTCCGCGTACCGCTGCAACGGCTCGCCGCGCCGGTCCGCCTCCTCGCGCAGCTCCCGCATCCGGGCCCGGCCCTCCTCGCCGGGCAGTGGCGGCACGCCCGGCCCGAACGGCGCGGTGTCCACGCTCGGCAGCGTCGACGGGCTGATCCCGACCCCGATCAGTGCCGGGCGCTCCGCCGGCGGCCGGCTCAGGGCCAGCGGCAGCGCGCCCTGGACGAAGGCGTCGGCGATCACCGCGTCGGCCGGGAACTCCTCCAACAGCCCGAGCAGGGCCCGGTACTGGTACGGGATCGGGTCGAGGAAGACGTGCTGCACGTCGAAGGCGATCCGCGACGGACCGGGCGGCAGGTCCGCCCGACCCGGGAAGGACGCGTCGAGGTCGCGGTCGTCCCAGTCCGCCTCGGCGGGCAGTGCGGCGAAGCGCACCCCCGCCCGCTCGGCGGCGGCCGCGAAGCGCGAACCGCCGAGGAAGACCACCTCGTGGCCGCGCGCGGCGAGGTCGGCGGAGATCGCCAGCAGCGGGCTGGCGTGCCCGTGCGCGGGCAGGGCGGTGGTGATGATCCTGGACAGCGGAACCTCCTGTGTTCGGGCCCGGTGCGTTCTGCTCGTTGCTGGAACTCACCGTAGGCAGAGGCGGTGGACGACCGATGAACAGCTCATCTGCCCAGTACCGCACCGCCGTTCAGACCGATCACCTGCCCGGTGAGGTAGCCGGCCGCCGGGGAGGCGACGTAGGCCACCGCCTCGGCCACGTCAGCGGGGGTGCCGGCCCGGCCGACCAGGGTGTCGGCGACCTTCCGGGCATGGAACTCCTCGTTCCAGTCGGCCCCGAAGATCTCGGTGTCCACCACGTAGCCGGGCGCCAGCACGTTCACCGTGATCCCGTCCGGCCCCAACTGCCGCGCCAGGCCGAACGCCCAGCCGTGCAGGGCCGCCTTCGCGGCCGCGTACGAACCCGCCGAGTGCGGCCCGGCACCACCGCGCTGGGCGGCCGCCGAGCTGATCACCACCAGCCGGCCGCCGGGGCGGCGCAGCGCGCCCTGGAGCGCGGTGGTCAGCAGCACGGCGGTGAGCAGGTTGGTGTCCAGGTCCCGCCGCCAGGAGGCGGCCAGCGCGGCCAGGCCGGCGTCCTCGGGCGGGGTGATGATGGCACCCGCATTGTTCACCAGCACGTCCACCGGCCCGAGTTCACCGACCCGGGCGGCCACCTGCTCGACCGCCGCCGGATCGGTCAGGTCCCCGGCCACCGGCACGACCGCGCCCGGTCCGGCGTCCCGCTCGATCCGTGCCCGGGCCTCCTCCAGCACCGCCGCCCGACGCCCGAGGACCGCCACCCGGTACCCGTCCCCGGCCAGCCGCGCGGCGATCGCCCGCCCGATCCCGGTACCCCCGCCGGACACCACCGCGAGCCGCTCCCTCGTCACCGCTCGGCCCCGCCCTCGTAGTAGGCGCGCATCAGCTCGGTCGACCACGCGGGCTGACGGACCTCACCGCGCGGCCCGAACTCGGCCAGGTACGGCTTGATGTCGAGCACCGGCGTGCCCGCCACCGCGTCCAGCCCGGTGACGTGCAGGTCCAGCCCGTCCACCCGCACCAGCGCGCAGCGCGAGACGCCGATCCGGTTGGGGCGGTTCTTGCCGCGCTGGGCGAAGATGCCCACCAGCGGCCAGTCGGTGTTGCCGCGCGGATGCCGGGCGCCGCTCTCGACCTTCCCCTCCGGGACGCGGTCGAAGTGGTACACCACCTCCAGGTGCGAGAACTCCGCCAGCCCGTACAGCGCCTCCTCGGTGAACCGGGTGCCGTCCACCCGGATCACCGCCGCGACGCTCCCCCAGCCGTCGTCGCGCACCTCCTCGCGCCCCCCGACCACCCGGGCCACCGGACGCACCGTCACTTCGCCCATGCCGTTTCCCCCTTCGACGTCGAACCGTTTCACTCGGTACGGTAGCGATCCGAACGCGCTCAGGCCGCCAACTGCTCAGCGATCCACCCCAGTTCGGCCACCCGCAGGACCCGGCCGCCGAACCCCGGCAGGGGCACGTGCAGCGGCTCCGTCCAACGCCGCGGGACGGCCGCCAGTCCGTACCGGGCGCCGGCCAGGCCGCCGGTGACGGCGGCGACGGTGTCGGTGTCTCCGCCGAGATCGACGGCGGCGCACAGGGCCTGCTCGAAGCCGCCGGTGGTGCGCAGGGCCCAGACGGCCGAGCCGAGGCAGGGCCAGACGGCACCGTTGGCCTCGGTGGCACGGCCGGGGTGCCAGTCGGGGGCGAGGACGACGGCGTAGCGCTCGCGGTGGTCGGGGTGTACGGCGGCCAGGACAGCAGGGAGTTCGGCGAGCGGGTCGGTGCCGTAGAGCGCGAGGCGGACGAGTTCGTGGAAGATCGCCGTGCCCTCCCAGGCGGCCCGGTCGCCGTGGGTGAGCGCGGCGATCCGGCGGGCGGCGTCCATGGTCGCCTGCCGTCCAGCGTGGGCGAAGGCGACGGCGGAGGTCGCGGCGCGCATCAGCGAGCCGTTTCCGGCGGCGTGCAGGGTGCCGTTGAAGTGGATGGCCGCGGCGAGATCCCAGGGGTGGCCGCTGGTGAGGACGGACTCGGTCTGGATCCCGATGTCCTTGGGGTCGGCGGCGGCCCAGCGGCGGAACCGGTCGAAGATGTCCGGGAGGTCCAGCTCCCCCCGCTCGATGAGGGATTCGGCGACCAGGACGGCCATCTGGGTGTCGTCCGTGGCCTCACCGATCTCCCAGCCGCCACCGGCGACCAACTCGACGTTCCCCGCGGGGAAGCGGGCCGAGAGGCCGCCGGCCGGGCCGAACTCGTAGGGGGCCCCGAGGGCGTCGCCCACGGCGGCCCCGAGCACGGCACCGGCCGCGCGGCCGCCCCGGCCGGTCTGGGCGGCCGGGTCCGTCACGCCTGGCCCGGGGTGATGGGCAGGCCGCGCTTGTGCTCGGTGCGGCGGTAGTGACCGACGACGGTGTCGAAGACCTGCTCGCCGACCTCGCGGCCCTCCAGGAAGTCGTCGAGGGCGTCGTACTCGACGCCGAGCGCGTCCTCGTCCGGCTTGCCGGGGGCGAGGTTCTCCAGGTCCGCGGTGGGGACCTTGCCGACCAGCTCCTCGGGAGCCCCCAGGTGCGCGGCCACCGCACGGACCTGACGCTTCGTCAGACCGGAGAGCGGCATCACGTCGGCCGCGCCGTCGCCGAACTTGGTGAAGAAGCCGACGGCCGCCTCGGCGGCGTGGTCGGTGCCGACGACCAGGCCCCCGGCGGCGCCCGCCGCCGCGTACTGGACGACCATCCGCTGGCGGGCCTTGACGTTGCCGCGCACGAAGTCCTCGTGGGCGTGGTCGCGGAAGGTGACGCCGGCCGTCAGCAGGGCGTCGAAGGCGGCGTCGGTGGCGGGCTTGATGTCGACGGTGAGCACCTCGTCGGCGCGGATGAAGTCGAGCGCGCGCTGGGCGTCCGCCTCGTCCGCCTGGACGCCGTACGGCAGCCGCATCGCCGTGAAGGCCGCCCGGTACCCCTCGGCGCGCAGCCGCTCGACGGCGAGCTGGCAGAGCCGCCCGGTGGTGGTGGAGTCCACCCCGCCGCTGATGCCCAGCACCAGGGTGCGCGCGCCGGAGGCCCGCAGCTGGTCGGCGAGGAAGGCCACCCGGCGCTCGGCCTCCTTCGCGGGGTCGGTGACGGGCACCACCCCGAGGGCCAGGGCGATCTCGCGCTGGACGTCCGCGGGCAGGGTCTCGGTCATGGTCGGCTCCTTCAAGTCGGTACCACGACATCATCCACCCGGGCCGCGGCCGGGCCGTCGGCGGGCCCGGCCCCGGGGCCGGGCCCGCAGGCCTCAGGCCGCCGCGCCCGGGTCCGGCTCCGCCTCCGGGGCGGCGCCCGGACCCCCGCCCGGACCCTCGCCGCCGGGACCGACGTGCGGCTCCGCGCCCAGGGTCCGGCCCGCCTCCGGTGCCGGGTGCCCGAGGATGTCGAGCACGACGCGCCCGTCCACGGTCTCCTGGGCGACCAGCAGCGCCGCCAACTCGTCCAGGTGGTGCCGGTGTTCGTGCAGCAGTCCGACGGCCCGGCGCTCGGCGCCGCGCAGCAGGGCGGCCACCGCCTCGTCCACCGCGCGCTGGGTCTGCTCGGAGTAGGGGCGGCGCAGCAGGTCGTCGGGGTGGTCGCCGAGGTACTGCGGGGAGCCGCTGGAGTAGCCGACCGGTCCGAGGTCCGGGGAGAGCCCGAACTCGCGGACCATCCGGGTGGCGACCGAGGTGGCGTTGGCGAGGTCGTTGGCGGCGCCGGTCGAGCCCTCGCCGAAGACGACCAGTTCGGCAGCCCGTCCGCCGAGCTGGACGGTGAGCAGGTCGGTCAGGTAGCTCTCGCTGTAAAGGTGCCGTTCGGCCTCGGGGAGTTGCTCGGTGGCGCCGAGGGCGACCCCGGCCGGGAGGATGGTCACCTTGGCGACCGGGTCGGCGTGCTCGCACAGCGCGGCCATCAGGGCGTGCCCGGACTCGTGCACGGCGACGGCGTGCCGCTCCTCGGGCAGCAGCGCGTTGGAGGACTCCCGGCGCCCGAGCAGCACCCGGTCGCGAGCCTCGTCGAGGTCGGCGGCGGTGATGGTGGCGCGTTCGGCGCGCACGGCGTTGATGGCGGCCTCGTTGACCAGGTTGGCGAGGTCGGCGCCGGAGAAGCCGGGGGTGCCGCGGGCGATCCGGTCCAGGTCGGCGTCGGGGGCGATGGTCTTGCCGCGGGTGTGGACGGCGAGGATGGCCGCCCGTTCGGCCTGGTTGGGCAGCGGCACGGTGACCTGCCGGTCGAAGCGCCCGGGGCGCAGCAGCGCCGGGTCGAGGGCGTCCGGCCGGTTGGTGGCGGCGATGACGACGATGCCGGTGCTCTGGTCGAAGCCGTCCATCTCGGAGAGCAGCTGGTTGAGGG
>CBJMI02800__coassemble_751_pt1 | contig 12845 bp, 12 predicted proteins | sample CBJMI02800__metabat2_low_PE_003 | metagenome-assembled genome bin CBJMI02800
CGGGTCCGGAGCGGTTGGGTGCGCGCCCTGCGCGGCGGGGACGCGGTCGAGCAGGGCCCGTACAGTCGACGGCCGGAGCATCCGCAACCCGGCTCCTCGCGCTCGTTCACTTACCCGTTCACCCGCTCATCCCTTCTCATCCCTTGCAGACCCCCAGCGGGACCAGCCGGGCGACCTGCCGGGCCAGACCGGCGGCCTCGGTGACGGCGGCCACCGCGTCCACGTCCTTGTACGCCTCGGGCGTCTCCTCGGCCAGGGCCCGCATCGAGGCGGGCCGGACCGCGATGCCGCGCGCCTCCAGTTCGCCCTTCAGGTGCTCGCCGCGCACCGTGCGCAGCGCCTGGTGGCGGCTCCACACGCGCCCGGCGCCGTGGCAGGCGGAACGGAAGGCCTCGTTGCCGGGCAGGCCGACCATGACGTACGAGGCGGTGCCCATCGTTCCCGGAACCAGCACCGGCTGCCCGGCCCCGGTCAGGTCGGCGGGCAGGTCCGGATCGCCGGGCGGCAGGGCGCGGGTGGCGCCCTTGCGGTGGACGCACAGTTTCCGCGGCACGCCGTCCACCTCGTGGGTCTCCAGCTTGGCGAGGTTGTGCGAGACGTCGTAGACCAGCTCCAGCCCGACGCCGAGCGCGGTGGCGAAGGCCCGCCGGGCGGCCTCGGAGAGCAGCTGCCGGTTGGCCCGTCCGTAGTTCGCCGCGGCGGTCATGGCGCCGAGGTAGGCGCGGCCGCGAGGGGAGTCGACCGGGGTGCACGCGAGTTGGCGGTCCGGGAGTTCGATCCGGTAGTGGTGGAGTTCGCGGTCCATGGCGCGGACGTGGTCGGTGCAGATCTGGTGGCCTAGGCCACGTGAGCCGCAGTGGATCATCACGCAGACCTGGCCCGTCCGCAGCCCGAAGGCGGCGGCCGTCTCCGGGTCGTACACCCGGTCGACGGCCTGCACCTCCAGGAAGTGGTTGGCCGAGCCGAGGCTGCCGACCTGCTGCAGGCCCCGTTCGACGGCCCGGTTGCTCACCTCGCCGGGAGCCGCGCCGGCCAGCACCCCGCGGTCCTCGCAGCGCTCCAGGTCGCGCGGCACGCCGTGGCCGTGCTCGACGGCGTAGCGGGCACCGCCGAGCAGCAGCTCGTCCAGTTCCTCCGGCCCGGCCAGGTGCCACAGCCCGCCGCGGCCGAGCCCGCGCGGGACGGTGCGGTCCAGGAGGTCCATCAGGCGGCGGATGCGTTCGGCGTCGAGCTCGTCCCGGTCCACCCCGGCGGCCAGCAGCCGGACCCCGCAGGAGATGTCGAAGCCGACCCCGCCCGGCGACACCACCCCGCCCTGCCCGACGTCGGTGGCGGCGACGCCGCCGATCGGGAAGCCGTAGCCCCAGTGCACGTCGGGCATCGCGTAGGAGGCGCGGACTATCCCGGGCAGCGTCGCCACGTTCGCGACCTGTTCCAGCGCGTGGTCCCCGGCGGCCTGCGGCAGCAGCGCGCCGTTCGCGAAGACCACGCCCGGCACCCGCATCGGCGGGCGCGGCTCGATCCGCCAGCGGTAGGGGCCCGCCTCGGCCAGTACGATCTCCACCTCGCTCACCCCGCTCGCTCACCCGGTCGGTCGGCACGCCTCAGACGTCCACGGTGGCGGCGCCGGTCCAGCCGCCCGGCCCCTCGCCCAGCTCCAGGCCGTGCAGCGAGACGGCCTTCGGCACGGCGCCGACCAGGGCGGCGGTCGCGGTGTCGGCCATCCTGAAGCGCACCTCGACGCTGCGGGCGCCGTCCAGGCCGCCGATCGGCCCGAGGGCGAGTGCGGCCGGCAGTTCGCCGTCGACGTCCATCCGGTAGATGACCTCCTCCAGGACGCCCGCGAGCAGGTCCGGGTCGCTCACCGCGAGCACCGTGCAGGTGCGCTCACCGACGATCCGGGCGCCGGACAGGTCGGCGAAGCTGCCGACGAGGGCTTGCACCAGCTCGCCGATGCAGCCCTCGGCCGTCGGCGCCCATGCCTCCACCCGCAGGTCCGCCGTGTGCGGCACGCTCCGGTGGCCGCGGTCGGACCGCGCCGCGGGCTCACGACCGTCCACGAGCGACGCCTCCCGCACCAGTTGCCGTCCCCCTTCCAGCGTCGTCCCGGGGGCGGGCCGAGGGCAAGTGGGGCCCGGTCGCGTGCGGCCGGAGGCCGTCGGGCGGCACACGGGACGACGCGGGACGACGCTGGACGACACGGCTCGACGCGAGTCAGGGTCGGACCTACTTCCCGATGGAGGAGAGGTAGGCGGTGGTCAGCTCGGGCGTGGCCAGCCAGGCGGCGTGGTCGCTCGGTTCGGCGTAGGTGTTGGCCAGTCGGCGGGCGACCGCCGGGTACTCGGCGGCGGCCGCGAAGACGCCCTGCAGGTGGTCCGGCATCGTCAGCATGGCGGCCGTGAACTCCACCGTGTGGCGGGCGTGTCGCTGCCAGAACCGCTCGGCGGTGCGGCACATCCAGTCCGCCGTGAACGGGGCGTCGCCGTGCTCGCGGATCGCCTGCCGGTAGGCGTCCGCCGCGCGGGCGGCGCCGTTGGCGCCCTGCCCGGTGATCGGATCATTGACCACCACCGCGTCGCCCAGGCCCAGGACGTGCACGGCGTCGACGCCCGAGCCCAGTTCCGCCACCGGGCGGCGGACCGTCGGGGTCACCGCGCCCCAGAGCCCGGCCCCGGCGTCGGTCGGCTCGGCGTCCCGCCAGTGCTCCGCCTCCCAGGGCAGGTACTCGGCCAACAGGGCGCGGATCCGGTCGAGTTGGACGCCGACCTCGGGGCCGTCGCCGAACGCGTCCAGCGGGCTGCCGGGCAGCGCCTCCCAGAGCAGGATGTCGCAGGGGCCGGAGCGGGTCAGGGCGGGCTGGAGGTAGAGCTCGCCGAGGCCGGGCAGGGCGTGCATCCGGGCCCGAGGTCCGGCGGCCGGGTCGGGCGAGCCGACGCCGTGCGCGTAGAGGCAGGACAGCGCGCGTTGCGGCCGGTCGAAGGGCGAGCGGGCGGCGTTCCGTTCGAAGATCCCGGCCAGCTCGCCGCGCCCGGCCGCGACCACGGTCAGCTCGTGCCGGCGGGCCAGCGCGTGCAGCCCGGCCCGGTCCAGCGAGCGGTACTCGACCCGGCCGCCGCGCTCGGCGAGCAGCTCCAGCCAGCGGGCCAGCTTGATCCGCTGGTCCACCGAACGGGCGGGCTCGTCCAGGGTCATGGTGAACTCCAGGACGCGGGTGGCCGGCGGCGCCACGAGCGCCGCGTCGACCGAGGCCACCGACGGGGCTTCGTCCGTCCACAGGTCCAGGCCGGCCGCCGCCTCGATCCGCAGTGCCGGGCCGAACATCGCCTGGGTGGACAGCACCCGCCCGCCCCGCACCTGCTCCGGCGTGCGCTCGGCGACCAGCGTCACCTCGCACCCGTCGGCCACCAGCCCGAGCGCGAGCTGCAGGCCTGCCTGGCCCGCTCCGACGACGGCGATTCGGCGCATGCGGTGGCCTCCCGGTGGTCTGCTGACAGTCCGTCGGCTGCTCGGACACGGTGCGTCAACCAGGCACAGTAGCCCAGCCTCCGGGGCACGGGCAGGGGCCGGGCGGGACGAATCCGGCGGGCGTCGCCCGGGCGGCCGCAGTCGCCGCCTGCTCGGGGCTCCGCATAGTCATGCACTTCTGCCGGTGCGAGGAGGTCACCCATGGCCATCTCCGGCCCGATGTGGAGCGCTGTTTGGAATCGGCGTTGACCCTGCCGCAATGAGTGATGTATTCAGATCTACGCAAACTCATTCACTACTCCGCGGTTCGGTTCGCCCTGCGCGACCCGGACCTCGACCCGTTCGGAGAGGGATCGATCGACCATGCAGCCTGCTGTGCCCCGGGGGTTCCGGGCCGTCACCACCAACATGGGCCTCAAGGACGTGGAGGACGACTTCGCGGCGGTCATCTCCGAAGTCCCGTGCCGGTCCGCGGCGGTCTTCACCCGCTCGCGCTTCGCCGGCCCCAGCGTCGTGCTCAGCCGCGAGGCGGCCGCGCTCCAGCACAGCCGCGGGATGGTCGTGCTGTCGCGCAACGCCAACGTGGCCACCGGGCGCACCGGTGCGGAGAACGCCGCGGAGGTGCGCCGCCGGGTCGCCGAGATCGCCGGCATCTCCCCGGACGAGCTGGTCATCGGCTCCACCGGCGTGATCGGGCGCCCCTACCCCATGGACGGCATCCGGGCCGGGCTCGACGCCATGACCTGGCCGTTCCCGGAGGCCGACTACGCGGCCGCGGCCAGGGCGATCATGACCACGGACACCCGCCCGAAGTACCTCCACGTGCGCTGCGGCGACGCCGTACTCGTCGGCATCGCCAAGGGCGTGGGCATGATCGAGCCCAACATGGCGACGCTGCTGACCTTCTTCTTCACCGACGCGGACGTCCCCGCCGCCGAACTCGACGCCCTGTTCCGCCGGGTGATGGACCGCACGTTCAATGCGCTGAGCATCGACACCGACACCTCCACCAGCGACACCGCCGCGATCTTCGCCAACGGGCTCGCCGGAGCGGTCGACCTCCCCGCCTTCGAGCAGGCGCTGTACGAGTGCGCGCTGCACCTCGTGCGGGACATCGCCTCGGACGGCGAGGGCGCCTCCAAACTGATCGAGGTCCGGGTCACCGGGGCCCGGGACACGGCCCAGGCCAAGCGCGTCGGCAAGAGCGTGGTCAACTCCCCGCTGGTCAAGGCCGCCGTGCACGGCGCCGACCCGAACTGGGGCCGCGTCACCATGGCCATCGGCAAGCTCGACGACGAGACCGACATCGACCCGGCGGCCGTCCGGATCCGGTTCGACGACCTCCCGATGTACCCCGAGGAGCCGAGCGACGCCCTGCTCGAACAGGCCCGCACGTACCTGAGTGGCGACGAGGTGGTCATCCGGATCGACCTGGGCGTCGCCGACGGCGCGTTCACGGTGTACGGCTGCGACCTCACCGAGGAGTACGTCAAGCTCAACGCCGACTACACGACCTGACGGCCTCTCGGTGCTGGTGGCCGGGCGCCACCGCCCGGCGGGGGCGGGCGGGTGCGCCCGGCGGGGGCGGGCGGGTGCGCCCGGCGGGCGGCTCAGCCGCGAAGGTGCGCGGTGAGCAGCCGCACCACGGCGTCGATCTGCTCCGCCACGTAGAAGTGCCCGCCCGGGAAGACCCGCAGGCTGAAGCCGCCGCTGGTGTGCCGCTCCCACTGGGCGGCCTGCTCGACCGTGGCGTTGGCGTCGTTCTCCCCCACCAGGGCGGTGATCGGCTGGGGGACGACGGCGTCCGGCGCGGCCTGGTAGGTTTCGATGGCGGTGTAGTCGGCGCGCAGCGCCGGAATGATCAGCTCGCGCAGGGCCGGCACGTCGAGGATCTGCTCGTCCGTCCCGCCGAGCCGGATGAGCTCCTTCATCAGGCCGTCGTCCGGCAGCTTGTGGACCTCGGTGTCCCGGGGCAGCGAGGGCGCCCGACCGGCGGACACGAACAGCCGCTCCGGCCCCGCCAGGCCGTCGCGGGTGAAGCACCGGGCGACCTCGAAGGCGACGGCCGAGCCCATGCTGTGCCCGAAGAAGACGATCGGACGGTCCACCCACGCCCTCAGCTCCCGGTAGACCTGCTCGGCGAGTTCCGGGACCGAGTCGATCGTGGGCTCCGCGAAGCGGTTCTGCCGGCCCGGGTACTGAACCGCCAGCACGTCGGCGTACGGCGCGAGTGCCTTGGCGTACTCCATGTAGTAGCTGGCCGATCCCCCGGCGTGCGGGAAGATCACGATCCGGGCGGGAGCGAAGTCGGACGGGTTGAACCTGCGGAACCACGGGTTGTCGACGGCAGCGCTGCTGGGCATGCGGGGTGTGACCTCTCTCCCTGACGGACTCTGCTCATCCCAGTCTCGCAGTGCGCGTGCGCCACCGGGCGCGATTACGGTGCGCTACCCGGATTCCGCCACTCCGATCGCCCGGCTGTGACGCCGGGTCGGTCCTCCTCCGGCTCGTCCGGCGCGGCACCCCACGGGTCAGCGCCGTCATGGCCGCGGACGGGCCAGGTAGTCGGCGCGGGTCAGTTCGTGGACGCGGACGGCGGTGCCGTTGCCGGGGACGGTGGTCTCCCGCTCGGGTCGCAGGCCGAGCTTGGCCATAACGCGCTCGGAGGCGGTGTTGCCGATCCGGGCGATGCTGATGATCCGGTCCCGACCGCAGGCCTCGAAGCCGAACCTCAGTGCCGCCGTCGCCGCCTCGGTGGCGATGCCCCGGCCCCAGAAGGACCGCCCGAGCCGCCAGCCGATCTCGACCGCGGGCAGCACCTCGGGGAGGAAGAGGGGCACGGCCAGGCCGGTGAACCCGGCGAGCTCACCGGTCTCCCGCAGTTCCACCGCGAACAGGCCGAAGCCCTCGGTGTCCCAGGTCCGTTCGATCCGCTCGACGGCCCGGCGGGTCTCCTCCGGGGTCTGGACCCGCCCGTCGCCGATCCACCGCATCACCTCGGGGTCGGCGTTGACGGCCGCCATCGCCGGTACGTCCTCCTGGCGCCAGCGCCGCAGCACCAGGCGGGGAGTCTCGATCGTCACCATCCGCTCATGCCTTCCGCACGGCCAGGACGGCCGAACCGCCCGGTGCGGTCAGCACCTCGGTGGCCTCCAACGCGGGGTGCGTCAGGTAGCGCAGGCGCAGCCCGTCGACCTCGCCGCCGAAGCGCGGAGGCCAGTGCGGCGAGGGCGTGAAGTCGTCCATGAGCAACAGACCGCCGGGGGCGAGCAGTTCGACCACCCGGTCCGGGTCGTCGCGCTTGCCGCCGCCGTCGCAGAAGAACACGTCGAACGGTGCGTGCTCCTCCAGCAGCCGCCAGTCCCCGTGCAGGACCCGCACGCGGGCGTCATCGGCGAACAACCCGGCCGACCTCCGGGCCAGTTCGCCGTCCCGCTCGACCGTGACCAGCCGGGCGCCCGGGCCGAGCCCACTGCGCAGCCAGGCCGTACCGACCCCTGCGCCGGTGCCGCTCTCCGCGACCGTCCCGCCCGGCTTGGCCGCAGCGGCGAGCGCCAGCAGCCGCCCGACCTCCCGGGTGCAGCTCTTGCCGAAGCCCAGCCGGGCGGCGAGCCGCTCGGCCGCCAACACCTCGGCTGGCACTCCGCGTTGTTCGTTGACCGTCATCCGCTCGAAAACCCCCTTCGACTCCGTACGGCTCCGTGCCATCATGCCGTCATGACCGAGTGGATCACCATCGCCGCCTACCGGAACCGGACCGGCCGCCCGACGCCCGTGGCCACTCTCCGCGCTTGACTGCGTGACCGGGGCATCGACTGGATGCCCTTCCCGTCGGAGGCCGTCCGGTTCGACGCGCCCTGCGGCATCGGTCCGGACGGCCACTGGCAGTGCTGGTTCGCCCTGCGGGTCGACGCCGAGGTGCTGCGCCCCCTCGGACTCCACCCCGACCAGCCGACCTCCGCCGCCAACCCGACCAGCCCGCCCGGGTGGTGGCACGCGGAGGCGGAGCGCCTGGCCCGTCGCCGGTGAGCTCAGTTCGCCCCGCCGAACCGGACCGCCTCCGCCCGGGACCGGGAGACCGTGTCGAGCAGCAGCACGGAAGCCGCCTCCGGGATCGGCACCGGCCCGCCGGACCGCGCGTACCGGGTGAACTCCGCCAACAGCCGGCCCAGGCCGCGGCGGTGGCGGGCGAAGACCCTGGCGGAGGCGTGCCGTCCGCGTGCCCGCTGGCCGTCAAGGGCGGTGGCGGCACCGACGTCGAGCAGCACCAGGTGCAGTTCGCGCCCCTGGCGACCGGCCTCCCGGGCGAGCCGGCGCCGCATCCAGGCGCGGCTGCCGCAGTCGTGCACCAGCAGCGGGCCGCCCCGCCGCACCGAGGTGCGCAGCAACCGGAAGTGCTCCAGCCGCGCCCACGGCCGGTACACCGCGTACGGCAGGCACGCGGGCATCACCGCCTCACAGGCCTCGTGCACCGTGCGCGGGTCCACCGCCGACACGGCCCCGCCCGCCGCCCAGCGCCGCAGCAGCGTGCTCTTGCCCGCCCCCGGCAGGCCCGACACCACCACGACGGCGTCGGCCGGGTACGCCACCACGAGCCCCGCCCCGGCCTCACCCCGCAGGTCGACCACCCCACGCGGCGCCAGGACCAACGCCTCCGCCTCGCCGCCCACCGCTCCCCCGTCCGTGTCCGACCGAAGACCCTAACAAGTCCGGCAGTCCCGACCACCCCGGCGGGTACGCCGACCGGTCGGTGCGTGCTGTGACCGCTGCCCCGACGGACCGTTCGCAGCTCGGCGCCGCTACTCGGCCGGCGTCACTGGCCCGGAGCTGCCGGATCGGCGGAGCGTCCGGGCCCGGATCGGAGCGCCGAACCGCAGGGCCGCCACCCACTGGGCTGACGCCTCGTCAGCCGTGGGAAGGAGGGGCATGCCGGAGCCTGGTGGGACGTACACCGAGCTGGTGCTGGAGGGGCTGGCGCGGGACCCGGGGCGGGTGGCGCTGCACCACGGGGGCGTGACGATGACGGCCCAGGAGTGCCTGGACATGGTGTACCGGATGGCCCGCGCGCTGATCGGGCCGGGCTCGGGCGCGGGGACGGGGTCACCGTGCTCGCCGGGAACACCCCCGAGGCGCTGCTGGTGCGGCTGGCCGCCAACCTGCTGGGCGGCCGGGTGGCGATGCCGTACCCGGAGACCCCGGTCGCCGATCTGGTGGCGCCGGCGAGCCCAACCCGGACCGGCTGGAGCGTGTGCACGCCGCAGTCGCCGTCGGGCCGGGCGCGGGGCCGACGGAGCAGCAGCTGCGCTGCTGGGCCCGGGAGCACGGGGACGCCCGGTGCGCCCCCGACACCGTGCCGATCCTCCCGGCGATCCCGTTGAACGGGCTCGGCAAGCCCGACCTGCCGGCGCTGCGTGCCCTGGCCGGGGAGCGGAGCGGGCGGGCCGTCACCGCGCTGGGGGCGCGCAGGGTGGTGTGACGCGCCCCGTCGGTGCATCGAGCGCCCGCGCGAGCCACCTGTTGCGCGGCGGACGACGGGAAGAGACCGACCGTGGGCACTCGACCGTGCGGGCCGAGCTGCCGATACACCCCGGCGGCGCTCCCTCGTACCGCCCCCAGGAGGCACTACCTTGACCTGGCTACGCGTCCTGACCGCACTGGGCATCCTCACCCTCGCGGCCGCCGCCCTGCTCGTCTTCGCCCGCTGCACCGCCCCCTCCCGGGGCGAGCACGCCGCCGGGGCCGCGCCGCCCGACGTCCGCGAGGACGCCGAGGGCAGCGGCCTCTTCCCGCGGATGGGCGGCGACGGCTGAGGTCCGATCAGCCGCCCACGAGGTCGTCGGGGCGGATCTCGATGTGGTCGGTCGCGAGGTCGACGGCGACGCGGTGTTCCATGCCGAGTGCCTCGAGGAACTTGACGGGTAGCTGGACACGGCCGGTGCGGTCGAGCATGACGTACTCGCGTTCGTTCACGGATTCCTCGCCGTGTTCGTCGGTGACGGTGCGGCGCAGGACCTCGCTGCTGGTCCGTCCGTCGCGGATGGCGACGGTACGGCGGACTTCGGCGGCGACCATGGGGTCATGGGTGACGATGACGACGGTGGTGCCGAGTTCGCGGTTGACGGTGCGGAAGGACTCGAAGATGACGCCCGCGGTCTCGGAGTCGAGCTCACCGGTCGGTTCGTCGGCGAGCAGGACGGGCGGGTTGTTGGCCATCGCCACGGCGATGGCGACGCGTTGCTGCTGACCGCCGGAGAGTTCGTTGGGGCGGCGGTGGGCGAGGTGGCCGATCTCCAGGGCGTCCATGAGTTCGGCCACCCGGGCGGCCCGCCCCTTCGACCCTGCCGCGGTGGCACGGCGGCCGCGCAGTTGCATGGGCAGGGCGATGTTCTCGGCGGCGGTGAGGAAGGGCAGGAGGTTGCGGGCGGTCTGCTGCCAGATGAAGCCGACGACCTCGCGCCGGTAGCGCAGGCGCTCCTTGGCGGACATCTCCAGCAGGTCGCAGCCGTCGACGGTGGCGGTGCCGGCGGTGGGCACGTCCAGTCCGGCCAGGATGGTGAGCAGGGTCGACTTGCCGCTGCCGGAGGCACCGACCAGAGCCACCAGGTCGCCCTGCTGGATGGTCAGCTCCAGGCCCTGGAGCGCCTGGACCTCGATGCCCTCGGAACTGAAGATCCTCACCAGCCGGTCGCAGACGATCGCCGCGCCCGCTCCGTAGGCCTTGGGGGAGGCTGCGGCCAGGGCCCGCTGCCGCAGCTCCTGGAGGCTGGGGGCCTCCACGGTCGGCCGCTCCTGGGGCGTGCTCTTCACCGCTGCTCTCCTGTCTCGTAGGTTGCGGCTGGTGCCGTTGCCGCGGGTGTCATGCCTGTTCTCCGGCCCGTAGTTCGGTGGCGATCTGGCGGCGTCCGGCGATCAGTGTCTCCGCGGCCACGGCGAGGGCGACCAGCAGGGCCAGGCCGGCGGTGGGCAGCAGGACCGGTACGAGGGTGGGGGTGATGACGTCGCCGACCCTGGCACCGACCAGGGTGGAGATGTCGAACGCGCCGCCGAGGAGGGTGACGGCCGCCAGTGCGGTCAGGCCGCCGCCCAGGGCCGCGGCAAGGGTCTGGGGCAGTGCTTCGGTCAGGATCAGCGCCAGGCCCTGGCGGGGTCGCAGGCCCATGGTGCGCAGTCGGGCGAGGACGGCCGTGCGCTCGGGCGCGGCCCGGAAGAGCGTCAGCAGGACGGCGAGCAGGGCGAACCCGGCACCGGCGGCGGCCGCGTACCAGAACAGCCGCCCGGCGGCGTGCTGCAGCGGGTCGTCGGCGAGAGCGGCCGCGGCCTCCCGACTGCTGTGCACCGTGTAACCCGCGGGCAGCCCGTGGGTGGCCTTGCCCGCGGCCGCGGCATCCTCGGCGATCAGCTTGGCGATGCCGCTCGGCTGGCCCCCGCCGTTCTCCCGCAGGGTGGACCTGACCTGCTCCGGGTCGACGTCACCGACGGCGAACCACTTGTTGATCCGCTTGACGTCCGGCAGGCGCTCCCAGGCGGGGCCGGCGGCCACCACGACGAACGGCTTGCCGGGGTCCGGCAGGGCCGGGGTCGCGGAGATGATCCCGGCGACCGTGGTCCGCAGACCGTTCCCGTTGGGCGTGCGGACCTCGGCCGGGCCCGCGGCCAGGCGCCTGGCCAGGTCACGGCTGAACAGCGCGGGCACCGGGGTGTCCCGGCCTCCGGGGGCGGCGAGCTTCGCCGGGTCGAACTCGCCGACCCCGACGGTGCGGGCGATCTCGGCGTACGCGGCCGGATCGACCACCACGAGGCAGGCATCGGTGTAGTCCTGGTCGGCGCCGACGAAACGGGCCTTGGGCTCGACCCAGGCCCCGGTCGAGGCCCGGACGCCCGGTAGTGCGGCAGCCGCCGTGGCGAACGACTCGGGCAGGGTGGCGTAGTCCGGGAGCGAGACGCCGATGTCCCCGCCGGTGGCGATGCGCGCGGCGCGGGTCCGCACGTGGTCGACGGTGTCGAGGACGGTGGCGCCGAAGCCCGTCGTGGTGACGGCGATCAGCAGGGCGAGCAACGGCAGCACCGAGGGCTTGCGCCGGCCGGAGCTGTCGCGGGCGGCCCGGGCCAGGCCGAGGAAGCCGATCAGACCACGGCCCCGCCCGGCGAGTCTGGCCAGCCAACCGACGGCGACCGGCTCGATCCTGGCCAGCAGCAGCCCGCCGGTCACGGCGAGCAGCAACGGAGCGGCCACCAGCAGTGGATCCAGCCCACCGCCGGTGCCGACGCCGCGGCGCCGGACCTCCGCCACGGCCGCGGCGGTGACCACCAGGACGGCGAGTTCCCCGACCAGTCGGCGCCGGCCGCCGACCGCCTTGCGGCGTGACCACAGCAGGGCGGCGCGGGCGGGGAAGGCCAGCAGGGCGAGCAACGCCGCGGCCAGCGCCGCCAGCACCGATTGGCCCCAACGCGGGGTGGGCAGCAGCACCACGGCGAGGGCGGTGGCGAGGGCGGCGGCCGGCAGCACCGTGGCCGCACCCTCCCCGATCAGCCGCAGCAGCACCCCGGTGCGGGAGCCGCCACGGGCGCGCAGCAGCCGGATCTCGCCGGCGCGCCGGTCGGTGGTGAGCGCGGCGGCCAGGCAGAGCACCACGGTGGCGACGCCCGCGACCCCGGCCGGGCCGATGGTGCTCAGCGGCAGCGCGGCCTGGTAGCGCTCGTCCGCCCGGGTCAGGATGTCGGCCAGGCCGGAGACGCTGTGCAGGTCCGCGCGCCCGGTCGCGCCGATCAGTTCGGTGGCGCCCGGCCCGGTCAGGAACGAGCTGATGGCGTTGCGGGTGCGGTCGAGCCGGTCGGCCCGCAGCGAGGCGGGGTCGACGGGAAGTCGCCAGAAGTTCTCGGCGTTCGAGCCCCAGCGCGCCATCGCCGCCAGGCTGTCACCGTCGACGAAACCGCTGGTCATCCAGTGCTCGTGCTGGGGAGCGGCGTTCAGGCAGGCGCGGGCCGGGCAGCCGAGGTCCTCCCAGAACGGGTCCTGGGGGTCGTTGATCCGGTAGAGGCCGACCACCACGGTGTTCCGCTGGGCGCCCGAGCCCTCCACGCCGTTGTCGATGACGTCACCGAGCTTGATGTGGATGGTCTGGGCCGCCTGCTTGCTGATCACGATCGGCAGCGGACCGCCCACGGTGCCGGGGGTCGGCCAGGTGCCGTCGGTGAGGGTGGCCCGGGAGGCCAGGTCGTGCAGGTAGAGCAGGCTGAGCATGGGGTCGTTCGCGTCGGAGATCCGGGCGTACCCCGGGTTGCCCATGCCGCGGTCGCCCAGGGCACGGGTGCCGTGGGCCAGGCCCGGCCGGGACAGCGTCAGCCGCTGCCCGACCTTCTCGGTGACCTGTTGCTGCACC
>CBJMI02800__coassemble_758_pt1 | contig 12578 bp, 10 predicted proteins | sample CBJMI02800__metabat2_low_PE_003 | metagenome-assembled genome bin CBJMI02800
CCACCGTGCCGCAACCAGCGCCCCGCCCGCCCGATCCCACCGGCGCAAGTAGAACGGCGTTCCACGACGACGCCCGAAAAACCAGTGGCCGGGACATCCTCGTGGTGTCCCGGCCACCGAACGTTGAGCCTCGGCCCGAAGCGGAGCCGCCAGGGCAGGCCCCCTCAGCGCCCGAACTCCCGGGCGGCGGTCAACCGGCCGCGTACGGCGGCGTGGACCTCGGCCTCCTCGGCCGGGTCGGCGGCGAGCCTTCGCAGCCGCTCCAGCACACGCGCGTCGCCCGTGGTGGCAACGTGGCGCGCGGCGAGCTCGCGCGTGGACTCCTCGCAGTCCCAGAGGCACTCGACGGCGGGCCCCTCGGGGAAGTGCACATCGGTCACGGCGAGCGCCCGGGCGGCGCGACCGCGCAGTTCGGAGGAGGCGGCCTCCCCGTAGATGTGGCGCAGGACCGGGACGGCGTCGGCGGCGGCCAGCCGCCCCGCACCGTCGACCAGCGATCCCAGGCCGGTACCGCTGACCCCGCGCACGGAGATCCAGCGGCGCAGTCCGGCGACCACCAGCGGCGCGTCGGCCGGTTCCCCGGCATCGGCGAGCAGGCGGACGGCCGTCTCCCCGAGCGCGCTGTCGGCTCCCCCGCTGGCCGGGTCGGCCCAGCGGCGGGCCTGGGCCAGCACCTCGGGACCGCGCATCCGCCCCAACAGCTCCAGAGCTGCCCGGACGATCCGGTCGTCCACGTCAGCTGCGGCGGCCTCGATCAGTTCGAGGGCGGCCGGATCGCGCTGGTCGACCAGGTAGCGCAGGGCGGCCCGCCGGGCGCCGGGCAGGCCGTCCCTGGCGGCCTCCAGCAGGACGGGACGGTCCTCGGGCCGGACGACGGCGGTCAGACAGCGGGCGGCCGCGGCGGCGCGGCGGTCCACGGCATCGGGGCCGGACGGGTCCTCGTCGACGCGCACCGGCTCGGGACGGCCCAGGAAGGCGTCGGCGCCGAGGTTGCCCAGGTGCCCCTGGTCGGCCCAGGCCAGGACGTCCGCGGTGGACCAGCCCGGGGTGACCCCGCTGCGGTTGATCTGGCGCTGCCAGAGGTCGAAGGGTGACTGCTCGCTGGCCGCGGCCACTCTGGGGTGGTAGGCCGCCCAGAGCCGCCAGGGCCTGGGCTCGTAGGCGTTGCGGATGAACTCGCGCAGCTCGGCGTCGCCCTCGGGGCCCGGCGGGAAGCGGTCGAGCACGGCGGTGCCGAGCAGCAGCAGGCCCCGGTCGTCGTCGCGCAGGGCGAGTTCGTCCAGGGCCCAGGCCCAGTTGGCGCCGGTGGCGGCGTACTCGCGCAGCATCAGCAGCGCGTCGCGCCGGCCGTACGCGGCGAGGTGGCCCAGGACGGAGAGGGCGAGGCCGGTGCGGCTCTCGTCGTCGCTGACGAGGTCCTCGGCGGAGTGGAGGTGGTCCTCGATCCCGTCGAGGGAGGCCTCCAGCTCCATGTAGAGGCGGGCGTAGTAGAGGGAGCGGCTCTCGACCTGCCAGTCGGCCCGCGGATCCCTGGTGACGCACTCCTCCAGCGCGGCGATGGCCTCGGCACGGTCGGCGGCCAGCGCGTGGAGCTGCCCGTCACCACGGCCTCGCTGAAGGAGGCCTAGGAGGCTGGCACTAGGTGCTATCACTGGCTCGAACATGAGGTCAGCATCCGTTGCGGCGGTCGTAGTGGCAACGGGATTTCCGTCGCCGGGGGTCTCTGGTCGGTACTGCGGTGGGCGCCCGGGCGCCGGAATCACCGAAGGTTACCGCCTCGGTCCCCCTTCCGCACACAGGGCGACGAGGGCCGCTGCCACAGTGGCATATGCCAGGGGAATTTTGCCTGCGTTCTGTCCAAATCGCCCACACCGGCGTGGACGCTGTGCGACAGTCTTCTCACCACCCGACGACCCGCACGGGAGCCGCACCCAGCGATGGATCCGTCATGAACATGCCCTTTTGCGCCGCCCGCCCGCCGGACACCGCCACGGTGGACGGCGCCCCGGCGGGCGATCCGGACGGCAAGGCCGAGGACGACTCCGACGGCAGGTCGGACAGCGGAACGGAGGGCGGAGTGGACGGCACGACGCAGGGGCCCTCCGGCCCCTCCCTCGACAGCGACGGCCGCCCGGGCCCCCGCGACCGCGACCGCGACCGCAAGCCGGTCATCGGCTCGGCGGAGTGGGACCTGCTGACCGACGGCGTCCGCTGGAACGCGGAGACCTACCTCCTCCTCGGCTGCGATCCGGGCCACGGCCCGCTCAGCCTCGACCGGCTGCCCGACCGCCTCCCCGAGGCGGACCGGCCGCTGCTGCGCCGGATGATGACCGACGCCCTGGTGCACGGCCGTCCGGCCGCCGGCACCCTGCGGATCCGCCGCCCCGGCGGACGGCACCACAGCGTCGAGTGCGCGGGCGAACCCGTGCTCGGCGCGGACGGCACCGTCACCGCGCTGCGCATGCTGCTCCGGCCGGCCCCGGCCGCCTGAGCCGACGACCGATCCCGGCCCACACCCCGGCCCGAAGCCCCGCTCGGTGCCCGACCGGCATCCCACCGGCCGCCCGTCTCACGACGGCCGCGGCCGGTTCTTGGCGTCCGCCGCCCGCAGCTCCCGGCCGAGCTCCGCCCGCAGCTCGTCCACCACCGGCAGCCCCCGGTACCGCGCGGTCAGCCGGTACATCTCGCGCAGCCGGTCCCAGGTCCGGTGCGAGGAGTTCTGGCCGATCAGGTTCATCACCATCTTGGCCTGGAACGCCGCCGCGTCCGGCTCCCCGGTGATCCACTGCACCGAGGCCAGGGTGATCCGGTCGAACAGCGCCGAGCGCAGCTGCCCGGTGCCCTCCCGCAAGGCGATCACCCGCTCCGCGTGCCGCCGGGCCCGGGGGGCGGCCGCCTCGTCGTGCTCGGCCAGGGTGCGCAGCACCAGCCCCTGCATGCCGCGCAGTTCGGCCTCGTCGAAGACCTGCATCCAGGACGGCGCCGGCTCCGGCGACTCCTCGGCGAACAGGTCCTCCGCCTCGCCGAGCAGCCGGTAGGTGTCCTGGGAGTGCCCGATCGATGCGTGCGCCCAGGCCTCGACGGTGTTGAACATCGCACGGGTTCTGGGCAGCAGCAGACCGCCGCCCGCCTTGGCCGCCGACATCAGGTCGATCGCGTCGTCGGCCCGGCCCAGGTGGACCATCTGCCGGGCGGCCCGGGAGATCGCCTCGCCGGCCCGCGGCCGGTCGCCGGCCTCCTTGGCCGCCTCGGCCGCGATCATGAAGTACCGCTGGGCGGTGGGCTCCAGGCCCACGTCGTGCGACATCCAGCCCGCCAGCACCGCCAGGTTGGCCGCGACCAGCCACAACCGCTGCTCCACCGCCGGCGCGTGGCGGTGGGTCAACAGGCCGCCGACCTCGTTCAGTTGACCGACCACCGCCTTGCGCTGGAGCCCGCCGCCCCGAGCGGCGTCCCAGGCCCGGAACACCTGCACCGAGCGCTCCAGCGACTCCACCTCGTCGAGCCCGACCGGGCCGGCGTCGTACACGTCCACCACCGGGCGCGGGCCGCCCCCGGTGACCACCTGGCGGGGACCGGGCACGGAGGCCGCGTAGGCCACCGCGTCCCCGCCCAGCCAGCCCTTCAGCGAGTCGGCGATGACCGCCCCGGTCGTGAGCGCGGCTCCGGCGCCCACCAATCCACGTCGGTTCAGCATGAGGTCCATTCCCGTGAACTCGGTGAGGACCGCGGCTGTTCGATCCGGCGACCACGGCGCTGCTGCGGAGGGCTCCGCTCCGGACCTGGTGGGCCGGTGTCGTTCCAGACCGAGGTCCTCAGTGGTGACGACACGGCCGAGCCGCTCCGTGAACACGGCTGCCAACACCCTCGGCACCGGATCGCGCGGGATCTCCCCCTGCTCGATCCACCGTCGTACCCTCGACGTGTCGGTGGACAGCTGCTGCTGCCCCAGCGCGGCACCCCGACGGTTGACCAGCCGTGCCAACTCGCCCTTGGACCATCCGGTCAGGACGAACAGATCGGCGAGTCGGGTGTTGGGTTCCCTGCTCAATGAAGCCCCCAGGTTCCTCGGCACCTCGAGGCTAGAGGCTCCGGCAAGTGCCAGGCGAGCATTCGCCACCGTTCGCCAGGGCCCGCCAGACTACTAAGCCAGTGCCCGACGGGTGTGTTGTAGGGGTGCGCCACCTCGGCCCTCGGGTCGGGCGGCGTCCCACCAGGGCCGGGGCAGTCCCCCGACCGTGGCACGGGGCGCTCCCGGTCCTCACCCGAGGGGGTGGCGCGGCCGGGTGGCGCGGGGGCGCCGGGCACGGCCACGGCAGTCCGGCCGACCGCATTCCCCAGGGTGCGGACGGCCGGAGCACTGCCGAACAGGGGTTCCCGACCCCGCGTCCGTGCCCGGCGCCCGCGCTCCACCCACCGACCGCAGCAGGGCCGCCGCCGCGCCAGGAAGCACCCGGCGACGGCCCTCCCCGCCCCGCGGGGCACACCCGCCGACGGACCGGAAGGGACCACCCTCAGCCCATGTACTCCTCAGCGACGACCCCCACGCCGACCGCGACCCGCACCACGCTGCGCCCCCCCACCGCAGCCACCGGCCGTCCGGGGCCCAAGCAGGTGCCCCCGGCGAGCCGTCCGGTCGCTCCGCGCGGCACCGAGGGCCGGTCCACGGACGCCCGGGTCCCGGCCGGCCGTACGGCGCTGGGGCTGCGCACCCCCGAGACCGCTCCGCCGGTCGGCCACCGCCTCCCGCTGGCCCGTCAGGCCGACGGCCAGGTGCTGCGGGCCCGGCGGCCCGGCCAGCCGCTCGGGCCGGAGCGGATCGATCCGTCCGCTCTGCAGACCCCGGCGGTGCGGGCCGCGCTGGGCAGTGTCGCGCGGATATGTCCCGCGTTCACCCCGCGCCAGGTCCTGCGCGAGGGCAGCCGCCACATCCTGGTGGCGGGCACCATCGGGCGGGCTCCGGTGGTCGCCAAGTGCCTGGCGCCGCAGGCGGTGCGGAGTGAGTACTTCGAGCAGCTGGTGGCCGACTTCCACCACGAGGTCGCGGTCTACCGGGCGTTCGTCCGGCACCGCCCGCCGGTGCGGCTGCCCCGGCTGGTCGCGGCCGATCACGACCGGTGCGTGCTCGTCATGGAGCGCGTTCCCGGGCGGCCGGCCGCCCGGGAACGCCACCCGGTCAACGCGCCCACCCCGGGCGAGGTGCGGGCGCTGCTCGGCGCCGTCCGGACGCTGAACCTCTGGCGGCCGCCGAGCGACGTCTTCCAGCCGCGCCTGGACTACCAGTTGGAGATCGCCCGCTACCACTCGGTGGGCCAGCTCACCGACCGGGACGCGGGCGACCTGCGCGGCCTGCTGCACGGCCTCGGCCACACCCCGCTGCAGCTGTGCCACGGCGACGCCCTGCTCAGCAACATGCTGCTGGCGCCGTCCGGCCCGGTGCTGGTCGACTGGGAGCAGGCCGGCTGGTACCTGCCGGGCTACGACCTGGCGGTGCTGTGGAGCGTGCTCTCCGGCGACACCGCGGCCCGCCGCCAGATCAGCCAACTCGCCCAGAACGGCGGCACGCTGGCCCGGGACGCGTTCCTGGTGAACCTGGTGCTGGTGCTGATGCGGGAGATCCGACTCTACGACGTGCCGGGCGCCGGCGAGGAGCAGCGGATCATGATCCGCCGGCTCTACGACGACGCCGCGCTGGCCCGCCGCGCGGTCCGGGCCGCGGTCGGCACCCGCTGAGCCGCCGGGGTCCGGCGCTCGGTTCGGTCGGGCCCGACCCGAGCGCCGGGCCCGACCGAACCGCCGGGCCTGACGGAACCGCCGGGCCCGGGGGCCGTTGAGCCACTGGGCCGCTACGGCCGGGCGCCGCGTTCCAGGGCCGCCCGGCCGACGGCGTCCAGGACGGCCTCCTCGGGTGCCAGGTGCACCCGGCTGCTGAGCACGTCCCGCAGGTAGCGCTCCAGCGGGTGACGCCGGCTCAGTCCCGGGTTTCCGGTGAGCGCGACGGCCTGCTGGACGGCCGCGGTGGCGGCACGGGTGGCCAGCAGTTGGGCGGGGCCGGTCCGGGCCACCGCGTCCGGCTCGCCCCGGTCCACCCGGGGGGCCAGGCCGTGGAGCAGTTCCTCCGCCCCGATCAGCTGGGCCTCGATCTCGCCGAGCGCGCAGCGGTAGCGCGGCAGGCTGCCGAGCGGTTCGGTCAGATTGGCCGGAGTGCGCTGGTTCAGGAAGTGGACCAGCCATGCCCCGGCGGCCCGGGCGACCCCGGTCGCCACCGCGGCGAGTGCCAGGTCCTGCCACGCGCGGGCGAGTTCGGCTTCCGCGACGTCCTCCCGACCGGGTGTGCGCAGACCGAGCCCGAGTTCGACCGGGACCCGCACCCCGTCGAGCACGACGTCGTGGCTGGCGCTGGCCCGCAGGCCGAGCTGGTCCCAGGTGGGGTCGATCTCCAGGCCCTCGCTCTCGCCGCGGACCAGGAACGTCCCGACCCTGGGCTCGGGTTCGTCGGTCCGCGCCGTGACGGCCATCCAGGCCAGCGCCTCCGCGCCGGTGCAGTACGTCTTCCGGCCGGTCAGCAGCCAGCCGTCGCCGTCCCGACGGGCCAGCGTCGCGGGCAGCGCGTCCGGCCGGCCGCCGGGCTCCATCCGCAGCGTGTTGACCAGCGCGGGCCCGCGCCGGGACTCGGTGAGCAGCCGCCGGTAGCCGGCCGCCGGCCAGGTCACGCGGCGGGCCTGCTCGGCGTGCTGGAGCAGGGTGAAGGCGGTGACCACGGCCACCGAGGCGTCCCCGCGGCCGAGTTGGGTGAGCACCCGGACGGTGTCGGCGAGCGTGCCGCCCGGACCGCCGTACCGCGGGGACACGGTCAGGGTGAGCAGTCCCGCCTCGTGGACGGCCTCGATGCCCTGGTACGGGAAGGTGGCGTCGCGGTCGTGCTCCTCGGCGCGGGCGGCGAGCAGGTCGACCACCCGGGGCAGGCCGGACAGGGCGGCCTCGACCGCGGAGCGGTCGGGCGCGGACGCGGATCCGGGTGCGGACGCGGCTGCGGTGGGTCCGGTGGGTGCAGCGGGCCTGGCGGAGGCCTTGGGGCGCGCGGGCGGCGCGGACGCTGCCGGGGGCGCGGACTGGGCGGGCGGCGCGGCGGGCGCGGGCGGCTCGGGGTGGCCGGAATCCGACGGTTCGGTTCGAGGACGATCGTTCGGTGAACGGTCGTTGGCGGCGAGGGTCGTCATGGGGCTGGTGCCTCCGGGCGGCAGCGTGGCTCAGCGAGTGCGGGCGGCACGCCGTACGGGCGCGCGGAACCGGCCGGCGGCCCCGGCGGCCGGCACCCGACCCGCCCCCGGGATGTTTCGGCGCCGACCCGGTCCGGTCGGCCGCCCGCCGCCACGGGGGCCAAATCCCCCGTCAGCGACCCGGACAGACCGCGCTGGCGGTCCGGCGCAGGTCCAAATGCCTGCGGCGGGTCAACAGCGGGAGACGACACGGCATGTCCGCGACTGTACGAACCGGTGATCGATACCGTCAAGCAGCGTCCGAGCCCCGGGCGGGCCCGGTCAGCCCTGCTGGAACATGTCGGCCGGAAGCGGCTTCAGCAGCTGGTACAGGTCGTCCGAAATCGGTCGGTCCCAGGACGCGATGGTGACCAGCACGCCGTCGCTGCGGCCGAACTGGGCGCAGAACACGCGCTCCTCGCTGACCTTGACCTTCTTCACGATCAGCAGGTCGTCCCCGAGCATGACCGGGAAGTCCTCGGCCGAGACGAACTCGACCGGCTCGTCGTTCTCCAGCGCCGCGAGCAGCTGCCGCACCTCGAAGGGCACCTCGTCGCCGGTCTCCCGGGCGGGCGAGCCCTCGGGAAGGTTGCCGATGAACATCGCCGGGCCTCTGCCGCCGAACAGGTCGTAGCGCAGGAAGATGCCCTGGCAGGAGCCGTCCGGGCCGGTCATCATGGCCGCACCGAAGTCGCCGGGCCAGTCGCCCGGGTCCATCGCGAGCACGTCGAAGTCCGGGCCGGCGGGCTGTCCGGAGCGACGGCGGAGAAAAGACATGGGAACATCGTACGTGTCCGGCACACCGTACTCGCGAGGCGGGTGGGACCCCGACGGGGGACGGGCGGGAGGTCGACGCTCAGAGACCAATGTTGACTCTGAGCAACCGTCCGGGCTACGTTCGGTTCAGCACGACAGCCGTTCTGGGTTTCACCCTCCGGGGGGACGGCATGTCGCAACGCGGCCCTACACGCGTATCCCTCACTGTGCACTTGTCGTGCCGAACTGCCGAGCCCAGCTTCGTCATCGTCATCGCGCACAGCGCAAACACACAAGCCAACAGTTCCACTGCAGTTCCGTGCAACAAGAGCCAGATCCGCGGGGCCCCGGCCCGTCGCTCCCGTGGATCTGCTCGGGACGCCGCCGCGTGGGGGCGTGCGGGTCCCGAGCAAAAGGTGCCGTGGTCCGAGTCGCTCTCGGCTTCGGCGCCAGCCTCCCGGCGACTGCCGGCCCCTCGTGGGCCGGGACCGGCCGACGCACCCCGGTGCGCAGGGGATGACTGGGAGGTATGGCCTGGCATTGCTGCCGGGCCGCACAGCAGGCGCCGTGTCTGGCCGCGTGGGGGCGGTGGGCACGGCGTCTGCCTGTGCTCATACTCTGAGCTGCGTTTGTCTAACAGTCAACAGAAATTCTGACGGAGCACGCTCAATAGATCATCAGTTGTGATGTTCGGTACCGGAAACAAGCGTCCGCGCCCGCTGCGGAACCACCGGGGGGCGACCGGGGGCCACCCCGGCACCGCCCGCGGAGCAGCCCCGGACGCCGCACGTGTCCCTGGCAGCTCGGACCGCTCCGCGGGACGAGGCCCGCTCAGGTGAGGTCGAACTCGCCGTCCCGGGCGCCGAGCACGAAGGCCCGCCACTCGGCCGGGGTGAAGACCAGGACCGGCCCGTCCTCCTGACGGCCGTCCCGCATCCCGATGTACCCGTCCACGAACGCGATCTGGACGTCCCCGACCCCCTGGCTGCTGCACAGCCACTCGGCCCCGGTGAAGTCCACCTTCGGCTTGCCGTTCGGCGCGAGCTCCGGCTCCACCCCGGCCGCACCGGCGTTCACACCGGTGTCCGTACTGCTGTTCACTGCCACTGATCGATCTCCTCCCGACGGCGTTCCACGATCAGCCTAGCCACACCGCGCGGCCCCGGTCAGCGGGTTGACGAGGTCTCCGCCGGGGCCGGGAAGAAGAGGGCCGGCGGAGGAAGGCCGGCGGAGGAAGGCCGGCGGAGGAGCGGTCGGGACGCGGTGGGGCGTGTCCCGACCGGCGAGGGCCCCGGGCAGCTGCCAGAGTGCTCCCCAGGGCGCGTACGGACCCGCCCGCCGGGCAGGGGTCGGTCGGCGGTGTCGTACGGGCCCCGAGCCGTCGTCGCGCCGTCCTCGGGCGCCCTCGCGGCGGCCCGGGCCGCCCCGGGCCGTCCGGTAACGCCGACGGTTCCCCGAAGGTCCGCCCACGACCCGCCCAGGACCCGCTCCTGCCCCGTTCACCACCCGCCCACGACCCCGCCCTAGGGAGCAGCCGATGAGCCGCCGGGACGGCACCCGCACCCGCGCCGACGTCATCCCCATCTCCGACGCCCCCTCGGCCCACCCGCCGGCGCCCCGCACCCCACCCTCACCCACCCCGCTGCCCCGGCCCACCCCGGCCCGGACCGCCCTGCACGGCCGGGTCGGGATCGTCCTGGTCTCGCACAGCCAGGAACTGGCCACCGCCGTACGCTCCCTGGCGCTCACTCTGACCGGATCCGACTCCCCCGCGCCGGTCGCCGCGACGGGCGGCGACCCGGCCGACGGACCGGGCATCAGCGCGGTGCTGGTGGCCGCCGCCACCCGGCGGGTCGACCAGGGCCACGGCGTGGTGGTGCTCGCCGACCTCGGTGGCGCAGTCACCACCGTACGGACCCTGCTGTCCGACGCCGACGAGCACGGCCTGCCGTTCCCGGTCCGCTTCGCGAACGCGCCGTTCGTGGAGGGCGCGGTGGCCGCCACCGCGACCGCCACCGCGGGCGGGGACCTGGCGGCCGTGGTGGACGCGGCAGAAGAGGCCTACCGGCAGCAGAAGGGCTGAAACCGGCGCGCCCTAGGGGCGCTCCTCGCCGGCCCAGGTGAAGACCGCCGGGCCGCTGCACTCCAGCGCGTGGCGCAGCCGCTCGTGCTCGAAGTCGAGCATCGGGGGCAGCTCGTCCAGCGCGAACCAGCCCACCTCCAACGACTCGTCGTCGTTCACCCGGGCCTCGCCGCCGACGGCCCGGCAGCGGAAGGTCAGCACCAGGTACTGCGTCACGTCGCCGTTCGGGTAGGTGACCGGCCGGGTGACCGTGGTCGAGGCGAGCAGCTCGGGCACGACCACCACACCGGTCTCCTCCAGGCACTCGCGCACCACGCCGTCGGCCGGCTGTTCGCCGGGGTCGAGTATTCCGCCGACCGAGGCCCACCTCCCGTCGTCGACCCGGCGGGCGAGCAGCACCCGCTCCCGGTCGTCCACGACGACGGCGCAGACGGCGCTCAGCCAGAGCGGACGGTTGCCCACGAGGGAGCGGAGTTCGAGGAGGAAGGGGGGAATCGCCATGCGCCGCAGCCTACCGAGCCGTCGACGGCTCCCCGCGGGAACGTATTCACGGAATAGAGGGGGGATGAAGTCGTTGTCCGGAAATGGTGAAAGACGGTAGGTGGGATTGTCGGATGAGATTAAATTCGGTCGTTCTGACCAATTTCGCTCGATCTGTTGATCAATCGCACCGGGACGGCCATCGGAGTGGCCGCCGAATTTGTCGGGACGCCGTCAAAATGTGGCACCCCGGCGGCGGAGCACCCCGAAGACGATCCGGCCGAGCAGCAGCACCCCCGCCGCCAGGCAGCCGGCCACCGCCATCGCCCAGGCCGGACCGTCACCGTCCGGAACGATCACGGCCACGACGATGCCCAGCACGAGGCAGGCCACACCCGCCACGGCCAGCGGAATCCGGTGGGTGACCAGGGCTCCACCTCTGCACGCGCGGGCCCACCGGGTCGCACCGTGCAGATGGAAAGGATCACGGTCCGCATCTGCCATGAGCCCAAGGTACCCCGCACGGGCCGGCCCGGCAGCCCGCGGGGAGTGATCGTCCGCGCGCTCTGCGCGACCACCGATCAGGGGCTTCATCCGGCCGCGGACGCGTGTGCATGCTCCACAATCAGTCCACGAAAAATCCTCGTCCCCCCGGTACAACCATCCGTCCGGTGCAGCGGTCTCAATGGCATCGAGTGATCCAGGAGCCGTTCACGGGACGGGTGAGAACCCCCCACCGAGAACCGGAATACCCAGGGAGCGGAGCCGCCGCCTCCTGGAGCCGGAGGCCGGGCTCCGTCCTCCGGCGGTACCGCCACGCCGCTCGGCGACCAAGGGGGAACCGTTGCCGCAGACCCAATCCACCCCATCGACCTCCCCGGCCCGCGCCAGGCCCGTGCCCGGCGTCCGGGCACTGCCACCACCCACCGGCTGCGCGTCCGACCACCACGGCGCCGGCCGACCCCGACCGGCCGTCGAGGCGAAGCGCTTCGAGAGCACGCGACTCGATGCCAAGCGCCTCGACGCCAAACGCCTCGATGCGACGCTCCTCGACCCGAGGCAGCTCGACCCGAGACACCTCGGAACGAGGCCTGCCAACGCGGGGAACGTCGACGTCGGGTACGTCGGCGCCGGGCCCGTCGACGCGGGGAACGTCGACGCCGGAAACGTCAACGCCAGGAGCATCGACGCGATGCGGACCGGCACGGAACAGCAGGACGCACGGGGCGAATGGCTGCGGTTCGCCCCCGTACAGCCGCTGTTCCGGGCCCGGGCCGCCCAGCGCCTCGCCGTCCTCGCCTACCACGGGGTCACCGACCACCGCTCCTTCGGCGCCCAGCTCGACCGACTGCGGCGGCTCGCCACCCCGGTCTCGCTGGAAGCCGTCCTCCAGGCCGTCACCGAGCGGCGGCCGCTGCCGCCGCGCAGCGTCCTGGTCACCTTCGACGACGCCGACCGGAGCGTCCTCACCCACGCCCTGCCCGCCCTCGACGCGCGGGGCATCCCCGCCACCGCCTTCGTCATCTCCGAACTCATCGGCACCGAGCGACCCTTCTGGTGGCACGAGGCCGACTTCCTCGCCCGCCACGGCGGCCGCGCCCGCTCACTCGACTGCGGCCACCCCTCCCAACTGCTCCCCCGGCTCAAGGCCATGCCCGACCCGGACCGGCGCCGGAGCCTGCACGAACTGCGGGTCAGCGCCGACCGCCGGCCACCCCGCCAGGAACAGCTCACCCCCGCCGACCTGCTCGCCCTGCGGGACGGCGGCGTCGCCATCGGCAACCACACCCAGGGGCACCCCTGCCTCGGCCGCTGCGACGACGCCACCGTGCGCACGGAGATCACCGGCGCCCACGAAGCCCTCACCCACTGGCTCGGCGAACCCCCGATCGCCTTCGCCTACCCCGACGGCGGCCACGACCCCCGCGCCGAAACCGTTCTGCAGGAACTCGGCTACCGCCTCGGCTTCCTCTCCGACCACCGCCTCGGCCCCCGACTCC
>CBJMI02800__coassemble_761_pt1 | contig 12401 bp, 9 predicted proteins | sample CBJMI02800__metabat2_low_PE_003 | metagenome-assembled genome bin CBJMI02800
CTGAACGGCGAGGGCTTCGAGCTGCTCGTCAACAAGGGCGACACGGTGACCCGCGGTCAGGCCGTGATCCGGTGGGACCCGGCCGCCGTCGAGGCCGCGGGCAAGTCGCCGATCTCGCCGATCGTGGCGCTCGAGGCCGCTACCGACTCGCTGGTCGACGTCCGCGAGAACGGCGACGTGCTGGCGGGCGACAAGCTGTTCAGCTGGAGCTGACCCCTCAACCACAGACACACACCCGCCCCGCAGGAGTTGACGGGGCGACCCGGCACTCAGCGGTTCCCGGCGGGGCCGCCCCTCTCAGCGGAGATACAGGTACATGGAGAAGACACTGCGCGGCGTGGGTGTCAGCCACGGGGTCGCGATCGGCCAGGTGCGGCACATGGGCACGGCGGTACTGGAGCCCCCGACCACCCAGATCCCGACCGAGGACGCCCCGCGGGAGCAGGCGCGCGCCCAGGCCGCGGTCGAGGCGGTCGCCGCTGACCTGACCGCGCGCGGCAACCTGGCCGGCGGCGAGGCGCAGGCGGTGCTGGAGGCCCAGGCGCTGATGGCGCAGGACCCGGAGCTGATGGCCGACGTGTCCCGCCGGATCGCCGTCGGCAGCAGCGCCGAGCGCGGTGTGTACGACGCCTTCGCCGCCTACCGGGCGCTGCTGGCCTCCGCCGGGGAGTACCTGGCCGGGCGGGTCGCCGACCTGGACGACGTGCGCAACCGCATCGTGGCCCGGCTGCTGGGCGTGCCGATGCCGGGTGTGCCGGACAGTGACGAGCCGTACGTGCTGTTCGCGCGGGACCTGGCGCCGGCCGACACCGCGCTGCTGGACCCGACGCTGGTGCTCGGCTTCGTGACCGAGGAGGGCGGGCCGACCAGCCACAGCGCCATCCTGGCACGGGCGCTGGGCGTGCCGGCCGTGGTCGCGCTGCCGGGGGCGACGGACGTCGCCGAGGGCACCGTCGTCGCCGTGGACGGCAGCTCGGGCGATGTCCTGCTCGGCCCCTCGCAGGAGAAGCAGGAGGAGCTGCGGGCGATCGCCGCCGAGCGCAAGGCCGCGCTGGCCGCCTCCTCCGGTCCGGGCCAGACCTCGGACGGGCACCGGGTGCCGTTGCTGGCCAACGTCGGTGGCCCGGCGGACGTGCCGGCCGCGCTGGAGAACGGTGCGGAGGGCGTGGGCCTGTTCCGTACCGAGTTCCTGTTCCTGGACGACTCGGCGCAGGCTCCGAGCGAGGAGAAGCAGGTCGAGGCGTACCGCAAGGTGCTGGAGGCGTTCCCGGAGGGCCGGGTCGTGGTCCGGGTGCTGGACGCGGGCGCGGACAAGCCGCTGGACTTCCTGACCCCGGTCGACGAGCCGAACCCGGCGCTGGGCGTGCGCGGTCTGCGCACCCTGCTCGAGCACCCCGAGGTGCTCGCCACCCAGCTGCGGGCGCTGGCCCGGGCCGCCGCGGGCCTGCCGGTACACCTCGAGGTGATGGCCCCGATGGTGGCCGACCGCAAGGACGCCGGGGACTTCGCGGCCGCCTGCCGCAAGGCCGGGCTGCAGGCCAAGTTCGGCGCCATGGTGGAGATCCCGTCGGCCGCGCTGCGGGCCCGGGCGATCCTGCAGGAGGTCGAGTTCCTGTCGCTGGGCACCAACGACCTGGCGCAGTACACCTTCGCGGCCGACCGTCAGGTCGGTGCGCTGGCCCGGCTGCAGGACCCGTGGCAGCCGGCGCTGCTGGACCTGATCGCCTCGGCCGCCGAGGCGGCGCAGGGGACCGGCAAGAGCTGCGGTGTCTGCGGTGAGGCGGCCTCGGACCCGCTGCTGGCCGTGGTGCTGGCCGGTCTGGGCGTCACCAGCCTCTCCATGGGCTCGGCCTCGATCCCGTACGTGCGGAGCATGCTGGCCAAGTACACGCTGGCGCAGTGCCGTCGGGCGGCCGAGGCGGCCCGGGCCGCGGACAGCGCCGAGGAGGCGCGGGCCGCGGCGCAGCAGGTGCTCTCCGGCGAGTAGGACGTGACAAGGCGTAGGAGTAGCGGAAGGGGCGCCCCCACCCATGGCGGTGGGGGCGCCTCTTCGGCGTTGCGCGGGGCGGGTCAGCTGCCGGTCAGGCCTGGCGGTCGACCCGGAGCTGCTCGAAGAAGCGCAGGTGGTCGAGGTTGTCGACGGAGCCGGGGTTGACGGCCTGCTCCAGCGGGGTGCCGGAGAGGATGCGCTTGACCGGGACCTCGATGCGCTTGCCGGTGAGGGTGTGCGGCAGGCCGCGGACGGCGATCACCTCGTCGGGGACGTGGCGCGGGGAGAGTTCGGTGCGCAGCGAGGTGCGGATGCGGCCGATGAGGTCCTGGTCGAGTTCGGCGCCGGGGGCGAGGACGACGAACAGCGGCATCCAGTAGGCGCCGTCGGGCTCCTCCAGGCCGATGACCAGGGATTCGGCGATCTCGGGGAGTCGCTCGACCACCTCGTAGATGTCCGAGGAGCCCATCCGCACGCCCTGGCGGTTGAGGGTGGAGTCGGAGCGGCCGTGGATGACGACGGTGCCGCGGGAGGTGACGGTGATCCAGTCGCCGTGGCGCCAGATGCCGGGGTAGGTGTCGAAGTAGCTGTCGTGGTACCGGGTGCCCTCGGGGTCGTTCCAGAAGCCGGTGGGCATGGACGGGATGGGCTTGGTGACGACGAGTTCGCCGACGGTGTCGGTGTGCGGGTGGCCCTGGACGTCCCAGGACTCGACGGCGGCGCCGAGGCAGGGGGCCTGGATCTCGCCGAGGTGCACCGGCAGGGTGGGGACGCCGCCCACGAAGCAGGAGCAGACGTCGGTGCCGCCGCTGACCGAGGCGAGCCAGACGTCCTGCTTGACCTCGTCGTAGATCCAGCGGAAGCCGTCGGGCGGGAGCGGGGAGCCGGTGGTGCCGATGCAGCGGACCGCGGAGAGGTCGAGGTCGCGGCCGGGGTGCAGTTCGGCCTTGCGGCTGGCGATGACGTAGGCGGCGGAGGTGCCGAGGACGGTGGCGCGGGTGCGGGCGGCGACCGACCACAGGGCTCCGGTGTCCGGGTGGCCGGGGCTGCCGTCGTAGGTGACGATCGTGGCTCCGACGAGGAGGCCGGCCAGCAGGAAGTTCCACATCATCCAGCCGGTGGAGGTGTACCAGAGGAAGCGGTCCTGGGGGCCGAGGTCGAGGTGGAGGCCGGCCTGCTTGAGGTGTTCGAGCAGGATGCCGCCCTGGCTCTGGACGATGGCCTTGGGCAGGCCGGTGGTGCCGGAGGAGTAGAGGACCCAGAGCGGGTGGTCGAAGGGGACGGGCTCGAAGACCGGGGTCGCGTCGTCGGCGACGAGGTCGTCCCACTGGAGGGCGCCCTCGGGGGCGGGGGCGCCGAGCAGCGGGACGTGCACGACGGTGTGCAGACTGGGGAGTTCGCGGCGCAGCTCGGCGACGACCTCGGTGCGGTCGTGGTCCTTGCCGCCGTAGTGGTAGCCGTCGATGGCGAACAGGACGGCGGGTTCGATCTGCTGGAGGCGGTCGAGGACGCTGCGGGCGCCGAAGTCGGGGGCGCAGCTGGTCCAGATGGCGCCGACGGCGGCGGTGGCGAGGAGGGCGACGGCGGCCTGCGGAATGTTGGGCAGGTAGGCGCTGACCCGGTCGCCGGGGCCGATGCCGCGGGCGCGCAGGGCGGCGGCGAGCGAGCCGACCTGGCGGCGGAGTTCGGACCAGGTCAGGGCGGCCGGCTGCTCGGTGGTCTCGTCGAGGTGGAGGATCGCCGGGCGGTCGGCGTTCGCCGGGTCGTCGGCGGCGCGAAGGGCGTGCTCGGCGTAGTTGAGGCGGGCGCCGGGGAACCAGCGGGCGCCGGGCATGGCCGGGTCGGCGAGGACTGCCTCGGGGGCATCGGTGAAGCGGACGTCGAACCACTGGGTGACGGCCGTCCAGAAGCGGTCGAGGTCGGCGGTGGACCAGGCGTGCAGGTCGGCGTAGCGCTGGGCGGCCTGCTGGTCGTCGGCGGCCGGGGCCAGCGGGGCGGCCGGGGCGCCGTGGTGTTCGGCTGCCCAGGCCTGGAAGGCCACCAGGCTGGTGGCAGCTGCGCGAGCGGGGTTGGGGCGCCAGAGCGGCTGGTCCTGGGGTGGGGTGCTCACGGTGGTGGTCTCCCGGCCGTTGGTGGGGACGGGTGAGCTCGTGGCCAACCCGTCCGGTTGGGCTGTCGGTGCAGACCATGCCATGTGAGCGCCCGCTGCGCCAGGGTTGGCCGGTGGCTTCGCCGCTGCTCAGCTCGGGTCGAACTCGCCGTCGAACCAGCGGCGCAGGATGCCGTTGTGGAAGTCCCACACGAGCGGGGTGTCGGCGGTGGCGAGGAGCCAGCCCTCGGTCTCGTCGGTGGGGCGCGAGGGCGGGAGTTCGGCGAGCGGCCGGGCGGGGAGGAGTCCGCAGAGCATCACGAAGCGGCCGTTGGGGTCGGAGGCCATGTGGATCAGGCGGATGTCGGCGGCGTCGGCCAGGATGCCGGTCTCCTCGGCGAGTTCGCGTACGCAGGCCTGCTGCCAGCTCTCGCCGTAGTCCATGTAGCCGCCGGGGAAGGCGAGTTGGCCGTAACCGGGCTCGATGGTGCGGCGGATGACGACCAGGGCGGGGTCCGCGTCGGGCCGGGTGACGGGCAGGACGGTGACCGCGACGGGCAGCGGGTTGCGGTAGCTGATCTCGGCGCAGCCGGGGCAGGTACGCGGCCAGGCCTGGGTGCCGGGCGGGTACGGGGTGCCGCAGAAGTGGCAGTGGGAGAACGGCCGGTGGATCGCTCGCATCGCTTCGTCGGTGGTCATGGCCGGATGGTAGTCCTCCCTCTCAGTGGGCCCGCTCTGCGGCCGGGGCCCTCCCGGTGGATCCGAGCCCGGCGGGTTCGGTCCCGGCGGGCTCCTCGCGGGCGGGGCGCAGGAGGGCGGGGTGGAGGAGGCGGGCGTCGCCGGCGTGGTAGGTGCGGGCACGGGGCCCGCCTCGGGCGCCGCCGCGCTCGGTGGTGGTGCCGGTGCTCTCGACGAAGCCGGGGACGGAGAGCACCTTGCGGTGGAAGTTGCCGGGGTGGAGCTTCTCGTCCCAGACGGCCTCGTAGACGGCGCGAAGGTCGGGGATGGTGAAGTCGTAGGGCAGGAAGGCGGTGGCGAGCGGACTGTACTCCAGCTTGGCGCGCACCCGGTCGAGCCCGTCGGCGACGATCCGGGCGTGGTCGAAGGCCAGCGGGATCGGGCGGGGTGTGCTTCGGCTGGGACCGGTGTGCCCGTCGACGCCACCCCCGTGGGTGTCGACGGGCACACCGGTGACTCGGGCGCGGTCGGTGGACCGCGGGACCAGGTCGAGGTCGGCGACCGGGTGCCAGGCGGCGGCCGCCGCGTCCGTCCCGGCCTGCGGGTCGGGCAGGTCGGGGGCGAAGGCCAGGTAGGCGACGGAGACGACGTGCATCCGTGGGTCCCGCTCGGGGGCTCCGTAGGTGCCGAGCTGTTCCAGGTGCAGGCGGCAGAGGGCGGCCTCGGCCTCGGAGGCGCCCTGCAGGCCCGTCTCCTCGGCGAGCTCGCGGGCGGCGGCCTCGTCCAGCCCCTCCTCCCCCGCCCGCAGGAAGCCGCCGGGCAGCGCCCAGCAGCCCTGGAACGGCGGGGCACCGCGTTCGACCAGCAGCACGTGCAGGCGGCCGGCCCGCAGCGTGAGGGCGACGACGTCGACGGTGACGGCGATCGGGGCGTAGGCGCGCGGGTCGTACGCGGCGAGCCATTCCTGCTCGGCCGTGGGCCCGGCGGCGGGCTGGGGGGACGGTTCGTCCACTGCCATCGCCGGCTCCTCTCCGCGCCCGCCGGGGCACCTGTTGCGTCGTTCTCGGAATGAGCACAACGTAACGACTTCGTTCCCTGGCGGCAAACGGTTTTCCGAGCCCGCGGGGGCCTCCGGCTTCTAGGCTGTGACCAGGAACGACCGTGCCGAGGAGGCTGCCATGCCCACTGCTCCCCCGCCGGACTTCGCCGCGGCGCTGGCGGCCGGTCCGCTCGTGCTGGACGGCGGGATGTTCAACCAGCTGGCGGCCGCGGGGCACGACCTGTCGGACGCCCTGTGGTCGGCGCGGCTGCTCGCGGACGACCCGGAGGCCGTGGTCGCGGCGCACCGGGCTTACTTCGCGGCCGGGGCCGAGGTCGCCATCACGGCGAGCTACCAGGCGAGCTTCGAGGGCTTCGCCCGGCGCGGAGTGGGTCATGCGGCGGCCGCGCGGCTGTTGGCGAGCAGCGTGGAGCTGGCCCGGGAGGCGGTGCGGGCCGAGCCGGGCGGGCGGCGTCGCTGGGTGGCGGCGTCGGTGGGCCCGTACGGGGCGGTGCTGGCGGACGGTTCGGAGTACCGGGGCCGGTACGGGCTGAGCCACGCGGAACTGGTGGCCTTCCACCGACCGCGGCTGGAGGTGCTGGCGGCGGCCCGGCCGGACGTGCTGGCGCTGGAGACGGTCCCGGACGCGGACGAGGCGCGGGCGCTGCTGGCGCTGGTGCGCGGGACCGGCGTGCCGGCCTGGCTGTCCTACAGCGTGGCGGACGGCCGGACCAGGGCCGGGCAGCCGCTGGCGGAGGCGTTCGCGCTGGCCGCGGAGGTGGACGAGGTGCTGGCGGTGGGCGTCAACTGCTGCACGCCGAGGGACGTGGACCTGGCGGTGGCGGTGGCCGCCCAGGTGACCGGGAAGCCGGTGGTGGTGTACCCGAACAGCGGGGAGCGGTGGGACGCGGACCGCCGGGACTGGCGCGGGGAGCCGACCTTCCGCTCGGCCCGGGTGGGCGGCTGGCTGGCGGACGGCGCCCGGCTGGTCGGCGGCTGCTGCCGGATCGGTACGGACGGGATCGCCGCGCTGGCGGCCGAGGTGGCGGTGCGGCGCGGCGTGCTCAGCGGTGTGGACGGGTAGCTCCGGCCGAGGGGCGCGGAAACCGAAGGCGCGGGAACCGGGGGCGGGGAAGCCGAGGGCGCGGAAGGTTAACACCCGGCCGAGACCGGGTTACCGAGGGGGAAGGTGCACGGACGGACGGCGGCCTGGCAGACTCGTCCCGTCACCACTGCGGTCGACAATGTCGACCGCCTGTCAGCGCGGAGGTACCCCATGCCCGGCCCGATCCAGTCGCTCTCCCGGGCCGCCGCGATCATGCGCCTGCTGGCCGGCGGTGAGCGCCGCCTGGGCCTTTCCGAGGTGGCGACCGCCCTGGACCTGGCCAAGGGCACCGCGCACGGCATCCTGCGCACGCTGCAGCAGGAGGGGTTCGTCGAACAGGACCCGGAGAGCGGCAAGTACCAGCTGGGCGCCGAGCTGTTGCGGCTCGGGCAGAGCTACCTGGACGTGCACGAGCTCCGGGCGCGGGCGCTGGTGTGGGCGGACGACCTGGCCAGGGCGGCCGGCGAGACCGTGTACCTGGGCGTGCTGCACCAGCAGGGCGTGCTGATCGTGCACCACGTCTTCCGGCCCGACGACACCCGGCAGGTGCTGGAGGTCGGTTCGATGCAGCCGCTGCACAGCACCGCGATCGGCAAGGTGCTGGTGGCCTACGACCCGGTCGCGCGGGGCGAGTTGGGTGACGGGCCGTACGAGTCGTACACCCTGCGGACGTTGACCGGGGCGGGCGAGCTGGACGCCGAGTGCGCGCTGATCCGGGAGCGCGGCTGGGCCGACTCGGTCGAGGAGACCTGGGAGGGCGTGGCCTCGATCGCCGCGCTGATCCAGGACCGCCGGCGCAACCCGGTGGGCGCGGTGTGCATCAACGGCCCGGTGGAACGGGTCTGCGAGGACGGCTTCGTGAAGCCCTCGCTGGTGGCCTCGGTGCGCAGCGCGGCGCGGGCTATCTCCCGCGACCTGGGCGCCGGGCGGTTCTGAGCACGGCGGTCGATTCGTCACGCTGAGGCGCGGACAGGCGGTGAGCCTGTCCGCGCCTTGGCGTTTTGTCCCAGTTCGGGGCGCTCCGCTGGGTAACTTCGGAGGGTCGACCGAGGGAAGGGTCACAGCTGCGTAACCCTGCCTTGACGCGGAGCCGACCTGGGGAGGAAGCTTCCGCATGACGGTCGACATTGTCGAACGATGGCCGGGAAGATCACTCCCACAGCGCGCTCACCCGCACAGGGTTCCACCGGCCACCTGCCCCCACCCGCACCTCCGGGCATTGACAAGGGAGTCTTTGTGTCCGCGTTCTCCAACGGCGACGTCTTCGTCGGCGAAACCCTCGGCACCGCCGCCCTGATACTCCTCGGCGGTGGCGTCTGCGCCGCCGTGACCCTCAAGAAGTCGAAGGCCATGAACGCCGGTTGGCTGGCGATCACCTTCGGCTGGGGCTTCGCGGTCCTGATCGCCGCCTACATGACCGGCGCCAAGTCCGGCGCCCACCTCAACCCGGCCGTCACCATCGCGCTCGCGGTCAAGAGCGGCGACTGGAGCCAGGTGCCGCTCTACATCGGCTCCCAGATGCTCGGCGCGATCATCGGCGCCGTGCTGGTCTGGCTCACCTACCTCGGCCAGTTCCAGGCCAACAAGGAACCCACCCTCGGCATCTTCTCGACCGGGCCCGAGATCCGGAACCCGATCCAGAACGTGATCACCGAGGTCATCGGCACCTTCGTGCTCTGCATGGCGATCCTGACCCTCGGCACCACCAAGGGCCTGGACAGCAGCGGCATGGGCACCCTGATCGTCGCCCTCACCGTCGTCGGCATCGGCCTCTCGCTCGGCGGCCCGACCGGCTACGCCATCAACCCGGCCCGTGACCTCGGCCCGCGCATCGTGCACGCGCTGCTGCCGATCCCGAACAAGGGCAGCTCCGACTGGTCCTACGCCTGGGTCCCGGTCGTCGGGCCGATCCTGGGCGGACTGGCGGCCGGCGGCGTCTACAACGCCCTCTTCTAAAGGACCCCCGGCAAGGGCACAGTCGAACCCGCCGAGCACGGGGACTGACCGGACGGGCGTCCACCGAACGTCCGTGTCAGGCCCACCCACCCCGTAACCCCCGAACTTGAGCCGAGGACCCTCCACATGACCTCCACTGGCAACTACATCGCCGCGATCGACCAGGGCACCACCTCCAGCCGCTGCATCATCTTCGGCGCCGACGGCCGGATCGTCGCCGTCGACCAGCAGGAGCACCGGCAGATCTTCCCCCAGCCCGGCTACGTCGAGCACGACGCCGCCGAGATCTGGACCCGGGTGCAGTCGGTCGTCCGCGGCGCGCTGGAGAAGGCCGGCCTGACCAAGGACGACATCCGCGCGATCGGCATCACCAACCAGCGCGAGACCACCGTCCTGTGGGACAAGAACACCGGCGAGCCGGTGCACAACGCGCTGGTGTGGCAGGACACCCGCACCGAGGCGCTCTGCCGCGAGCTGGGCCGCAACGTCGGCCAGGACCGCTTCCGCCGCGAGACCGGCCTCCCGCTGGCCAGCTACTTCGCCGGCCCGAAGATCCGCTGGCTGCTGGACAACGTCGAGGGCCTGCGCGAGCGCGCCGAGGCCGGCGACATCCTGTTCGGCACCATGGACACCTGGGTGATCTGGAACCTCACCGGCGGTGTCGACGGCGGCAAGCACGTCACCGACGTGACCAACGCCAGCCGCACCATGCTGATGAACCTGAAGACCCTGGCCTGGGACGAGAGCATCGCCGAGTCGATGGGCGTGCCGATGGCCGTCCTGCCGGAGATCCGCTCCTCCGCCGAGGTGTACGGCGAGGCCGTCGGCGACCTGGCCGGTGTCCCGGTCGCCTCCGCGCTCGGCGACCAGCAGGCCGCGCTGTTCGGCCAGACCTGCTTCGACGAGGGCGAGGCCAAGTCCACCTACGGCACCGGCACCTTCCTGCTGCTGAACACCGGCGAGAAGATCGTCAACTCGTACCACGGCCTGCTGACCACGGTCGGCTACCGGATCGGCGACCAGGCCCCGGTGTACGCGCTGGAGGGCTCGATCGCCGTCACCGGCTCGCTCGTCCAGTGGCTGCGCGACCAGCTCGGCATCATCTCCACCGCCGCCGAGATCGAGACCCTCGCCAACACCGTCGAGGACAACGGCGGCGCCTACTTCGTCCCGGCCTTCTCCGGCCTGTTCGCCCCGTACTGGCGCTCCGACGCCCGCGGTGTGATCGCCGGTCTGACCCGGTACGTCACCAAGGGCCACCTGGCCCGGGCCGTCCTGGAGGCCACCGCCTGGCAGACCCGCGAGGTCGTCGACGCCATGCAGAAGGACTCCGGGGTCGAGCTCACCGCCCTCAAGGTCGACGGCGGCATGACCAGCAACAACCTGCTCATGCAGAACATCGCCGACGTCCTGGACGCCCCGGTCGAGCGCCCCTACGTGGCCGAGACCACCGCCCTCGGCGCGGCCTACGCGGCCGGACTCGCCGTCGGCTTCTGGAACGACCTCGACACCCTGCGGGCCAACTGGCACCGCGCCGCCGAGTGGACCCCGCGCATGGACGAGGCCACCCGTGAGCGTGAGTACAAGAAGTGGCTCAAGGCCGTGGAGCGCACCATGGGCTGGGTGGAGGAGGAAGAGAACAACTGACCGACAAGCCGGTCGGGGCCCCTTGCCCCGACCGGCCGGTTCCGCTCAACCGGCCCGCCGCACCGGGCCGACCGGCCCCTCCCGCAGGGGCCGCACCGCACACGAGAGGAGTAACGGCGCCGCCCGACCAGCGCGCCGTACACAACCACCATGGCAACCATCCCGACCCTGGGCGCCGAGCGCACCGCCGGCCGCACCGCCTCCCGCGCCGAGACCCGCGAGCTGCTCGGCAAGGCCACCTACGACCTGCTGGTGATCGGGGGCGGCATCCTCGGCACGGCCGTCGCCTGGACCGCGTCCCAGGCCGGCCTGAAGGTCGCCATGGTCGACGCCGGCGACTTCGCCGGTGCCACCTCCAGCGCTTCCTCCAAGCTCGTCCACGGCGGTCTGCGCTACCTGCAGACCGGCGCGGTCAAGCTTGTCGCGGAGAACCACAAGGAGCGCCGCGCGCTCTCCACCGACGTGGCCCCGCACCTGGTCAACCCGCTGACCTTCTTCGTGCCGGTCTACAAGGGCGGCCCGCACGGCGCGGCCAAGCTCGGCGCCGGCGTGTTCCTGTACTCGGCGCTGTCCGCCTTCCGCGACGGCATGGGCCGGGTTTCCACCGCCGCCCACGCCGCCCAGCAGGTGCCCGCACTGCGTACCGAGGGCCTGCGCTCGGTGGCCGTCTACGGCGACCACCAGATGAACGACTCGCGCGTCGCGGTGATGACCGTGCGCGCCGCCGTCGACGCCGGCGCCGTGGTGCTCAACCACGCCGAGGTCACCGGCCTGCGCTTCACCGGCGGCCGGGTCACCGGCGCCGAGCTGCGCGACCGCCTGGACGGCAGCGAGTTCGGCGTGAACGCCCGCCTGGTGCTCAACGCCACCGGCCCGTGGGTGGACCACCTGCGCAAGATGGAGGACGCCGGCGCGGCGCCGTCGATCCGCCTCTCCAAGGGCGCCCACGTCGTCGTCAAGCGCCGCTCGCCGTGGCGCGCCGCGCTGACCATCCCGATCGACAAGTACCGCGTCTCCTTCGCCATCCCGTGGGAGGACCACGTCCTGCTCGGGACCACCGACGAGGAGTACACCGGCGACCCGAAGGACGTCCGGGCCACCGACGCCGACATCGACCAGATCATGGGCGAGGCCGCGCACGCGATCCGCGACGAGCACCTCGACCGCGACCTGATCACCTACTCCTTCGCCGGCCTGAGGGTGCTGCCCGGTGGCCCGGGCGACACCGCCGCCGCCAAGCGCGAGACCGTCGTCACCGAGGGCCGCGGCGGCATGCTGTCGGTCTCCGGCGGCAAGTGGACCACCTACCGGCACATCGGCCGCACCGTGCTGGAGAAGCTGGCCCACGTGCCCGGCACCAGCCTCGGCGAGGACATGTCCCCGATCGCCCCGACCGTCCCGCTGCCGGGTGTCGGCGCGCCGAACGCGGTGGCGCACCGCCTGCTGATCGACCGCGAGCCGGGCTCGCGGATGGAGCCGCTGGTGGCCAAGCACCTGGCCAGCCACTACGGCACGCTCTCCTTCGAGATCGCCCGCATGATCGACGAGAACCCGGAGCTCGGCCGGCCGATCCACGAGGACGGTCCGGACGTCTGGGCGCAGGTCGCCTACGCGGCCGAGAACGAGTGGGCGTACACCGCGGACGACGTGCTGCGGCGCCGCACCACCATGACGGTGCGCGGGCTGGACACCCCGGAGATCCGGGGCGAGGTCGAGGCCTTCCTGGCGAAGCGTGGGAACAAGTAGGCACGGCCTCGCGAACCGTGGGAACAAGTAACGGGATCAGGTAGGTCCTCCGCGGCGGGCGGGCGTTCGGGGATTCCCCGGGCGCCCGCCCGCTTTTTCAGATGACGGCACCGGCCTTGACCACGTGCCGGAGGTGCTTCTCCGGGCGGGT
>CBJMI02800__coassemble_763_pt1 | contig 12383 bp, 7 predicted proteins | sample CBJMI02800__metabat2_low_PE_003 | metagenome-assembled genome bin CBJMI02800
GCGGCTACCTCACCGAACACCTTCCCTGGCATTGGCTGTTCCCGGTCAACCTGCCGATCGGCGCCGCCGTGACGATCGGCCTGGTCGCCTTGCGAACGTCGTCGGAACTCCCGGCCAGCCGCTTCGACACCCGCGGCTTCCTGCTCGCCACCCCGGGCCTCGACCTGCTCACCTACGCCCTCGGCTTCGGCCCCACGGCTGGTCCTTCCCGGCGGTCGCACTCAGCGGACCGCTCGGTGTGGTCCTGCTCGGCGCGGCCGTCCACACCCAACTCCGCTCCCCCGAAACGCTGCTGGACCTCCGACTGCTCGCCGACCGCACCTTCGGCGCCGCGAGCTGGCTGGCCCTGCTCACCATCGTCCGCACCCTCGGCGGCGCCCCCCGGGCATCGCCACCACCGCCGTCCTGCTCGGCGCCACCACCTCGGCCACCACCAGCCAGTACCGCCCCCCCCGAAGCTCGCACCCCTGGGCTCACCCCCGGCCCGAGCTGCCTGCGGCCGACGCCGACCCAGCAGCACCAGCCCCAGGAACGCCGCCACCCCCGCCACCCGCAGCGGAACGGCCGCCGCCGTCGGCAGCGCACCCGCATTGGCCTCGACGAAGACGAGCCCGAAGCCCGAGCCGATGAGCCGCCCAAGTTGATCTCTGGTCATGCGGGTCAGCATCCAGGCCGAACGCCCGTTCGGGCCAGCGGGTCGGCCCCCGGGCTGCCGCTACTGTCGTACGGTGGCAGGAGTAATGGAGGAGATCGCATGAACCCCGAGCGCTATCGTCTTCTCGAAGAGGCCCGACGGAGCCTTCCGGATGGCTTCAAGGTTGAGCTGTCCGGCGACGTGATCGTCATGCAGGCGTCGCCGTCTTCGATCCATCAGCTCAACCTCGCGATCGTCCAGCGCCAGTTCGAGGCGCACTGTCCTTCGGGCTATTTCCCTACCGGGAACAGCGACCTCTCGTCGCCCGAGATCGGCTCCGTTCGAAACCCCGATCTCACCTACCTACCCGAGGACGTCATCGAGCTGGGCCGCGAGATCCCCGCCGAACTGGCGCTGATCGCGGTCGAGATCGTCTCGCCGTCCAACCCTGACAACGACTGGAACGGGAAGGTCCGCGACTACCCTCGCATGGGTTTCCCGCTCTATCTGATCGTGGACCCGCGGCAGAAGACGGTGACGCTGTTCTCCGAGCCCAACCGCGACCAATACCACACCAGGAGCGAGCGGGAGTTCGGCGAGACGATCCACATCCCCGAACCGTTCGACTTCGATCTGGACCTGTCGCGCCTCGTCCCCTACCGGGACTGAGCCGCCTCAATCGCTCGGCCAGAGGATGAGGTCGTCCAGCGGGTATCGGCGCGGTCGGTCGCCCAGTTCGGCGACGGCCGCGCGGATGCGGTGCAGATGGTCGACGGTGAGCTGGAGCGGGGGCTCGTCGGGCTGGTAGGTGGTGCGGATCGGGTAGTCGACGCCCGGGGTGCGGGTCATCTCGATGTGGCAGCCGAGGACGTGCGTCACCGGGCGGCTGTCGGCGAACGCGATCAGCCGTTCGACGGTGCGGCTGAAGGCGGGCCAGTCGTTGATGTAGAGCCGGCCGGGGTAGACGGTGTCGCCGGTGAGCAGGAAGCCGGTCCACGAGTCGTAGTAGGTGACCGCCGCCTCTCGTGGTGTCCCGGGGTGGCCAGGCATTCCAGTACCCGCCCGCCGCCGAGGTCGACCCGGGCGATGGTCTCGGCGTCCCGGTCGAAGCCGAAGTACGGCCAGGCGGCGGGCAGTTCGGCGCCGATCAGGGTGGTGGCGGGCCGGTCGGCGAACTGCCCGTCGCCCGCGATGTGGTCGCCGTGCGGGTGGGTGTGCAGCACCAGCAGCCGGTAGTCGTCCCTGGGGTTGCGGGCGAGCCAGTTCGCCATCAGGTTGTCTACGGTCGCACGCAACGGGAAGTACTCGGCCTCCGCCGTCGCCCCGGTGTCGATCAGGACGGCCCGCTCGGCCCCGAAGAGCAGGAACAGGAACGGCGCCTCGTAGTTGACCGCCTTGTTCTGCCGGAGGATGACGGTGTGCTCGTCGTACGCGTGGGCCTGGATGTCCGGGTCCGTGTTGTGCTTCGCGGACGGCGAGCCGTGGATCCACGGCACGCCCAGCGGACGGGCGATCGGTGTACCGGCAGCCATGACGTCTCCCTGGTGCGTCGTCTTGGCGGGCCGGGTACGGCGCACATCTCGTCCGGGGCCGGCGCCGCTGCGCTGCCGCGGGGACGCTAGCACGAGTGGTTCGGTGGCTCGCAGTGGAATCCCTCGGCTTGCCGGTGGATTCAGCGGTCCAGAGGAGAAACCTCTCGGGCGAGCCGGATGAAGTCGGCCCAAGCCTCAGGGGTGAAGCAGAGCTGCGGGCCGGTCCTGTCCTTGGAGTCGCGTACGTGGACGGTGCCCGGGGCGAGGGCGATCTCGACGCAGGCGCCGCCTTCGGTGCCGCTGTGGCTGGACTTGAACCAAGCCAGTTCGCTGTTCATAGATCCTCCGCCAGCTTTCCGATGAACTCCGCCGAGGCCTCGGGACTGAGGGCCCGCTGGAGGATCATCGCATGGCGTTGGCTCAGGAGGCTGACCTTTCCCGGGTCGGAATGGAGTAGCCCCATGGCCTGTCCTTCCTCATAGGCAAGTCGCTGATGCTCATCACTGTCGAGCAGGATGAACGGGCCGTTCAGTCCTGTGTGTGCGCCCGAGCCAGGTACGACCTGGACGACGATGTGGCGTGCTGAGCCCACAGCCAGGAGGTGAACCAGTTGACACTTGTGCGCGGCCTCCGAAGCGAGCGGGTTTCGTAGCGCTGCTTCGCCGATGAGGAAGTTGAAGGACTTGGTCTGTGTCTTCAGCACTTCCTGACGTTCGAGACGCGCTGTGACGCGTTCCTCGATGGTGTCGTCATCGAGCGGAGGCCAGTTTGCGTGGAGTAGCGTTCTCGCCGTTTCTTCGGTCTGGAGAAGCCCAGGGATGAGCAAGGTCTCGTACCAGTGGATGACCACGGCCTCAGCCTCGTAGCGCATGTAGTCCTCGGCGAAGTGGGGGTACTTCTCCGGCTTGAGGAACTGCTCCCCGGCCACCAGAATCCCCTTCGCGTCGCACATTTCGTCCGCCACCCGCAACAGGTGCGGCGAGGGCTTACGCCGTCCCGCCTCCATCGATCGCAGGCTCTCGTAGCTGTACCCGGCCTCTGCCGCCAGGTCCTCGCGGCTGACGCCGGCGCGCGCCCGCCACAACTTGATCTGGTTGCCGCAGTACTGCCACGACATCGGTGGCGGTGTGGCGGACGAGGACGCGTTCATCGCTGACCCCCCGAGGTCATCCGGTGTGGGCTCCCGACGTTAGGTGCCCGGCGGCTCGGGGGTGTGCGAATCGACCGAAACCGTCCATGTGGGTGAATCAGCTCCTCGCGGGGTCGGTCAGCCCAGCAGATGGGCCAGCCCGTCGGCGAGGTCGACGCGCCATCCCCGGCTTCATCGCTCACTCGTTCGAGTGGTTTCGACTGCCCTGCCCACCGCGAGTCTCCCCCCGCCCGTCGCGTTGTCAGTACCCCTCGCTACGTTCCTCGCATCGCTGGTCAGCAGGCGTTCCGCTGGCCGGCAGGTGATCAGAACGACGTTCCCCGCGAGAAGAGTACGGCCGTGGCATGGGTGGAGACGGACGCGGGAGGATACCGCGTCGCGCTCGACGAGGAGGGCAGGGTGGTGTGCCGCAACGCTGCGGGGCGCGCGCTCAAGTCCCTGCCGTCGAAGCTCGGTGACGACCCGGTGGTGACCCAGCTCAAGCAACTCGCCGAATGGCTCGCCGCGCACGAGCGGCGCTGCCAGGAGGACGTCGAGCGGTGGATGGTGCGCTCGCTGCCGGTGCCCGCCGCCGTGCTCGCCGCCGTCTGGCCGGACGAGGCCTGGCGGGCCGTCCTGCGCGATGTCGTGGTCACCGGTACGGACGGCGCCGTCGCCGGCTTCCTGCGCGACGCGGACGCCGAGCGCGGCCTCGGCCTGGTCGACCTCGACGGCGACACCGTCCGCCTCACCGACGGCGAGGTCCTGATACCCCACCCGGTGCTGCTCCCGGACCTCGACGACCTGCGCGAGTTCGCCGTCGAGCTCGGCGTCTCCCAGCGGGTCCAGCAGCTCTACCGCGAGGTCTGGCACCGGCCCGACGAGCCGTCGGCCGGCACCGAGGTCACCACCTACGCCGGCGGCCGCTACCGCGAACTGCGCGAGCTGGTCGGGCGCTGCACCCGGCTCGGCTGCCGGGTCCGCGGCGGCTCCGCGGTCCAGCCGATCACCGAGGGCGGCCGCACCGTCGAGGCCCGGGTGTGGGTCGGCGACTACTACGAGTACGACGCCTGCGAGACGGGTGCGCTCAGCTGGGCCGGCCCCGACGGCCGCGCCCTGCCGCTCGCCGAGGTCGGGCCGGTCGCCTGGTCCGAGGGCATGAGGACGGCCGCCGCCCTGTACGCGGGCCGCACGATCGAAGGGGAGGAAGCCGCATGACCACCACCGTCCCGAACCAGGGCGCCACCACGCCCGAGGCGCTGCTCGACGCCGGAGCCGTCCTCCCGCCCGGCACGCTGCCCGGCGCCGGCCGCCCCGACAGCGCCGCCGACGTGCTGACCGCCCGCGGCTACGCCCACCCCGCCCTGGACGGCCGCCGGATCGTCCGGCTGGTGCCCGGTGCCCTCGGCCGCGCCGAGGACCTCGCCCTGGAGTTCCTCGGCCTCACCCCCGAGGGCGAGCCCGCCGAGGTCGGCCAGGTCCGCCAGGAGGCTCTCGGCTTCCCGGCCTGGGCGCTGGTCCACGACCCCGCCAACGGGCACCACGCGCTCGCCCTGGTCAAGGACCTGGAGCGGCTGGCCCGCCAGGCCCGCTCCAAGCCCGGCGCCGCCAAGGACGGCTTCGACGCGCTCGCCACCCGGCTCGGCCGCGCCGTGCCGCACTTCCTGCCCACCTTCTGCGAGGAGGTCGGTCGGATCTTCCTCGCCCACGACAACCGGACGTACGCCGCCGCCTGGTTCGGCAGGGCCCGTGAGGCCGAGCGCACCCACAACCTGGCCGTCGACGAGGAGCGGCTGCGCGCCGTTTTCCTGGAGTTCGCCCTGGCCGGCGCGCTCACCGTCAAGTCCCTGCGCCAGTACGTCAAGGAGCTCGCCCAGCGGCTCGACCCGCTGACCGCCTGGCAGCGCTTCCGCCAGCTGTGCACCGAGCGCTCCGCGGCCGGCATGGCCCCCTACGCCGGCGTCGCCGAGGACGCCCGCGCGCTGATCCGGGCCGCCGGGCTGGACCGCGCCGAGCACGAACGGGCGCTGCTCGCCGAGCTGCTGGACTCTCCGGCGGTCAACCGGGCGCCCGCGGCGTTCTGGAAGTCCTGGCACGGCGCACTGATCGACCTGGGCCGGCGCGAGGCCGCGGTCCGCACCCGCCTGCTGGAGCTGCTGCCCGACCCGGCCGCCTCCGGCACCGACTCCGCCGCGTACGACACCGCCTGGCTGGCCGTCCTCGCCGAGACCGGCGCGGAAAAACTGCTCACCGGCGCCCGCCCCGAGGGCGCCGAACCCGCCGCCGCCTGGCTCCAGCGCTGGTGCCACCACCTCGGCCGCGGCTGGCGCAGCCGCCCCAGCTGCCCGGCCACCATCGCCCTGGCCGGGCGGATGGCCGAACGACTGCGCGCCGACGCCGTCCCGGTCGACCTGTTCACCGGCATCCGCGCCAGCCACACCCGACTCGACCTGCTGAACCTGCTGCTGGCCGCGGGCGTCCCGGTCGCCGACCCGCCGGCCGACCTGGTGGGCTTCGACCTGCGCGAGTGGGTCGGCCAGAGCGGCCAGGGCGCCGCCGCCCTCGCTGCCGTCGCCGCCGACGAGCGCTTCCGGCCGCTGCTGCGCCGCTCCGCCCCGTCCGCCTGGGACCCGGCCGTCCAGCGCGGGGCGGCCGTCCTGCCGCTGCTGGAGGAGCTGTTCACGGAGTGGGCCGAGGAGCGCGCCGACGAACTCGCCGCCGTCCGCGGCCTGGCCGGCGCCGACGACCTGGTCCGCTCGCTGACGCAGTTCCGCACCGCCATCCGCACGGTCGCCCCGGCCGCCGCCGAGCGGATCGCCGCGCTCGACGTCACCGGGCTGCTCACCCGCGCCCTCCGCGCCGGCATCCTGGACGAACTCGGCTGGCCCGCCCTGGAGGAGGCGCTCGGCCGGCTCGCCGACCCGCCCGCCCCCGACGCCCTCCCGGCGACCGCCCCCGGCCACCGCACCCGCGGCCTCAACGACCTGATCATCGAGGACGCCTGGCCGTACCTGATCCTCGCCCGCCGCGACCAGGCCCTCGTGGTCGGCCCGCAGGGCATCCTGCTGGAGCACACCCTGCGGGTGCCCCCGCTGCCGGGCGTCCGCAACCGGCCCCGGCTGCGGTTCGTCGACGGCGAACTCCTCGTCGTCTGGTCCGAGGCGGGGAAGCAGCAGGCGTACTGGTCGAACCGGCCGGACCAGACCTTCGAGCTGGAGGGCCGGACCATCGCCGGCTACCACTACGGCGACCGCCACCCGGAGGTCGCCTCCCTCCCGCTGCCCGGCGGCGGCCGCACCACCGGCACGCGCCCGCTGCACCCCGGCGACACCCGGCTGCCCGAGGAACACCCCGTTCTCGGCGACGGCACCGGCTACTGGACGCTGCGCCACGCGCCGGACGGCGGCCCCGTGCTGCGTGAACTCGACCCGGCCACCGGCACCCTGGGCCGCACCGCCGAACCGCCCGTGATCGCCGCCACCGCCGAGGCCGGCCCGCTCGTCCTCGGCAGCACCGGTCTGCTGCCGATGCAGCCCGGCCTGGCGGGCACCCCGCTCGGCACCGACGGCACCGTGCTCGGCAGCTGGGTCCGGCGCGACCCCGGACGCACCGTCACCACCTTCACCGCCGACGGGCAGCGCATCGTGCTGCCGCTGAACGACCGCAACGACACCCACATCCTTCCGGTCGGCCGACTCGCCCTGCCCGGCGCGCAGGGCCCGGTGGTCAGCCGCACCGGCGAGTTCCTCGAACTCGGCCTGCCCGACCTCGCCGAACGCGCCGACCGCACCGCCGGGCTGCGCTCCTGCCGTGCGGGTGAACTCGCCGCCGCCGGCACCGCACTGGTCCCGCCGTACGACCACTGGCACTCCCTGCGGCCCCGCGACGAGGCCGGCTCCCGGCTGCTGCGTGCCCTGACTACCGACCAGGCCGCCCGACTGATCGACCTCGCCTGGCCCACCGACAGCGAATCCGTCCCGGCGGACGAACAGCGCTGGCTGACCGTGCAGGGGATCCGGCGCCCGCTCGCCCAGCGCGGTGAGGCCCGCAACAGCCTGCCGGTCGAGGCGGTCGGCGCCGCCCTGCCCGGCATCACCCACCCGCTGCTGCTGGCCGGCGTCGCCGGGCTCGCCCGCGCCGCCGCCGACCTGCTCGACCGGACCGCCCGGTTCCTCCCGCAGCCCGACGCCGAACGGCCCACCAAGGCCGAGGCCGCCGAGTGGCGGCCCCCACACGGCCACGACCACGAACTGCGCGACGCCGTCGGCGCCGTGCTGCCCGGAATCGGCGGCTTCGGCGGCGGCTGGGGCAGCTCCGACCGCTGCTGGACGCTCAACAACCTGCGCGCCGTCAGCACCGTCCTCGCCGATCCGCCCGCCGCCGGCGGTGAAGGCTGGAGCACCCCGGCGACCGTCACCGTGCACGGCGGGGACGCGAACCACGGCTGGCTGCACCTGCTCGGCCGGCTGGACGTCCTGGCCCACGCCGTCGCCGCGCCGCTCACCGACCCGGCCCACCGCTCCTCGCTGGTGCTGCTGCTCGGCGAGCTCACCAAGGGCCCGCTCGCCGACCGCGGCGCCACCCTGCGCGAGATCGTCCTCGCCGAACCGGCCGACCGCACCGACGCGAGCCGGCCGGCCACCCACCGCCAGGGCGAGGTACTGCGCTGCGGCGACCGCACCGTGGTCATCCTCGGCTACCGCCGCCAGTACACCGACGGCACGGTGCACTGGCTCGCCGTCGACCACGACCCGAGCGGCGAGTTCGGCCCCGTCGCCCACTTCACCACCGTCGAGGAGCGCGGCACCGAGGAGCGGGTCGGCGCCGCCTGGACCGCCAAGTTCTGTCGGATCGCCGCCCTGCGCAAGGCCGTCCCCTGGGACGCGGCCCGCGCTGCCGCCTTCGCCGGACTCACCGGCATCGGAACCACCCGCGCCACCCTGCTGCTCAGCCCGCCGCCCGGTCTCCTGCACTGGGGCAACGCCCAGGTGCCCGCCGAGTACGGCCTCAAGCCCGCCGAGGTCAGGGCCGCCCAGAACTGGCTGCGCGGACACGACCACGACGGCATCGCCGACGTCTGGGCCGCCCTGCTGCCCACCGACGACCCGAAGCGGCTGTGGACCGACGGCCCCGACCTCGCCGCCGGCGCCGAGGCCTGGATCCGCCACTTCGGACGGCTCGTCACCCTCCCCGAAGAGGCCCAGGCCACCGTCCAGGGCGTCCCCATCACCACCATCGAGGCGGTGCTCAACCCCGGCCACACCCCCTGGCTGACCGGCACCACCACCTTCCGGCTCACCGGCGACGGCCACGGCACCCCCCAACTGGTGCCCGAGGACGCATCCGCCGTCCCCGCCTCCGGAGCGCTGGGCACCACCATCCGCGCCCTGCGCTGGCTGGCCTACCACCTGCCCGCCGACAGCCCGCTGCGACCGCTGATGCCCCGGGCCGCCACCGCGCTGCGCGAGCGGCTGGCCGATCCGGAGCTGCTGCTCGACCTCGACCTCGTCCGGACCGCCAAGGGCGCCTCGCTGGCCGCCGTGCTCCGCCCCCACTTCGGCCTGGCCGCCGAGGGCGGGGCCGACCCGGACGGCCTGGTCCGCTGCGGCCCGGCGCTGGTCCTCACCCCGTACCACGCCGAGTTCGAGCGGGTCTGGCTGCGCCCGGCCGCCCTCACCGGCCCGGACGACCCCCTGCTCGAACTGCTCGACGGGCTCTCCGGCAGCTACTGGTTCGGCACCGAGCGGGCTGCGATCCAGTCCGTCCTGCGCGGCGAACCGGAGCGCCTGGCCGCCTCCGCCGCCGCGGTGACGGCCACCGGCGACGGGACGGCCTGGCTGCAGAACCCCCAGCTGTCCGCCCCCGAGCTGGTCGCCGAAGTGGCCCGCACCCACGGCATCGGCGAGGACGCGGCCGCGCTCCACCTCCAACTGCTCGCACTGCCCGACCCGACCGACCGCAACACCGCCCGCTGGACGGGCTGGAAGCCCGCCCGGCTCAAGCGCGCCCGCGCCGAGCTCGCCGCCGCGGGACTGGTGCTGGAGGCCAAGCGGGCCCGGGCCGGCCGCAGTCTCTTCCTGCCCGGCGGCTGGCAGGAGGCCAAGTCGCCCGCCCTGCCGGTGGAGACCTGGAAGGCCGCCCTGTACGAACTGCCCACCCACCAGCCGGTGCTGCCGCACCTGCCCGTCCCCGAGCTGTTCGCCCTCGCGTGGCAGCGCACCGTCGACGGCGACGCCCCCGGCTACGAAGAGCTCCAGACCGGCAAGCGCAGGAAGGCCCGCCGATGACCGCCACCGAGACCACCACGACCGCCGCGAGCACCACGACCGCCGCGAACACCGCGACCGCGGAGCGGCAGATCGTCCCGCCCGAGGAGAAGCACGCCGCCGAACTGGAGTTCCTGGCCGCGCACGACAGCGGCCCGCGCCCGCCCGGCTGGCGCCTCACCCCGCGCGCCGTCGTCACCTTCGTCATGGGCAGCGGCGGTGAGAAGCTCAAGGCGGGGCGCCGCAGGCTGGTGATCGAGCCCAAGTTCGTCGGCGAGCGCGCCCTGGTCGAGCGCTGCGTCGTCACCCTCGCCGGGGAGCGCGGCCTGCTGCTCGTCGGCGAGCCCGGCACCGCCAAGTCGATGCTCTCCGAACTGCTCGCCGCCGCCGTCTGCGGCAGCAGCGCGCTCACCGTCCAGGGCACCGCCGGCACCACCGAGGACCAGCTCAAGTACGGCTGGAACTACGCCCTGCTGCTCGCCAAGGGCCCCAGCCGCGAAGCCCTCGTCCCCTCCCCGGTGCTCACCGCGATGACCACCGGGGCCGTCGCCCGGGTCGAGGAGGTGACCCGCTGCCTGCCCGAGGTGCAGGACGCCCTGGTCTCCCTGCTCTCCGAACGGCGCATCGCCGTCCCCGAGTTGGCCGGCACCCCGGACGGGCAGCTGCACGCCGCCGCGGGCTTCACCCTGATCGCCACCGCCAACCTGCGGGACAAGGGCGTCAGCGAGATGTCCGCCGCCCTCAAGCGGCGGTTCAACTTCGAGACGGTCGGCCCGATCGGCAGCCTCGCCGCCGAGGTCGAACTGGTCCGCCGCCAGTCCACCACCGCCGTCGCCCGGGCCGGCGCCGGCTACGCCGTCGACGACGCGGTCCTGGAAGCGCTGGTCACCGCCTTCCGAGACCTGCGCACCGGCCGCTCCACCGAGGGCTGGGACGTCGAGCGCCCGTCCACCGTGATGAGCACCGCCGAGGCCGTCTCCGTGGCCACCGCACTCGGCGTCACCGCCGCCTACCTGCCCGACGGCGGTGACCTCCTCGGCCGCCTGCCCGGCCAACTCCTCGGCGTCGTCCGCAAGGACGACCCGGCGGACGCGGCCCGGCTGCTCGGCTACTGGGACGGCCCGGTCCGCCGCCGCGCCGAACAGGGCGCCGCGACCTGGCGCACCCTGTGGGACCTCCGCTCGGCGCTGGAGGCCTGACGATGACGAGCAGCGCGGTGAAGCCCACCCCGGACGGCCCCCTCGGGACCGGCGGACACCCTGCCACCGACCCCGACGTCCGCGTCGAGACCGACCGGCTGGCCGGCTCCGGCACCGACCGTCCCGGGCCCTACCTGATCGGCGTGCGCCACCACGCGCCGTCCCTCAGCGCGGTCCTTCCCGCGCTGCTCGACGCCGCCCGTCCCGAGGTGGTCCTGGTCGAACTGCCCGCCGAGTTCCAGCCCTGGCTCGACCGGCTCGCCGACGAGGCCACCGAGGCCCCGGTCGCCCTGGCCGCCGCCCCGGCCGGTCCGGACGACTCCGGTCGGCTCGCCTTCTACCCGTTCGCCGATTTCTCCCCGGAGCTCGTCGCCCTGCGCTGGGCGCGGCGCAACGGCGTCGAGGCCATCGCCTGCGACCTGCCGCTCGCCCACCGCACCGCCCCAGGGGGCGCCGCCGGCGACGGTGCCCGCGATCATCGCCCGGCGGAAGGCACGGTGGAAGGCCCGGCGGCCCCCGGTGTGGCGGACGCCCTGCGCCACCGCCTCACCGGCCGCGACTGCGACGAGGACCTCTGGGACCGGCTGGTCGAGACCGCCGCCCCCGGCTCCACCCCGGAGGCCGTCCGGCGCGCTGCCCTCCTGGTCGGCTGGGCCCTGCGCCACGACGCCGAGACCGGCCCCGGCGTCGACCCGTACGACCTGCGCCGCGAGGCCTGGATGCGTGCCCGCATCCGGGCCGCCTCGGCCGGCGGGCGCCGGATCGCCGTGGTCGTCGGCTCCTTCCACGCCGCCGCCCTGCTGGGCGGCCCGATCTCTCCGGAGGAACCGCCCGGCCCGGACGACGCCGGGCACGTCCTCTCGCTGATCCCGTACACCTACCCGCTGCTCGACGCCCGCTCCGGCTACCCGGCGGGCATCCGCGACCCGGAGTGGCAGCACACCGTCCTGGACGCCGGCGGAGACCCGGAGCGCCTCACCGAGGCGCTCACCGCCGCCGCCGTCCGGATCTGCGCCGCCCTGCGCACCCAGGACCACCCCTCCGGTCCGGCCGACGCTCGGGAGATCGTCCGCCTCGCCGGTGACCTCGCCCGGCTGCGCGGCCACGCCGCCCCCGGCCGCGGCGAGCTCGTCGAAGCCGTCCAGACCGTCCTCGCCCAGGGCGAACCCCTCGGCCGGGGGCGGGCCGTCGCCCGTGCGCTCGAACAGGTCCTGGTCGGCACCCGCACCGGGCGTCCCACCCCCGCCGCCCCGCGCAGCGGACTCGCCCCCGCCGTCGAAAGCCTCCTCGCCGAGCTCGGCCTCCCCGGCCCCACCGAGCCGGGCCCGCGCGAACTGCGCCTCGACCCGCTGCGCAGCCCCCTCGACCGCCGCCGCGAGATCCTCCTCCACCGGCTCACGGCCTGCGGCGTCCCCTACGCCGAGCCCGTCGCCACCACCGGCCCGGGCGGCACCGAAACCCTCGGCACCCGCTGGCGCCTGCACTGGACCCCCACCGTCGCCGCCCTGCTCACCGCGTGGTTCGTGCCGTGGGCGGCCCGGTCGGCGCCACCCGGGTCGCCATGGCTGTCCCCCGCCGTGCTCGTCGCGGGCGTCGCGGTGGTGTTCCTCGCGGTGCCGCGCC
>CBJMI02800__coassemble_764_pt1 | contig 12382 bp, 10 predicted proteins | sample CBJMI02800__metabat2_low_PE_003 | metagenome-assembled genome bin CBJMI02800
GTCGTCCGCCGCTTTTACTTCGTCAATGACCTTTTTAATCCGCTCTTCAAAGTCGCCGCGGTATTTGGTACCGGCGACCATGCCGGTGAGGTCAAGGGAAATAATCCGTTTATTTTTCAGCATTTCCGGCACTTCACCGGAAACGATTTTCAGCGCAAGCCCCTCGGCAATCGCGGTTTTACCGACGCCGGGTTCACCAATCAGCACCGGGTTGTTCTTCGTCCGGCGGGAGAGCACCTGGACCACCCGGCGGATCTCGTGGTCACGTCCGATCACCGGGTCGAGCTTGCCGTCCCGGGCGGCCTGGGTGAGGTCGGTGCCGAACTTCTCCAGGGCCTTGTAGGTGCCCTCCGGGTCGGGCGAGGTGACCCGGCCGGTGCCCCGGACGTCCTTGAAGGCGGCCAGCAGTGCCTTGGGCGTCGCGCCGTGCTGCACCAGGAGCTCGGCGACGGCCCCGCCCTCGGCGGCCAGGCCGACCATCAGGTGCTCGGTGGAGACGTACTGGTCGTCCAGGTCGTCCGCGCGCTTGCCGGCCTCGGTGAGCACGGCGAGGGTGTCCCGGGCCAGCTGCGGGGCGGCGACCGTCGAGCCCATCGCGCTGGGCAGCGCCGTCAGCAGGCGGCGCGCCTCGGCGTCGATCCGGGGGACGTTCGCCCCGACCGCCTCCAGCAGGGGCCGGGCGATGCCCTCGGGCTGCTCCAGCAGAGCGATCAGGATGTGCACCGGCTTGACGTCCGGGTTGCCGGCCGCACCCGCCTGCCGGATAGCGGCGGACAGGGCGTCCTGCGTCTTGGTGGTGAACTTGCTCGCGTCCACTGCTGGGGGATCCTCCCTCGTCGTCCTTCACTACTGCTGCATACAGCATGCACTAAGTTGAGTGTATTCCGCTCAAGTTTTTTTCGGGAGCCTTCCGGCCGGTCGGCCGGGAGCCTCCCCGTCCCGGCGGGCCTCAGCCCTTCCGCCTCGGCGGCCGGCCCGAGCTCCTGCGGGTCAGCCCCAGCAGCTCCCGGGCCGGCCCGCCCGGCCGCTGCCCGGCCGGCCACACCGCGCGCAGCGGCCGCCGCAGATCCAGTTCCTCCGCCAGCGGCACCTCGACCAGCCGCCGGGTGGCCAGTTCCTCCACCACCGCCAGCTCGCTCAGGCAGACCGGCCCCGCCCCGGTCATCGCCGCCGCCTTCAGCGCGGTGGACGAGGCCAGCTCCATCCGGGGCGGCACCGCGCCCCCGTACGGAGTCAGCGCCATCTCCAGCACCTCCCGGGTGCCCGAGCCGGGTTCGCGCAGCACCAGCGGGGTGGACGCCAGCTCCGTCCCCGTGAGCGGGGCGCGGCGGCGCGCCCACCGGTGGCCGGGCGCGACCACGACCACCAGCCGGTCCGCCGCCACCACCGCGCCGGCCAGGCCGGGCGGGGTGGTCGGGCCCTCGACGAAGCCGAGGTCGGCGTCCCCGGCCAGCACGTGGCCGGCCACCTCCGCCGAGTTCGCAGTCCGCAGCGTCACCGCCGTCCCCGGACTGGCCTCGGCCAGCGCCAGCAGCCAGCCCGGCATCAGGTACTCGGCGACCGTCAGGCTGGCCACCACCCGCAGCTTGGCGTCCCGCCGCTCGCGCAGCGCGTCGATCCCGGCGTCCAGCGCCTGCGCGGCCTCCACCACCTGCCGGGCCCACTCGACCACCAGCCGGCCGGCCTCGGTCGGCCGGCTGCCCCGGGGCGAGCGCTCCAGCAGGGGGACGCCGATCTGCCGCTCCATGCCCTTGATCCGGGCGCTCGCCGTCGGCTGGCTGACGCCCACCTCGGCCGCCGCCCGGCCGACGCTGCCCAGCCGGGCCACCGCGAGCAGCAGTTCCAGGGCGCCCAGTTCGGGGACATGCGGGGAGAGAGCCATAGGTTCAGGCTATGCCCTCATAGAACCCGCGGCGCTACCGGCCACCGGGCCGCCGGGCGACGGTGGAACCATGTCCACCTCGGCCGATGTCCGCCCGCTCACCAGCCCCGTTGCCGCCACCGTCCCCGCCGTCGCCGCGGGTGCTGCCGGCTCCACCGCTCTCCCCGCGGCCTCCGCCGTCGGCTCCCCGCTCTCCCGCCTCGACCTCGCCCAGCTGGGCCCCAACTGGTACGCCGTCGTGATGGGCACCGCGATCGTGGCCAACGGTGCCGCCGCGCTGCCGGTCCGGTTGCCCGGGCTGATCGGCTTCGGCGAGGCGATGTGGGGCCTCGGCGCGGCCGCCCTGCTGGTGCTGGCCGCGGCCCGGCTGGTGCACCTCAGCCGGCACCGCGAGGCGGCCCGCACCCAGCTGCTGGACAACCCGGCCACCGCCGTCTTCTACGGCTGCCCGCCGATGGCGCTGCTCGCGGTCGGGCTCGGCACCCTGCTGCTCGGCTCACGGGTCATCGGCACCGGTCCGGCCGTCGCCCTGGACGCGGTGCTGTGGGGCGGCGGCACCCTCTACGCGCTGGCCGTCGCGGCCGGCATCCCGTATCTGATGATCACCCGGCACCCGGTCTCCGCCCTGGAGGCCAACCCGACCTGGCTGCTGCCGGTCGTCGCCCCGCTGGTCGCCTCCGCCTGCGGCCCGGCGCTCGTCCCGCACCTGCCCGCCGGCCTGCCGCGGCAGGCCATGCTGTACGGCTGCTGGGCGCTGTTCGGGGTCGGCCTGCTGGCCGCCCTGGTGCTGCTGCCGGTGGTGTTCACCGGACTGTTCCACAGCAAGGTGCCCGCCCTGGCGCTCACCCCCGCACTGTTCCTGGTGCTCGGCCCGCTCGGCCAGTCCGTCACCGCGATCCACCAGCTCGCCGACGCGGCCCGCCCGGTGCTGCCCGCGCTGGCGCCCGTCATGCTGCCGCTGGCCGAGCTGTACGGCGTCGCGGTGATCGGGGTCGCGATGCTCTGGCTGGCCGTCGCGCTCACCGCCAACCTGCGCGCCCGGCGGGCCGGGATGCCGTTCGCGATGACCTGGTGGGCGTTCACCTTCCCGGTCGGCACCTGCGTCACCGGTGCCTCCGCACTCGCCGGGCACACCCGCTTCGGCGGCTTCACCGGGCTGGCCGTCGTCCTCTACCTGCTGCTGGGCGCCGCCTGGCTGCTGGCGGCGGGCGGCACGGCCGCGGGGCTGCTGCGCGGGCGGCTGCTGGCGCGCTGAGCTGCGGGGGAGCGGGGCCGGGCTCCTGTCGGATGCCCCCGTCGACACCCGCCATCAGGAGCACGCCGCCGTTGCAGGAACGCGCAGGTGCAGGATGACGGTGTACAGCCAGCCGCCAGCCGCCGATGCCACCCTCCGCTGGCCTCGGCCTTTACCGGAATCCGACCTGCCGTCCGAGACCCGGCACCCCCGCCGGGATGCAGAAAACTGCAATTGCGCGAACCTGCACTCGGACGGCACTTGTTCACCGGCCGTCACGCTGTGAGGGTGGAGGCACGCCAGGTCGTCCGGGCACCGCAGCCCGATGGTGGCGACTTGCTCTTCAGACTGACCACGGGTGCAACATCCCGCAGCCGTGGAACGGGGGGGAAGAGCCCCGGCCGGGGTCCATGTGTGGTGATGGCCCCCGGAGCCGGAGCCGGCGAGGCGTTGCTGCTCCGCCTCGACGGAAGCGCCCAGTTCCTGGCGTACTGATGGGGACCCCCGGGATCCCGGTGTGCGACGGCACCCGGACCCGGGGGTCCACCGTCCGACCGGTACCGTGGACGCCCCTGGCCACCGGGGACCGCGCGTACGGCTCGGGGGCAACAGGGGAGAGGCGTCCGGCAGGGAGAGTGCGACGTGACGGCGGAACCGGCGGTCACGCCGCACCAGGTGCCCGAGAACGGTGAACCCGACGAGGCCGCCCGGCAGTTGTACCTGGCGATCATCGCCGAAGGCGGCCGCATCCCGTTCGCCGACATCACCGACGACGACGGCGCCGCACTCCGGCAACTCCTCGACATCGGCCTGATCATGGTCAACCGGATGGACCGCTGCTACACCGCCGTCAGCCCACGCTCCGTCAGCGACCGCCTCGGCGCGGAACTCCGCAGCGAGGCCACCCGGCTGCTGGTCCGCGCCGAGAACCTCCCCGGCGCCCTGGACGGCCTCACCCGCGCCTACGACGCGATGCCCCGCCCGTCCGGGGGCTCCGGCGGCGCCGTCCACGTCGAGGGCCACGTCCACATCCGCCAACGGATCTCCCAGCTGGTCTCCGACTGCCGCTCCGAGGTCCTCACCGCGCAGCCCGGCCAACGCCCCGCCGACGCCCTGCAGGTCGCCCTCGCCCAGGACATCCGGCTCCTCCAGCGCGGCTGCTCGCTGCGCACCATCTACCAGCCCGTCGCGCTCGCCGACCCGCCCGCGATCGCCTACGCCGAGGAGGTCACCCGGCACGGCTCGCAGATCCGGATCCTCGACGAGCCCTTCCAGCGCCTGATCGTCTTCGACCGCAGCGTCGCCGTCATCTCCGCCAACGACGACAACAGCGCCGCCGCCTTCATCAGCGACCCGGCCGCCCTCACCTTCCTGATCGGCGGCTTCGAACGCGACTGGACCCGCGCCGACACCGCCGAAGCAGCCTCCGCCCTCGGCCGCGGGCCCGCCCGCACCATCCCCGACCGGATCGGCCGCCTGCTCGCCCGCGGCCTCACCCAACGCGCCGTCGCCACCCGCCTCGGCCTCAGCGAACGCACCGTCGCCGGCCACATCTCCCGCCTGCGCGACCGCTACGGCGCCCAGACCCTCTTCCAGCTCGGCTGGCTGATGCGAGGCGCCCGAGATGACCGATGAGCCCGGCCCCGCCGAACGCGCCCGCTACCTCGCCATCCTCCGCGAGGGCGGCCGCATCCGCGCCGCCTCGGACTGCAGCAGCGCCGCCGTGGCCGACGATCCGGCGACGGTCGCCTTCGTGGTCGACACCTTCGAGACGCTCCGGCAGCAGGCCGAGGGTGTCAACTGGGCAGCAGTGGCGGCTGGTTCCTCCGCCTATCCCGTCCACAAGCAGGTCGGCCGCCTGCTCGCCCAGGGCCTCACCCAGCGCTCCGTCGCGAGCCGCCTGGGCCTGAGCGAGCGTACGGTCGCCAGCCACATCGCCCGGCTGCGTGAGCTGTACGACGCCGAGACGCTCTTCCAGCCCGGCTGGCAGATGAGGGGTGAGCGCTCGTGACCGACCACAACATCGCCCTCCCGGACGACGCCGCCCGCGAGCTCTACCGGGCGATCCTGCGCGAGGGCGGCCGGATCAGGATCGCGGACATCCCGGAGGAGAACGCCGAGACCGTCCAAACCCTGCTCGACCTGGGCCTGCTGAAGCCCTACATCTCGACCGGCTCACTGAGCGCGATCAATCCGCGCTCGGTCACCGCCCGCATCGGCGCCGATCTCCGTGCGGCCGGCACCCGCCTGCTGATGCAGGCGGAGCAACTTCCGGATCTGCTGAGTGACTTGACTGACGCGTACGACACCGCGCCACGGCGTCACGACCACACCGGGACCTTTCGGATCGTCGAGGGCACCGAGAACATCCGACACCGGATCTCGCAGCTGTCGGAGGAACTGTGCCACGAGGCGCTGTCCCTCCAGCCTGGCGGAGCGCGTCCGACGGACGCCACCGACGACATCATCACGCACGTCAGCGGCTACCTGGACGCCGGTGGCACGATGCACACCATCTACGAGTCGGCCGCCCGGCTGGACGGACCGACCGTCCAGCTTGCCGCCCGGCTGACCGCCATCGGCTGCCACATCCGGGTCGCGCCGTTCACGCTCACCAAGCTGGTGGTCTTCGACCGTTCCGTGGCTGTCATTCCGGCCTCGGCCGACCTCAACGCCGCCGTGTTCGTGGAGGAGCCGGCTACGGTCACCTTCCTGGCCGGGGTCTTCGAGCGCTTCTGGCAGCTCTCCGAGGGCGTCAACTGGGCGGCGCTCGCCGCTGGTTCCTCCGACTCCCCCGTCCACGAGCAGGTCGGTCGTCTGCTCACCCAGGGCCTCACCCAGCGCTCGATCGCCGGCCGCCTGGGCCTGAGCGAGCGTACGGTCGCCGGTCACATCGCCCGGCTGCGTGAGCTGTACGACGCCGAGACGCTCTTCCAGCTCGGTTGGCAGATGCGGGGAGCCCGGACGGGGGAGTCCGGTGGGTGAGTTCTGCTCAGCCGGTGGCGGCGCCGGTCGGCCAGTAGCCGGGGACGGCGGTCTGCTGTCGGGGGACGTTGAAGCGGTCGCCGGGGGCGGTCCAGAAGCCCTCGCGGAGGGAGAGCGCCATGCCGGCCCAGTCCAGGGCGGTCTCCACGGTGTGGTGGAGGGCTTCCTGCGACCAGGTGTCGTCGAAGACCAGCGGGAGGACGGGGGCGACCTGCTCGATGGTGGCGATCAGCGGGTTGTGGGTGATGGCCTCGTCGACGAGCAGGACGATCGGCTTGCGCAGGGCCGACGCCCAACCGAGTTCGAGGCTCACTCCGGCCGAGAGCGGGGCTCCGACGTAGGCGAACACCAGGTCCGCGGACTGCAGCGCCCGGAAGTCGGACGGCACCCGGGGCTCGGGGGCCCGGCCGGCGACGGTCCAGGCGTCGCTGTGGTGCGCGCTGTACACGGCGGCACCGCTGCGGAGGAGGGTGGTGCGGAGCGTCGTCAGCCGCGTCCGGCTGGCGAGCGTCACCACACTGTCTGCGGGGCCGGTCAGCCGCATCAGCGGCGCGGCCAGGAACACACGTGCACGCCGACCCTCAGGGGCCTGGCTGTCGTGCTGACGCAGGTAGGGCTCGGTCATGTCGACTCCGGGGGAAGGCCGACCAGGGGAGAGAGCGTCGGCTATGCGTTGGATGTGGGCTGCTCTTTGGAGTGGTGCGCTGGTGAACGATGAACGACTTAGCATTTGACGGTACATTGGCAAGGTGTGGTCCTTGCCGGACCATCGGGAGCGAACTGATCGTCCATCGGGGGGCGGCATCACGTCCAGGGTTGGCCTGTGTCATCTGTATGCCTGGCAGGGAGATGACGCACACTCCACAGACGGGGCGGGTGACAGCCCCCCTCTCGTGCGGCACTATGTGAGCCGTTATCCTGCTTGGCAGTTCTAGTGGCGATTGTCGAGAGAGAGTGGGGGCGTGACTGACATGCGCCGGTTTGTCCGTAAAGTTATGCTTTGCTTTGCCATTGCCACGGCTGTGCTTGGCGTCGGTTCTCTCGCGAATGCTGCCTGCTCTCACGATGTGACCACCGTTAAGGCTGCCGCGACCGTCGCGGACGACCTCTCCTGGCAGTGAGTCCGGTCACGGCGAGTGCCTGGCGGCGTGTCAGGACCGCGAAGTATTCGCTAACCGGCGGTCCGGGGTCGGCGGAGGTGTCAGTCGGCAGACTCCTGAGTTTTTCGGCCGAGAACGTATCCAAGCTGGAATAGCGAGTCGACTTTGTAGTCGTCTCGCATTTCGGCGATATGCCGTGCCAGCGTTCGCTCGCTTATGCCCAGGCGTCGTGCGATGACGCGGTGATTGGTCCCCTCAAGCATCTGGTCGATGATTGTTTGACGCAGACGGGACACCACCTGCTGGGGAACCGTACGGGCTCCATCGAACTCCAGTGCGCGGCTCCAGCATCGCTCGAACACTTCCTCGACGAGGTAATCGATGACTGCAGGGTCATATATGAAGGCCGCGAGGCTCATGTCATCGACGATCGGGATGACGGCCACGCGTCGATCCATCACCAGGAGCCGCGTATAGGGCTCGTCCAGGGTCCGGTACTGGCCGCCGGCGCGGGCGAGTGTGGCCACGTAATCCCTGGTCGGCTGGTGGTAGCGGGTGCTGGCATGGTAGATCGTCCGCATCTTCGTACCGCTGCGCAGCGTTTCCAGGTCCTGCTCGATCATTCCTGAGAGGATCTCCGGAAGGCGGGGACCGCCGGGCTGAAGCGCCAGAGCTTCCTCCATACCGGAATCTCTGAAGTGCTGCACCCGCTGGCGAATAAGGGCCTTTCCCTGCACGTGCTCGATTGAACCTCCCGGCTGCTTCGGAGCATGGAATTCCCGTGCCAGCTCCTGCAGTTCGGAAGGGAGGGAGACGGCGCGGGACAAGAGATCCAGCGCTTGACGCTGCCATGAATTGCTGAGACTTGTCGAAAGCTGGGTCGGGTCGGCGGCTATGAAGGTAGTAGGGTCATCACTGTCGGGCACGAGAAGGCCAATCTTCACCAGCTCTTCTCGCGCAGAATCATTCTGCGCGGCATTTGGTCCAGTCGGCAGATTTCCGTCTCCTCGGATGACGGTGAGATATAGCTCTCTTGCCTCGGCCGACAGGACCGTCGAGCCGGCGGCAACGGGCTGTTCTCGTTCACTCATCCGCGACTCCTTGCCGTTACCGTGATACCTGTGTCCCGTCAGCGCTGCTGCTGGATGGCGTTTCAGCATGCCAGATCCGCCGAGTCCTCTGGAGAGGGAATGTGACGCACTCTCTCACCACACGCCAGCCGCCGGCACCCCCCGAACAGGAGGGAGCCGGCGGCTGGCGGGGCGGGCAGTGCCTCGGGTCAGCGCTTGGGGCGCCAGACGACGAGGGCACTGGACTGGGGGGTGGGGGGCTGGTAGGGCACCAAGTCGCGGCGGTAGGAGGCGTGGACGGCGGCCTCGCGCTGCTGGAGGGCGGCGGCGGCGCTGTCGAGGGAGTCGGCCAGTTCGGTGACGCGGGCCTGGAGGGCGGCGACCTGGTTCTCCAGCTCGATGATCCGCTTGATGCCGGCCAGGTTGATGCCCTCGTCCTGGGAGAGCCGCTGGACCTCGCGCAGTTGCTGGATGTCGCGGGCGGAGTAGCGGCGGCCGCGGCCGGCGGTGCGGTCGGGGCTGACCAGGCCGAGGCGGTCGTACTGGCGCAGGGTCTGCGGGTGGAGGCCGGAGAGTTCGGCGGCGACCGAGATGACGTACACCGGGGTTTCCTCGGTGAGTACGTACTGCGGCGGGGCGGCCGCGCGCCGGGGGCGGCGGGGGGCGTTGCCGGGCAGGCCCTCGCCGAGCCCGGGGCCGATCGGGCCGCCGGCGTCCATCGGGTTGGTCGGGTTCATCGGGTTCGGGGACATCTGGTCGTCACGCTCCCTTCGCCGCCCGGAAGAGGGCGGCTCGTGGGTCGTCGGAGGCGGTGGCCTCGCGGTACTGCTCCAGGGCGTTCAGCGCGTCGCCGGTGACGTGCTGGGGCACCACGACCTCGACGGTGACGAGGAGGTCGCCGCGGGTGCCGTCCTTGCGGGTGGCGCCCTTGCCGCGGGCGCGCATGGTGAGGCCGTTGGCGCTGCCCGGGGGCAGCTTGAGCTTGACGGCGGGGCCGTTGAGCGTGGGCACCTCGATGGTGGCGCCGAGGGTCGCCTCGGGGAAGGTGACCGGGACGGTGACGGTGAGGTTGTCGCCCTTGCGCCCGAAGACCGGGTGCGGGTCGACGTGCACGGTGACGTAGAGGTCGCCGGGCTGGCCGCCGCGTTCGCCCTGGGCGCCCTTGCCCTTGAGCCGGATCCGCTGGTCGGCCTGGACGCCGGCGGGGATGCGGACCTGCATGGTGCGGGCGGAGCTGGCCCGGCCGCTGCCGTGGCAGTCGGGGCACGGGTCGTCGACGATCATGCCCCGGCCGCGGCAGTCCTTGCAGGGCTCGGAGAGCGCGAAGGCACCCTGACCGCGGCTGACGGTGCCGGCGCCGACGCAGGTGGGGCAGACCCGCGGGGTGGTGCCGGACTTGGCGCCGGTGCCGTTGCAGAGGCGGCAGGGGGCCTGGCTGGTCATCCGCAGGGGGACGGTGGCGCCGTCCACGGCCTCCTCGAAGGAGAGCGTCACCTCGGTCTCGACGTCGGCTCCGCGCCGGGGCTGGGCCTGCCGGGGGCCGCCGCGGTTGAAGAGGCCGCCGAAGACGTCGCCGAGCCCGCCGCCGCCACCGCCGCCCTGGCCGCCGCTGAAGAGGTCGCCGAAGTCGAAGCTGTAGCTGCCGGTGCCGGGGCCGCCGGTGCGGAAGCCGCCGTTGGCGAAGAGGCTGCGCGCCTCGTCGTACTCCTTGCGGCGCTTCTCGTCGGAGAGGACGTCGTACGCCTCGGAGATGTCCTTGAAGCGTTCCTCGGCCTTGGCGTCGCCCGTGTTCGCGTCGGGGTGGAACTCGCGCGCCAGTTTCCGGTAGGTCTTCTTGATCTCGGTGGCGGTGGCGTCCTTGGGCACGCCGAGGACCTTGTAGTAGTCCTTCTCCACGTAGTCCTTGCCACTCATGCGCCCACCTCGCTGCGCTCGGCAGCCGCTGAGCGGGGCACGCACCTCTTCATGGTTCGCTCGCTGCGCTCGCTCACGGCTTCCGCCACCTCCCGATGTCCATCGTCACTGCGCTGTCAACAGCCGTCGAAAGAGGAGCCGTTGACAGCGCGCTGCGGAGTCGGCCGCCGTACTGGCCGCACTCGACTCCGCAGCGCACTGGTTGTCAGCTGTCACAGGTTGTCAGCTGTCCGAGCCACCGTCGGGCTTGTCCTCGCCGGACTCGGCCTCGGCGTCCGGGCCGGGCGTCGTCTGGGTGCCCGGCTGGGGCTCGGCCACGGCGACCATCGCCGGGCGGATGATCCGCTCGCCGATGCGGTAGCCGGGCTGGAGGATCTGCACGCAGGTGTCCTCGGTGACGTCCGAGGAGTAGCTGTGCATCAGTGCCTCGTGCTGCGTCGGGTCGAAGGGCTCGCCCTCCTTGCCGAACTGCTGCAGGCCCAGCTTGGCGACGACCATCTCCAGGGACTCGGCGACGGACTTGAAGCCGCCCGTCACCTCGCCGTGCTCGCGGGCGCGGCCGATGTCGTCCAGGACGGGGATCAGGGACTCCAGGATGTTGGAGACCGCGATCTCGCGGACGGTCAGCCGGTCGCGCTCGACCCGCTTGCGGTAGTTCTGGTACTCGGCCTGCAGACGCTGCAGGTCCGCGGTGCGCTCGGCCAGCTCGCGCTTGGCCGTGGCGAGTTCCTCGGAGCCCTCGCCGGCACCTCCGGCGGCGGCGGCCTCCTCGGCAGCCTTGATCACGGCCTCCTCGGCGGCGGAGTCGTCGCCGGGCTTGCCGCCCTGCGGCTTGTCCGTCATGCCGACGCACCGCCCTTGGGCTTCTCGTCGTCGACGATCTCGGCGTCGACGACGTCGTCCTCCTTGGCCTGAGTGGACTCGCCGGCCGCGGCGGCACCGGCACCGGCGGCGTCGGCGTTGGCGTAGAGCGCCTGGCCGAGCTTCTGGGCGGTGGTGGAGACCTTCTCCGAGGCCTCGCGGATCTTCGCGATGTCCTCGCCCTTCAGGGCCTCCTTGAGCTCGCCGATGGCGGTCTCGACCTCGGTCTTGACGTCGCCCGGGAGCTTGTCGGCGTTGTCGGCGATGAACTTCTCGGTCGAGTAGACGAGCTGCTCGGCGGAGTTGCGGGTCTCCACGGCCTCGCGGCGCTTGTGGTCGTCCTCGGCGTACTGCTCGGCCTCGCGGCGCATGCGGTCGACCTCGTCCTTCGGCAGCGAGGAGCCGCCGGTGACGGTCATCTTCTGCTCCTTGCCGGTGCCGAGGTCCTTGGCGGCGACGTGCATGATGCCGTTGGCGTCGATGTCGAAGGTGACCTCGATCTGGGGCAGGCCGCGCGGCGCCGGCGGGAGGCCGGTCAGCTCGAACATCCCGAGCTTCTTGTTGTACGCGGCGATCTCGCGCTCGCCCTGGTACACCTGGATCTGTACGGACGGCTGGTTGTCCTCGGCCGTCGTGAAGATCTCGGAGCGCTTGGTCGGGATCGTGGTGTTGCGCTCGATCAGCTTGGTCATGATGCCGCCCTTGGTCTCGATGCCGAGGGACAGCGGGGTGACGTCGAGCAGCAGGACGTCCTTGACCTCGCCCTTGAGGACACCGGCCTGGAGCGAGGCGCCGATGGCGACGACCTCGTCCGGGTTGACGCCCTTGTTGGCGTCCTTGCCACCGGTGAGCTCGCGGACCAGCTCGGCGACGGCCGGCATGCGGGTGGAGCCGCCGACCAGGACGACGTGGTCGATCTCGGCGAGCGAGATGCCGGCGTCCTTGATGACGTTGTTGAACGGGACCTTGCAGCGCTCCAGCAGGTCCGCGGTCAGCTGCTGGAACTGGGCGCGGGTGAGCTTCTCGTCCAGGTGCAGCGGGCCCTCGGCGGAGGCCGTGATGTACGGCAGGTTGATCGAGGTCTCGGAGGACGAGGACAGCTCGATCTTGGCCTTCTCGGCGGCCTCGCGCAGACGCTGCAGGGCCATCTTGTCCTTGGACAGGTCGACGCCGTGGCCGGCCTGGAAGACCTTGACCAGGTGGTCGACGACGCGCTGGTCCCAGTCGTCACCACCGAGGTGGTTGTCACCGTTGGTGGCCTTCACCTCGACGACCCCGTCGCCGATCTCCAGCAGGGAGACGTCGAAGGTGCCGCCGCCGAGGTCGAAGACCAGGA
>CBJMI02800__coassemble_765_pt1 | contig 12376 bp, 10 predicted proteins | sample CBJMI02800__metabat2_low_PE_003 | metagenome-assembled genome bin CBJMI02800
GCGCCCACCTCGCTGCGCTCGGCGGGGGCCTTCGCCCACGCGCACCTGTCGATGACGAGCTCGCTGCGCTCGCTCATGCGCCCAGCGCCTTCGCGACCTGCTGGACGGTGAGCCACGGCCCCGGTGCCAGCACCTTGGCGACCTGCGGCGCGAAGGCCGGGGAGGAGACCACCACCTCCGCCGTCGGTCCGTCCGCGACGATCTCGCCCTCGGCCAGGATCAGCGTGCGGTGCGCCAGCTCGGCGGCCAGCTCGACGTCATGGGTCGCGAGCAGCACGGCGTGTCCCTCGGCGGCCAGCGAGCGCAGGATCTCCACCAGCCGGGCCTTGGCGGCGTAGTCCAGGCCGCGGGTCGGCTCGTCGAGGAGCAGCAGCGGGGGCCGGGCGGTGAGGACGACGGCGAGGGCGAGGGTGAGCCGCTGGCCCTCGGAGAGGTCGCGTGGGTGGGTGGCGTCGGCGACGCCGGGCAGCAGGCGCTCGACCAGGGCGCGGCAGCTGCCCGGGGCGGCGCCCGCGTCGGTGTCCGCGGCGGCGCACTCGGCGGCGACGGTCTCGCCGTACAGCAGGTCGCGCGGGTCCTGGGGGACGAGGCCGACGTGCCGGATCAGTTCGGCGGGGCGGGTGCGGTGCGGGGTGCGGCCGCCGACGGTGACGCTGCCGGAGGTGGGGGCGTGCAGGCCGACCAGGCTGCCGAGCAGGGTGGACTTGCCGGCGCCGTTGCGGCCCATCAGGGCGGTGATCTCGCCGGGGCGCAGTGCGAGGTCGACCCCGCGCAGGGCCTGGACCGGGCCGCGCCGTACGGCCAGGCGGTCGGTGGCGGCGATCGGCGCACCGTCCGGGGTGTCGGCGGCGGCGGGCACGCGGCCGTCCAGCTCGGCCCGCAGCGGAGCGGCCTTGCGGCGGGCGTCGCGGACGGACAGCGGCAGCGGCCGCCAGCCCGCGAGCCGGCCGAGGCCGACCACCGGCGGGTGCACGGGGGAGTGCGCCATCACCTCGGCGGGTTCGCCCAGCACCGGTTCCGCGCCCGGGTTCAGCAGCAGCACCCGGTCGGCGTACTGGACGACCCGCTCCAGCCGGTGCTCGGCCATCAGCACGGTGGTGCCGAGGTCGTGCACCAGCCGCTGCAGCACGGCGAGCACCTCCTCGGCCGCGCCCGGGTCGAGCGCCGAGGTGGGCTCGTCCAGGACCAGCACGCGCGGGTGCACGGTGAGCACCGAGCCGATCGCGACGCGCTGCTGCTGGCCGCCGGACAGGGCGCCGAGGGCGCGGTCGCGCAGGTCGGCGAGGCCGAGCAGGTCGAGGGTCTCCTCCACCCGGCGCCGCATGACGTCGCCCGGCAGGCCCAGGGACTCCATGCCGTAGGCGAGTTCGTCCTCGACGGTGTCGGTGACGAACTGCGCCAACGGGTCCTGGCCCACCGTGCCGACCAGGTCGGCGAGTTCGCGCGGCCGGTGCTCGCGGGTGTCCCGGCCGCCGACGGTGACCCGGCCGTGCAGCACGCCGCCGGTGAAGTGCGGCACCAGGCCGCTGACCGTGCCGAGCAGGGTGGACTTGCCGGAGCCCGACGGGCCCACCAGCAGGCAGAGTTCGCCCTCGGGGACGGTGAGGTCGACGTTCCGCAGGACCGGCTCGGCCGAGTCCGCGTACCGGACGGAGACCTGCTCGAAGGTGATCACGAAGCCCTCCGGGGCGGGGTCGGGGCGGCGAACGCCGGTACCAGGCCGAGGAGTACGGCCGGCACGACGGCCAGCGGCAGCACGGGGACGGTCGGCGGGACGACGGTGGGGGCGAAGGCCGCCGGATCCCGCGACGCGAGCCAGGTGACCAGGGCGGCCACGGCGGCGCCCGAGCCGGCGGTCAGCCACTCGGGCAGCGCCCAGGGATCGGGCCGGTGACGGGTCCTGACGGATCGCCGGCTGCCCAGCAGCAGCCCGGCGAAGGCGGCGGCCAGGCCGAGCAGGAGCACCGGCAGCGCCCAGCCGGCGCCGCCCGCGGTCAGCAGCCCGTACGCGGCCAGGCAGACCCCGAGCAGCCCGGCCAGGGTCAGTGCGGCGGTCACCCGGGCGAGGCGGCGCGGGACGTCGGCGGTCCGGCCGAAGCCGCGGGTGTCCATCGCGGCCGCCAGGGCGATCGACCGCTCCAACGCGCCCTCCAGGACGGGGAGTCCGACGCTCAGCACCGCCGCGAGGCCCCGGTCGTTGCGGCCCCGCAGCCGCCGGGCGGCGCGCAGCCGGCGGACGTCGGCGACCAGGTTCGGCGCGAAGGTCATCGCCACCACCACGGCCACGCCCGCCTCGTAGAGCGCGCCGGGCAGGGCGCGCAGCAGCCGGGCCGGGCTGGCCAGCGAGTTGGCGGCGCCGACGCAGACCAGCAGGGTGGCCAGGCGCAGCCCGTCGTACAGTGCCGAGAGCAGGCCTTCGAGGGTGACCCGCCCGCCGATCCGCACCCCCTGTGCCCAGGCGGGCAGCGGGAGTTCGGGCAGGGTGAAGAGCACGTGGGTGCCGGGGACCGGCGAGCCGAGCAGCACCGCGAAGACCAGCCGGATGCCGAGCACCAGCAGCCCGAGGCGCAGGAACGCCCCGTAGGAACGCGACCAGGGCGCATCGCCGCGGCGCGCCGCCACCACGTAGCCGGCGGTCGCGGCGAGCAGCAGCAGGATCACCGGATTGGTGGTGCGGGTCGCCGCCGCGCCGAGCCCGAGCGCCCACAACCACCAGGCCCCTGGGTGCAGTTGACGCGGGCCGGTGGGCGGTCGGGTGCTACGGGCGGGGCTGTTCACGGATCTGTCCTGGGAAAGGGGTAGGGGCATGTCGCGGCACGCCCTAGGAGTGCCGGCGGCGGGCCTGCCGGACGGCGCCACCGGCGAGGACGGCGACCAGCGCACCACCGGCGACCAGACCGAGGTCCGGGCCGCTGCCGTGGCCGGCGGCGGATCCGGTGGACCCGGCGCCGCCGGCCGCGCCCACCTGGTCGCCGCACCCCGCCCGCGGGTAGCCGGCGATGGCGCACAGCAGGCCGTTGGAGTCGTAGCGCAGCGGCGGGGCGACGGCGGCCAGCACCTCGGCCGAGCTGGCCCGCGGCGCGACGCTGGCGCAGGCCGTCCGCTGTCCGGGCGGCTGCGCGGCGGACACCCCGGCGTCCTCGGCCGTGCCGAAGTCCAGCACCACGGCCACCCGCTTGCGGCCGTCCTGGGCGGGCGTCGCCGCGCAGACCTGGTCGAACGGGGCCGCCGTGCGCGGCTTCGCGGCGTCCCGCGCGCCGTCCGGGCTGACGGCGAACCGCCAGCCGTCCACCGAGCCGTCCGGCGGTACGGCCACCGCGGGCCCCTGCTGCTGGTACGCCCACGCCCCGCCGTCGCCCGCGCGCCAGAACGACCAGTACCGGTACCCGGCCGCCTGCGCGGGCGCGGCGCAGACGAGCAGCACCAGCGCCCCGAGGAGCGGCAGGAGCACGGCGGGCAGGGCCGCCCGCGCTCGGGGGGTCCGGCCCGTCCGGGCGTCAGGGGCGGAGCGCATCAGAGGTTCGGGTTGCGCTTGCGCTGGAGGCTGAGCAGGAGGCCGCCGCCGATGCCGATGAGCAGGCCGACGACGATCAGCCAGAACTGGCCCATGCCGTCGCCCTTCTTCTTCACCGGCGTGGCCTCCGCGGCGGCGGCGCCGCCCTTGGGGACCGGGCCGAGGGCGGTGAGCTTGCCGGTGAGGTCGGCGGTGGAGCGGTGGGCGGCCTGGGAGACCATCAGCAGGCTGGCGGTGGCGGCGGCGTCGGTGCCGTTCTTGGTCCAGGTGTCGCCCTGCCCCTCCAGCCAGTCCACGGCGTCGGTGGCCTGCTCGGGGTGGCCGCTCTGGATCAGGGCGAGGGCGGCCCAGGCGGTCGCGGTGTAGTCGGGCTTGGGGTCGGCGCCCGGGGTGGTGAGGGTGAGGTGCTCGTCGCCGGCGGCGAGTTGGGCGCCGAGGTAGGCGCCGACGGCCTCGCCGGACTCGGCGTGCGGGATGGTGGCGGGCGCGGAGCCGTCGGCGCAGGCGAGGGCCTTGGGGCTCGCGTCGGCGTGCACCGAGGTGGCGACCGGCAGGTGCCCGCCGGCGGCGGCGAGGGCGGCCTGGGCGCTGGCCAGGGTGTTGGGGGCGAGAGCGCCGGTCGGGTCCGGCTGGTAGGCGAAGGCGCCGCGCTGGTCGGCGGGGGCGGTGCAGCCGAGCTGGAAGCGGGCGAGGCCCTCGAAGGCGTTCTTGCCGGCCGCGCCGCCGGTGCCCGGCCGGGCGACGCCGGCCGGGTCGGTGCGGGCGGCGAACAGCGCGTTGACGGCGAGCCCGGTGGAGTTGGCGTCGCCCGGGTTGCCGGGGTTGTAGGGCCAGCTGCCGTCGGCGTTCTGGTTGGCCTTGAGCCACTGCACGCCCTTGTCGACGGCCGGCTGGTGCCCGCCGAGGGCGACCAGGGCCTGGATGGCGACGGCGGTGGCGTTGCTGTCCTCGGTCTTGGCGTCGCAGGCCGCGCCGGCGGCCCGGTAGGAGGGCCAGCCGCCGTCCTCGCACTGCTGCCCGGTGAGCCAGCCCACCGCGGAGTCGGCCGGGGTGACCTTGGCCGCCGTCAGCGCGGTGAGCGCGAGGGACTGCCGCCAGACGCCGTCGTACGTCGGGTCGCCCTTGCCGTACAGGCCGTCCGGGACGGCGGCGGTGGTGGCGCCGGGCGACGGGCTGTCGGCGAGGGCCGGTCCGGCGGCGACGCCGGCGAGCAGCGCGGCGGACAGGGCGGCGGCGCCCAGGCGGGCGGCGGTCAGCATGGTGCGGGTGTGCCTTTCGGTGAGCGGTGGGGGCCCGGGCGGGGCCGTTCCGTAGTCCTCGACGGGTGCCGGGCGCGGGTGTCCGGCTCGCCGCTCGTCCCTCCCCGGGTGCTCCGGCTCGCCCGGCGCACGGTCGGGTCCACGGTTGCGGGTCAGCGCCGGATTCGCACCGGCTTCCCCCGGAGGAGGAGCGGGATGGAGTTGTGCTGCCCGTCGACTCTAACCGCCGGGCCGTGGCGTGCGGGCCGCCGGGAGCTGGAACAGGTTCCAGTGGTCAGTCCGTCACGGCAGGGTCAGCAGCCGCGCCGCGGTGTGCAGGTCGGCCCGGACCTCGGCGATCGAGGCGCGGCCGGAGAGCCAGGCGACCAGGGCCGAGTGCCAGGTGTGCTCGATCACCCGGACGGCCGCGCGCTGGCTGTCGCTGGGCGGGCCGGACTGGCCGATCGCGTCCAGGATGAGCTGTCCGGTGGCGGCGCTGACCAGGTCCACCTCGGCGCCGATCGAGCGGTCCGCGAAGCACATCGCGCGGACCATCGCCTCGGCCAGCAGCGGTTCGCGCTGGAGCGCGTGGAAGGCCCGGGTGAGCGTGTCGGCGACCCTGGGCGCCGGCTCCCGGTCGGTCGGCGGGTGCCGCCGGATGTGCTCCCGGAGCTCCTGCAACTGCTCCAGCATGACCGCGACCAGCAGGTGGACCTTGGACGGGAAGTAGCGGTACAGCGTTCCGAGGGCGACCTGCGCGCTCTCCGCGACCTCCCGCATCTGCACCGCCTCGTACCCGCCGCGGGCGGCCAGCGCGGTGGCGGCCCGCAGGATCCGGCGGCGCCGCTCGGCCTGGCGCGCGGACAGCGGCGGCTCCGCCGGGGGCGCGGCGGAGGGGCTCACGGACGTGGTCGGCGACGGCAAGGGTGCTCCCGGGGGCGCGTGGGTGGCGGCGTGCTCCAGAAAGGTCGGCCCGAAGGCGACCCGTTGTCGGTGGGGCCGGGCGTGGCGGGAATCACCAGCCCTGGCTCCTGAGTGAAAGCTACGGGCCGGTATCTTCGAGGTCTCTCATTGTTCACACGGTCGACGACGAGTTCCACAGCCGCTGAAACCTGATCTACTTTAGCGACCGGCGGCACCGATGGGGCCGCTCGCACCGATAGCAGCCAGAGATGAGGGCCGAGGATGACCGCGCAGCCGCTGCGGATTGCCCTGCTGTCATACCGCGGGGACCCGTTCTGCGGCGGTCAGGGCGTGTACGTACGCCACCTCTCGCGTGAGCTGGCCAGGCTCGGCCACCACGTGGACGTGATCGGCGCCCAGCCGTACCCCGTCCTGGACGAGGTCGAGGGCCCCGGGACGGTGCGCCTGGTCGAGCTGCCCAGTCTGGACCTCTACCGCGCCGAGGACCCCTTCCGCACGCCCGCCCGCGGCGAGTTCCGCGGGCCGGTGGACGTGCTGGAGTTCGCCACCATGCGCACCGGCGGCTTCCCCGAGCCGCTCACCTTCTCGCTGCGCGCCCGTCAGTACCTGGCCCGCCACAAGGGCCGCTACGACGTGGTGCACGACAACCAGACCCTCGGCTACGGCCTGCTCGGCCTGGCCCGGCACGGCTTCCCGCTGGTCACCACCATCCATCACCCGATCACCGTGGACCGGCAGTTGGAGCTGGACGCGGCCACCACGAGGGTGAAGCGGCTGTCGCTGCGCCGCTGGTACGCCTTCACCCGGATGCAGCGCCGGGTCGCGGCCCGGCTGGACCACGTGATCACCGTCTCCGGCACCTCGCAGCGCGAGATCGCCGAGCACCTGGGCGCGGCCCCCGGCCGGATCTCGGTGGTGCCGATCGGCGCCGACACCCGGCTCTGGTCGCCCTCCGAGGGGATCGAGCGGGTCCCCGGCCGGATCGTCACCACCTCCAGCGCGGACGTGCCGCTCAAGGGGCTGGTCTTCCTGGTCGAGGCGCTGGCCAAGGTCCGCACCGAGCGGGACGCCCACCTGGTGGTGGTCGGCAAGCCGCAGAAGGACGACGGGCCGGTGGCCGAGGCGGTGCGCCGCTTCGGGCTGGCGGAGCACGTCGAGTTCCGCACCGGCCTGACCGACCAGGAGCTGGTCGACCTGTACCGCTCGGCCGAGGTGGCCTGCGTCCCGTCGCTGTACGAGGGCTTCTCGCTGCCCGCCGCGGAGGCGATGGCCACCGGCACCCCACTGGTCGCGACCACCGGCGGGGCGATCCCCGAGGTGGCCGGGCCGGACGGCGAGACCTGCCTGGCCGTGCCGCCGGGGGAGGCGGACTCGCTGGCCGCCGCACTCGGCCGGCTGCTGGACGACCCGCGGCTGCGCGCCGAGCTCGGCGCGGCCGGCCGGGAGCGGGTACTGGCCCGGTTCACCTGGGAGCGGGCCGCCGAGCTGACCGCGGACGCGTACCGTGCGGCGATCGCCACCGGCGCCGGCGCCCGGGCCCGCTCCGGGCCGGGCTGGCGGTACGTGCCCTGAGCGGTACGTGCCCTGGGCGGTACGTGCCCGTGGCGGTGCGCTCGCGAGCGACGCGCTCCGGGGATCGGGCGCGCGACCTGACGAAGCTTTCTGGCGAAGTGTTCTGACGAAGCGTCAGGAACGCTTGGTTGCAATAGGAATGGGAGCCCTGCAGTGCTGACCGTCGATTTCTCGCGCTTCCCGCTCGCCCCCGGCGACCGGGTGCTCGACCTGGGCTGCGGCGGGGGCCGGCACGCGTTCGAGTGCTACCGCCGCGGTGCCAACGTGATCGCCCTCGACCAGAACGCCGAGGAGATCGCCGAGGTCAAGAAGTGGTTCGCCGCGATGGAGCTGGCCGGCGAGGCCCCCGAGGGCGCGTCGGCGGTCGCGATGGAGGGCAACGCGCTGGCGCTGCCGTTCGAGGACGACTACTTCGACAAGATCATCATCTCCGAGGTGATGGAGCACATACCCGATGACAAGGGCGTGCTCAACGAGATGTTCCGGGTCCTCAAGCCGGGCGGCCTGCTCGCCGTCACCGTGCCGCGCTGGCTGCCGGAGAAGATCTGCTGGGCGCTGTCCGACGAGTACCACGAGGTCGAGGGCGGCCACATCCGGATCTACCGGGGCGACGAGCTGCTCGGCAAGCTCAAGGACGCCGGTCTGGAGCCGTACGGCACCCACCACGCCCACGCGCTGCACTCGCCGTACTGGTGGATCAAGTGCGCCGTCGGCGTGGACAACGACAAGGCGCTGCCGGTCAAGGCCTACCACCAGCTGCTGGTCTGGGACATCGTCGGCACCCCGGTGATCAGCTCCCTCACCAGGGCAGCCGAGAAGGCACTCAACCCGGTCATCGGCAAGAGCTTCGTCGCCTACGCGTCCAAGCCGAACCGCTCGGAGCCCCGGCGGGCGGGCGCATGACCGCCGCCGTCCCCGAGGTGCTGCTGCTCGACGGGGTGCTGGACGCCGTGCAGGCGGCCGACACCGTCCGCAGCATCCTGGCCGAGCAGCGCCCCGACGGCGCCATTCCGTGGTTCACCGGCCACCACCTCGACCCCTGGGACCACACCGAGGCCGCGATGGCCCTCGACACGGCCGGCGAGCACGCCGCCGCCGAGGCCGCCTACCGCTGGCTCGCCGCGCAGCAGAACCCGGACGGCTCCTGGTACGCCGCGTACACCGACGGCGTGGTCACCGACCGGGCCAAGGAGAGCAACTTCTGCGCGTACATCGCGGTCGGCGTCTGGCACCACCACCTCAGCGCCGGCGACGACGCCTTCCTGGAGTGGATCTGGCCGGTGGTCCGGCGGGCGCTGGACTTCATCGTCCGGCTGCGGCTGCCCGGCGGTCCGATCGCCTGGCGGGTCGACGAGGACGGCACCGCCACCGAGGAGGCGCTGCTCACCGGCTCGTCCAGCATCCTGCACGCGCTGCGCTGCGGCCTGGCCATCGCCGACTACCTGGAGGAGCCGCAGCCCGACTGGGAGCTCGCGGCCGGCCGGCTGCGGCACGCCATCTCCCACCACCCCGAGCGGTTCCTCGACAAGGGCCGCTACTCGATGGACTGGTACTACCCGGTGCTCGGCACCGGCCTGCGCGGCGAGGCGGCGCTGGCCCGGATCGAGCGGGACTGGGAGCGCTTCGTCGTCCCCGGTCTCGGCGTGCGCTGCGTCAGCGACCGCCCGTGGGTGACCGGCGGCGAGAGCGCCGAACTGGCCCTGGCGCTCTGGGCGATCGGCGAGTCCGACCGCGCGGTGGACATCCTGCGCTGGATCCAGCGGCACCTGCGCCACGAGGACGGCTCGTACTGGACCGGGTACGTCTTCGAGGACGACGCGATCTGGCCCGAGGAGCGCACCACCTGGACGGCCGGGGCGCTGCTGCTCGCGGTGGCCGCGCTCGGCGGGGACCCGGCGACCGTCGCGGTCTTCGGCGGGGACCAGCTGCCCGCCGGTCTGGTGGTCCAGGACTGCTGCTGAGGCGGCTCCACGACGGCGAAGGGGTGGGACCGGTGATCCGGTCCCACCCCTTCCGCGTGCCGTGAGGCAGGCCGCGGCCGGCGTCAGCCGCGCTGGATGCCCGTGGTGTCGGCCAGCACGCCCTGGTTGCCGTCCGGCAGCTGGGCGACCAGGGCCGTGCCGCGCTGCTCGACGGCCAGGTACCAGGTGCCCGGCACGACCTCGCCGACCGGGGCGCCGGCCGGGTTGTCCTTCGGGGCCAGCTGGCGCGGCGCCGGGACGGCGAACCAGAACGGCTGGAAGTCCGCCGCCGGGGCGGCCGGAGTCGGCTGCGGGGCCGGAGCGCCCGCGTCCTGCGGCTGCACCGGCTGGCCGGGCTGCGGCTGGCCGGCGGCCGGGTAGCCGTAGCCGCCGGCGACCGGCTGGGCGCCGAAGGCCGGGTCGTGGGCCTGGCCCGGGTAGCCGTACTGGCCGGGCTGAACGGGGGCACCCGGGTGACCGGGCTGACCCGGCATCGGGTAGCCGCCCTGGTACGGGCCGGCGGCCGGGCGGTCGGTGACCAGCGGGGCCTTCAGCGCGGGCACCAGCGGAGCGGCCGCGGCCGCACCGGCCAGCACGATCAGCGAGATGAGGCCGAGCCAGGCGCCGAAGCCGTGGCCGAAGCTGGGGGCCGACGGGCCGCCGCCCAGTGACCAGATCGAGGTCCACAGCGCCGCGACGGCGAACGCGATGCCCCACTGGTCCAGCCGCAGGCCGAGCACCTGGCGGTTGGCGGCGGCGGGGCCCTGGAAGCGCTGCACCAGGATCAGGACGGCGGCGGCGATGCCCAGCAGGAAGACCGAGGGCAGGATGGGGAACAGCTCGGTGCTCCACGCGTTCTGCGAGGTTTCCCCGCAGTACCGGCCGCTGCAGTCCACCGTGAAGTAAGGCAGGAAGGAGGCGATGAACAGCAGGACGGCCGCGCCTGCGACGGCGGCGTCTCCCCTGGTGAGAGCGCGCAGATTCACTTACGTTCCCCTCGTTGACGTGTCGTGGACGGTGCTTCGCGCGGTCGGGCCGACCGGCCGAAACTCCCGAACGGACCAGAAGCCTAGGCCCAACCGTCCTGCCGGTGCACGGCGGGACCGGGAACGGGTCGAAGTCGTTGCAAACCGCGCGGACGCGCCGACGCGGCGTCCGCCGGGCACACTCGTCCCAACTCCCTTTCCGGGCCCGCTCAGTGCGTGGTCAGGAAGGCGGTCAGCGCGTCGGCGATCCCCTGGGCGGCCTGTTGCCGCCACTGAGGGTCCGTCATCCGTCGGGCGTCCGCGGAGTTGCGCATGTTACCGCACTCGATGAACACCTTGGGAACGGCGGAGAGGTTGAGGCCGCCCAGGTCGGATCGGGTGTCCAGGCCGTCGTGGGCGATGTAGTCGGCGTACGGCTCGCCGGTCGCGGCGTGGAAGCCGTCGCGCAGCAGCAGGCCGAGGCGGTGCGAGGGTTCGACGATCGCGGAGTTGTCAGCCTTACCGGCGACGACCTTGGCGGGCAGGATCACGTGGAAGCCGCTGCCGCTCGCCGGGCCGCCGTCGCCGTGCACCGAGAGCGCGACGTCGGCGTGCGCGTCGGCGCCCGCGCGGGCGCGCTCGTCCACGCACGGGCCCCAGGGGCGGTCGCCGTCCTGGGTGAACACCACCTTGGCGCCGCGGGCGGTGAGCAGGGCGCGGGCCCGGCGGGTGACGTCCAGGGTGTAGTCGGCCTCGGTGTAGCCGGCGTCGGTCTCGGTGCCGGTGGTGTCGCACTCCTTGTGGCCGTTGCCGACGTCCACCTGGCGGTTGATCTCGGTGGGGTGCGCGAAGTTGCCGGGGTTGTGGCCGGGGTCGAGCACGATGGTGCGGCCGGTGAGGTCGGCGGCCGCACTGGGGGCCGGCGTGTCACCGGGAGCCGCGGCCGTCCCGGTGGGCGTGCCGGTCGGGGCGCCGCCGGTCGGCGTGCTGCCGCTCGGAGCGCTGCTGGTCGGCGGCGACTGCGGGGTGTCCGGCGCCTGGCTGCCGGACTGCACGGCGCCGGACTGGACGGCGCTGGGCGGCGCGGCCGTGGCGGCCGCCGGGTCGGAGTGGTCCAGGGCCCGCCAGCCGAACCAGCCCGCCGTGCAGAGCGGGACGACCGCGGCCACCACGGTGGTGGCGCGCAGCAGGGCGGAACGGCGGGGCGGTCGGGAGGTCGGGCCGGTCACGGGCGGTTCAGATCCTGTCCGAAGTGGGCGCGGTGAGGCCGTAGGCGTTCGCGATCGGCTTCCACTTGGTCAGGAAGTCGTTCTTCGCCTGGGTGGCCTGCGGGTTGAGTTCGTCCGCCTTCTTCTTGTCGGCCGTGGTCGGCGCGGTGCCGGAGCAGCCCTGGGCGGCCACCGCGCGGGCCCAGCTCGCGTACGCCTTGTCGATGTCGGAGGACAACTGCCAGGCGGACTTCAGCGAGTTCACCGCGTCCGCACCGCCCGGCAGGTCGGTGACGCTCAGCCTGCCGAGCTTGGCCAGCAGGCCGTCGCGCTGCTTGGCGCCGCTGTCGAAGACCTGCGCCGCGCTGTCGATGTCGGCCTTCGAGGGGCAACTGGTCACCTTGGCCACCGCGTTGCCGATCTGGGTCCGGGCGTTGCCGCCCTCGGTGAGCAGGGCGTCCAGCGACTGGGCCTCGGCCTGGGCCTTGGGGCCGGCGCCGGACGCGGTCGGGGAGGGCGTGTCGGAGGGCGCGGCCGTGGTGCCCGGCGCGGCGTCGGTACCGGTGGGTGCCGGGGCGGGCTGCGGGTTGCCGGAGCCGGTCGCGCCGGCGGCCGAAGGGGCGGGCGCGGCCCGGCCGTTCTCGCCGCCGCTCTTGGCCGCGTACAGCAGGCCGCCGCCGACCGCCACCACCAGCAGCAGCGCGAAGCCGATCAGCAGCGGCGCCCTGCGGTTGGCCGGGCGTTCCCGGTCGTCCTCGTCCTCGAGCGGCCGGTCGGTCGGATGATCCGGCTGGGTCGGGTAGGACTGGGCGCCGTACCCGGGCTGCTGGTGCGGGGCCTGTGCGTACGGGCCCTGCTGGTACGGGCCGACCGCGGGCGGCGGCGGGTAGACGTAGCCGGGGCCGGGCAGCGGCCCGCCCTGCGGGACGCGGTCCTGCGGGGTCGCGGGGGAGGGGAACGGCGGGGCGCCGGGGGGCGGCGCGGTGACCCGGGG
>CBJMI02800__coassemble_766_pt1 | contig 12346 bp, 12 predicted proteins | sample CBJMI02800__metabat2_low_PE_003 | metagenome-assembled genome bin CBJMI02800
GCCCGGTGCCCGGCGTTCGGCTCGGCCCCCGCGATCGCCCGCCACCCCACATGGCTGCGCGCCCAGTACCGCCGCCGGGCCTCCTCGCTGCCGGTGAACTCCTGGTACGTCATCGGCACCCCGCGCCGCCGACTGCCCGTCTCCCCCCGGTAGTCCGGGATCCCCGACTCCGTCGACAACCCCGCCCCGCTGAGCACCACCACCCCCCGCCCGGCCAGCAGCCGCACCAGCACCTCCAGCCCGACCGCATCCGCCGCCGTACCGCCGAGACCCACCACCGGCACACCCATGCCGCCCAGCTTAGGACGTGTCCTGCGGATCCCTGCCGGGTCCGCGACGCTCTCCCGGCCTCCGGCCGGGAGGCACCCCACCGCAGTCGGTGGCGGAGGGGCTTCAGTGCAGTCGGCGCGGACGGTGCGCGCCGAATGACCAGGGTTCCGGCCGTGGACGGGGCTGCCGCTGCGGCTGGGCCGTGCGGGCTCGCCTCTCTCGGATCGGCGGCGTTCGGATCGTGCCGGCCCGAGAGCAGTCCGGGCGGCCGGGTGTTCCCTCCTTCAGCGCGACGTGAGGCGCAGGGCGTCGACGGCGAGGCGGGCGGCGGTGCCGATGGCGGCGTCGGCGGTGGGAAGGGTGATGCTGGTGGCGGCGGCTCGGGTGAAGACGGCCAGGGCGTAGCGGCCGCCGTCGGGGTACTCGACGACGCCGACCTCGTGGCGCAGGGTGGGCAGGGTGCCGGTCTTGCCGTGGACGCGCACGTCGTCGAACGGGAAGCCGGAGGCCAGCCGGTGCGGCCAGACCTGGAGGCCGAGCAGGCGGCGCAGCGCGGCGCCGGGTTCGCCGGGGCAGGCGTCGCCGTGCCAGAGGGCGGCGAGCAGGGCGGTCATCTCGCGGGCGGTGCTGCGGTTGGTGAAGGCCGGGTCGAGGACCCTGAGCCGGGCGACGACGGCGGGGTCGACCGGGGAGTCCTGGCCGGTGTCCTCGGCGAGGGCGGCGAACAGCTCGCGGACGGTGTGGACGGCGATGGTGCGGGTCAGGCCCAGCTCGGCCATGGTCCGGTTGACGGTGTCCAGGCCGATCTCGTCCCAGAGCACGTCGGCGGCCGCGTTGTCGCTGACCGCGAGGGTTAGGTAGGCGAGGTCGCGCAGCGAGAGCCGGGCGGCGTCGAGCATGGCCGACAGGCCGGTGCGCCCCGGGGTGCGGCCGGTGGCGGGGAGGTCCACCGGCCGGGTCAGGTCGATCCGTCCGGCGGTGGCCTCGCGGTACAGCGTGACCAGGAGGCAGAGCTTGTGGACGCTGGCGGTGCTGACCGGGGTGTCGGCGCCGAGGGCGAGTTCGGCGCCGGTGTCGAGGTCGCGGGCGTGCAGCAGGCCGGTGACTCCGGCCTCGGCGAAGGCGGCGGCGATGCGGGCGCGCGCGGCGCGGGTGCCGGCGGGTTCGCGAGGGGCGGGGGCGTCCTCTCCGGGATGGTCCCTGCGGGCTCGGTCACCCTTCGTACGGTCGCTGGTCACAGCGGGAACTCCATTGCGGGCCGGGGGAAGAGCGGGCGGTTGGGCGGCTGGGGCAGCAGCCCGCCGGGTTCGGTCAGCGCCCGGTGGGCGGCCTCGGCGAACAGGCGGACGGCGGGCCCGTCCCGCCCGGCCGGCCAGGCGGTGGAGGTGCGCCAGGTCAGCGGGATGCCGGTGAGCGGACGCCAGACTGTACCCGGCGGCGCCACGGTGCGCGGCACCAGGGCGACGGCGCTGCCGGTGAGCACCAGCGCGCCCGCGACGTCCGGGCCGGGCGGGTCGACGACCGCCTCCGGGGTGCAGCCGTGCCGGGCCAGGGTGTTCAGCATCTCGTCGTACAGCGCCGGGGCGGTGGCGCGGGGGAAGAGCACCAGGCGCCGCCCGGTCAGCTCCGCCACGGCCAGCTCCGGTCGGTCGGCCTGCGGGCCGTCGGCGGCGAGCAGGACGCCCAGCGGCTGGTGCAGGACCGGCCCGAAGGCCAGGCCCGCGGCCGGGCAGGGGTGGCGGACGACGGCGACGTCCACCGTGTGCTGGGCGAGTTCGCGCACCGCGGCCGCGACCGGCAGTTCCCGCAGGTCGAGCCGGGTGCCCGGGGAGGCGCTCTCGAAGCCGGTGAGCAGCGCGGCCAGGGCCGCCGGTCCGAGGTCGGGCGGTACGGCCGCGCGCAGGGTGCCCGCCCGGCCGGTGCGCAGGTCGGCCGCGACGGCCAGGAGGCGGGCGGAGCTCTCCAGCACCTCCTCCGCCTCGTCGAGCAGCAGCCGGCCCGCCGGGGTGAGCGCGACCCCGCGCGGACCGCGGTCGAACAGGGTGACGCCGAGTTCGCGCTCCAGCCGCTGGATCCGTTGGGAGAGCGAGGGCTGGGCGATCCGCAGCCGCTCGGCGGCGCGCCCGAAGTGCCGTTCCTCGGCGACGACACGGAAGTGGCGGAGGTGCCCCAGCAGGTCCATGACCAGGAATCATAGGCAATCCGATATGGATCCGTTCACCATCATGGTCTTGGACCGGAGTCCTGACGGCCTGTTTAGCTGAGGCACGGGCCGCCCACGCGGCCTTCCCGTACGTCTGATCTGGAGACCACCGATGACGTCGTTGTTCCGGCGCCCCCGGACCGCGCTGCCCGCCGTCGCCCTGCTCGCGGCGGCCCTGGCCGTCGGCTGCGGCCACGGCACCTCCGGCGGCACCAACGCTCAGGCAGCGGCCGTGCCCACCACCGCCACGACCTCCGCCGGCCAGTCCTCCGCCGGTTCGACCGACGGCGCCTTCAAGGACCTCGAACAGCACTTCGGCGCCCGGCTCGGCGTGTACGCGGTGGACACCGGCAGCGGCCGGGAGGTCGCCTACCGCTCCGACGAGCGCTTCGCCTTCGCCTCCACGATCAAGTCGCTGCTCACCGGCGCCCTGCTGCGCACGGCGAGCGACCAGGAACTGGACAAGGTGGTCACCTACCGCCAGGACGAGGTGCTGACCTGGGCACCGATCACCTCCCGGCACGTGGACACCGGCATGAAGGTGCGCGACCTGGCCGCCGCCGCCCTCGAGTACAGCGACAACACGGCCGCCAATCTCCTCATGACCGAACTCGGCGGCCCGGAGACCCTCCAGCGGACCCTGCGCGAGCTCGGCGACCCGACCACCAACGTCAACCGCAACGAACCCACCCTGAACGAGGCGACCCCCGGCGACCCCCGCGACACCAGCACGCCCCGCGCCTTCGCCGCCGACCTGCGGCGCTACGTCCTCGGCGACGTCCTCACGGAGGACCGGCGCCGGATGCTCACCGACTGGATGGTCGGCAACACCACCGGCGCCCCGTTCATCCGCGCGGGCGTGCCCGTCGACTGGAAGATCGGTGACAAGACCGGCAACGGGGGCTACGGCACCCGCAACGACGTCGCCGTCGCCTGGCCGTCCGGCGGGCGCAGCCCGGTCGTCCTGGTCATGATGTCCGACCGCGGCAAGGCCGACGCCACCTCCGACGACGCCCTGATCGCCGAGGCCACCAAGGCCGTCGTCACCGCCCTCGGCTGACCGGCCGGGACGGCCGGTCCACGACCGACAGCGACAACCGCCCGCCCACGACCGTCCGTCCGAAACCGAACGGAACCGCACCGCACCGCACCGCACCGAACAGTCCGACGAGGTAGTTGACGATGCCCCTGCACCCCCGCCGAATGAACCGCCGACAGATCGCCCCCGCCGCCGACCGCCTGTCCCGCCGCCGCCTGCTCACCGCCTCCGCGACCGGCGCGGCGACCCTCGCCGGTGCCGCCGCCCTGACCGGCGCCGCTCCCGGCCCGAGCTCCGCGGCGGCCGGCGTCCGACCGTCCGGCCGCCGACGGCAGCGCCCCGGGCCGCCCGGCCCGGCCGGTGTGCGGCTGCGCTGGCTGGGCAACAACGGCTGGGAGATCAGCTTCGGCGGTCCCGGCCGGCCCACCACGATCCTGATCGACCCCTGGATCACCCGCTTCCCCACCGGGACGTACACCCCGAAGGGCGCCGACCCCGCCACCCCGCTCAGCGTCGACACCGCCCTCATCGACAGCCTCCGGCTGCGCGCGGACCAGATCCTGGTGACCCACGGTCACTACGACCACCTGACCGACGTCCCGTACCTCGCCGCCCGCACCGGCGCGACCGTCCTCGGCACCGAGACCCACGCCAACCTGCTGGCCGCGCTCGGCGCGCCCGAGGACCAGCTGTCGATGGTGCACGGCGGGGAGTACCTGCAGTTCGACGGCTACACCGTCCAGGTGATCAACTCGCTGCACTCGATGACCGGCCCCCGCTCCAGGGTTCCTTTCCCCGGCACCCGCCCGGGTTCGCCGCCGCCCCGCCCGCGCGTCATCTCGGACCTCGTGGAAGGCGGCACCCTCGCCTACCTGATCACCGTCGGCGACAAGCTGAGCATCCTCGACAGCGGCGGCGCCAACTACGACGCCCGCCACCTCACCGGCCTCGCCCCGGACGTCCTCCTCCTCCAGCCCGGCGGAGCCTCCGTCCCCGACTACGTCCCCCGCCTCCTCGACGTCCTCGACCACCCCCCGTACGTCGTCCCCACCCACTGGGACGACTTCGACCACCCCCTCAACGAACCCGCCCGCGACTGGGGCGGCCTCGCCGAGCTCGAAGCCGCCGTCCACCGGGCCGACCCGGAGGCCCGCTTCCTCCGCCTCGACCACCTGGAGAGCTTCACCTTCTGACTCCGGCGCGCCTCCCGCCCGGGCGTCCGGAACCGGCCCTTGTCACGGCTATCGGCCGCTGGAAGCATCACCCCGCCCGGCCGTACCCCGGCGGAACCGTCCGCCGACGGGTGTGTCCTGGCCCGGGACAACGGCCGGATCCGGTACGACTCCTACAGCGGCGCCCGGTCCCCGTGGTTCTACGACGGCCCGGGCCGCTGCGTCCGGACCCGGATCATCGACAACCTCGGGCTCGGGATCTCCTGGGGCATGGACAACCGATCCCTGCCGACTGCGTGAGCAGCAGGTGGGTTCGGGCCTGGGGCCCGTCCTCGAACTCCTTTCGTCCGCGCCGCGGGCGGGAGTTCGAGGACGGGCCCTCGGGGTCAGTCGGTGGTGTTGCGGCGGCGGCGCAGCCAGATCAGGGCCGTGCCGGCTGCGGTGAGGGCGGCGGCGGTTCCGGCGAGGCCGGTGATCCGGGCGCCGGTGGAGGCGAGGCTGCCGCCACCGGCGCCGGTTCCGGTGCCGGTTCCGGTGCCGCCGTTCGCGCCACCCGTACCGCCGCCCGCGTCACCGCTCGGTGTCGGGGGCCCGGTGGGCGTCGGCGTCGGGCCGGTGGTCGGTCCACCGGTCGGGGTCTGCGTCGGTGCCGGGGTTCCCGTCGGCGTGGGGGTGGGAGTCGGAGTGGGCGTCGGGGTGGGCGTGGGAGTCGGCGTGGGCGTGGGTGTCGGGTCGCCGCTGGTGCCCGCCTGGCCGCTGTTGTCGCCGCCCATGACCGTGACCCCGTCGTCCTTGTACGACAGCGCCTCGGCCTTCGCGTGCTGGGTGACGTCGTCGAGGTTCGGCTTCGCCGTCCGGAAGGCCGCCTGGTCGATCTTCTGCTGCGGCTGCTGCTGGAAGTCGACCCCGCCGACGATGTAGGTGTAGACGGTGCCGCCGAGCGGGAGCTGGTACGTGAAGTCGCCCTCGGTGAACGACTTCCGCATCTCGCGCCAGACGGTCATCTTGTCCCAGCCGGCGTTCTTGCCGCGCAGCGGCCACTTCGACACGTCGTTGCTGTCGATGATCTTGGTGAACGCGCCGCCGAACGCCTTCGGGTCCTTCGCGACCGTCTGGCGGACGTACTCGGCGCCGATGCGGGCCTTGTAGACGCGGCGCAGGTCCGCGTACTTCGGGTCCTCGTTCACCTCCTTCTCCACGATCGGCAGGATGGTGGAGCGGTAGACGTCCATGTTGTGGTCGATCTGCTCCTTGGTCAGGTGGCAGCTCTGGCCCGGGCCCGTGCTGGTGTAGTCCTGGGCCACGGTCTTGACTTCCAACGGGCTGTCGAGGATGTAGACGCCGTCGTCCTGGACGCGCACCTTGGCCTCTTTGGGCACGATCCAGTTGCGGGTGGAGTTCATGCACGGCAGCCCGTCGACCCGGGAGATGCCGTACCAGAACTTGTTCCCGGCCTCCGTCTTCGGGTCCTCCGTCCGGCCGAAGTCGCGCTTCATGGCCAGGTCGGCCTCGAGCAGCACCCGTCCGGCGTCCGTCCTGTCGAACGGCGGCTGCATGATCGTGCTCGGGTCGTCGGGGTTGAGGTTGACCCAGAAGTGGTCCGGGGTGAGCGCGAGCCAGGTGAAGAAGGCGTCCGAGATGAGCTGCGCCTTCTCCTGGCCGCCGTAGCCGGGCTTCCCGTCCTCGTCGGTGTTGCTCGCGCTGAACGCGTACTTCAGGTTCCCGGCCTTGGTCTGGCCGACGTAGGAGAGGTCGAGGGTGGAGAAGTCGATGCCGCCGGGGCGGCGGATGTCCTGCTCGGGTTCCTCGATCAGGCCGTTGGTCCGCTGGGCCTCCTGTTCCGCCTCCTCCGGGGTCGGGGCGGAGCCCTTCACCATGTCGGTGCCGGCGCCGACGGACGGCTCGGCCGGGTCCGCGGTCATCGTCGCCGGGTCCTGGCGCAGGTACGGGGTCTGCTTGAACTGCGGCTCCGGGGTGGCCGAGTGCCGGTAGTAGTCGACCCCGGCGGCCTTGTACTTGTCGATCGTCCTGCCGTCCGGCTGCTGGCCGTTGATGTAGACGACCTTCCAGCCGCGCGCGCTCAGGGCCTTGTCCACCGGGAGCTGGGCCTTGTCGTAACCGATGCCGGACTTGATCTCGTAGATCGTCCTGGCCCGCATGTTGACCGCGTCGAACTTGCGGTCGCTCTTGGGGAACTGGTCGCCGAGCTCGTCCTTCAGCTCCTGGTACAGCTTCCCGTCGAGGTCCTTGAGGCTGCCCTGGCAGATCCAGTCGACCCCGCCGAGGTTGAAGTAGCGCACGACCTCGCGCTCGTAGGCCTCGCCACGGCGGTTGTTGCCCACGTTGCGGGTGTAGACGTTGTTCAGCCAGTCGTTGAAGCTGCCCTTGTAGGGCGTGCTGCCGGCCTGCTTCTGCATCCAGGTCGCGACCGCGTTCTCGATGGTGCCCCAGTCGTACTTCTTCGGGTCCGACCCCTGGGGCAGCGGGATGCTGGACGGGTCCTCCAGGCCGTTGAAGCCCTGGGACGGCAGGTCGTACGGGTAGAGGCGCTGCTCGGCGTCCGGGGTGGCCCACTGGCCGGAGCCGGCGGGCCGGTAACCGGGGAGCGTGGACGGGTCCGGCGGCGTCGGCGAGGTGCCGTACTTGTCCTGGCAGCGCGTGATGGTCGGCGCCGCCTCGGCGTGCTCCTGCAGGCCGGGAAGTCCGGCCAGCACCAGCGTGGTGATGCCCAGGACGACGGCCGCGGCCTGGGCCGCCAGCCGCCCCCTGGGGCGTAACGGTGTCTGCACGGTGTGGCGATCCCCTCGTGGGGGCCGGAACTCGGACACGTGCGCCCGGCGGCGTGCGGCCCCCGTCGACACGTCCCCGGCGGGCGCCACCCTAGCCGCGGCGCGGAGGGAATTCGACGGCTTTACAGATCGGCCACAGAAGGCACAATTTTGCTTGAATTCACGGGAGTTGACGGCCCAGGACATAGGCTGACCGACATGGACGACGACCACGGCGGGACGGGGCGGGCGATGCTGGAGGACTGGCTGGAGGACCTCCCCCTCCTGGTCGCCCGCCTGGAGCGGGTGCACCTGACGGACGGCCCGGCCCTCGACTACGGCCCCGGCTCGCTGGCAGCCCTGGAGCAGGCGCTGCTCGCCGAACCCGGCGGACCGGACGAGGACTTCACCCGCGCGGCGGCCGGATACCTGGGCGAAGTGCTGCTGGTCACCGGCGGCGGCCGGTGGGGCGTGGACGACACCGGACCGGTCGTGCTCCCCGATCCGGCGCTTGGCCTGGCGCCGCTGTCCGTCGGCACGCTGGTCGACGCCGCACTCACCGAGGCCGGCGGCGAGGTGTTCGGCCGGGAGCACTCGCGGCTCGCGGCCGCCGTGGCCGCGGTCCGCGCGGAGCGCTCCGACTGGACGCCCCACAAGGAGGTCTCGCCGCTGGACCCGATCGGACCGCAGTCCGACGACCCGGCCCTGGCCGCCTGGCTGCGGGAGCGCCGGGCGGCCTTCCCGGCCTGGGCGGACCAGCTGCCGGGGGGCCGGAGCGCGTACGACTTCTCCCCGGCCGGCCTCGACGCGCTGGAGCGGGAGGTACGGCGGCGGTACCCGGCGGTGGACGCCTTCGACGCGGAGGCGACCGGCCCCTTCCCGAGCGGTCCGTTCCCGGGCGGCTCCTTCCCGACCAGCCCCTTCCTGGCCGGCGCAGTCTGGTACCTGGGCGAGGTCGTCTGCCTGCGGTGCGACTCCGTCTGGCTCCACTGGCCCGTCGATCCCGCCGCCGAACCCGGCAGCCACCACCACCCCGACAACCCCTGGTCCGGCATCCCCTTCACCCACCAGCCCCACCGGCGTGACGCCCAGGCCTTCAACCCGCTGGCCGAACTCCGCGGCCTGGTCCGCCACGGCGACGGCTACCACCTGCGTAACGTCCTGCCGTCCGCGCGCTGACGGCCGCCCGGCCGCTGTCGCGGCGTCACGGCTCGCCATGGACCACCTTTACCGCGTCGAGGTGGACCGCCGGCGATCCGCGCCCATGCGTCGGACGAAGTTGACATGTCGGGAGTCTCCGACGCATGGTGGAGCCATGGCGGACGTCGACGTCTTCAGCGCGCTGGCCAACCCCGTGCGGCGGAAACTGTTGGAGAGCCTCCGGGCCGGGCCACGGGCGGCCGGGGAGCTGGCCGGGGAGTTCGAGCTCAGCCGGCCGGCCGTGTCCGAGCACCTGGCGGTGCTCCGGAACGCCCGGCTGGTGCGGGAGGAGCCGCGCGGGCGGCATCGGTACTACCACCTGGAGCCCGGGCCTCTGGCCGCGGTCGAGGAGTGGCTCCACCCGTTCGAACGTTACTGGCGGGCGCGGATGCGTTCGCTGCACCGGCTCCTGGACGAGGAGGGTTCATGACCGAGAAGGCCGCGATCCACTGCGACGAGTTCCTGCCGTACCCGCCGGCACGGGTGTGGGAGGCACTGACCGATCCGGAGCTGCACGCGCGGTGGTGGGCCGCCGGGGACGTGAAGGCGGTGGTCGGGCACCGGTTCACGCTGGACATGGGGCCGTGGGGGCAGCAGCCGTGCGAGGTGGTCGAGGTGGAGGTGGAGCGGCTGCTGCGGTACAGCTTCGCCGCCGGGTCGCTGGACACCACCGTCACCTGGCGGCTGGTGCCCGAGGGGCACGGCACCCGGCTGCTGCTGGAGCACACGGGGTTCGACCTGGACAACCCGATGGGCCGGCAGGCCCACCAGGGTATGGGGCAGGGCTGGCCGTCGGTGCTGCGCAGGATCGCCCCGGCACTCGCGGAGTGAGCAGTGGGGGAGATACGGAGCGAGCAGTGGCGGGAGCGTCAGGCGCGGCCGAGGACGCGCCGGACGGTGATCTCGATGACCACCCGGTCCGGGTTCTCCCGCGGCGTGCGGTAGCGCTCGGCGTAGCGGCGCTCGGCGTCGGCGACCTGCGCCGGCTCGTCGCGCAGGACGGCCGTGCCCTCCAGGGTGGACCAGCGGGCCCGGTCGACCTGGCAGACCGCGACCGGCAGACCCTCGGGCCCGGCGGCCGCGACGTTGCGGGCCTTGCGGCTGGTGCGGCTGGTGATGACCCGGGCCGTGCCGGTCGCCGGGTCGAAGGTGACGCCGACCGGCACCACGTGCGGGGTCCCGTCCGGCCGGGCGGTGGTCAGGGTGGAGATGTGCCGCTCGCGCCAGAAGGCGAGGAAGGCGTCGTCGAGCTCGCGCGGGTCGTGGGCCATGATCGCGATGGTACGGCCCCCGGGGAGTGATCGACTCCCCGGGGGGCCGTACCGGTACGGGCGGTCAGTGGCCGCGGGCGATCCACTCCGGCAGGGCCGGGGCCTCGGCTCCGATCGTGGTCGGGTCGCCGTGGCCGGTGCGCACCACCGTGTCGGCCGGGAGGGAGAGCAGCCGCTCCCGGATCGAGTCGATGATGGTCGGGAAGTGCGAGAACGAGCGGCCGGTGGCGCCCGGGCCGCCCTGGAACAGGGTGTCGCCGGTGAACACGGTGCCGAGCCCGGGTGCGTACAGGCAGACCGCGCCGGGCGCGTGGCCGGGGGTGTGCAGCACGGTCAGCTCGGTGCCGGCCACCTCGATCCGCCGGCCGTCGGTGAGTTCGCCGTCCGGGAGCCGCTCGGGGTGGGTGAGCTTCCACAGCGGGAGGTCGTCCGGGTGCAGCAGGATCGGCGCGCCGGTGCGCTCGGCCAGCGCCGGGGCGGCGTCGATGTGGTCGTTGTGGGCGTGGGTGGAGACGATCGCCAGCAGCCGACGTCCGCCGAGCGCGGCCTCGATGGCGTCGGCGTCGTGCGCGGCGTCGATCACCACCGCCTCCTCGTCGTCGCCGACGATCCAGACGTTGTTCTCCACCTCCCAGCTGCCGCCGTCGAGTTCGAAGGTCCCCGCGGTGACCAGCCGGTCGATCCGGGCGGCCATCAGAACACCACCACCGAGCGGAGGACGTCGCCGTGGTGCATGCGCTCGAAGGCCTGCTCCACCGCGTCGAGTTCGATGGTCTCGGTGACGAAGGCGCCGAGGTCCAGGCGGCCCTGGAGATACAGGTCGATCAGCATCGGGAAGTCCCGGGTGGGCAGGCAGTCGCCGTACCAGGAGGACTTGAGCGCGCCGCCGCGGCCGAAGACGTCCAGCAGCGGCAGTTCGAGGGTCATCTCGGGGGTCGGCACGCCGACCAGGACGACGGTGCCGGCGAGATCGCGGGCGTAGAAGGCCTGCTTGTACGTCTCGGGGCGGCCGACGGCCTCCACGACGACGTCCGCGCCGTTGCCGCCGGTCAGCTCGCGGATCGCCTCGACCGGGTCGGTGGTTCGGGAGTTGACGGTGTGGGTGGCGCCGAGCTTGCGGGCCGTCTCCAGTTTCCGGTCGTCGATGTCCACCGCGATGATCCTCGACGCCCCGGCCAGCCGGGAGCCCATCACGGCCGCCCCGCCGACTCCGCCGCAGCCGATCACGGCGACGGTGTCGCCGCGGCCCACGCTGCCGGTGTTGATCGCGGCGCCGAGGCCCGCCATCACGCCGCAGCCCAGCAGTCCGGCGACGGCCGGCTCGGCGGCCGGGTCGACCTTGGTGCACTGGCCGGCCGCGACCAGGGTCTTCTCGGCGAAGGCGCCGATGCCCAGCGCCGGGGACAGCTCGGTGCCGTCCAGCAGCGTCATCTTCTGCTTCGCGTTGTGGGTGTTGAAGCAGTACTGCGGGCGGCCGCGCTTGCAGGCGCGACACTGACCGCACACCGCACGCCAGTTGAGGACGACGAAGTCGCCGGGCTCGACCTCGGTCACGCCCTCGCCGACCGACTCCACGATGCCCGCGGCCTCGTGGCCGAGCAGGAACGGGAACTCGTCGTTGATGCCGCCCTCGCGGTAGTGGAGGTCCGTGTGACAGACGCCGCAGGCCTGGATCCGCACCACCGCCTCGCCCGGCCCCGGGTCCGGTACCACGATCGTGGTCACCTCCACGGGCGCACCCTTGGCACGCGCGATGACTGCCTTGACCTGCTGGGCCATCCGATTCCACCTCCGTCGGCCGATGCGGCTCTGCACCGGCGTGACCTGCGACAAACGACTGCAGAGCGCCTGCAGAAGGACTGCAGAAGGACCGCAGGAGAACTGTAGGAGCACTGCTGAAGGACTGCCTACGAAGGGTAGCGCCCGACCGGTCGGGCGCCGATGCGGCGTCCGACCCCGCGCGGCCCGGCGGGCAGGGGCGCGCGAGTGGCGCTGAGCGCCCGTCAGCATGCTGCGAACTGCCCGGAAAGCGCCGCCGTTGGCTGGAAGTGCCGCAGACGGGTACCCCGCCGTCCACGTACGGTCGTAGCTGAGACGGTCCACGCGACCACGCTCAGCACACCCGCCCCACCTGACGGCACGCCACCGCACGCCGCACGTGCCGGGCGCGCACCGACCGTACGCCCCCGCACGTTTCGCGCCATCCGGCGCCGTCCGGCGTTGCCCGCGCACGGCCCGCGCCCCCGCCCGGGCAACGCTCCCCGCACCACCCGGCGCCACCAGCACCACCCGCACGACCGCCCCACCCGCGCAACCCGGCACCACCCGCACCGCCGGCCCTGGTCGAGCCGCCCCCGGCCGAACCGCCCGTCCCCCTCGCCACACCCCGGATGCACCCCCCGTCGGGCCGCCCCCGCGGCCCC
>CBJMI02800__coassemble_781_pt1 | contig 11726 bp, 14 predicted proteins | sample CBJMI02800__metabat2_low_PE_003 | metagenome-assembled genome bin CBJMI02800
CGTACAGCACCGGCTTCCCCGCCACGGCCATCTCCCCGACTCCCCTCAACCCACCGGAACAGCACCACCCGCCATCCAGTGTGCCCGCGCCGTTCCGCAGTCGCGCACGGCCCGGAGCCCGCCCCCACCTACGACCGGGGGCGGGCACGGCGGCTGGCGGGAACGTCAGCCGATGGTCGAGCCGGTGACCGGTTCGGACAGCGCGAGGGTCTTGCCGTTCGCCCCGGACCTGACGAACTGCCAGGTGAGGCCGTTGATCACGCCCTTGCTCAGCGGGGCCAGCTTGGCGAAGGCGGGCTGGCTGAGGTCGATGTGGGTGGAGTCGCAGGACGGACACTGGTCCTTCACCGGGACGGTGACGGTCTTGCCCTGGTACGTGACCTTGACCGAAATGCCCTTGCAGAGAGGGTCGTTGTTGGGATTGGCGGAGGTCCACCAGGTGTGGGAGACGGCGACCAGCATCTGGTCGGAGGCGTTGATCTGGGTGCCGCAGGCGCCGTAGCCGGCGTCGTTGTAGTAGGTGGCCTTCCCGCTCATGGGCTTGTTGACCGGTATCGCGGCGCTGGCGGAGCCGGCAGTCAGGGCGATGAGGGCGGCGGCCGCGAGCGGGGCGCCTGCGAGGATCCTGAGGTTCGTGCCGATGACGCGCATGGTTCGTTCCCTCCGGTTCGACGAACCGGGCTGATCATGGGCATGACAGGCCGAAGCAGCCAAAGCCGCACCGCAGTTGGACGATCCGAATCGCCGATGCCCGCCCGGTGAGGGGAACGTATGCGTTCCACCTCGGCATGGTCCAGACCTCCCCGGTGTTGTCATGAACACAAGGCAAGGATCTTTACCAATGCCGCCAAAGGAGCGAAGATACGTGACCGCGCCACCACCCGTGGGGTTGACGGAGCGTCATCCCGTCCGCTCCGGAGGCCGTCCCATGCGCACCACACTCGCCGCCGCCCTGCTCCTCGGCTCCGCCCTGACGCCGGTCTTCGCCGCCTCCCCGGCGGCAGCGGCACAGACGGCGGTGCCGCGCGCGGTGAACCAGGGCTACAGCATCCCGGTCGGCGGCATCACCGACCTCGGCGCGCTCCCCGTCCTCGGCAGCCTCGGCCTGGACTTCGCCCGCCTGCTTGGCCAGTAGGGGGCCGCACCCAGGCCGAGCGGCCCCCGATTCGGGAAGATCACGAACCGGCACCGGCCACTCGGGCTACGCTCGACCCGCGCGGCGCGCCGCCGCGCTGTCGACCGAGGGGGGGAACGCGTGATCGGGGACCTGCTGCCGGACGTCGTGGTGACCGAGGTCGCCTACCACGACCCGTCCGAGGCCCGGCTGGAGCCGGCCGAGGAAGAGGTGATCGCCCGGGCCGTGGACAAGCGCCGCCGCGAGTTCACCACCGTGCGCCACTGCGCCCGCACCGCCCTGGCCCGCCTCGGCATCCCGTACCGCCCGCTCGTCCCCGGCCTGCGCGGCGCGCCGAGCTGGCCGGACGGCGTGGTCGGCAGCCTCACCCACTGCGACGGCTTCCGCGCGGCCGCCGTCGCCCGCGCCGGCACCCTGGCCTCGGTCGGCATCGACGCCGAGCCCGCGCTGCCGCTGCCGGAGGGCGTCCTGGAGAGCATCGCCCTGCCCGTCGAGCAGCAGCGGCTGGCCGCGCTCGCCACCGAGCACCCGGGCACAACGTGGGACCGCATCCTGTTCAGCGCCAAGGAGTCGGTCTACAAGGCCTGGTTCCCGCTGACCGAGCTGTGGCTGGACTTCCACGAGGCCGAACTCGACCTGTCCCCCGACGGCACCTTCTCCGCCCGCCTGCTGGTCCCCGGCCCGGTGGTCGGTGGCCGACGCCTGGACGGCTTCGACGGCCGTTGGGCGGTCCGCGACGGGCTGCTCGCCACCGCGATCGCCGTCGCGCCGTAGCCGCAGCCGCAGCCGCACCCCTCATCGTGGGACCGCAGCCGCACGCAGCCGCAGCCGTGACCGCCCACCGTGGGGTCGCAGCCGAGTCGCCCGGGCATATCCTCGACCGCGTGACGGTGACTTATGTGATCGACGGCTTGGAGATCGACACCCTGGAGGACTTCTGGGACGTGGTCGGGCAGGCGATCGGCGTCGACGGCTACTTCGGCCACAACCTGGACGCCTTCGCCGACTGTCTGGGCGGCGGCTACGGCACGCCGGACGACGACGACTACGTCATCGAGTGGCGCCACCACGAGGTGTCCCGCCGCCGGCTCGGCTACCCGGAGACCGTCCGGCAGCTGGAGCTGCGGCTCGCCAGGGTCCACCCCACCAACCGCGAGCAGGTCGCGGCCGAACTGGCCGCCGCCCGGGCCGGCAAGGGGCCGACGGTCTTCGACTGGCTGGTCGACATCATCGAGGAGCGCCACCCGGGCGGCCTCCGCCTGGCCTGACGCTCCCCGGCGGCCTCCGTCCGGCCTCACGCCCCGGCGGTCTCCGTCCGGCCTTACCCCCCGGCGGCTACATCACGTCCGACAGCCGGACGAACCGCCGACCCGCCGCCAGCAACCCCGGCAGCGCCGCCGCCACCCCGGGGGCGGTGCCGCCGCCCGGGCGGTTCATGTGCCCGATGACGACCGCCCCGGGCGGTGCCGACGCCACCTCCTGCCGCACCTCCGGGGCCGGGAGCGTCGCCCCGCCGTCCCCGTTCACGCTGAACCCCACCACGCGTTCGCCCAGGTCGGCGACGACCCGGGCGGCGACGTCGTCGTAGTGCGCGGTACCGGAGCGGAAGAACCTCGGCGGGTGACCGAGCAGCCCGGTCAGCTTGTGGGCGTTGCCCACGACCTCGTCGTACACCTCGCCGACCCCGCCGGTGCCGGCGATCCCGTACGCCGAACGGCCGGTCACCGAGAGCGGGCGGTGGACGGTGCCGTGGTTGCCGATCTCGAACAGCCCGTCGGAGGCGAGATGCTCGAAGACGTCCGGGTTGGCGTCGATCCAACGGGCGTTCAGGAACAGCGTGGCCGGGACCTTCCTCTCGCGCAGGAAGTCGATCAGGTCGGCGTCGTAGCCGTTCCCACCTGGGCCGCCGCAGGCGTCGAAGGTCAGCGCCGTCGCGCGCTCGCCCTCCGGCAGCTCGGTGATCACCCCGGAGACCCGCAGCCCCCACTCGGTCGGCGCCAGGGCCCCGTAGCGCTGGACCATCCCGGCCCGGCTCGGCTCCCGCGCCGACGGCGTCGGCGCGGCAGCGGAGGCCGTGGCCGACGAAGCGGCCGACGGAGTGGCTGACGCACCCCCAGACGCCCCCACAGACGCACCCGCCCCCGCCGCGGACTCGGCGGACACCGCCCCGGAAGCGGACGCTGTCGGCGAGACCACCCCTCCGCCCTCCGCGCCCCGCATCGCCCGGCACCCCGCCAGCGGGCCCCCGGCCGCCAGGGCCGCCAGCAGCGTCCGCCGACTCAGTGCCACACCAGCCTCCCGACCGACCCATCGCCACCTGTCATCCGAACCGACCACGTGACTATGAACCGACCATCCGTCACTCTCCGCAACTCGCCCCGCCGCTGCCCGGACACCCTTCACCGACCCGCCCCACCCCGGTGGGCCCCGCCTCACCCCCGGTTCACCCCCCGGGGTAGGCGAGCCGGCGAACCTGCCCGCCCCAGCCCGGAGGCACCGATGCCCACCGACCCAGTCGACCCGGCCCGCGCCACGGACCCGCCACGCTCCACCGGCCCGACGCACCCCGCCCGCCACGACCTGCCCCGCCGCGACCTGCTCCGCACCGGCCTCGCCACCAGCGCCGCCACCACCCTCGGCCTCGCCGCCACCACCGCGACCGCCGGCCCCGCCTCAGCAACGCCCGCCCAGGCCCCACCCAACGGCGACCGCACCCTCACCCTCACCGGCCGCCTCCCCACCGGCGCCCCCGACTTCGTCCTCCTCCCGGTCGAAGTCCCCGAGGGCGTCCGCGAGATCGCCGTCTCCTACCGCTACGACAAGCCGCAGGTCCCCGCCGGCACCCCGGGCAACTCCTGCGACATCGGCATCTTCGACGAGCGCGGCACCGACCTCGGCGGGGACGGCTTCCGCGGCTGGTCCGGCGGCTTCCGCACCGAGTTCGCCCTCTCCCGGGGCGCCGCGACCCCCGGCTACCTCCCAGGCCCGATCAACCCCGGCACCTGGCACATCGCCCTGGGCCCGTACCAGGTCGCCCCGCAGGGCCTGGACTACCACGTCCAGGTGACCCTCCGGTTCGGCGAGCCGGGGCCGGAGTTCACCCCGCACTACCCGCCGGAGCGGGCCCGCGGCCGCGGCCGGGCCTGGTACCGGGGCGACTGCCACCTGCACACCGTGCACTCCGACGGGCGTCGCCTGCCCGAGGAGGTGGCCGCCGGTGCCCGGGCGGCCGGCCTGGACTTCATCGTCTCGACCGACCACAACACCAGTTCCTCGCACGCCGTCTGGGGCCCGCTGGCCGGCCCCGACCTGCTGATCGTCACCGGCGAGGAGGTCACCACCCGCAACGGCCACTGGCTGGCCCTGGGCCTGGAGCCCGGCCGGTTCGTCGACTGGCGCTACCGCTCCCGCGACCAGGAGTACCCGCGCTTCGTCCGCCAGGTCCACCGCTCCGGCGGCCTGGTGGTGCCCGCGCACCCGTACTGCCCGTACGTCGCCTGCCAGTGGAAGTTCGGCTACGAGCAGGCCGACGCCGTCGAGGTCTGGAACGGGCCCTGGACGTACGACGACGAGTCGGCCGTCGACACCTGGGACTCCGGACTCGCTGTCGCCCTGCGCGGCGGCAACGGCAACAGCGGCCGCTCCTGGCTGCCCGCCATGGGCAACAGCGACGCCCACAGCGACCCGCAGGTCATCGGCCTGCCGCACAACGTCGTCCTCGCCGAGGACCTCACCCGGGACGCGGTCCTCGACGGGCTGCGCGCCGGGCGCAGCTGGCTGGCCGAGTCCGCCACCGTCGAGCTCGACCTCACCGCCACCGGGAACGGCCGTCAGGCCGGCATCGGCGAGGAGCTGTCCGTCCCTGGGGACGCCCCGGTGGACGTCCGGCTCACCGTCTCCGGCGTGCCCGGCGGCACCGTCCGCCTGATCACCGACGAGGGGCAGATGCACCAGGAGTCGCTGCCCGCCGGCGGCTCCGGCACCGTGGTGTGGCGCACCACCGCCTCGCTCGCCGCGTACGTCCGCGCCGAGGTGCGCCACCCGAGGGCCGACGGCACGCCCGGCAAGGGCAACTCGATGGGCGGGGACCTCCCCTGGGGCCCGATGGCCGCCCTCACCAACCCGATCGTCCTGCGCACCGAGGACCGCTGAGGGCCGCCCCCGGCCCACTCCCGCCCAGCCCCGCCCCGGCCCCGCCCCGGTCGGGGACCCGCCGGGGACCTGCCGCGGACCTGCCCGGGACGGGGAGGGGGGACGACTCGGAGCACCCGTTTGGACTAGGTTGATCCCCGAAACGCATCAGTCGTAGGGACGAGGCGGTCGGCTGTCCGCATCCGGGCCGACCGGCTCCTTCGCACTCCCACCGCCTCGCCCCGGCTGCCCGACCGAACCGACCGACCCCGTCCGTCCCCGGCCCGCGAAGGGATCAGCAGCTGTGAACCGTACGACCGTAGGTGGGCCGGAGCTCGGGGGCGGCCGGGGCGCCGGGGGCGTCCTCCTCCTCGTCGACCCCTCCGGGGCCGGGAACAGCCCGGTCGCGGGGCTGCTCGCCCAGGAGCTGCACCCTAGCGTCCACCTGCGGACGGACGACTTCCTCCAGGTCATCCGCAACGGCCAGCTGCCGCCGCACCTGCCCGAGGCCGCCCGCCAGAACACCACCGCCCTGGCCGCCGCCGCCCAGGCCGCCTTCGCCTACGCCTCCGGCGGCTACCAGGTCGTCGTCGAGTGCGCCGAGGCCCCGGCCTCCCTCGACACCTTCCGCCGCGAGAGCCGCACCACCGGCGCCGCCCTCCACTACGTCGTCCTCACCACCGCGGCCCCCACCACCCCGCACGAACTCGACACCACCCCCCTCACCCCCGACACCACCACCAAGTCCGTCCTCACCGCCCTCACCACCCGCACCCACCTCCTCGGCTGGTGACCGGGCGGGCGCGGGCGGACAGGCCCTACGCCACCCCCTACGCCCCGACCACGCCGTCGATGGCCTCGCGCAGGAAGTCGGCGTGTCCGTTGTGCCGGGCGTACTCGTGGATGAGGTGGAGCATCACCAGGCGCAGCGACACCTCGGCCTCCCAGCGGGGCTGGTAGCCGGTGACGTCGAGCGAGGGGGCGGCGAGTTCGATGCGTCGGGAGTGCTCGACCTCGGCCTGCCAGGCGGCGAAGGCCTCGGCACGGGTGGCCCCGGTCGCGTCGTAGGCCACCTGGTAGTCGCCGTCCTCGGACCAGACCAGCGGGACGTCCTCCCCGTCGATCACCCGGCGGAACCAGGTGCGCTCGACCTCGGCCATGTGCCGGACCAGCCCGAGCAGGCTCAGCGTGGACGGCGGGCTGGAGCGTTCCCGCAGCTGTTGGTCGGTCAGGCCCTCGCACTTCATGGCGAGGGTCGCCCGGTGGAAGTCCAGGAATCCGCGCAGCATCTCGCGCTCGCCGCCGGTCAGCGACGGTACGGGTCGGTTGTCGGTGCTCATGGAGGGTGCTCCTCGTGGTCGGCGGTTCCCGGCGGACTGTAGCGAACGACGGGCCCGTCCCGACACCGCGTTTCCGAGCCCCGGCAGCCCCTTGATCGACACCCGACCCGTCGTCCCACACCGCTACGGCTGACCCCGAACCCCCACCGTCACGTACCGTGTTCGGACCGCCACCGGTTTGGGTACGTACCTCGGCGCGCCCGACCGCCGGGCGCCCACCGAGCAGGAGACCCGACGGCCCATGGACCACAACCACATCCCCCCGACGGTACGCCGGACGTACGGCGCCGACGATCTCAGCACCGCCCCCTCGTTCGCGGGCGGATTCATCAACTTCGGTGACTGGCAGGGCATCGACCTCACCTCCCCCACCCCCGAGGACCGGGTGCGCAGCCAGGAGCAGTTGTACCGGCGGGTGCTGCGCGCCTTTCCGGAGCCGCGTGAGCGGCTGCGGCTGGCGGAGGTGGGCTGCGGGCGCGGGCTGGGTGCGGCGCTGGCGCTGCGGGAGTTCCGTTTCGCCTCGGTGACGGGCGTGGACATCCATCCGGACCAGGTCGAGCGCGCCCGCGCCGTCAACGCCCGCGCGATGGCCACCTATCCGGACCGGCTCGGCTACACCATCGGCTCGGCCGACGAACTCCCCTTCCACGACGCCTCGCTCGACGGCGTCTACTCGGTCGAGGCCGCCCAGCACTTCCGCGAACTCACCGGCTTCGCCCGTGAGTCGGCCCGTGTCCTGCGCCCCGGCGGCCGCCTGGTCGTCACCACCTTCTTCGCCACCCCCGGCCCCGAGATCGCCGAACGCCTCAAGATCCTCCTCGCCAGCTTCGCCGACGGCCTCGACGTCCCCCACACCCTCGACGGCTTCACCGCCAGCCTCACCGACACCGGCTTCACCGACGTCACCACCGAATCCATCGGCCCCGACGTCTGGCCAGGCCTCGACCGCTACCTCGCCGACACCGTCCCCACCGACCACTGGACCCGCAACTTCCTCCCCGCCTGGCGCCACGGCCTCCTCGACTACCACCTCGTCACCGCCACCCGAGCCGCCTGATTCGAAAATCCCCTGCCCCTTGTCCGTTGGCGCTGGTCAGGCAGCTCCTTCTGCTTGGAGGGTCACTTGGTAGCCGAGTTGGTTGAGCTGGCTCACCAGGCGTCGGGGCTGCCTGGCCCGGCCGGTGCGTTCGAGGAAGTAGTCGCCACCGAGGTCGGCGTAGTCGGTGTCGCGGGTGAACATGTGCCAGACCGAGGTGAGGATCGAGTGTTCCAGAGCGACCAGGGCGCGTTTCTTGCCGCGCCGGGCGACCAGGCGTCGGTAGCGGGCGGCGAGGTAGGTGTCCTTGGTCCGCGAGGCACTGACGACGGCTTGCCCGAGGACCGCTTTGAGCCAGGGGTCTCCGTGCCGGGTCTTCTGAAGGTTCCCGGCCCAGACCCGTCGCGCTGACCGGCGCGATCGGCACTACGCTCCTGGGCAGCCTCCTACCCGCCCGCCACCGCCAGCGGATGAAGGCCCGCAGCCTCAAGAGCGCCAGCAAGTCCACCGCGAACATCGGCAAACATCCCGCCACCGCCCAGGACTGCACCTTCCGCGTCCAGGTCATGGTCATGGAAGACGGGATTGCGCCCCGCCCACGACGCTAAACGCAGCGGCGTCGAAGACCTCCATGCCCGACGATCTCCACGGCAGACTGCCGCGCGTGACCAGTACGAGCATCCGGCCACGGAATCACACCAGGCCCGTGACCTGCCACTTCACGATGCACACCGCTCACTGAGACGGATAGGGCCACGTGCCGCGAGCGGGTTTCGGCCCTCGCGCAGCGGAACCTGCGCCTCCGGAGCGGGACGGGAATACCCGGTCAGGTGACCAGGCCGTGGCGGTAGGCATAGACGACGGCCTGGACCCGGTCGCGGAGTTGAAGCTTGCTGAGGATGCGGGAGACGAAGGTTTTGACCGTCTCATGGCTGATGACGAGGGTTGCGGCGATCTCGCTGTTGGAGAGGCCGTCGGCGATGAGGCGGAGAACTTCCAGTTCGCGAGGAGTGAGCGGGATGTCTCGGTGGGTCTTCTCGGCGGGGCGGATGCGGGCGGCATAGCGCCCGACCAGGCGGCGTGTCACGTCGGGGTCGAGGAGGGCCGCACCGGTGGCCACGGTCCGGATGCCGTGGAGCAGTCGGTCCGGAGGGGCATCCTTGAGGAGGAAGCCGCTGGCGCCGACGCGCAGTGCCTCGTAGACGTATTCGTCCAGGTTGAACGTGGTCACCACGAGGACTTTGGCGGGGTGGGGCACTCCGACGCCGGCCAGCAGGCGGGTGGCTTCGAGGCCGTCGAGGACCGGCATGCGGATGTCCATCACGACGACGTCGGGTCGGACCTCGCGGGCGAGGTCGACCCCGGTCCGTCCGTCTCCGCACTCGCCCGCCACCTCCATGTCGGGCTGGGCACCGATGATGGTGACCAGGCCGGTGCGGACCAGCATCTGGTCGTCGCAGACCAGGACCCGGATCGGTGCGCTCACGAGGTGCCGTCGGCGGGGATGCGTGCCCGGACGGTGAAGCCGCCGTCCGGGCCGCAGCCGGCACTGAAGTCGCCGCCCAGAACGTCGACGCGCTCGCGCAGCCCCGCCAGGCCCCGTCCGCTGCTGGCGGCGACGGCGCTGGCGCGTGAGCCGGTTCCGTCCGTGCTGACCTCCACGGTGATCTCCCTCTCGCCGCGCTGCACCTGCACGGAAGTGTGGCTGCCGTGAGCGTACTTGAGGGCGTTGGTCAGTGCTTCCTGCACCACCCGGTAGGCGACGAGGTCGGCGCTGCCGGTCGATGCCGGCGGTGTGCCCCGCTCGGTGAAGTCCACGGGCTGTCCGGCCCGGCGGGTCTGCTCGACGAGCGTGAGGACCCTGCCGACGGCCGGTGTCCTGGCCTGCGTGGCCTCCGCCGGGCCGAGGCCGTGGTCGGTGTCGTGGCCGGGGTTGAGCAGGTCAAGCAGGTGACGCAGGTCGGTGAGGGCGCGGCGGCCGGTGTCGCTGACAGCGGTCAGGGACTGCTCCAGCCGCTCGGGTGCGGCGGTCAGGTAGCGGGCGGCTTCGGCCTGGACGACCATCGCGGTCACATGGTGGGTCACCACGTCGTGCAACTCGCGGGCGATACGGATGCGTTCGGCGGTACGGGTCTCGGCAGCCACATGCTCGCGGCGCGCGGTCTCCGCGGCCCGTGTGGAACGCAGCCACGCCCCGGCTCCCCAGGCCAGGGCGAGCATCAGGTAGAACGTCACGAAATCCGTCGCCGTCTCGCCGCCCGAGCCGAGCCGGGCAAGCGCGATCGCCAGTGGCACGTACGCCACGGACAGGAGGACCACGGTGGTGCGCCGGCGCTGTTCCTGATGGGAGCCGGCACTGATCAGCGCGATGGGCAGGGCGGTACCGGCGGCCGAGTGGTAACCGCACAGCTGGTCGAGGGCGAAGCCGCACGCCACCAGCGCGAGACAGATGACCGGCCACCGCCGGCGCACCGCGAGGGAGAGGCATTCGAGTGTGAGGGCGACGACGGCGAGCGCGTCGAAGGGGCGGGTCGGCAGGTCCCCGATCTGCGTCCCGTGTCCGCGCAGTCCCGGCAGGAACGACGCGACCAGTAACAGTGTCCCGAGAGGGAGGTCGCGGAGGGTGACGTCGAGCCGGCGCCACACCTGACCGGCCCCCTGAAGGCTCATCACCGGGCGAGTGTAGCGATGGCGTCGATGCGCTCGGCACGCTGCCGGGGGACGATGTGGCCGCGCCGACGGGCCAGCCGCAGGAAGACGAGCGTGAGCAGGGCGCCGAACAGCGTCGCGTACACGCTGGCCTCTGGGCCGAACCCGCCGCCGGTGATCAGCTTGGCCCCCGACGTCGAGGCGTCCAGTAGTCCGTGCGTGTCGCCGTTTCCCGAGACCTCGGTGCCGAAGATGCCGGACTCCGCGAAGTTCCAGCCGAAGTGCAGGCCGATCGGCAGCCACAGGGAGCGGGTGGCGGCGTACGCGGCGGCGAGCATGCCTCCGGCCTCGATCGCGATGGCGACGCCGCCGAGCAGGGTGGCGTCCTTGTTGAGCAGGTGGACCGCGCCGAACACGGTGCTGGACAGGGCCAGCGCGATGTACGTTCCAAGGCCGCGCTCCACGAGCCGGAAGAGCAGGCCGCGGAACATCAGTTCCTCCGTGACGGCGGCGCCCGCCATGAAGCCGATCAGCCCGATCGCCCCGGTCGGCGAGCCGAAGCCGTGGACCTTGTAGTCCCCGAGGAAGTAGATGTTCGCGATGACGGAGCCGAACATCGCGACGCCGATCACCAGGCCCCGCAGGAGCGCCCCGGGCGCTCCCTCGGGGGCCAGTTCCGTGACCGGGCGCCGCTCGGTACGCCCCACGACCCATCGGTAGACAAGCACCGAGAGCACGACCGTCAGGCTGCCCACGAGGAGCGAGAGCCACGGGTTGTCCTGGACCGCGGTGGCACCTTGACCGCCGACCGCACAGGCCAGAACCACGGCCAGGATCTGCCACACCAGTTTCATGACGACTCCTTCTTCGGTTCCGTTTCCGGTCTGCGGCCAGCGCGCCGCGGCTGAACTGAACGCTAGGGAAACGGTGATCAGAAATCGTCACCCCACAGGGGACACCTGCACGTAGCTCTCACGGGGGACAGACCCCGCCGGCCAGAGTGTGCCAGCCGTCGCGGCCGAAGCGCCGCCACACCGGCGCGTCGGCGCCGTGGGCGTCGAGCAGCCGCGGCGTGGTGACGACCACCGACATTGCGGCCTGACCTGCGACAACACCTGAAAGTCACCGGGTCCGAGGCGAAGCTCACCAGCGGCCCGGCCGCAAAACTCACCGGCGGCCCGGGGCGAAACTCACCACCGCAGGTCAACGGGGGTGCCCCAACTCCCCACCGCAGGTCAGCTCCGGGGACGGGCCGGGGTCAGGACCGGCGCCACCAGGAACCGCGCCGCTTCGCCTCGGCAAGGTCACGTTCGAGCAGTTCCTCGCGGAGGCTTCCCTGTGCGAGGCTGACGCCTGCCCCGGGCTGGCACGGGGCGAGGTCTAGTACTGCAACCGCAGTTATGGGGTGTGGCCTCGGCGTTTGTAGTGGCTGCGG
>CBJMI02800__coassemble_783_pt1 | contig 11635 bp, 7 predicted proteins | sample CBJMI02800__metabat2_low_PE_003 | metagenome-assembled genome bin CBJMI02800
GCCTCCGCCGCGCCCCGCCTCCGCCGCGCCCCGCCTCCGCCGCGCCCCGCCTCCGCCGCGCCCCGCCTCCGGCGGGAAGGCGGCCCTTGCGATGCCCGCCCGCCGAGACCGTCCCGGCCTGCGGATTCCCGCTCCCGGCCCCGGTCGGGGCGGGCCGTGGTCGGGAGCAGTCGGTGGGGCAGGGAAGAATGCCCTACGACGTACAGGGCGGCGGAAGGCGGCAGGTCCAGTGGAACCTCGGATCATCGGCAGCGGCGCGGACGAGCACCTCGCGGATCCGTTCGGGAGCGCCGCGCTGCGCCGGCGGGTCCTGGACGCCTGGGCCGCCTCGCCGGCCCGGTTCCGGGAGGACGCCAACGCCGAGGAGGAGCTGGCGCTCGGCGGCTACCGGGACCGCCTGGTGGTCGAGTTGGCGCAGAACGCGGCCGACGCGGCGGTGCGGGCCGGGCGCCGGCCCGGGCGGCTGCGGCTGACCCTGGCGGACGGCGTGCTGGCCGCCGCCAACACCGGCGCCCCGCTGGACGCGGCGGCCGTCGAGTCGCTGTCCACCCTGCGCGCCTCCTCCAAGCGCGGCGAGGAGCCCGCCGTCGGCCGGTTCGGCGTCGGCTTCGCCGCCGTCCTGGCCGTCACCGACGAGCCGGCCGTGCTCGGCGCCGCGGGCGGGGTGCGCTGGTCGCTGGGCGAGGCCCGGGCGCTCGCCGCGGCGCAGCCCGCGCTGGCCGACGAACTGCGGGCCCGGGACGGCCACGTGCCGCTGCTGCGGCTGCCGTTCGCGGCCGAGGGCCCGGCGCCCGAGGGCTACGACACCGTGGTGGTGCTGCCGCTGCGGGACGCCGCCGCCGAGGACCTGACCCGCCGTCTGCTGGCCGGGATCGACGACGCCCTGCTGCTCACCCTGCCCGGCCTGGCCGAGGTCGTGGTGGAGACCCCGGAGGGCACCCGGACGCTCACCCGCAGCGCCGCCGAGCCCCGCCCGGACGGCGTCACCGAGGTCACCGTCACCGATGACGCGGAGGCCCGGCTCCGGCGGACCGTCTGGCAGACCGCCGGCGCCTCCGGCCGGCTGCACGCCGAGCTGCTCGCGGACCGGCCCACCGAGGAGCGCGCCCGCCCGTACTGGACGGTGACCTGGGCCGTCCCGGTGGAGGAGGACGGCAGTCCGCAGCGGCCCGCGATCGCGCCGGTGCTGCACGCGCCCACCCCCAGCGACGAGCCGATCGGCCTGCCCGCGCTGCTGATCGCCTCCTACCCGCTGGACTCCACCCGCCGGCACGTCGCCCCCGGCGCGCTCGCCGACTTCCTCACCGAGCGCGCCGCCGACAGCTACGCCGACCTGCTGCGCGCCCGCGGCGCCGACCTCGGCTCGCTCGGGCTGGTGCCCGGGCCGCTCGGGCAGGGCGCGCTGGACAACGCGCTGCGCGCGGCGGTGCTGTCCCGGCTGCCCGGCACGCCGTTCCTGCCGCACCCGGGCGGCGTCGAGGAGGGCACGCCCGCGCTGCGGCCCCGGGACGCGACGCTGCTGGAGGGCGCGGACGGCTCGGTGGTGGAGGCGCTCGCGCCGATCTTCCCCGGCCTGCTGCCGGCCGGTCTGGAGCGCCGCACCGAGCTGCGGGTGCTGAACGTGCGCCGGGTGCCGCTGGCCGAGGTGGTGGACCAGCTCGGCGGACTGGACCGCGACCCCGCCTGGTGGCGCAACCTGTACGCGGCGCTCGGCGCGGCCGACCCGGAGGCGCTCGGCGCGCTGCCCGTACCGCTCGCCGACGGGCGGACCGTCACCGGGCCCCGGCGGGTGCTGCTGCCCTCCGAGGACGCCGACTGGGCGGCCTTCCCCGGCTACCCCGAGACGCTGGCCGGGGCGCTCGCCGCGCTCGACCTGCGCCTCGCCCACCCCGAGGCCGCCCACCCGCTGCTGGCCAAGCTGGGCGCCGGCACCGCCACCCCGGCCGGGGTGCTGGACACCCCCGAGGTGCGCGCCGCCGTCGCCCGCTCCTACGAGCTGGCCGAGGACGACCCGGACGCCGCGCTGGAACTGGCCGACGCCGTGCTGGCCCTGGTGAAGGCCGCCGCCCCGGCGCCCGGCGAGCACCCCTGGCTGGCCCGGCTGGCGCTGCTGGACGACGAGGGCGAGCCTGCCCGGGCGGGCGAACTGGTGCTGCCCGACAGCCCGTTCGCCGCGATCGCCCGCGAGGAGGACGCCGGCTGGGTGGACGACGAGCTGCTGGAGCGCTGGGGCCCCGAGGTGCTCACGGCCGTCGGCGTGCTGGCCGACTTCGTGCTGGTGCGCGCCGAGGACGTGGTGCTCGACCCGGACGACCTGGAGCGGCTCGACCCGACCGCGCCCGCCGACCGGGCGGCCGGCGGCCACCCCACCGGGCTGCTGGACGAGGCGCCCGACGGGCTCGCCGAGTGGGCCGAGGACGCCCTGGAGGCGCTGCACGCCGACGAGCCGGTCGGGGTTCCGCCGGTGGCCGCCGAGCTGCTGGCCGTCCGGGACCTCGACCTGGTGGACGACGACGCCTGGCCGGAGGCGCTCGCCGCGCTCGCCCGCCCGCCGTACCGGGACGCCGTGGTCAACCCGGTGCGCACCCTGCTGCCGGACGGCAGCTACGTCGACCTGCCGCCGTACACCGCCTGGTGGCTGCGCGACCACCCGGTGCTGTCCGGCCGCGAGCCCGCCGGGCTGCGTGCCGCCGGGGCCGACCCGCTGCTGCGCGGCCTGTACGAGGAGGCCCGCACCACCCTGGACGAGCAGTTCCTGCACGCTCTCGGGGTGCGCACCACGCTGGCCGCGCTGCTCGCCGAGGTGCACGGCCCGGACGAGGTGCTGGACCGGCTCACCGACCCGGCCACCGAGGTCGGACACCGCCAACTGCACGGCATCCACAGCGCGTTGGCCAGGGTCGACCGCGAGCGGATCGAACCCCTGGACGTGGTGCGGGCGTTGCCGCCGCTGGACCCGGCCACCGGGCGCCGCCCGGACCACACCGTGGTCGTCGACGCCACCGAGGCGGTCGTCGCCGACGCCCCCGACCTGGTCCAACTGCTGCACCCGTACCCGCTGTTGCCGGTCGCCCCGGCGCTCGCCGCGGACCTCGCCGAGCGGCTGCACGTGTCGCTGGCCAGCGAGGTGGCCGGCGGGCGGGTGCTCTCCGAGGGCGTGCTGCACCGCGTCCCGGCCGTGGTGCGGGAGTTGCTGCCCGGCTGCCCGGTCGCCTACGAGGAGCACGAGGAGCTGCTGGTGGTCGGCCCGGACGGCGGCGAGGCCGCGGTCGACTGGCGGTGGGACCACGAGGCGGACGCCCCGGAGCCGCCGTACGACCCGGAGCTGGCCGAGGCCGCCGACGAGGACGACGAGTTCGAGGTCCCGCCGGTGCCCGGGCTGCTGCACGCCGCCACCCCGGAGGGCCTGGCGGCGGGCCTGGCCTGGTCGGTCGGGCAGTGGCACCGGCGCTTCGAGGTGCTGGCGGCGCTCAGCGAGCCGGACCGGGCGTACGAGCTGTCCGCGGCCCGGGACTTCGAGGGCTGACCCGGGTCAGCCGCTGCGCGGCTCGAGCCGCAGGTGGACGGTGGTGGTGGCGGTCAGCCGGATCGCGCCGAGCGTCACCACCGCCGCCGACTCCAGTCGGGCAGGTGCCGAACGCCTGTCATTCCATCCCGCGGCGCTTCATCCAGGCCCAGCCGGTCTCCAGGACCGCGCCGCAGACCAGCGCGATGGCGACGCCCGTCCACGGGTCGCGGCCGCCGACCAGGGAGAGCTCGAAGAAGTTCGACAGCCACGGCACCACCAGCACCAGCGCGAAGGCGAACCCCATGGTGGCGATCAGCAGCAGGCGCCACCAGTTGTACGGGCGGGCGACGATGGCGAGCACCCAGATGGCGATCAGGAAGAGCGTCAGGGTGGCCACGCTGGTGTCGGCCTCGAGGTCGGTGGCGTGGTTGGCCCGGGCCAGCGAGTAGGCGACGAAGGTGCCGGTGCCGGCGATGACTCCGCCGGGGACCGCCAGCCGCAGCACGCGTTTCACGAAGCCGGTGCGGGCCCGCTCGTTGTTCGGGGCGAGGGCGAGGAAGAAGGCCGGCACGCCGATGGTGAGGGTGGACAGCACGGTGGAGTGCCGGGGCAGGAACGGGTACGGCGAGTGGGTGAAGATCACCAGCAGCGCCAGCAGGACCGAGTAGACCGTCTTGACCAGGAACAGCCCGGCCACCCGTTCGATGTTGCCGATCACCCGGCGGCCCTCGGCGACCACCGAGGGCAGGGTCGCGAAGGAGTCGTCGAGCAGCACGATCTGGGCGACGGCCTTGGTGGCGTCCGAGCCGGTGCCCATCGCCACGCCGATGTCGGCGTCCTTGAGCGCGAGCACGTCGTTGACGCCGTCGCCGGTCATCGCCACGGTGTGGCCGCGCGACTGGAGCGCCCCGACCAGCAGGCGCTTCTGCCGGGGGGTGACCCGGCCGAAGACGCTGGTCCGGTCGGCCGTCCCGGCGAGCTCGTCCGGGTCCTCGGGCAGGGTGCGGGCGTCCAGCGGCTGGTCCGCGCCGGGCAGCCCGAGGTGCCCCGCGACGGCGCCGACCGAGACGGCCGCGTCGCCGGAGATCACCTTGGCCCGGACGTTCTGCCCCTCGAAGTAGCGCAGGGTGTCGGCGGCGTCCGCGCGCAGCCGCTGCTGGAGCACCACCAGGGCGAGCGGGGTGAGGCCGGCGGCCGGGTCGGGGGAGTCCAGCGGGACGAGCGTACGGCCGAGCAGCAGCACCCGCAGGCCCCGGGCGCCCAGCTCGTCCACCTCGGCGAGCGCCGGGTGCCCGGCGGGCAGCAGGACGTCCGGGGCGCCGAGCAGCCAGCTGGCCTCGCCGCCCTGGGGTTCCAGCAGCTGCACGCCGCTCCACTTGCGGGCGGAGGAGAAGGGCATCGCCTCGATCACCCGCCAGCCGTTGCCGCCGGGGCCGTCGCCGCGCCCGTACGCGTCGATCACGGCCTGCATGGACGGGTTGGGGCGGGCGTCGGCGCCGGCCATCACGGCGAGCGCGTGCCGGACGGTGTCCTCGTCGACCGGGGCGGGCTCGCCGTCGGAGACCACCCGTAGGTCGATCACGTCCATGCCGCCCTCGGTGAGGGTGCCGGTCTTGTCCAGGCAGACGGTGTCGACTCGGGCCAGGCCCTCGATCGCCGGGAGCTCCTGGACCAGGCACTGCTTGCGGCCCAGCCGGATCACGCCGATGGCGAAGGCGACCGAGGTCAGCAGCACCAGGCCCTCGGGGACCATCGGCACGATGCCGGCCACCATCCGGCGCACGGCCTCGCGCCAGTCGCGGCCCTCGACGGCCAGCTGGCTGATGATCAGGCCGAGCGCGGTGGGGATCAGCAGGTAGGTGATGAACCGCAGGATGCTGTTGATGCCGCTGCGCAGCTCCGACTTCACCAGGGTGAACTTGCTGGCCTCCTCGGCCAGCTGGGCCGCGTAGGCCTCGCGGCCGACCCTGGCGGCGGTGAAGGCGCCCGCGCCGGCCACCACGAAGCTGCCGGACATCACCTGGTCGCCGGGCTGTTTGAGGACGGGGTCCGGCTCGCCGGTGAGCAGCGACTCGTCGATCTCCAGGCCGTCCGCCTCGGTGACCTCGCCGTCCACGACCACCTTGTCGCCGGTGCCCAGCAGCACGGTGTCGTCGAGGACGATCCCGGAGACGGCGATCTGCTGGACGCTGCCGTCCCGGCGGACCTGCGGGCGGGCCTCGCCGATCAGCGCCAGGCTGTCCAGGGTCTTCTTGGCGCGCAGCTCCTGGAAGATGCCGATCGCCGTGTTGGCCACGATGACCAGGCCGAACAGGCCGTCCTGGAGGGGGCCGACGATCAGGATGATCCCGAACATGACGCCGATGATGGCGTTGAACCGGGTGAAGACGTTGGCCCGGACGATCTCCTTGGCGGACCGGCTGGACCGCACCGGGACGTCGTTGACCTGCCCGTTCGCGACGCGTTCGGCCACCTCGGCGGCGGTGAGGCCGCCGCGCCGGCCGGGCAGCAGCCCCAGCGGGTGCGCTCCGTCGGGGCGGTTAGCGCCGCTCGGCTGCTCTTCCGCGGGCTGGGCAGGCTGCGTCATGGCACCGACTCTACGGGTGCCTTTTGTCCGGTGCGTGCTACTGAAGAACCATTCAGTCCGACCGGGTGGCCGGGCCCTTGCCGTCCGTCTCCGCTTCCCGCGCGGCCGCCTCGGCGGCGCGGCTGCGGGCGATCGCGTCCCGCCGGGCGCGGCAGTACCAGAGGCCGATCAGGCCGAGCAGGCCGCCGGAGAGGCAGATCCAGGGCCAGGTGCCGTGGCCGTGGTCGGAGAGGGTGCTCTGGAAGGGGAGCAGGGCGAGGAACGCGACGAACCACAGCACCGTGCCGCCGCCGACGATGGCGACGTCGTTGGCCTCCAGCGGAGGGGGCGAGGGGTGCAGCGGCGTCTTGGGCATGGGGCCTAGCGTACGGTGCGCGGCGGGGTGCGGGGAGGCGGCGGGGTCCGTCCGGCGCCATCCGGACTCTACGCGCGAAGATAGCGCGTGTGCGACCGGGAAACCATACTGGAAGGTCCACGCCCGGCCACCGTCGCCACGGGCGTTCCCCCCTCTCCTCAGCTCCCCCACAGAGGACGCACGCATGCCTGTGGTCCAGCCGACCACCGAGTCGCCCGAACCCGCGGCCCCCGCGCCGACGCCCCCCAACGGTGCCCTGGACCGCTACTTCAGGATCAGCGAGCGCGGCTCCACCCTGCCGCGCGAGATCCGCGGCGGTGTCGCCACCTTCTTCACCATGGCGTACATCCTGGTGCTGAACCCGATCATCCTGGCCAGCGGCACGGACGTCACCGGGGCCCACCTGAACAGCGCCCAGCTGGTCACCGCCACCGCCCTCACGGCGGGGCTCACCACCCTGCTGATGGGCGTGATCGGCAACGTGCCGATCGGCCTGGCGGCCGGTCTCGGCGTCAACACCATCGTGGCGCTCCAGCTCGCGCCCAAGATGACCTGGCCGGACGCCATGGGAATGGTGGTGCTGGCCGGCTTCGCGATCATGCTGCTGGTCGCCACCGGCCTGCGCGAGCGGGTCATGAACGCCGTGCCGATCGGGCTGCGCAAGGCCATCGCGATCGGTATCGGCCTGTTCATCAGCCTGGTCGGTCTGGTCGACTCCGGCTTCGTCAGCCGGGTCCCGGACGCCGCCCACACCACGGTCCCGCTGCAGCTCGGCGGCAACGGGCACCTGCTCGGTTTCCCGGTGCTGGTCTTCGTGTTCGGCCTGGTGCTGACCCTGGTCCTGGTGATCCGCAAGGTGCCCGGCGCGATCCTGATCAGCATCGCGGCCTCCACCGTGCTCGCCCTGGTGGTCGACAAGGTCGCCGACGTACCGGCGCTCAAGTGGGGCCTCACCGTCCCCACCTGGCCGGGCAATCCGGTGGCCGCCCCGGACTTCGGGCTGGTCGGCAAGGTCAGCCTGTTCGGCGGCTTCGAGAAGGTCGGCGTGCTGACCGGCGTGCTGTTCGTCTTCACCGTGCTGATGTCCTGCTTCTTCGACGCGATGGGCACCATCCTCGGCGTCGCCGACGAGGCCCACCTGCTCGACGAGAAGGGCGACTTGCCGGGCATCAACCGGATCCTGATGGTCGACGGCATCGCCACCGCGGCCGGCGGCGCCACCTCGGCCTCCGCCAACACCTGCTTCGTCGAGTCCACCGCCGGCGTCGGCGAGGGCGCCCGCACCGGCTTCGCCTCGATCGTCACCGGCCTGCTCTTCGTGGTGGCGCTCTTCCTCACTCCGCTCGCCACCATGGTCCCCGCCCAGGCCGCCACCCCGGCCCTGGTCACGGTCGGCTTCCTGATCCTGGCCAACTCGATCAAGGAGATCGACTGGGCGGACTACACCATCGCGATCCCGGCCTTCCTGACCATCGTGATGATGCCTTTCACCTACTCGATCACCAACGGCATCGGCTTCGGCTTCATCGCCTTCTGCCTGCTGCGGCTGGCCGCCGGTCGCGGCCGCGGCGTGCCGGCCCCGCTCTACGCGGTGGCGGCGGTGTTCGCCTTCTACTACCTGATGCCGGCCCTCGGCCTGCTCTGAGCCCGACAGCCCCGAAGGGCCCTCCCCGTGCGGGGAGGGCCCTTCGGCGTTCCCGGCGGCCCCGGTCAGTGGACGCAGAACTCGTTGCCCTCCGGGTCCCGCATGACGGTCCACTCGCCGCCGGGCTCCCTGACGTCGTGCAGGGCGGTGGCGCCGAGGGCTTCGAGGCGGGCGACGGTGGCCGCCCGACCGCCCGGGCCGGCGTGGACGTCCAGGTGGAGGCGGTTCTTGGACCGCTGCTTGTCCTCGGGGACGGCCTGGAAGAGGATGCGGCGGCCCAGGCCGGTGTCCGAGGCCGGGTCGTACTCGTCCCCGGGGTGGCGGACGGCGGCGAGGGTGCGCCAGGCGGGGTGGCCGTCGACCTCGGTGAGGGCGTCGGGGGTGACGGCGCCGGCGTCCAGGAGGCGGGTGATCAGGGTGCTGTGGTCCTCGACGGCGTAGTCGAGGGCGGCGCCCCAGAAGGCGGCCTGGAGGTGCGGGTCGGCGCAGTCGATGACGAGCTTCCAGTGCAGCGGCATGTAACCGTTTTTATCGGTTACGCCCCGGTGGGGCAATCGGCTATCGGCGGAAGGTGTCAAAAAGCCGACTGTGTAGGGCAGTTGGCGGAGGGCATACTGCCTGGACGGAGACGGGGAGGGGGCTCGACCGATGGTGCAACAGGATCCGCCCGGGGGAGTCGAGGCGAGGCTGCTGCCGGAGCTGTTCTGGCGGGCGGACAAGGCCTCGCTGGACGGACAGCGCGAGACGCTCCGCTGGCACCGCGGGCTGATCGCCATGCTGGTGGTCGCCGCGCTGATCGGCTCGCTCCCGGGCCCGGACCACAAGGGCGACAGCGATATCAAGCCACTGTTCTCGGTGGCGGCCTTCCTGGTCGCCGGCTACTTCTGGTCCCGGCTGCGCCGCAGCAACCCGCAGGGCCGGTGGTACGAGGCCCGGGCGGCGGCCGAGTCGGTCAAGACGCTGGCCTGGAAGTACAGCGTCCGGGCCCGGCCCTTCGACGGCGAGGCCGAGTCGGCGGACGCCGACCGCGGCTACCTGCTCCAGGTCGAGGACGTGCTGCGGGCCTTCGAGAATCCGGAGATCGTGCCGCCCGGCAGCGTCCCGGAGATCACCGAGGAGATGCGGCGCGCCCGGGCCGACAGCCTGACCGCCCGGCGCACCCTCTACCTGCGCACCCGGGTCGAGGGCCAGCGCACCTGGTACCGATCCCGGGCCGAGTCCTGCGAGTCCCAGGCGGTCTCCTGGGGGCTGGGCATCGCGACGCTGATCATCATCGGCGCGGCGGCGGCGATCGCCCAGGCCACCGGCGCCCTGGAGGTGCACATCTTCGGCGCCAGCTCGGCCGCGGCCGCCGCGATCATCGCCTGGACCCAGCTCAAGCAGCTGCGCCCGCTGGCCGCCGCCTACCAGCTGGCCGCGCGCGAGCTGGAGAACGTCGGCAACCAGCTCTCCGACCTCGACCTCAAGGCGCCGGACGCCGAGCTGCGCTGGGCCCGGATGGCCGCCGAGGCGGAGGACGCGGTCTCCCGGGAGCACACCACCTGGCGGGCCCGCCGGGCGTTCCCCCGCTAGGTGACAACGGCGACAACCCGGAGGAGGGGCTGGGGAGATACCGCGAAGCAGCGGCCACAGGTGTGCGGGGTGCGTGAGAGTAGAGCGCCGAGGCACGGACCGTGACCATTACGTGTCCATGTCCTGGTTTCATCGCCTCCGCGCGACCCGCAGTCCCTGCCCGGAGGCCCCCTGTGCGCATTCTCCTGATCGCCACCGCGTTCAACAGCCTGACCCAGCGCGTCCACACCGAGCTGCGCGAGCGCGGCCACCAGGTCGCCGTCCAACTCGCGCTCGGCGACGATCAGATGAGGGACGCCGTGGCCCGCGTCGACCCGGAGCTGATCATCTGCCCGATGCTCACCAGGGCCGTCCCGGCGGACATCTGGTCCACCCGGACGGTCCTGATCGTGCACCCGGGCCCCAAGGGCGACCGCGGCCCCTCCTCGCTCGACTGGGCGATCACCGAGGACGCCCGGCGCTGGGGCGTCACCGTGCTGCAGGCCGTCGAGGAGATGGACGCCGGCGACATCTGGGCGTCCGTCGAGTTCGCCGTCCCGGACTGCGGCAAGAGCGAGCTGTACCGGGGCGAGGTCGCGGACGCCGCCGTCGAGGCCGTCCTGCTGGCCGTCCAGCGGTACGAGGGCGGGCTGTTCACCCCCGAACCGCTGGACTACAGCCGCCCCGACGTGCGCGGCGAGCTGCGGCCCTTCCTCAAGCAGGAGGTGCGCCGGATCGACTGGCAGCGGGACGACACCGCCACCGTGCTGCGCAAGCTGCGCGCCGCCGACTCCCAGCCCGGCGTGCTGGACGAGCTGTACGGACGCGAGTTCTTCCTGCACGGCGGCCACCCCGAGGACGAGCTGCGCGGCCCGGTGCCCGGCGCCGTCCTGGCCACCCGGGACGGCGCGATCTGCCGGGCCACCGTGGACGGCGCGGTCTGGATCCCGCAGCTGCGCCCGCGCCGCACCCCGGGCGGCCCGGTCACCTTCAAGCTGCCGGCCGCGACGGTGCTGGCCGACGAGCTGCACCGGGTCCGCGAGGTGCCGGTGACCCCGGCGCAGGCCGCCCGCCGCAACACCTGGTCGGAAGTGCGCTACCGCGAGGAGGGCGACGTCGGCTTCCTCGAATTCGCCTACGCCGGCGGGGCGATGAGCACCGAGCAGTGCCGTCGGCTGCTGGCCGCCTACCGTACGGCCGCCGACCGGCCCACCTCGGTGCTGGTGCTCGGCGCGCCCCGGGACTTCTACTCCAACGGGATCCACCTCAACGTCATCGAGGGCGCGGCCTTCCCGGCGCTGGAGTCCTGGGAGAACATCAACGCGATGGACGACCTGGTCGAGGCGATCCTGACCACCGGCGACAAGCTGACCGTCGCCGCGCTGGCCGGGAACGCGGCGGCCGGCGGGCTGATGCTGGCGCTCGCCGCCGACGAGGTGTGGTGCCGGGACTCGGCGGTGCTCAACCCGCACTACCGGCTGATGGGCCTGTACGGCTCCGAGTACTGGACGTACACCCTGCCGGCCCGGGTCGGCGCCGAGCAGGCCGAGCGGCTGACCACCGAGGCGCTGCCGGTCGGGGCGGAGCACGCCCGCCGGATCGGCCTGGTGGACCGTACGGCCGGCGGGGACGCGGCCGACTTCCGCCGCTGGGTGGCCCGGGAGGCCGCCCGGCTCGCCGACTCGCCGGAGCTCACCGGGCGGCTGGTGGACAAGAAGCGCCGCCGCGCCGAGGACGAGGAGGCGAAGCCGCTGGCCGAGTACCGGGCGGAGGAACTGCGCCGGATGCACGCCAACTTCTACCGGACGGGCGAGCCGTACCACGCGCTGCGGCGGGACTTCGTGCGCAAGGTCTGCCCGGTGGCCACGCCGGAGCACCTGACCGGGCTGCTCGGGAAGCCGGAGTAGCCCCGGGGCCCGTCCCGGAAGTCCCGCCCGCGGGGTGTTCCAGGACGGGCCCTCGGAGCCCTCGGAGTGTCCGGACGCGAGG
>CBJMI02800__coassemble_794_pt1 | contig 11411 bp, 1 predicted proteins | sample CBJMI02800__metabat2_low_PE_003 | metagenome-assembled genome bin CBJMI02800
ATTGGGAGCCCTGGCCGGGGAAGACGAACACGGGGCGTTCGAAGGTGCCGTTGCCGGTGGGGGTGGTGCCGTCGGCGATGGCGGTGAGGGCGTTCAGCAGTTCCTGGTGGTTCTGTCCGAGTGCGACGGCTCGGTGTTCCAGTCGGGCTCGTCCGGTGAGCAGGGTGTGGCCGACGGCCCTCAGGTCGGTGTCGGGGTGGTCCTGGAGGAAGGCGGCCAGCTGCCCTGCCCTCGCGCGCAGGGCGTGTTCGTCGCGGGCGGAGAGCACCCACGGCACGACCGGTGAGGGCGGTGTGGACTCGGGCAGCTCGGCCGCGGGAGTCTCCTCGGCGGCGGGGGCCTCCTCCAGGATGACGTGCGCGTTCGTCCCGCTCGCTCCGAACGCCGACACGCCCGCGCGGCGCGGACGCCCGTCCGCCTCCGGCCACTCCCGCCGCTCGGTGAGCAGCGACACCGCACCCGAGGCCCAATCGACGTGCGGTGTCGGCTCGTCGACGTGCAGGGTGGGCGGCAGCACGCCGTGCCGCATCGCCATCACCATCTTGATGACCCCCGCCACGCCCGCCGCGGCCTGGGTGTGCCCGATGTTGGACTTCAACGAGCCGAGCCACAGCGGGCGTTCGGCCGGCCGGTCCTTGCCGTAGGTGGCGATCAGGGCCTGGGCCTCGATCGGGTCGCCGAGCCGGGTGCCGGTGCCGTGGGCCTCCACCGCGTCCACGTCGGCCGCGGACAGCCGGGCGTTGTCGAGCGCCTGCCGGATCACCCGCTGCTGCGACGGCCCGTTCGGCGCGGTGAGCCCGTTGGAGGCGCCGTCCTGGTTGACGGCCGAGCCGCGGACCACGGCGAGGACCGGGTGGCCGTTGCGGCGGGCGTCGGAGAGCCGCTCCAGCAGCAGGACGCCGACGCCCTCGCCCCAGGCGGTGCCGTCGGCGGCGGCCGCGAATGCCTTGCAGCGCCCGTCGGGGGCGAGGCCGCGCTGACGGCTGAACTCGACGAACATGCCGGGAGAGGCCATGACCGCCGCGCCGCCGGCGAGCGCGGTCGAGCACTCGCCCCGGCGCAGCGACTGACAGGCCAGGTGCAGGGCGACCAGCGACGAGGAGCACGCCGTGTCCACCGTGATCGCCGGGCCCTCCAGACCGAACACGTAGGACAGTCGGCCCGAGATGACGCTTGCCGCGCCACCCGAGAGCAGGTACCCCTCCAGACTCTCCGTGGCCCGCTGGGCGAGTGCCGCGTAGTCGACCTGCCCCGCGCCCATGAAGACGCCGGTCCGGCTGCCGCGCAGGGACTCCGGGGAGATGCCGGCCCGCTCGAACGTCTCCCAGGACGTCTCCAGCAGCAGCCGCTGCTGCGGGTCCATCGCCAGCGCCTCGCGCGGACCGATGCCGAAGAACCCGGCGTCGAACCCGTCCACACCGTCCACGAAACCGCCCTCGCGGGCGTAGGTGTGACCAGCCCGGTCGGGGTCCGGGTCGTACAGCGACTCCACGTCCCAGCCGCGGTCGGCGGGGAACGGGGAGACGGCGTCCCGGCCGTCCGCGACCAGCTGCCACAGCCGTTCGGCGGAGTCGGCGCCGCCTGGGAAGCGGCAGGCCATGCCGACGATCGCGATCGGCTCGGCCGCGACGGACTCCGTCTCCTGGAGCCGTCGGCGCGTCTCCTGGAGATCGGCGGTCACCCGCTTGAGGAAGTAACGGAGCTTGTCCTCGGTCTCGCTGGCCACAGTGGCGCAACCCCTTCGGATGGAACAGGAACAGGACGACTGGTCGGCGGTGGCGCCGGCCGGAGGAGTCAGGAGATGCCGAGCTCGTTGGTGATGAAGTCGAAGACCTCGTCGTCGTCGGCGGAGTCAAACTCCAGTTCGGCGCCGGTGGACGGGCCGTCCTGCGGCCCGGGCCGCGGGCTCCACCGGTCGGCCACGGCCCGCAGCCGGTCGGCGATCCGCGCCCGCTCGGGGTGGTCGGCGCCGACCCCGGCGAGCACGGCTTCGAGGCGGTCCAGTTCCGCCAGTACCGGCGTGGCCGAGGGCGCGTCCGCACGCGGGAGTTCCGCGTCCAGGTAGCGGGCGAGCTCCGCCGCCGTCGGGTAGTCGAAGACGAGCGTGGCCGGCAGGCGCAGCCCCGAGGCACTGGTCAGGCGGTTGCGCAGTTCGACCGCCGTCAGCGAGTCGAAGCCGAGGTCGCCGAACGCCCGGTCCGCGCCGATCGCCGCCGGGGCCGAGTGGCCCAGCACCACGGCCACCTGAGCGCGCACCAGGTCCAGCAGGGCGCGTTCGCGCTCCGCGTCGGACAGCCCGGCGAGCCGCTGCTTCAGGCCGTCCGCCGCCGCGGCGTCCGGTCGGTCGGCGGGGACGGCGGACGGGCCGGCCAGCCCGCGCAGCAGCGGCGGGAGGTCCGGGCCGGCCTGGCGCAGCGCGGCGGGGTCCAGCCGGACCGGCAGCGACGTCGGTTCGGCTCCGGCGAGCGCCGCGTCGAACAGGGCCAGGCCGTCCTGCGGGCTGAGCGGGAGGAGACCCGCGCGCCGCATCCGGCCGAGCGTGGCCTCGTCGAGCGCGCCTGCCATGCCCCGGTCCTGCTGCCACAGGCCCCAGGCCAGTGACCGAGCGGGCAGGCCCCGCGCGGCGCGGTGCTGGGCGAGGGCGTCGAGGAAGGCGTTCGCCGCCGTGTAGCCCCCCTGGCCGGCACCGCCGAGGGTGGCCGTCGCGGAGGAGAACAGCACGAACGCGGCGAGGTCGGAGTCCCGGGTGAGCTCGTGCAGGTGCCAGGCGGCATCCGCCTTCGGGCGGAGCACGGCCTCGAACCGTTCCTCGGTGAGCGAGGCCAGTGCGCCGTCCGCGACCACGCCCGCGGCGTGGACGACGGCGGTCAGCGGATGTTCGGCAGGTACGGCGGCGAGGGCCCGGGCGAGGTCCTCGCGGTCGGCCGTGTCGCAGGCGGTGACCGTCACCCGGGCGCCCAGGGCGGTGAGTTCGGCGGTGAGTTCGGCCGCACCCGGGGCCTCCGGGCCGCGGCGGCCGAGCAGCAGCAGGTGCCGCACGCCGTACGCAGTGACCAGGTGCCGGGCGAGCAGCGAGCCGAGCGCGCCGGTACCGCCGGTGATCAGCACGGTGCCGTTCGGGGCGAGCGCGCCGGCCGCGCCGTCCGTCGCCGAGCGGGTCGGCACCAGGCGCGGCGCCAGGACGGCGCCGTCGCGCAGGGCGAGCTGCGGTTCGCCGCCGGCGGCTGCCTGGTCCAGTGCCGCGGTGGTGTCCGCGCCGCCGTCCAGGTCGAGCAGGACGAAGCGGTCGGGCTGCTCGGCCTGGGCGGCCCGGACGAGGCCCCACAGTGGGGCGTGGGCCAGGTTCGGGACGTCCACGGCCGCGGCCCGGTCGGGGGTGGGGCCGCTCCCGTCCGTCCGGTCGGCGGCCACCGCGCCGCGCGTCACCAGGACCAGCCGGGAGGCCGTGAAACGGTCGTCCGCCGCCCAGGCGGTCAGCGCGGACCACGTCCGGCGCAGGGCCGCGCGCACCGCCGCGGGGAGGTCGCCGGTGGTGTCCGGCAGGGGCAGGACGACCGCGTCCGGCACCGGTAGTCCCGCGGTGACGGCCTCGCCGAGAGCCGCGAGGTCGGGGTGGCGGTCGAGACCGGGGAACCCGGAACCGTCCCCGAGCACCGCCCATCGGCCGCGGTCCCGCTCGACCGTCGGGACGGGCGCCCACTCGACGCGGAACAGCGCGTCGCCCAGCCCGGCCCGTGCCGCCGCGCGCAGCTGATCGACCGAGACCGGACGGGCCCGCAGAGCGCCGACCGAGGCGACCGGCGCGCCGGTCTCGTCGGCCACGTCCAGGGACATCGCGTCCGGTCCGGCCGGGGCCAGCCGCAGGCGCAGCAGGACCGCGCCCAGGCGGTGCACACGGACGTTGTTCCAGGCGAATGGCAGGAGGACCTGCTCGCCGGTCTGCCCGACCAGGCCCGCGTGCAGCGCGGCGTCGAGCAGGGCGGGGTGGACGCCGTACCGGCCCGCCCGATCCCGCTCCGGCTCCGGCAGGGCGACCTCGCCGTACACGTCGTCGCCCGCGCGCCACATGGCCCGCAGGCCGCGGAACGACGGGCCGTAGTCGAAGCCGTCACGGGCGACGGAGGAGTAGAAGCCGTCGAGGTCCACCGGCTCGGCGCCCTCGGGCGGCCAGACGCCGCTCGGCTGCCAGCCCGCTCCGCCGTCCCCGGCCGACAGCGTGCCGGCCGCGTGCCGGGTCCAGTCCGCGGTGTCGTCCGGCCGCGCGTACACGCCGATCGGTCGTCGGCCCGACTCGTCGGCCGTACCGACCGCCACCTGCACCTGTGCCGTCCCGGCCGCGGCGAGGATCAGCGGCGCCTCCTGGTCCAGTTCCTCGATCGTCGTGCAGCCGGTCATCCGCGCCGCGTGCAGCGCCAGCTCCAGGTACGCGGTACCGGGCACCACCGTGCTGCCCAGCACCACGTGGTCGGCGAGCCAGCGGTGCGTGCGGGGCGACAGCCGACCGGTGAGGATCAGCCCGCCCCCCTCGGCCGGGGTGACGGCGGCGCCGAGCAGCGGATGCCCGGCGCTCGCCACGCCCAGCTCGGACGCCTCGGCGGGCGCCCCGTCAGCGGGGTCCAGCCAGTACCGCTCGCCCTGGAACGCGTACGTCGGCAGGTCCGGTCGGCGGCCGGCCGGGCCGACCAGGCCGGTGAGGAGGGCCGGCCAGTCCACCCGGGCACCGCGCACGTGCGCCCGGGCGACTGCCGCGAGCACCGTGTCCGGCTCCGGACGGCCCCGGCGCAGCAGCGGTACCGCGGCGACGTCCCCGGTCCCGTCCCCGGCACTCTGCTGGGCCATGGCGGACAACACACCATCGGGGCCGAGTTCCAGGAGGGTCGTCACGCCCTGGTCGAGCAGGTGCCGGACACCGTCGTGGAAGCGCACGGCGTCGCGCACGTGCCGAACCCAGTACTCCGACGTGCGGATCCGCTCGGCGGCGACCGGCCGGCCGGTGAGGTTGGAGACGACCGGGATCGTCGGCTCGTGCAGCACGAGGCCGTCGAGCACCTCGCGGAACGGGACGAGCATGCCGTCCATGCGTGCGGAGTGGAAGGCGTGACTGACGGCCAGCCGCTTCGTCCGGCGGCCCTGCGCGCTCAGCCGCTCGGCGACCCACGCGACCGCTTCCTCCTCGCCGGAGACCACGACGGAGCGGGGTCCGTTGACGGCGGCGATGCCGGCCGCGCCGGCGCGGCCGGTCAGCAGGGCGGCCACCTCCTGCTCCGTCGCCTCCACCGCCACCATCGCGCCGCCGGCGGGGAGTCGCTGCATCAGGCGGCCGCGGGCGGCCACCGCCGTGACCGCGTCCTCCAGCGAGAACACCCCGGCGACGTGGGCCGCCGAGAGTTCCCCGATCGAGTGGCCGAGTACGAAGTCCGGGCGCAGTCCCCAGGATTCGACCAGCCGGAACAGCGCCACCTCCAACGCGAACAGGGCGGCTTGGGTGAAGGCCGTTTCGTCCAGCCGGTCCGCCCCCGGTGACCCCTCTTCGGCGAGCAGCACCTCGCGGACCGGCAGGCCGCTCCGTTCCGCCAGCAGGTCGCACACCCGGTCCAGCTCGGCCGCGAAGACCGGGAAACGCCGGTACAGTTCGCGGCCGGCGCCGGCGCGCTGGGCGCCCTGTCCGGTGAACAGGAACGCCAGCTTGCCGGTGCGCGCGGCCGAGCCCCGGAGGAGGTTGGGCGCGTCGTCGCCCCGGCGCAGCGCGTCGAGGCCGGCGAGCAGCTCCTCGTGGTCGGTCCCGAGCACCACCGCGCGGTGGTCGAGGCCGGCGCGGGCGGTGGCCAGCGTCCACGCGACGTCCGCGGCTGCCCACTCCGGGGCGGCGGCCGTGGCGTCGGCCAGCCGATCGGCCTGGGCGCGCAGGGCCTCCGGGCTCCGGGCCGACAGCAGCCACGGGGTGGCGGCGGGTGTGGTGCGGATGCCGGGGGCGGGCGGCACCTCGACGGGAGGCACCTCGACGGGCTCCTCCTCGACGTGCTGCTCCAGGATCACGTGGGCGTTGGTGCCGCTGATGCCGAAGGAGGAGACGGCGGCGCGCCGGGGGCGGTCGACGGCGGGCCAGTCGCGCCGCTCGGTCAGCAGTTCGACCGCGCCGCGGGACCAGTCGACCTGCGGGGTCGGCTCGTCGACGTGCAGGGTGGCCGGCAGGACGCCGTGGCGCATCGCCATCACCGTCTTGATGACGCCGGCGACGCCCGCGGCGAGCTGGGTGTGGCCGATGTTGGACTTCACCGAGCCGAGCCAGAGCGGGCGTTCGGCCGGCCGGTCCTTGCCGTAGGTGGCGATCAGGGCTTGGGCTTCGATCGGGTCGCCGAGCCTGGTACCGGTGCCGTGGGCCTCCACCGCGTCCACGTCGGCGGCGGTGAGTCGGGCGTCCGCGAGCGCCTGCCGGATCACCCGCTGCTGGGCCGGTCCGCTCGGCGCGGTCAGACCGTTGGAGGCGCCGTCCTGGTTGAGGGCGGATCCGCGGACCACGGCGAGGACCGGGTGGCCGTTGCGGCGGGCGTCGGAGAGCCGCTCGACCAGCAGGACGCCGACGCCCTCGCCCCAGGCGGTGCCGTCGGCGGCGGCCGCGAAGGCCTTGCAGCGCCCGTCGGGGGCGAGGCCGCGCTGACGGCTGAACTCGATGAACATGTGCGGTGCCGCCATCACCGCCGCGCCGCCGACCAGCGCCATCGAGCACTCGCCGTCGCGCAGCGCCCGGCCGGCCAGGTGCAGCGCCACGAGCGAGGAGGAGCACGCGGTGTCCACCGTCACCGCCGGGCCCTCCAGCCCAAAGGTGTAGGCGAGCCGGCCGGAGGCGACGCTGACGGTGGTTCCGGTCAGCAGGTAGCCCTCGGAGCCCTCCGCAACGCGCGGATCGGAGGCGTAACCGAGCGGGGAGGCGCCGACGAACACACCGGTCGCGGTGCCGCGCACGGACTCCGGGTCGATGCCGGCGCGTTCGAAGACCTCCCAGGACGTCTCCAGCAGGAGCCGCTGCTGCGGGTCCATGGCGAGCGCCTCGCGCGGGCTGATCCCGAAGAAGGCGGCGTCGAACCGTTCCGCGCCCCGGACGAAGCAGCCCGTCCGGACGTAGCTCCGGCCCGCCCGGTCGGGGTCCGGGTCGTACAACTCCTCGGTGTCCCAGCCGCGTTCCGCCGGGAAGCCGGACAGGGCGTCACGGCCGTCGGACACCAGGCGCCACAGCTCCTCGGGGCTGTTGACGTCACCGGGGAAGCGGCACGCCATGCCGACGATCGCGATCGGCTCGTGCCGGGCCTCGGTCAGCCGGTGGTTCTGCTGCTGGAGCCGCTTGTTCTCCTTGAGGGAGAGCCGGAGCGCTTCCAGCACCTTTGCTTCCTGTGATGCAGCCTGTGATGCAGCCATCGTTGGTTCTCCGCAGTCCGAGCGCGATCAGAGGTCAGTGGTGCCGAAAGCCAGGCCGATCAGGTCGTCGGCGTCCATGGCGTCGATCTCGTCGAGGTCCCCGTCCGGCTCGGCCGGTGGCTCCGCCGGTCCGGCACCGGCCAGTGCCAACAGGGCGTCGAGCAGGCCGGCGGCGCGCAGCCGGGCCGGCGGGATGGCCGCCAGGAGACGGCTGACCTCGCCGTCGGAGGCCGGTCGGCCGGCGGGTTCGGCCGGGGCCAGCTCGGCCTGGAGGAAGGCCGCCAGCGCGTCCGGCGTCGGATGGTCGAAGACCATGGTGGCCGGCAGCCGGAGCCCGGTGGCGATGTTGAGCCGGTTGCGCAGCTCGACGGCGGTGAGCGAGTCGAAACCGAGTTGCTTGAACGCCCGGTCCGGCTGGATGGCCCCGCCCGTGGCGTGGCCGAGCACCACCGCCGCGTTGACGCACACCAGCTCCAGCAGCGCGCGGGTGCGCTCGGCCTCGGGCAGGGCGGCCAGCCGCAGGGCCGGGACCGGCCCGTCGTCCGGCCCGGTGGCCGCCACCGTGCGCCTGGCGCCCGCACCGACCAGCCGGCGCAGCAACGGCGGCACCGAGCCGGCCTGGAAGGCCGTGCGGGCGGCCGCGACGTCGAGCTTCATCGCCACCAGCTGGTCCCGGTCGGAGTGCAGTGCCGCGCTGAACATCGCCAAACCGTCGGCGTCGGACAGCGGGCACACACCCGAGCGCCGCAACCTGGCCAGGTCGGTGGCGTCGAGGTGGCCGGTCATGCCGCTGGCCCGCTCCCACAGGCCCCAGGCGATCGACAGGCCCGGCAGCCCCTCGGCGCGGCGACGCCGGGCGAGCGCGTCGAGGAAGGCGTTGGCCGCGGCGTAGTTGCCCTGGCCGGGGCCGCCCAGGACGGCCGCCGAGGAGGAGAACAGGACGAAGGCGCCGAGGTCCGCGTCGCGGGTCAGCTCGTGCAGGTGCCATGCGGCGTCCACCTTGGGGCGCATCACGGCCGAGACCTGTGCCGGGGTCAGCGAGGCGATCACCGCGTCGTCCAGCACGCCCGCGGCGTGGACGACGGCGGTCAGCGGATGTTCGGCCGGTACGGCGGCGAGGGCCCGGGCGAGGTCCTCGCGGTCGGCCGTGTCGCAGGCGGTGACCGTCACCCGGGCGCCCAGGGCGGTGAGTTCGGCGGTGAGTTCGGCCGCACCCGGGGCCTCCGGGCCGCGACGGCCGAGCAGCAGCAGGTGCCGCACGCCGTGTTCGGTGACCAGTCGGCGGGCCACCAGAGCGCCCAGCACGCCCGTGCCGCCGGTGATCAGCACGGTGCCGTTCGGGTCCGGCGCCGCCGGCATGGTGAGCACCACCTTGCCGACGTGCCGGGCCTGGCCCATGAAACGGAACGCGTCCAGTGCCCGCCGCACGTCCCAGGTGCGGGCGGGGATCGGACGGAGCACCCCGCGCTCGAACAGCGGCATCAGTTCGGCCATCATCCGGCCGATCCGGTCGTAGCCGGCCTCGATCAGGTCGAACCAGAGGTAGGAGGTGCCGGGGTGGGCGGCGGTGACCTCGGCCGCGTCGCGGATGTCGGTCTTGCCCATCTCCACGAACCGCCCGCCGTCCGCGAGCAGCCGCAGCGAGGCGTCGACGAACTCGTTGGCGAGGGAGTTGAGCACCACGTCCACGCCCCGACCCCCGACGGCGGCGCGGACGCGCTGCTCGAAGTCGAGGCTGCGCGAGGAGGCGATCCGCTCCTCCGCGATGCCGAGCGCGCGCAGGGTGTCCCACTTGGCCGGGCTGGCCGTGGTGAACACGTCGGCGCCCAGGTGGCGGGCCAGCTGGATTGCCGCCATGCCGACACCGCCGGTCGCCGAGTGGATCAGCACCGACTCGCCGGCGCCCAGCCCGGCGAGGTCGACCAGGCCGTAGTAGGCGGTCAGGAAGGCGATCGGCACCGAGGCTCCCTCGGTGAACGTCCAGTGCGCGGGAAGCGGGACGAGCAGTCGCTGGTCGACCACGGCGACCGGCCCGAACGAGCCGGGCACCATGCCCATCACGCGGTCGCCCGGGGCGAACGCGGTGACGTCGGGGCCGGTCTCCAGCACGACGCCGGCGGCCTCCCCGCCCATGACGTCCTGGTCGACCATGCCCAGGCCGAGCAGAACGTCGCGGAAGTTCACGCCGGCGGCCCGTACGGCCAGCCGGACCTGGCCGGGGCCGAGCGGTGCGGAGGCCGCCGGGTGGGGGATGAGGGTGAGGTTCTCCAGGGTGCCCTTGGCGGTGGTGTCCAGACGCCAGTCGGGCGTGTCCGCCGGGGGCTCCAGTAGCCGGTCGGCGGTCGCACGGACCAGCCGCGGGGCGAGCAGGACGCCCTGCCGGAGCGCGAGTTGGGGCTCCGCGGTGGCGAGCGCGGCGGCCAGGGTGCGCTGCAGCCCGTCCGGATTCCCGTCCAGGTCGAGCAACACGAAGCGGCCCGGGTGCTCGGTCTGGGCGGAGCGCAGCAGGCCCCAGACCGTGGCGTGGGCGAGGTCGGGCACGCTCTCGCCGTCCGCGGTGGCCACCGCGCCCCTGGTCAGCACGACGAGCCGGGAGGCGGCGAAATGGTCGTTCTCCAGCCATTCCTGAATGATCGTCAGTACGCGGGTGGCGGCTTCGCGCGCGGCGGCAGGGGTGTCCGGTGACGCCGGACCGGCACAGGTGACCAGGGCGGCGTCCGGCACCGTCGCACCGGCCTCCACGGTCTCGGTGAGGGAGGCGAGGTCGGGATGCGTGCCGAGCCGGAGGTCGTCGGGCAGCCCGACGTGGTCGGTGCCGAGCAGGACCCAGCGTCCGGCGGGTGTGCCGGGAGAGGACGGCAGTTCGGTCCAGTCCACACCCAGCAGCGGGTTCGCGCCGTCGTCGGTCGCGGATCGCAGCTGCTCGCGCTCCACCGGGCGGCTCGCCAGCGAAGCCACTCGAGCGACCGGTGCGCCGCTCCCGTCGGCCACCGCGAGGGCGACCGCGTCGGCCCCGGCCGGTGACAGGCGCACCCGGAGAGTGGTCGCGCCGGTGGCGTACAGGCAGACGCCGCTCCAGGAGAACGGCAGTCGCACCTCGCCCGGGGCCGCGGCCGCGACCGCGTGCAGGGCCGCGTCCAGCAGGGCGGGGTGCAGGCCGTACTCCGCTGCCGCGTCGTGCTGCTCGCGCGGCAGCCGCACCTCGGCGAACAGCTCCTCGCCCTGGCGCCAGAGCGCGTGCAGGCCCTGGAACGCCGGACCGTAACCGAGGCCGTCGGCCGCGAGGCGGGGGTAGAGGTCCGTGAGGTCCACCGGCATCGCGCCGGCCGGGGGCCAGGCGGCGAGGTCCCAGGTCGGGCGCTCGGCGTCGGTGGCCAGGACACCGGTCGCGTGCCGGGTCCAGGGGGCGTCGGGGCGGTCCGGGCGGGAGTGGACGGAGACGGTGCGCCGCCCGTCGTCGGCCGCGGGGCCGATCCGGAGCTGGAGCTGGACGGGGCCGTCCTCCGGGAGCAACAGCGGTGCCTGGAGGGTGAGTTCGTCGAGGACGTCACAGCCGGCGTGGTCGCCGGCGTGGCGGGCGAGTTCGACGAGGGCGGTGCCGGGGAGGAGGGCGGTGCCGAAGACGGCGTGGTCGGCGAGCCAGGGGTGGGTGATGAGGGAGATGTGGCCGGTGAGGACGAGTTCGTCGTTGTCGGCGAGCGGGAGCAGGGCGCTGAGGAAGGGGTGTTCGGTGGCGGTGAGGCCGGCGGCGCGGACGTCCCCGGTGGCTGCGGGGGCGTCGAGCCAGAAGCGTTCGCGCTGGAAGGGGTAGGTGGGCAGCTCGATCCGGTGGGACCGGCCGGTGGGGAGCAGGGCCGTCCAGTCGACGGGGTGGCCGTGGGTGTGGATTTCGGCGAGGGAGGTGAGCAGGCGTGGGAGGCCGCCTTCGTTTCGGCGGAGGGTGCCGGTGGTGACGGCGGTGCGGTCGGCGGCTTCGGCGGTGTCCTGGATGGCGGGGG
>CBJMI02800__coassemble_801_pt1 | contig 11317 bp, 8 predicted proteins | sample CBJMI02800__metabat2_low_PE_003 | metagenome-assembled genome bin CBJMI02800
GGCGGGACGGCGGAACCGGGCGGCGGGAGGGCGGAACCCGGTGGCGGGACGGCGGAACCGGGCGCGGGCACGGCTGACGGCATGGCTGACCTCCGGTGAAGGGAGACGCACGGGAACGGGCGGGCCCCGGGGTGGCAGGGGCGACCAGGGGCGACCCGGGCCATCGGGGCCATCGGGGCCATCGGGGCGATCGGGGCGTGGGCGCGCGAGCCCCGCTGGCACCCGGCAGGCCCGACCCCAGCACGGTAGCGCCGTCCCCGGGGCGTCACAACAGCCGCCCCGCAGGCCGCTTGACGATTCGCTGACCACCCGCCGCCCGGCCCGGCGGGCAGCGGGTGCCGCAGCGCCAAGGCGATCATCCATGCGCCTGCAAGCCCCCGGCCGCAGAGTCGAGACGCGGCGTCCCGGCCGGCCGAGTCCCGGCGGCGCGCCGCCTTCCGGCGCTGGCCCTCCGGCGCCCGCACCGATACCCCCTTCGCGCCTGAGGAGCTGCCATGTCCCGTGTGTCCAAGAGCCCGAGCACCAACCCGACGACCGCCCACGCGCTGCTGCAGCGGCTACGCGACCACGGGGTGCAGACGGTCTTCGGCGTGGTCGGCCGCGAGGCCGCCTCGATCCTCTTCGACGAGGTCGAGGGCGTCGACTTCGTGCTGACCCGCCACGAGTTCACGGCCGGGGTGGCGGCCGACGTCCTGGCCCGGATCTCCGGCCGGCCGCAGGCCTGCTGGGCCACCCTGGGGCCGGGCATGACCAACTTGTCCACCGGGGTGGCCACCTCGGTCCTCGACCGCTCCCCGGTGATCGCGCTGGCGGCGCAGTCCGAGTCGCACGACATCTTCCCCAACGACACCCACCAGTGCCTGGACTCGGTCGCGGTGATGCGCCCGATGACCAAGTACGCGGTGGAGCTCCAGCGGCCCGACGACATCACCGACCTGGTCGACTCCGCGGTCGCCGCCGCGATGACCGAGCCGGTCGGCCCGAGCTTCATCTCGCTGCCCGTCGACCTGCTCGGCAGCGACATCGACACCACGCTGGTCCACCCCGCCGCCCGGACCCCCGCCAAGCCGGTCGGCGCGGTGCAGGACGGCTGGCAGGACGCCGCCGAGCAGGCGGCGGAGCTGGTCGCGTCGGCGCAGCACCCGGTGCTGGTGGTCGGCGCCGCCGCGATCCGCTCCGGTGCCGTCCCGGCCGTCCGCGCGCTCGCCGAGCGGCTGAACATCCCGGTCATCACCACGTACATCGCCAAGGGAGTGCTGCCGCACGGCCATGCCCTCAACTACGGCGCCGTTACCGGCTACATGGACGGCATCCTGTCGTTCCCGGCGCTGGAGACGCTGTTCGGCCCGGCCGACGTCATCCTCACCCTCGGCTACGACTACGCGGAGGACCTGCGTCCGTCGATGTGGCAGCGCGGCGGCGCCAAGACCACCGTGCGGGTGTCGCCCACCGTCAACCCGATCCCGCGGGTCTACCGGCCGGACGTCGACGTCGTCACCGACGTGCTCGCCTTCGTGCAGCACCTCGAGGAGCGGACAGCCGACGTCCCGGCGAAGACCCCGCACGACATCACCCCGCTGCGCGAGCGGATCGCGGAGTTCCTCGCCGACACCGAGCGCTACCAGGACGGCATGCGCGTCCACCAGGTGATCGACTCGATGAACACCGTGATGGCGGAGACCGCCGAGCCGGGCGAGGGCACGATCGTCTCCGACATCGGCTTCTTCCGGCACTACGGTGTGCTGTTCGCCCGCGCGGACCAGCCGTTCGGCTTCCTCACCTCGGCGGGCTGCTCCAGCTTCGGCTACGGCATCCCGGCGGCGATGGGCGCCCAGCTCGCCCGCCCCGGGCAGCCCACCTTCCTGATCGCCGGCGACGGCGGCTTCCACTCCAACAGCGCCGACCTGGAGACAGTCGCCCGGCTCAACCTGCCGATCGTCACCGTCGTCGTCAACAACGACACCAACGGCCTGATCGAGCTGTACCAGAACCTCGGCCACCACCGCTCGCACGACCCGGTGGTCAAGTTCACCGGCGTCGACTTCGTCGACCTCGCCCGCGCCAACGGCGTGGAGGCCGTCAAGGCGACCACCCGGGAGGAGCTGCTCGCCGCGCTGCGCAAGGGCGCCGCGCTCGGCCGGCCGTTCCTGATCGAGGTGCCGGTGAACTACGACTTCACGACCGGCGGCTTCGGCGCGCTGAGCATCTGACGATGGCGTCGACACTGCCCGCCGCCACCGGGTTCCTGGCCGCCATCCAGTGCGACGGCGGCCGGTTCCCCGGGGCGTTCCCCGCCCCCCGGGGAGCGGACCCCGCCGCCCCCGGGGCGGTGTTCGCCTCCGCCGGCCCGCGCGCCGTCATCCGGGCCCGGCCCGGCGGACCGGGCCTGGACGCCGTCCTGCTGCACTCCGGCGCACCCGACGCCGCCCACGCCCACCGGCGGGGCCGCACGGTGCTGCTCGCCGGGGAGCTCTACAACCGGGACGAGCTGCTCACCCTGCTCGGCGCGCAGGCCGGGCCGGTCACCGACGCGGACCTGCTGCTCGCCCTCGTCGACACCTACGACCTGCACGCGTTCCGGCTGCTCAACGGGCGGTTCGCGGCCGTGGTCGCGGACGGCGGCCGGGTGCTGCTGGCCACCGACCACGCCGGCTCCGTGCCGCTGTACGTGAGCGCCGTCCCCGGGACCGTCCTCGCGGCGACCGAGGCGAAGGCCCTGCGGACCGCGCCGGTCGGCCGGCGGATCACGGCCGCGCGCCGGGTCCGCCGGCTGCCCGGCACCCACCAGGTGCCCGCCGGGACCGTCCTGGAGATCGGGGTGGCCACCGCGGACTGCACCGACCACCGCACCTGGGCGCCCACGCCGGCCCGCCGGATAATGGCCGAACAGGAGGCCACCGAGGCCGTTCGGCTCGCTCTGGACCGCGCCGTCCGCGCCCGCACCGGCCCGGACACCCCGCTGGTGGTGCTCTCCGGCGGCATCGACTCCTCCAGCGTCGCCGCACTGACCGCCCACCACCGGACCGGGCCCGTCGACACCGTGTCGATGGGCACCGACCTCGCCGACGAGTTCCCGCAGGCCAGGGTGGTCGCCGAACACCTCGGCTCCGCCCACCGGGAGCTGACCGTCCACACCGACGACCTGCTGCGCCGGCTCCCGCACGCGGTCTGGGCCGCCGAGTCACTCGACCCGGACATCATCGAGTACCTGTTACCGCTGACCGCCCTGTACCTGCGCCTGGAGGGCCCCGGGCGGCGCATCCTCACCGGCTACGGCGCCGACATCCCGCTCGGCGGCATGCACCGGGAGAACCGGCTCCCGGCCCTGGACACCGCCCTCGCCCACGACATGGCCACCTTCGACGGCCTGAACGAGATGACGCCGGTGCTGTCCGGAATCGCCGGGCACTGGTCGACCCACCCGTTCTGGGACCGCGAGGTGCTGGACCTGCTGGTGTCGCTGGAGTCCGGGCTCAAGCGGCGCCACGGCCGGGACAAGTGGGTGCTGCGCGAGGCCATGACGGACCTGCTCCCGCGCGAGACCGTCACCCGCCCCAAGCTCGGCGTGCACGAGGGCTCGGGCACCACCAGCTCGTTCAGCCGGCTGCTGACCGACGCCGGGGTGCCCGGAGACCGGGTGCACCGGGCCAAGGAGCTCGTCGTCCAGCACCTGTTCGACCGGGTCGTCGTCGACGGCCGGCACCCCGACGAGGTGGCCACCGCCGACGTGGTGCGGCTGGTCGCCGACGCCCTGGAGCACGACGCACTGCCGGCCCACCCGTGACGCCTGCCCGCCGCAGGCCCGGCCGGGGCACCGGACGTACCAGTGGCACCCCCGGCGCCGACCGCAGCAGCACGACAGACCGCAGCAGCACGACAGAGAGGAGCGAGAACCGCGTGGAGCGCATCGACATCAAGGTCTCCCCCCGGTACGCGCAGATCCCCACCTTCATGCGCCTGCCGCACGACCCCGACCCGCACGGCCGGGACGTCGTGGTCATCGGCGCACCGTACGACGGCGGCACCAGTTACCGCCCCGGTGCCCGCTTCGGGCCCCGCGCGATCCGCAACGAGTCCGGGCTCATCCACGGCGTCGGCATCGACCGCGGGCCCGGCACCTTCGACCTGATCAGCTGCGTGGACGCGGGGGACATCGACCTCACCCCGTTCAACATGCACATCGCCATGGAGCACGCCCAGCAGCGGCTGACCGAACTGCTGGACGACAACGGCGCCTTCCTGATGCTCGGCGGCGACCACTCGCTGACGCTCGCCGCGCTGCGCGCCGTCGCTGCCAAGCACGGGCCGGTCGCCGTCCTGCACCTGGACGCGCACTCGGACACCAACCCGGCGTTCTACGGCGGCGAGTACCACCACGGCACGCCGTTCCGGCACGCCATCGAGGAGAAGCTCGTCGACCCGCAGCGCATGGTCCAGATCGGGATCCGGGGCCACAACCCGCAGCCCGACTCGCTGGACTACGCCCGCGGCCACGGCGTGCGGATCGTCACCTCCGACGACTTCTGCGAACGCGGCCCCGCCGCTACCGCCCGCCTGGTGCGCGAACTCGTCGGCGACGCGCCCCTGTACGTCTCCGTCGACGTCGACGTGGTCGACCCGGCCTTCGCCCCCGGCACCGGCACCCCCGCCCCGGGCGGCCCGACCTCCCGCGAGGTGCTGGCGCTGCTGCGCGGGATCGGCGACCTCTCACCCGTCGGCTTCGACGTCATGGAGGTCTCCCCGCTCTACGACCACGGCGGCATCACCTCCGTCCTGGCCACCGAAATCGGCGCGGAACTCCTGTACCAGTACGCCCGCGCCCACACCCGAGAGAGGACCACCCCGTGACCGTCTTGGACTGCTCCGAGCACGCGACCGCCCTGCGGGCGCTCGCCTCCCGGCTGCCGCAGATCCCGCGCGCGGACCTGCCCGCCTTCCTCGACACCGCGAACGCCTTGGCCGCCGACCTCCCCGCCGGCCTGGCCGCGGCACTGGACGACTTCAACAGCCGCGGCAGCACCGACGGCTACCTCCTGCTGCGCGGCCTGCCGGTGGAGGCCGACGACGCGCTGCCCGCCACTCCGAGCAGCACCCCCGCGCCGACGGACCGCCCCCTGCTGGTCATGGAGGCCATGCTCGGCATCGTCGGGCGCCGGCTCGGCCTGCACACCGGCTACCGGGAGCTGCGCTCCGCCACCGTCTACCACGACGTGTACCCGTCGCCCGGCGCCCACCACCTGTCCTCGGAGACCTCCGAGACGCTGCTGGAGTTCCACACCGAGATGGCGTACCACGTGCTGCAGCCCGACTACGTGATGCTCGCCTGCTCCCGGGCCGACCACGAGCGCAAGGCCGCCACCCTGGTCGGCTCGATCCGCAAGGCGCTGCCGCTGGTGCCCGCCGAGTTCCGAGCCCACCTGTACGACCGGCCGGTGCCCTGCTGCGTGGACGTGGCCTTCCGCGGCGGCGAGGAGGACCCGGGCGCGATCGCCAACGTCCGCCCGCTGTACGGGGACCCGGCCGACCCGTTCCTCGGCTACGACCGCGAACTGCTCGCGCCCGAGGACCCCCGGGACGTCGAGGCCGTCGCCGCGCTCTCCAAGGCGCTGGACGAGGTCACGGAGGCCGTGCACCTCGTCCCCGGGGACGTCCTGATCATCGACAACTTCCGGACCACCCACGCCCGGACGCCGTTCACCCCGCGCTGGGACGGCAAGGACCGCTGGCTGCACCGGGTCTACATCCGCACCGACCGCGGCGGCGCCCTGTCGGGCGGCGAACGGGCCGGTGACGTCGTCGACTTCACCCCGCGCCCCTGACCCGCCGCGCCCCTGACCCGCCGTTCGGCCCGGAGGGCCCGCAGGACCGACCGTCGTCGGCCGCCTGCGGGCCCTCCGGCCGTACGCCCGCCCGGCGCGGACGAGTTGGCCGGGCATCGCCGGTCGGCACCGCGCCGACTCGACCTGACAGACCGCACATGATGGGATCGACCGGACACCGCACCGGCGTGTCGGCACGCCGGTGCACCTGGCCTCTCGGGAGACGATGGACCATGACCGAAATCGCAGCGGACGAGCCACGGGGGTTCGCGGTGCACACCGCGCCGGTCGGACTGGGTGACGACGGGCGGGACGACTTCACCGTCCTGGTCTCGACCCGACCGGCCGTGGTCAGCGCGGTCTTCACCCGTTCCCGCTTCGCCGGCCCCAGCGTCACCCTCAGCCGGGCCGCCGCCGCGGACCGCAGCGCCCGGGGCGTCGTCGTGCTGGCCCGCAACGCGAACGTCGCCACCGGCGCCCAGGGCGAGGCGAACGCCCGCGAGGTCCGCGCCGCCACGGCGCGGGCGCTCGGCCTCGCCGAGGACGAACTGCTGATCGCCTCCACCGGTGTGATCGGCCGCCAGTACCCGATGGCCGGGATCCTCGACCACATCGGGACGATGACCGGCCCGCTGCCCGAGGGCGGCTTCGACCGCGCCGCGCGGTCCATCATGACCACCGACACCCGGCCCAAGACCGCCCGCGCCCGGGTCGGCGACGCCGTGGTGATCGGCATCGCCAAGGGCGTCGGGATGATCGAGCCCGACATGGCCACCCTGCTGACCTTCTTCGCCACCGACGCGCTGCTCGACCCCGAGGAGCAGGACCGGATCTTCCGCCGGGTGATGGACCGGACGTTCAACGCGGTCAGCATCGACACCGACACCTCCACCAGCGACACCGCCGCGCTGTTCGCCAACGGCCTGGCCGGCGCCGTCGACCCGGCCGCCTTCGAACAGGCGCTGTACGACGTGGCGCTCGCCCTGGTCAAGGACATCGCGAGCGACGGCGAGGGCGCCGGCAAGCTCATCGAGGTCCAGGTCTCGGGCGCGCGGGACACCGCGCAGGCCAAGCGGATCGGCAAGGCCGTGGTCAACTCCCCGCTGGTGAAGACCGCCGTGCACGGCGGCGACCCGAACTGGGGCCGGGTCGCGATGGCGATCGGCAAGTGCTCCGACGACACGGACGTCGACCAGGAGAAGGTCACCATCCGCTTCGGCGACGTCGAGGTCTACCCGCCGAGCGGGCGCGGCGCCGAGGGGGAGGGCGAGCTGCGCGCCGCCGTCGCCAAGCAGATGCAGGGCCCCGAGGTGGTCATCGGGATCGACCTCGGCATCGCCGCCGGTGCCTTCACCGTCTACGGCTGCGACCTGACCGAGGGCTACGTGCGGCTCAACGCCGACTACTCGACCTGATCCGCCCCGGCCGGCCCGCGGCGCGACGTCACCTGCCGTGACGTCAGTGACGTGACCGGGCCGCCGGCGGTCCGGCATCCACGGCAGCGCCCCCGGGAGGTCCGCCTCCCGGGGGCGCTGCCGTGCGCGGGGCCGGCGGCCCTCAGATGGCCGAGGGCTGCGTCGCCAGCAGGGCGGTGATCGCCTCGCCGATGAACGCCCGGTCGGCGGCGGTCGCCCCCGCACCGGCCAGGTGGCCCCACACGCCCGGGATCACCCGCAGGGCGGCCCGGGGCATCAGGGCGGCCGCCCTCGCCTCGTCCTCCACCGCGAAGCACAGATCACGGGCGCCCGGCAGGAGCACCGCCTCGGCGGTGACTGAGCCCAGTGCGGCCTCCGTCCGGCCGTCGAAGCCCGGCGTCGCCCCGACGTCGGCCCGGGCCCACGTGTCGATCATGGTCAGCAGGTCCTCGGTGGACGGCCCGGCGACGAAGAACTCCTCCCAGAAGCCGGTGAGGTACTCCTCCCGGGAGGAGAAGCCCAGCTCGCGGTAGCCGCCCTGGGCCCAGAACGGGTGCGAGGCCGCCCACCCGGCGAAGACCCGGCCCGCCGCCCGCCGGCCCAGGTCGGCGCCCCCGTCGGGGCTCCCGTCGGCGCGCAGCGCGGCGGCCAGCGCCGCCAGGAACACCCGGTTGTGCTCGCTGGTCGCCGCGGACCCGCAGAACGGGGCGATCCGGCGGACCATCCGCGGGTACGACACCGCCCACTGGTAGGCGTGCGCCGCGCCCATCGACCAGCCGGTCACCAGCGCCAGTTCGGTCACCCCCAGCTCCTCGGTGAGCAGCCGGTACTGGGCGTCGACGTTGTCCTGCGGGCTGATCCGGGGGAAGGCCGCCCCCAGCGGGTGATTGCTCGGCGAGCTGGAGACGCCGTTGCCGAACAGACCGACGGTGACGACGCAGTACCGCCGGGTGTCCAGCGGCCTGCCCTCCCCGATCAGCCAGTCGTACGCGGTGTGGTCGCCGCCGAAGTAGGACGGGCACAGGACGGCGTTGCGGCCGTCGGCGTCGAGCGTCCCGTGGACGGCGTAGGCGATCCCGGCCGAGGGCAGGGTCCCCCCGTCGGCCAGCGGGAGGCTGTCCAGTGCGAAGACGCGGTGGTCCACCGGCTTCTCCTCCGTGATGAGCGGCCCGCGGGGGCCGGACGGTCGGTCGGTGTCGTGCCATGACGTGCCATGACGTGTCGTGCCCGGACGTGCCGGGACGTGCCGTGCCGGGACGGGACCGTGCCGCGGCGGGGTACCGGGCCGCCCCGCCGGTCTCACAGCCAGTTGGGCGCGATCTCCGTCGCCCAGAGCTCCAGGCTGCGCATCTGCACGTCGTGCGGGATCAGGCCGGAGTACTGGCACTGCAGCAGGTACTCGGGGTCGTGCTGGGTCACCAGCTTCTCGATCTTGCGGTTGATGTCGTCGGGGGTGCCGACCCATTCGAGGCCGCGCTCGACCAGGGTCCGGTAGTCCGCGCCGATCGGGCCGGTCTCGCCGACCCGGCGCAGGCTCTCGGTGAAGCCCATCGGGCCGAACCAGTTCTCGAAGACGAAGCCGCCGCCGCGGGCCGCCCAGTGGTGGGCCTCGTCGGCGTCCCTGGCCACCAGCACGTCCTTCATCACCCCGATCCGCTCGCCGCGCCGCAGCTCGCCGTGCCCGGCGGCCGCGGCCTCCTCCCGGTAGAGGTCCATCAGCCGGCTCACGATCCGGTCGTCGGTGTTCATCAGGATCGGCACCACGCCCTCGCGGGCACAGAACCGGAAGGTGTCCTCGCTGAAGCTGAACGGCTGGAACACCGGCGGGTGCGGGTGCTGGTAGGGCTTCGGGGCGATGCCGACCTCCTGCACCACGCCGTTCTCGTCGAGGCCGCGGCCGAAGCTGCGGACGGCGTCGTAGGGGAACTCCAGGCCCTTGGGCGGGATCGTCCACTGGGCGCCGCTGTGCGAGAAGGTCTCGGTGGTCCACGCCTTCTTGAGGATCTCCCAGTGCTCCTCGAACAGCGCCCGGTTGCGCCGGTCGTTGGCGCCGGCGTCGGAGAGCGTCCCGCCGACCCCGAACGGCTGGCCCATGATCTCGGCCCACCGCTTCTGGAAGCCGCGCGCGATCCCGACGAAGGTCCGGCCCCGGGTCATGTGGTCGAGCATCGCCAGGTCCTCGGCGAGCCGCAGGGGGTTGTGGAAGGGCAGCACGTTGGCCATCTGGCCGACCCTGATCTCCTTGGTCTGCATGGCCAGGTACAGGCCCAGCATGATCGGGTTGTTGGACACCTCGAAGCCCTCGACGTGGAAGTGGTGCTCGGTGAACGAGAGCCCCCAGTAACCGAGTTCGTCGGCCGCCCGGGCCTGCTCGGTGAGCTGCCAGAGCATGTTCCGGTAGTTCTGCCGGTTCACCCCGGCCATGCCCTTGAGCACCTGGTCGTGGCTGCCGACCGTCGGCAGGTAGAAGAGGATGGACTTCACGGGTCGTCCTTTCGTGCCGCGCGGCGACGCCACGGCTGGAAGCGGAGGAGGGTGCGGTCGACGGTGGCACCCGGCTCTTGCGAATCGTTTGACGCGCCGCCTCCACCGGTCCGGAACGGCCGGGCGGCGGCGCGGAGCGGGACGTCCAGCGGACGCCAAGGGGTCGCTGACAGCGTGGTGGCGGGCCTCACCCGATCCTTAGGAGCTCGCCTTGAACCCAGCAACTGCCACCGCCCCCGGTGCGACCGGCACGGGGCTCGCGGCCGCGGACCGCGCGACGCTCATCCACCCCACCCTGCCGGCGCACCGGACGGACCGCACCGTCCTGGTCTCCGGCTCGGGCTGCCGGGTCACCGACGCGGCCGGCCGCGAGTACCTGGACGCCTCCGCCGTCCTCGGCGTGACCCAGGTGGGCCACGGCCGCGCCGAACTCGCCCGGGCCGCCGCCGAGCAGATGACCCGGCTGGAGTACTTCCACACCTGGGGCACCGTGACCAACGACCGGGCGGTGGAACTCGCCACCCGGCTCGCCGGGTTGGCCCCGGGAGGGCTGCGCCGGACGTACTTCACCAGCGGCGGCGCGGAGGGCAACGAGATCGCGCTGCGGATGGCCCGGCTCCACCACCACCGGCGCGGCGAGCCGCAGCGCACCTGGATCCTGGCCCGCACGATGGGCTACCACGGCATCGGCTACGGCAGCGGCGGCGTGTCCGGATTCCCGGTCTACCACACCGGGTTCGGCCCCAGCATGCCGGACGTGCACTTCCTGACGCCGCCGCACCCCTACCGCCGGGAGCTGTTCTCCGGCGCCGACGTCACCGAGTTCTGCCTGGCCGAACTGCGGGAGTCGATCGAGCGGATCGGGCCGGAGCGGATCGCCGCGATGATCGGCGAGCCGGTGATGGGCGGCATCGGCGCGGTCGTCCCGCCGGCCGACTACTGGCCGCGGGTCGCGGAACTGCTGCGCTCCTACGGCATCCTGCTGATCCTGGACGAGGTGGTCACCGGGTACGGCCGCACCGGGCACTGGTTCGCCGCCGAGCACGTCGGGGTGGTGCCCGACATCCTGGTCACCGCCAAGGGCCTCACCTCGGGGTACCTCCCGCACGGGGCGGTGCTGGTCTCCGACGAGGTCGCCGACACCGTGACCGGCGAGCAGGGCTTTCCGGTGGGCTACACCTACACCGGGCACCCGACCGCGTGCGCGGTCGCCCTGGCCAACCTGGACATCATCGAGCGCGAGGGGCTGGCGGCCAACGCGGCCGCCGTCGGCGCACACCTGAAGGACGGGCTGAGGCGGTTGCTGGACCTGCCCGTGGTGGCGGAGGTCCGCGGGGTCGGGCTGATGCTGGCCGTCGAGCTGACCTCGGACAAGGAGGCCCGGCGGCCGCTGCCGCAGGGCACCACCGAGGTGGCGGACGCGCTGCGCGAGCAGGCGGGCATCATCCTGCGGACCAACCCGTACGCGCTGGTGATCAATCCGCCGCTGGTGTTCACCCGGCAGGACGCGGACCTGCTCGTCGACGGCCTGCGCTCGGTGCTCTCGCGGGTCGGCCCCGACGGCCACGTGCGCTGACCCGTCGGCGGGCCGGGCCCGGG
>CBJMI02800__coassemble_802_pt1 | contig 11245 bp, 5 predicted proteins | sample CBJMI02800__metabat2_low_PE_003 | metagenome-assembled genome bin CBJMI02800
AGGAATCCCCGGACGGCCTGGAGGGCTACCTGCTGACCGGCAACGCGGCCAGCGTCATCTCCGGTCGGCTCGCCTACACCTACGGGCTGGAGGGGCCGGCTCTGACGGTGGACACCGCGTGCTCCTCCTCCCTGGTCGCCCTGCACCTGGCCTGCCGGTCGCTGCGCTCCGGAGAGAGCACGCTCGCGCTCGCGGGGGCCGTCACCGTGCTGTCCACGCCGCAGGCGTTCATCGGCTTCAGCCGGCAGCGCGGACTGGCCCCGGACGGCCGGTGCAAACCGTTCGCCGCCGCGGCCGACGGCACCGCCTGGGGCGAGGGTGCGGGTGTGCTGCTGCTGGAACGGCTGTCCGACGCCCGCCGCAACGGGCATCCGGTCCTGGCCGTGATCCGGGGCTCGGCCGTCAACCAGGACGGTGCCTCCAACGGGCTGTCCGCGCCCAACGGTCCCTCCCAGCAGCGGGTCATCCGACAGGCCCTGGCCAGTGCCGGGCTGGCGCCGGACGAAGTGGACGCGGTCGAGGCACACGGGACGGGCACGCCGCTCGGGGACCCGATCGAGGCCGAGGCCCTGCTCGCGACGTACGGGCGTGACCGGTCGGCGGAGCGGCCGCTGTGGCTGGGCTCGGTGAAGTCCAACATCGGGCACACCGCGGCGGCCGCCGGGATGGCGGGCGTGATCAAGATGGTGAAGGCGATGGAGCACGGCGTCCTGCCGCCCACCCTGCACACCGACGAGCCCACCCCGCACGTGGACTGGTCCTCCGGCGCGGTCGCCCTGCTCACCGAGCCGGTGGCGTGGCCGGAGGGGGACCGTCCCCGGCGGGCGGGCGTGTCCGCCTTCGGCATCAGCGGCACCAACGCCCACGTGATCCTCGAACAGGCCCCGGCGGTGCCCGAACGGCCGCCTCTGCCCGACGCGTCCGGGGACGACGCGCCGCACGCCCTGACGGAGCCCGGGGCACCGGCCGAACCGGCACCTCCCACGCCCCCGCCGCTCATCGCCTGGCCGGTCTCGGCCCGCGGCGCGGCCGCCCTGCGCGGCCAGGCGGAGCGCCTGCGGGACCACCTCACCGATGCCTCCTCCTTCACCCCCGCCGCCGTCGGGCGCTCGCTGGCGCTGTCCCGGGCCGCCCTGCCGCACCGGGCGGTCGTGCTCGGCCGCGACCTCCGCGAACTGCGGGCCGGGCTGGACGCGCTGGCCACCGGCGGCACCGCACCCGGAGTGCTCACGGGCACCGTGGCCCCCGGCCGGGTCGGCTTCCTCTTCCCGGGCCAGGGCAGCCAGCGGCCCGGCATGGGCGAGGGTCTCCACCGGGCCCATCCGGTCTTCGCGCAGGCGCTGGACGAGGTGTGCGAGCAACTGGACCAGCACCTGGCCGAGCCCGGGCGCCCGGCGCTGCGCGACGTCCTGTTCGCCCCGGAGGGCACCCCCACGGCCGCCCTGCTCGACGAGACCGTGTTCACCCAGGCCGGGCTCTTCGCCGTCGGCCTGGCGGCATTCCGTCTCCTGCGGTCCTGGGGTGTGGCGCCCGACTACGTCGGCGGCCACTCCGTCGGCGAACTCACGGCGGCCTGCGCGGCCGGCGTGCTGACGCAGGACGACGCCTGCCGCCTGGTCGCCGCGCGCGGCAGGCTGATGCAGGACTCGCCGGGCGGCGGCGCGATGGTGGCCGTCGAGGCGTCCGAGGACGAGGTGGTGCCGCTGCTGGCGGGCCGGGAGGACCAGGTCGGCATCGCCGCCGTCAACGGGCCGCGCGCCACCGTGCTCTCCGGTCTGGCCGAGGCGGTCGAGGAGGTCGCGGCCGTACTCACCGCACGTGGTTGCCGGACGAAGCGCCTCCGGGTCACCCGGGCCTTCCACTCGCCGCTGATGGACGGTGTGCTGGACCGCTTCCACGAGGCGGCGAGCGGGCTCGCGTACCGGCCGCCGCGGATCCGGCTGCTGTCGAACCTGACCGGCGGACCGGCCTCGGCCGAGCAGGTGTGCACACCGGAGTACTGGGTTCGGCACGTCCGGGAGGCGGTGCGCTTCCACGACGGCTTGCGCCGGATGGCGGCGGACGGCGTGACCACCTTCCTCGAACTCGGCCCCGGCGGGGTCCTGTCGGCCCTGGTGCGGGACGCGCTGGCCGACCGGAGCCCGGCTCCGGCGGCGGTGCCGCTCCTGCGGCGCGGCCGGCCGGAGGCGGACAGCGCGCTGACCGCGCTCGCCGGTGCCCACGTCCGTGGCGTCCCGGTGGCCTGGGAGGCCGTCCTCGCCGACTCCGGTGAAGGCCGGGTCGTCCTGCCCACCTACGCGTTCCAGCGCCGCCGCTTCTGGCCGGAGGGCGTCACACCGGTCGTCCGGCCCGCTGAGGTGCCCGCCACCGAGGTGCCCACCGCCGCGCCGGGCGACACCCGAACGCCCGAAGCGCAGACCCCCGCCCGAACGCCCGAAGCGCAGACCCCCGAGCGGCCGCACGAACGGCTGTCCGCCCTCAGCCCGGCCGAACGCGGCTCATTCCTGCGGGAGTTGGTGGCCGCAGAGGTGGCCGCCGCGCTCGGGCACGCCTCGACCGAGGACGTGGAGACCGGTCTGAGCCTGCCCGAGCTGGGGCTCGACTCCCTCGCCGCGACCGAGCTGAGCGCCGCCCTGCAGGCCGCCACCGGACTGGACCTGCCCGCCACGGCGGTGTTCGAACATTCCACGCTCGACGCCCTGGCCGCCCACCTACTGGCCCGGTTGGACGTCGTCCCGGCGCCGCCGACCGGTCCGCCCGGCGGCCTGCTGGCCTCGCTCGCGCCACGTGCGGCGGAACTGGGCCGGTTCGCAGAGTTCGGTGAACTCCTCGCCGCCGCCGCGCGGTTCCGCGACACCTTCGACACCCTGCCCGACCCGTCCGGCCGGCCGGATCCCGTTCGCCTCACCCAGGGCCCGGCAGCCCCCCGCTTCTTCTGTTTCCCCTCGTTCGCGAGCAGGTCCGGCGCCCACCAGTACGCGCGGCTCGCCGCCGCCGTGGGCGGCCGGCACGAGCTGTGGGCGCTGCCGGCCCCCGGCTTCGCCGCGGGCGAGCGACTCCCTTACGATCTCGACGCGTTGGTGCGCCTGCACGCCGAGGACGTCCAACTGCTCGCCGCCGGAGAGCCGTTCGCGCTCCTGGGCCACTCCGCCGGCGGCTGGATCGCGCACGCGGTGGCGGCGCGCCTGGAGGAACTCGGCGCCCTCCCGGTGTCGGTCGTCCTCCTGGACAGCTACCGGCCGGGCAGTGCCATACTTCCCCGCATCCAGGCGGAGATCGCCGCACAGCTGACGGACGGCCGGATTCCCTCCGGCAACCTGCTGGACGACGTCTGCCTCACCGCGATGGGCGGCTACGCCCGGCTCTTCGAGACCTGGCAGCCACAGCCCCTGGCCACGCCCACGCTCCACCTGCGCGCCGCCCGGCCGCTGCCCGGCCTCCCCACCGCCGACTGGCAGGCCTCCTGGCCGGTTCCGCACACCGGGGCCGAGGTTCCGGGCGACCACTTCACGATGACCGGCGAGCACAGCCCCACCACCGTGCGCGCGGTCCTCGACCGGCTCGCCGAGCCGGTCGCCTGACCGTCCCGACCACCACGATGTCCGATTCCCGACGAGGGTGAGCAGAACATGAGCACTGACAACGGTCACCGGCCCGCCTCCCTGGACCAGGCGGTCCACGACGGCCAGGCCCCCTACCACCGCCGCGCGCTGACCTTCTACGACCTGGTCGTCTTCCGTGGCAGCGCGCCGCTGTTCTGGCGATGCTCGCCGCGGAACTTCCAGCGGATGTACGACGACTGCCTCGGCGCGAAGCACCTGGAGATCGGCGTCGGCACCGGGTACCTGCTGGCGCACGCCCGCTTCCCGGTGTCGAACCCGCACATCACGCTGGCCGACCTCAACCCCAGCACGCTCGACTTCACCGCCGAGCGACTCGCACACTTCAAGACCACCAAGGTGGTCGCCAACGCCCTGGAGCCGCTGCCGGTGCCCGCCGAGAGCCAGGATTCGGCCGCCCTGAGCTTCCTGTTGCACTGCATACCCGGCAGCCTGCGCGAGAAGGGCGTGGCCATCCAGCACGCGGCCGCGGCCGTGAAGCCCGGCGGCACGGTCTTCGGCAGCACCGTGCTGTCGTCGGGGGTCCCGGTCACCGGGGCCGGTCGCTGGCTGATGAACAACCTCAACGCGAAGGGCGTCTTCCACAACGACCAGGACGACCTGGAGGACCTGCGCGACCAGCTGAAGCAGTCCTTCGACGACTTCGACCTCGTCGTGCGCGGCTCCGTCGGCCTGTTCCGGGCCCGCAAGGCCTGAGGCGTGAGCCCCGGCCCCGTCCTCCCCGTCCCTCCCCGACCCACCCACCCGTTCCTGGAAGGAACCGACGCCATGGCCACACGCTGGTACCCGATCGAGGAGGCCGACGACTCGCTCTTCGCCACGGCCCCGCTCTACCACGCCCGTACGGTCGAGGTGCCGTTCTCCGCGGAGGAGACCTGGGCGGCCCTGACCGGCGACGGCGTGTCCAGCTGGACGAAGGGCATGCGGCGGCTCACCTGGACCTCGCCCCGGCCATTCGGTGTCGGCACCACCCGCGAGATCGAGATGGACGGCGACTTCACCCTCCGCGAGCGCTTCTTCCGCTGGGAGGAGGGCACCCGCAAGACCTTCACCGCGACCGAGGCGACCCGCCCGATCTTCCGTCACCTGGTGGAGGACTACGTGGTCGAACCGACCGAGAACGGCGCCCGGTTCGGCTGGCGCTGGGCGGCCGAGCTGAACCGCCCGTGGTCGTTCCTCCAGGGCGCGCTGGACCGCTTCCTCTTCGCCCCCACCGGCCGCTCGCACATCGACGGCCTGCCCGCCTACATGGCCTCCCGGCACGGCGCCGCGCACCGCTGAGCACCCGGCCCCAACCCCCGCCCCCGAACGAAAGAAGAACCGAATGTGCGGGATCGCCGGCTGGATCTCCTTCCAGCACGACCTCGAACGTGAACTCCCCGCCCTGACCGCCATGACCGACACCATGGCCTGCCGCGGTCCGGACGCCGGCGGCACCTGGCTGTCCCGCCACGCCGCGCTGGGCCACCGCCGGCTCGCCGTCATCGACCTGACGGGCGGCGCGCAGCCGATGGTGGTCGAGACACCGGACGGCCCGGTCGCCATGACGTACAGCGGTGAGGCGTACAACTTCACCGAACTCCGGGACGAACTCCGCCGCCGGGGGCACGAGTTCCGCACCTCCAGTGACACCGAGGTCGTGCTGCGCGGATACCTGGAGTGGGGGCAGGCGATCGCCGACCGGCTCAACGGCATGTACGCGCTGGGCATCTGGGACAGCCGCGTGGAGAAGCTGGTACTGCTGCGCGACCGTCTGGGCATCAAGCCGCTCTACTACTACCCGACCGCCCACGGCGTGCTGTTCGGTTCCGAGGCGAAGGCCCTGCTCGCCCACCCGGCGGTGGACCCGGTGGTGGACACCGACGGCTTCCGTGAGCTGTTCGGATTCGTCAAGGCCCCCGGCCGCGCGGTCTGGTCGGGCATGCACGAGGTCAAGCCGGGCTCCATGGTGACCGTCGACCGCTCGGGCCTGCGCGAGCACGTGTACTGGCGGCTGGAGGTCGCCGAGCACCGTGACGACACCGCGACCACCGTCCGGCACGTCAGGGAACTGCTGGAGGACAGCGTGGCCCGGCAGCTGGTCGCCGACGTGCCGCAGTGCGTGCTGCTCTCCGGCGGCCTCGACTCCAGCGCTCTCACCGCCCTGGCCGGCCGCCGCCTGGCGACCGGGGGCGAGCGGGTGCGGACCTTCACCGTCGACTTCGAGCAGCCGGACGCGTTCCGCCCGGACGAACTGCGCGGCTCGCCGGACGCGCCGTTCGCCCGCGCGGTGGTCGAGCACGTCGGCGCGCAGCACCACGACATCCGGCTCGACCACCTCGAACTGGCCGACCCCGAGGTGCGCCGGGCCACCGTGACCGCCCGCGACCTGCCGTTCGGCTTCGGCGAGGCGGACAACTCGCTGTACCTGCTGTTCAAGGCGATCCGTCGGCACTCGACGGTCGCCCTCTCGGGGGAGTCGGCCGACGAGATCTTCGGCGGCTACCCGTGGTTCCACCTGCCGGAGGTCCAGCAGACCGCGATGTTCCCGTGGGTGACCGCCTCCGGCCTCGGCCCGAGGAAGCACCCCACCAAGCTGATCGATGCCGAGCTGTTGCTGCGGACCCTCGACGTCCCCGGCTACTGGGCGCAGCGCTGGAACGAGTCGGTCGCCGGCATCCCGGTGGTGGACGGCGAGGGCGCGCACGAGCGACGGATGCGCGAGTTCTGCCACGTGCACCTGACCAGCCTGCTGGGCATGCTCCTGGACCGCAAGGACCGGATGAGCATGGCGGTCGGTCTCGAGGTGCGCGTACCGTTCTGCGACCACCGCCTGGTGGAGTACGTCTACAACACCCCCTGGGCGATGAAGACCTTCGACGGCCGGGAGAAGAGCCTGCTGCGCGCCGCGGTGCGGGACGTCCTTCCCGAATCCGTGGTGGAGCGGGTGAAGGCCCTCTACCCGAACACCCAGCACCTCGCCTACGTGGGGCAGTTGCAGCGGCAGGTCGGCGACCTGTTGTCGGGCGACCACCAGGCGGTCGCGTTCTTCGACCGCGCCGCGCTCACGGCGGCCGCGGGTGCTCGGCCCGAGGCCGTCGACCGGGACGAGCGGGAGGCCTTCGAACGGGTCCTCGACCTGGCCGTCTGGCTCGACCTCTACCGCCCGACCATCAAACTCTCCTGAGGAGTCGCACCATGCCCGTCGACAACGATGTCTACAACACCCACTCCTGGTGGCGCGACGACCAGCCGTTCGCAACGCTGGAGGCCTTCACCCCGGCCCGGTTCGACTACTTCCGGGACGTCCTCACCAACCGGCTACGGCTGGACCTCAAGGGCCTCAAGGTGCTCGACGTGGGGTGCGGCGGCGGTCTGCTGGCCGAGCTCTTCGCCGGCGCCGGGTGCCGGGTCACCGGGGTGGACCCCTCCGGCCCGTCCCTGGAGGCCGCGGGCGAGCACGCCCGGCAGTCCGGGCTGGAGATCACGTACCGGCAGGGCTTCGCCGAGCAACTCCCCTTCCCTGACGGCGCGTTCGATCTGGTGTACTGCTGCGACACCCTGGAGCACGTCACCTCCGTGGACCAGGCGGTCGGCGAGGCCGTGCGGGTGCTCAAGCCGGGCGGCTACTACCTCTACGACACCATCAACCGGACCTTCCGGTCCAAGCTGGCGATGATCAAGATGGCGCAGGACTGGAAGTCCGTCAGTTTCGCGCCCAAGGACCTGCACGACTGGAAGAGCTTCATCAAGCCGGCCGAGCTCCACGCGGTCTTCCGCAAGCACGGCCTGACCAACCAGGATCTCGTCGGATTCGCCTCCACCCGGCCGCAGTTGGAGCTGCTGAAGGCGATGCGCCGCAGGGCCCGGGGTGAGATCACGTACGGCGAGCTGGGGCGGCAGTTCCAGCTCGCCGTTCACAAGGACACGTCGGTGATCTACGCCGGCTACGCACGGAAGGCCGCGAAGTGACCACGACCACCACCCCCGACGTCCGGGTCCCGGTACTGATCGTCGGCGCCGGCCCGGCCGGCCTGACCGCCTCGTTGGCGCTCTCGCGCTACGGCGTCGCACACCTGGTGGTCGGCAAGTACCCGGGCACGGCCCACACCCCCCGTGCCCACCTGCTGAACCAGCGCACCGGCGAGATCCTGCGCGACCTCGGTGTCGAACAGCAGGTGATGGCCGAGGCGACCCCGAGCCCGATGCTGGCCAACCACGTCTTCATGTCGACCTTCGCCGGCCCCGAGGTGAGCCGGCTGGACGCCTATGGCAACGGCCCGGACCGCATCGGCGACTACCTGGCGGCCAGCCCGAGCACGATGTGCAACCTCGCTCAGCACCTGCTGGAGCCGCTGCTGGTCGAGCAGGTCCGGCAGGCCGGGGTCGGAGAACTCCGCTTCGGGCAGGAGTTCCTGCGCATGGAGCAGGACGAGGACGGCGTCACGGCCGTGGTCGCCGACCGGCAGTCCGGCCTGGAGTACACCGTGCGCGCCGACTACGTGATCGGCGCCGACGGTGCGCGGAGCCGGGTGATGGAGCAGGCCGGACTCACCGTGGAGGGTGCCACCGGGCTGGCCAAGGTCGCCTCGGTCTGGTTCGAGGCGGACCTCTCGCAGTACTGCGCCGACCGCCCGGCCATCCTGTACATGGGCGCCGTGCCCGGCAACCCGCCCGAGGACGGCCGGGTGTTCGTCAGCATCCGCCCCTGGAACGAATGGGTCTACCTGCGCTTCCTCGACCACGGCGCGGAGTTCGACCGCGGCGACCACGAGGAGATCCTGGCGCACATCCGGGAAAGCATCGGCGACCCGTCCGTCGACATCCGGATCAAGAACGTCTCGCCGTGGGAGGTCAACGCGGTCGTCGCCCCCCGCTACGCGAACGGCCGGGTGTTCTGCGTCGGCGACGCGGTGCACCAGATGCCGCCGACCAACGGCCTCGGGCTGAACTCGGCGGTCGCGGACTCCTTCAACCTCTGCTGGAAGCTGAAGCTGGTGCTGGACGGCTCGGCCTCGCCCGCGCTGCTGAACACCTACCAGGCCGAGCGGCTGCCGGTGGGCGGCCAGATCGTCGACCGCGCGGTCCGCAGCATGATGGACTTCCTCGGCATACCGGCGGCGCTGGGCTTCACCGCCGGGCAGAGCGCCGCCGAGCAGTGGGACCTGCTGCGCGGCCTCGCCGGCGACACCGAGGAGGCCGCCGCCCGGCGCGCCGCCCTGGCCGCTGCGACCGACCGGATCAACTACCAGGTCAACGCGCACGGCGTCGAGATCGGCTACCGCTACCGCAGTGGTGCCCGGGTGGACGACGGCACGCCCGAGCCGGTCGGTGACCGGGACCCGGAGCTGCACTACCAGCCCACCACCTGGCCCGGCGCGCGTTTGCCGCACGCCTGGCTGGAGGACGGCGGCCGTCGCCGCTCCACCTTGGACGTGGTCGGTCGGGGCCGCTTCGTCCTGCTCACCGGCCGCGGCGGCGATCGCTGGCACGACGCCGCCCGCGAGGCCGCCCGGCTCACCGGGGTGCCCGTGACGGTCCGCACGATCGGCTCCACCCAGGGCCTGCGCGACCCGTACGGGGCGTGGGAGCGGCTGCGCGAGGTCGACGCCGACGGCGGCGTCCTGGTCCGCCCGGACGGACACGTGGCCTGGCGCGCCCGGACCGCCGACTCCGCCGACGAGCTGCCCAAGGTGCTGGCCGAGGTCCTGCACGCGCCCGCCGGCCCCGCGGCCTGAGCCTCCGCCGGGCGGCCCCTTCCCGGCAAGGGACCGCCCGGCGCTCAAGCGCCGCAGGCCGCTCCACCGCGACGGCGGAGCGGCCAACAGTCGATGCCCGGCAAGAGCCGATCGCGAACGCGAATCCGGAGCCGGACAGCGGCAGTTCACCGGCGGAGAGCCGGACGTCGGGACAGCGCGACCGGCGGGGTCAGAACATGGTCGTCACGGTGGCGCCGGTGAGGGCGGTGGTGGCGTGGAGGGTGATGTAGTTCCAGCCGGCCGGGGGGTTGGTGATGGTGAGGGTGTGCGGGCCGTTGCCGGTGGCCGAGGCGGTGTTGGCGGTGCTGTCCGCCCAGGTGGTGGGACTGTAGTAGAGGTCGGCGGTTCCGGTGCCGGGGGTGGTCGTGATGGTGAGGTTCTTGGTTCCGGCGGGGATGTCGATGTAGAGGTAACTGTTGTCCCGGGCGGCGGCGGTGAGGTTGGATCGGCTGCAGTTCTGAGCCAGGCGGCGGGTGTCGTCAGCGGTGCACTCGGCGGTTGAAGCACCGACCGCGACCGTCTGGTCGGCGGTTGCGGTGGCGCCGGCCTTGTCGGTGACGGTCAGCCGGACGTGGTAGCTGCCCGGCTTGGCGTAGGTCTTGGTCGGATTGGCATCGGTGGAGGTGGTGCCGTCGCCGAAGTCCCACTTGTGAGCGGTGATCGCTGCGGAGTCTTCGGTGGTGTCGGTGAGCGCGACGTTCAGGCCGTTCGCCTTGGCGGTGAAGGTGGCGGTGAGCGGCTTGCCGGGGGCGTTGCACGCACCGGCGGCGCATTCCTTGAGCCACTTGGCCCAGTCGGCGTCGTAGCTGGTGCCGATGGAGTTGATCAGGCCGAGTGCGGCTTTGTAGTCACCGGATCGGTAGTGGCCGAGCAGGGTGTCTATGTCGGAGCGGTGGTTCTCCATCATGTAGCGCACCGCGAGATAGCCCCAGGGGTAGATCCGGTCCGTGCCGCTGCTGTAGGTGTTGGCGAAGACGGTGCTGAGCGGGTAGCTGCCCTTGGCCGCATCGGCGACCGCCGCGGTGTCGGTCACGCCGCGGTAGCCGTAGGACTCGTACTCGGCGAAGCCTTCGATCCACCAGATGGTGCCGGGGGTGGCGGTTGTGGCGGCGAAGTCGCCGGCGGTGTCGAAGCGGCCGTCCAGGTAGTGGGTGTACTCGTGGTTGAGGTTCCAGATCTGGAAGCTCGGGCGCAGCCAGTCGGCTTCGTAGGCGACGAACCGGGCCTGGTTGTCGGGCTTGGAGGGGTCGCCTTCCTCGTAGATGCCACCGTTGTTGGTGTCGACGCCGAAGATGACGTTGGCGTAGGTCTGGTAGTCGCTGGTGGAGTGGAAGACGTCCACCTCCATGGCGCTGTTGTGGTCGCCGGGCAGCGGGCCGGGGTCCTTGGCGAGCTTGTGGAAGTAGGCGTTCTCGCCGGTGAGGCTGTCGCAGGTGCTGAGCAGCTGCTCCTTGGTGAGCGCCTGGGTCACGATGTGGATCGTGCCGCACTGGTAGTCGATGGTCAGCACGGCCTTCCTGAGCCGGTTGGGGAGGTCGCAGGTGCCGTAGTCGGAGCAGTTGTTCTGGTCGTTGTCGTTCGCCTGGGCGGCGATGCCGACCCAGAGGGGGGCGGTGGGGCCGGTCATCGAGGACTTGGCCAGCAGGTTCTTGATCATCGGGCGGACGGCGGGGGTCAGGGTGCGGTCCTGGAGGAACCGGGCCAGCTCGGTGCCGGCGTTGGACGCCAGGTAGCTCTGCGGTCCGCCCAGGAGGCCGAGGTTGTTGTTGGCGAAGGTCTCGAGGGTGGTGAGGATGGAGGGGTCGGCTTCGGTGGCGGTGGCGAAGTCGGGGTTCTGGTGGCCGCGGAAGAGGACGGTGTAGACGTTGTTGACCGCGGTCAGCATGG
>CBJMI02800__coassemble_803_pt1 | contig 11210 bp, 6 predicted proteins | sample CBJMI02800__metabat2_low_PE_003 | metagenome-assembled genome bin CBJMI02800
CCAAGATCAACCACTCGCCAAGTCAACCATGATCAAGTGCGGTTGCAGTACTAGGCGGCTCGGGGGGCGATCCGGGGCGGCGTCCAGTCGGCGTGCTTCAGGACGGTCCGCATCATCGCGCCGGGCGGAGTGAGGCGGATCGCGGCGTTGCGCAGACCGACCGCCAGCGGGTTGGCCAGCTGCTGGCCCATCCGGCCGGCCCGGCGGGCGTCGCGGGCCACGGTCTGGCTGCGCGGGCGGCGAGCGGCGTCGTAGCGGGCGAGCGCGGCCTCGACCGTCGGGCTCCCGGCGACCGCCGCCGCGAGGGTCGCGGCGTCCTCCAGGGCCTGGCAGGCGCCCTGGCCGAGGTGGGGCGTCATTGCGTGGGCCGCGTCGCCGAGCAGCGCGATCCGGCCCGAGACGTACGAGGGGAGGGGGGCGACCAGCTCGTTGACGTCGTGGTGCAGCACCGCCTCCGGGCTGGTCGCGGCCAGCAGTGCGGGGATCGGGTCGTGCCAGCGCGCGAACCGGCGGCGGACCTCGGTCAGCGGGTCCCGGTAGCGCACCCCGGCCGGGGCGTTGAGCACGGCGTGCCACTCGGCCCGGCCGTCCGGGAAGGCGATGTGCCCGAACTCGGCGCCGTGGCCCCAGGTCAGCTCGAAGTCGGCGGTCAGCCCGTCGACCGGGCGCTCGGTGATCGCCCGCAGCACCGTCGAGCCGCTGTAGACCGGTCCGGGGTGGGCGGGGAAGAGGCGGTGGCGGATCCGGCTGTTGATGCCGTCGGCCGCGACGACGAGATCGGCCTCCAGGGTGGTGCCGTTGTAGCCCACCGCGACCCGGACGGGGTCGGTGGTGTCGATCTCCGTCACCTCGGCGCCGATCACCAGGGACGCGGCGGGCAGCGCGCCGCGCAGGATGCGGTGCAGGTCGGCGCGGGGTATGCCGACGATCGGCGCCCCCAGCTCCCGCTCCAGTGCCCTGCCGTCCATCAGGGCGAGCCGGCGGCCGTCCGGCGTCCGTGTCCCGCCGGTGTACTGCCGCCGGGAGGCCGCCTCAACGGCGTCGCCGACCCCGAGGATTCCGAGCGACCGCATGCCGTTGGCGTGGAGCGAGATCCCGGCTCCGGCGTCGTCCAGTACGGCCGCCCGCTCGATCACGGTGACGCCCCACCCCGCCAGCCGGAGCCCGATCGCGGTCGCCAGTCCGCCGATGCCGCCTCCGACCACCACCGCGCTGTTGTTGCTCATGCCCGGTCCTTCCCGTGCTGCCGCGTTGTTTTCTACATCTGTAGAAGGAGCGTACTACGGGCTTACGGAGGCGCTCGGAGGGGAGGGGCGGGGTCCCGGTGCTGCGGGGAAGGCCGGCCCGACGGCGGCCGGACGGGCATGGGGGGAGCCCGGCCCGGTAGAAAGGGGGAATGCGGCGAGACCAGGACCAGAAGCAGGGCGGCACGGGCGGGGCGGGCGAGGCGGGGAGGCCGGACCGGCGGACCGCGCTGGCGGATGCGGCGATCGGCGTGCTGGCGGACGCGGGGGTGCGAGGGCTGACCCATCGGGCGGTCGATGCGGCGGCCGGGCTGCCGGTCGGTACCACCTCGGCCTATCTGCGCACCAGGCAGGCGCTGCTGACCGCGCTGGTGCGGCGCCTGGTCGAGTTGGACCAGGGGGAGCTGCAGGCGATGGGGGAGCGGGTGGTGATCCGCTCGTCGGACGAACTGGTCCAAGGAATCACCGAGTTGATGAGTCATCGGCTGACCGGCGAAGGGCGGCGGCGGTCGCTGGCGCGGTACGCCTGCGCGGTGGAGAGCGTCCGTGACCCCGAGCTGCGGGAGATCCTCGTGCCGCGCGAGAACGCCGGCCGGGCCGTCGTCCGGGCCTTCCTCGCCGACCAGGGGGTCGCCGACCCGGACGGTCGGACCGCCACGCTCCTGGCCTGCATCGACGGACTGGTCTTCGACCGCCTGGTCGGCGGGGGCGAGACCGGTGTCGACGAGCTCCAGGGCCTGGTGGCGGCCGCCCTGCGCGGCGCGACCGGACCTTAGGGCCTGCCTTGGCTTCTGCCCACCCGCGGGCCGGTCGTCCGTGGTCCGGATCGGCGATGCTCGCGGCCACGAGCGAGCTCGGAGCCGTGGGAGTCGGGGTTCGGCCGGCACCCGGCGGGAAGCGGGAATCGTCAGCCGGGTGCGTTGGCCGGCCGGTTGCCGGCTCCCTCGGTGACGTCCGACTCGGCGGCGTAGCCGGCGAGCAGGATGCGGAGCGTGCGGTGGAAGCGCCGCTCGGAATCCAGACCCTCGCCGGTGCCGAAGGCCCGGGCGAGGTGAGGACAGGTGGTCCGGTCCAGCGCCGAGAGCTGCTCGGGCCGGGGCTCGGTGCCCTCGTGGTGGGGTGTTTCGCCGACCTCGCTGAGGGTGTGGCCCAGGGTCCATGACCACCGGGTTCAGTACGGCGAGTGCGTCGGCCAGCGGGACGCCGTCCTCGCGGAGCACGGTGATGCGCCCCCGGTCCGCGCCGCCGCCGGCGGCGAGGCCGTGCTCGTCGACGAAGTCGAGGGCGGCGTCGATGATCTTCTCTCGGGTCAGGCCCGTCCTGGGGAGTGAGCGAGCCCGCGGGCCGGGCGGGCGCACCCCGCTCCACAACCGCCGTGGTTGAATTACCATCAGGTCAATTAACCGTCAAGTTGGTTCATTCACAGAATGTTCGGGCTGGGTATGGAGTGGAACTCGAAGGATTTCCGCTGCTTCGAGGTCTTCACACGGAGTTCTCAGACTGACAGGCTGGGGCCGCCCTTTCAGTACGGAGGAGGTTCCTTGTCCCGCATATCCACGTTGGCCGGAGCGGTCACCTGCGCGCTCGCCCTTGTCACCGGAACCGCCGCGGCCGCGTCGGCCGCGCCGTTCGACCAGGCCCCGGGTGCGGCGGCCGCCGAGGCGAAGGTCGACCCCGTCGACTGGAAGCCGTGCAACCCCGACCCGAGCAAGCCGGACCCGGGCATCTACGACTGCGCCGTCTACCCCGTGCCGCTGGACTACGACAACCCGTCCGGTGAGAAGGTCGGCATCGCCATGCTGCGGCGGCGCGCGAGCGACCCGTCGAAGCGGATCGGCTCGCTGTTCCTCAACCCCGGCGGCCCCGGCGGCAGTGGCTACATGTGGGCGACCACCACCCGTTTCGGCGCCGAGGTGCAGGCCAAGTTCGACCTGGTCGGCTTCGATCCCCGCGGGGTGGCCCGGAGCAACCCGCTCAAGTGCTTCAAGACCCAGGAAGACGCCGACGCGGTCAACAACCGCATGGTGGGCGTGCCCGTCACCAAGGCGGAGGTCGACGACACGCTGGACGCCGACCAGGACTACACCGACGCCTGCAGCAAGAACGCCGGCCCGCTGATCGAGCACATGTCGACCATCAACGTGGTGCGCGACCTCGACCGGATGCGCCGCGCCGTCGGTGACTCCCAGCTCACCTTCGCCGGCTTCTCCTACGGCACCCTGATCGGTTCGACGTACGCGAACATGTACCCGAACAAGGTGCGCGCGATCATCATCGACGGCAACGTCGACCCGAACCTGCGCCTGCACAACGGCCTGGAGTACGACCGCCAGCGAGCGGGCGGTTTCGAACTTGCCCTGGACGAGTTCCTGAAGCGCTGCCAGACCGCCGGTGCCCCGCGCTGCGCCTTCGGCGACGGTGACACCCGGGCCAAGTTCGACGAGCTCCGCGACCACCTGCGGACCAGCCCGATCACGCTGTCGAACGGCTCCCGGGTGACGCTGAGCAGCTTCACCAGCGAGGTGGCCAGCGCCCTGTACTCGCAGGCCAAGCTGGCTCCGCTGGCGAAGTCGTTGCAGGCCACCTACCAGGTGATGCAGAAGCCGGCCGCGGCCGCCCTGCTGGCGCCGAAGGCGACCGTCCCGGACGACGCGGCCAACCAGCTCACGGTGAACGTCCCGCGCGCACTGCGCGAGGCCCCGGCCGACTCCGAGTACACCGGTGACGACTCCTACATGGGCGTCAACTGCCAGGACAAGCCGTACCCGTCGAACGACCGGGTGTTCGCCAACGTCGCCCGGGCCTGGGAGAAGGAGTCGCCGACCTTCGGTCGCTACCAGGCCTTCGACGCCCCGGCCTGCGCGAGCTGGCCCGCCCCGGCCCGGGACGCCGAGCGCTTCAGCGGCCCGTGGAACAAGAAGACCTCCAACACCGTGATGGTCATCGGCAACCTCTACGACCCGGCCACCCAGTACAAGTTCGCCCAGCGGATGCAGCAGGAGCTGGGCAACGCCGTGCTGGTCAGCGTCGACTCGATCGAGCACTGCGCCGTCGGTCGCAGCACCGCGCTGAACACGATGGTCACCCGCTACCTGGTGGACGGCACCGCGCCGAAGCCGGGCCAGCTGCTCAAGCCGGACGCCGAGATCTTCCCGGCGGTCTGAGGGCTCTCGCCCCGAACGCCCGGCCGTTGAGGCCGGGGCTGTGGTGGCCGGCGGTTCCGTCGGCCACCACAGTCGTGTTCCCGGCCGTGCCCCCACCCGTGCCCCCAGCCGTGTTCCGCGGCGGAGAATGCGGAAGAAGATCGTCATCGAACCTCCCGTGGAACGGATTCTGCGGAGTTGTCGTGGACCGTAGTCGACGCCACTGACAATCGGGTCCGGGTGGCGGTCGGGACGAGCCTTCGATGAGGCTTGGAAATGACGTACAGTCACATTAATTCGTAAATGAATTCACAAAGCTGAATAGGGCTGTTAGCGTGCGGCCCGCCGGACTCTCTCGAAACTGAGGAAGTGGGGAAGGGCATGCGACACGAATTCTCAGGGCGGACGGTCCTGCCGGGCGATCCCCGCTACCGGACGCTCAGTCAGGGCTTCAACCAGCGCTGGCACAGCAGTCCCGCCTACATCCGGCTGGTGGCGGACGACGCGGACGCGGTAGCCGAGCTGAACCGGGCGCTGGACCGTGGGCTGCGCCCGACCGTGCGCGGTGGCGGGCACTGCTACGAGGGCTTCGTCGACAACGACGGGGGCGTGATCCTCGACCTCAGCACGATGCGCGGGGTGGCCGCCGCGGTGGACAAGTTCGGCCGGCCCACCTACTGCGTCGAGGGCGGTGCCACCAACTGGGACGTCTACACCACGCTGTTCCGGGAGTACGCCGTCACCCTGCCCGCCGGGTCCTGCTACTCGGTGGGGGCGGGCGGGCACATCTGCGGCGGAGGGTTCGGGCTCCTATCCCGTCGGCACGGGCTCACCGTGGACCACCTCGTCCAGGTCGACGTGGTCACCGTCCGCGGCGGTCGCGCCGCGGTGACGAGGGCGAACCGGGAGGACGCGAGCGGCTCGCCGGAGCAGGACCTCTTCTGGGCCCACACCGGTGGCGGCGGTGGGAACTTCGGGGTGGTGCTGCGCTACCACTTCGCGACCGACGTGCCCGAGCCGCCGCCGCGGGTCTGGATCAGCAGCGTGGCCTGGCCCTGGGGCGAACTGGTCGACCGCCCCGGCGACTTCGAGACGCTGCTGGCCAACTTCGGCGCCTTCCTGGCCGAGCACAGCGGCCGGCGGGAGCGGGTCTACGACGGGCTGTTCGCGATCCTCAAGCTGACCCACCACTCAAACGGGAACGTCGTGTTGTTCAGCCAGTGGGACGGCGACGACCCGGCGCCGCTGGACGAGTTTGTGGCGGCGGTCGAACGCGGTATGGCGACCCGGTCGGTGGTCCAGACCCACAGCGTCGCCGGGCTGTTCCTGCCCTACCCGGAGCGACGGCGCCAACTGCCCTGGTTCCAGGCGACCATGACGCTCAATCCCTCAGGCGACAACCAGCGCGGCAAGTACAAGTCGGCGTACCACCGGGAGCCGTTCGACCGGGCCCGGATCGCCACCCTCTGGGACTGGCTGACGCGGGACGTGGACGGGGTGGACCTCAGCAGGACGCTGGTGCAGATCGACTCCTACGGCTGCCGGATCAACGCCCGCCGGCCCGATGAGACCGCCGTGCCGCAGCGGGACTCGATCATGAAGCTACAGTACCAGACCTATTGGACCGACCCGACCGAGGACACCGGTCACCTGGCGTACCTGAGCGGGCTGTACCAGGAGATGTACCGGGAGACGGGAGGCGTCCCGGAGGTCGACACGGCGACGGACGGCGCCTACGTCAACTACCCGGACGTGGATCTGGGCACGGTCGACCAGCCCGATCCGGCGTACCCGAGGCTCTACTACAAGGAGAACTACCCACGACTGCAACGCACGAAGGCCTACTGGGACGGGGAGGAGGTGTTCCACCATGCCCAGTCGATCCGGCCGCTCCGGGCCTGAGCCGCGCCCCGCGATGCCCTGAGCGGGGCGGCGTTCTCGTCGGCCGCCCCGCCGCTCCCGCCTTGCCGCCCGTTCCGCCACTCCCGCCCTGCCGCCCGTCCCGCTCCGTCGCCCGCGCAGCCTGGTCCGGCTCTGCCTGGTCCGGCTCCACATGGTCTCCGCGGCTCAGGCCCCGCCGTCGCTATGCGGCCTGCTCCGCGTCCTCCTCGACGATCCGGCCGTCGTGGAGCTCGATGACCCGGTCGGCGAGTTCCATCAGCGTCGGGTCGTGGGTGGCGACGAGGACGGTGACGCCCTCGCTGCGGACCACCGCGCGCAGCAGTTCCATGATCGAGCGGCCGGTCTCGGAGTCGAGCTGACCGGTGGGTTCGTCGGCGATGATCAGGCCGGGGTCGTTCGCGAGCGCGCGGGCGATCGCGACGCGCTGCTGCTGGCCGCCGGAGAGTTCACCGGGCCGCTGGTTGGCGTGGTCGGCCAGGCCGACCAGCGCCAGCAGGGTGTGGGCGCGCTCCTCTCGCTCGGCCGGCAGCACCTTGCGCAGTCGCATCGGCACGCCGACGTTCTCGGCGGCGGTGAGCATCGGGATCAGTCCGAAGGACTGGAACACGAAACCGATCCGCTCCCGGCGCAGGGCGAGTCGGCCGTCCTCGTTCAGCCCGCCGAGGTCGATGCCGTCCAGGGCGATGCTGCCGCCGGTCGGTGCGTCCAGGCCGCCGACCAGGTTGAGCAGGGTGGTCTTGCCGGAGCCGGACCGGCCCTTGAGCGCGGTGAGTTCACCGCGTCCGACCGAGAAGCTGATGCCGCGAAGGGCGTGGACGGTCCGCTCGCCGGTGCCGAAGCTGCGCCGGAGATCGGTCACGGCCACCATCGGACCGGTGGCCGTCGCGCTGGTGGCCGTCGCGCCGGTGGTCGTCGGGGTGCTGTCGGCGGCCTGGTGTCGTGTCATACGGCGTCCCCCTGTGGGCGGTGGATACCCGGTTCCGACCGGGTCAACGGTTGAGTTGGCCTCGCGGGTTCACCGCCCCGAGCGGAGAATTCGCGAAAGGAAAGTCCCTGGTCAAGAGTGCGCAGTGGAGCCGGAGTTATGAAGTGTGCATGGCATTTCAACGGCTCGTTGCCGGCGGGGATCCTGTCAATGCAAGGAATTTGCTCATTACTTACTTGATTCGCGCAAGTCCCTTCCGTTCCCGGATCGAATCTGACAGCATCGTCCGCTATCCGGCGACCGCTTGCCGGTGATCACTGCGCCGGTGTGCCCGTGAAGTGTCCGTCTGTGGCCAAGATGCGTCCGGACGGGGTCGGATCGACGGGTGGGGCTGGGGTGCGACCGGGGATGCGACCGGGGGAGGAACTTGATGCTCGGCTTCGTCGTGCGCAGGCTGCGCGGGCGACTGCCGCTGGCTGCTGCCGTCCTGTTGACGGTGCTGATCACCACGGCGGTGCTGACCGCCTTGGTGACGTTCAACGGCGGTGTCGGGCAGGCGGGTCTGCGGCAGGCGCTCCAGGGCCCGGGCCATGCCCGGACCACGGTGGTGGTGACCGCCGAACACGGCCTGGACCAGCGGCACAAGGACGAGGAGGCGCTGGCCTCCTACCGGAGCAAGCTCTTCGGTGATCTGCCCGTCCACACCGACAGCCTGCTGCGCAGCCGCTCCTACGGCCTGCCCGGTGGCGACGCCGCGGCGTCGGTTGGGGCCCCGGCGGGCGGTCAGTCCAGCACGGCCAAGATCGATCTGACGGTGCTCGCCGACCTCGACCGTGAGCGGGTGCGGTTGACTGCCGGTGCCTGGCCGGGTGCGGTGACCGGCTCCGTGCAGTCCACGGCCCCGAAGGTCGCCGTGCCACAGGCGCTGTTGGCGCGCCTGGGCCTGTCCGCGCAGGCGCTGCCGGCGGACGTCCAGCTGGCGGACCGGCTCGACGGCAAGCCGCTGACCGTCCGTGTCACCGGCACCTACCGGGCGGTGGACCCGTCCGCACCGTACTGGCGGATCGATCCGGTGAGCGGTCACGAGATCGAGGTGGGCGGGTTCACCACCTTCGGCCCGATGATGGTCGACCCGAGCGCGTTCACCGCGGGCGGTCTTGCGCAGAGCAGCCGGGGCTGGCTGCTGGACGCCGACTTCGCGGGCGTCGACCAGGCCGCGGCCGAGGCCGTCGGCGAGCGCACCCAGGGCCTGAACGACGACCTGCGCAAGACTTCCTCCCTCAGCGCCACGACCGAACTTCCCGCCGTGGTGGGGGAGCTGTCCGCCAGTCTGCTGGTAGCCCGCTCCACCCTGCTGATCGGCGCCCTGCAGCTGGCCGTCCTCGCCACGGCTGCCCTGCTGCTGGTCGTGCGGCTGATCTCGACCCGCCAGGAGCGCGAGAACGAACTGCTCGCCGCCCGCGGCGCCTCCGGTGCCCGCCTGGGCGCCTTCACCGCCCTGGAATCGGTGCTGCTCGCCCTGCCGGCCGCGGTGCTGGCCCCGCTGCTCACGCCCTTCCTGGTTCGCGTCCTGGCCGGCCTCGGCCGCTCCCACCAGGTCGCGCTGGAGGCCGGACTGCGGTGGACGCTGTGGCCGGTGGCCGTGCTGTGCGCGCTGGTGTGCATCCTGCTGGCCACCGCGCCCAGCCTGCTGCGCGGCGCCGGAGCCGCCCTGCGGCGCAGGGCCGGGCGCCGCCAGGCCGTGGTGTCGGGCATCGCCCGCAACGGCGGCGACCTCGCCGTCCTGGCGCTCGCGGCCCTGGCCTACCAGCAGCTCGACCAGTACGGCGGTGGCCTGTCCACCGACGCCTCCGGCAAGCTCGGTGTCGACCTGCTGCTGGTCGCCACTCCGACCCTGGCGCTGTGTGCGGGGACCCTGGTGGTGCTGCGCCTGCTGCCGCTGGTCGCCCGCCTCGGTGCCCGGGTTGCCGCCCGGGGCAGCGGCCTGGGCCCGGCGATGGTGGGCTGGCAGCTGGCCCGTCAGCCCGCCCGGGCCACCGGGCCGGTGCTGCTGCTGGTCATGGCGGTGGCCACCGGAGTGCTCGCGCTGGGCCAGCACGCCACCTGGACCGCCTCGCAGCGCGACCAGGCAGAGTTCGACACGGCCGGAGGCCTGCGGATCTCCGGCTCGCACAGCGCATTGATGGGTCAGGGCGGCCGCTACGGCGCCCTGCCCGGTGGGGACCGGCTGGTCCCCGTCGCTCGCGGGGAGCAGGCCCTGCCCAACGGCACCGGGCAACTCCTCGCCCTGGACGCCGCCGCCCTCGCCGACCGCGTCCCGGTCCGCACCGATCTGTTCGACGGGCACTCCGCCGGAGACCTGTTCCACCCGCTCGCCCAACCCACGCCCCCCGGGGCCGCAGCAGGCATCACCCTGCCCGGCCGACCGCTGCGGATCGACGCCGACGTCACCATCCGCCAGACCTTCCGCGGGCAGGTCCGGCTGCCCAACACCGTGCACATGGTGGCCGACGCTCCTCCGGAGGTGGCGCTGCTGCTGCGGGACCGCTTCGGCTACGTCCACAAGGTGCCGTTCGCGAGCCTGCCGGTCACCGGTGACCTCCGCGCCTCGGCCCCGCTGAGCACGCTGGTCGACGCCCCGATGGGCTCCGCCGCCGCACCGCTGGCCCTGGTCGGGGCCACCGTGTCCTACAGCGACCGCGCCGACGGCGAGGTCACGGTGCGCCGGCTGGCGGTGTCGGACAGCGCGGACGGGCTCGCGACCGATGTTCCGGTGCCGGCCGGCCTCTCCTGGACGGCCGGTCGGGGCCAGTCCGGGCCACCGGCCACCCTCCGCTCCGAACCGGCCGACGCCGAGCGGCTGTTCACCGTCGGCTACAGCGCCGCGAACGGCACCGGGGACACCTTCCGTGCTGTTCTCAGCCCGGCGGGGGCGAGCGCCCCGACGGCCGTGTCCGGCGTCGCCACCCAGGACTACCTGAAGCTCACGGGCGGCTCGGTCGGCGAAACCGTGCAGGTGCCGTTCGCCGGGACCGTCCTGCCGGTCAAGATCACCGGGGTGGTGCGGGCCGTGCCGGTGGCGGGCCCTACCGCGCTGGTCGTCGACCTGGGCACGGTGGCACGACTGCTGGCGGCACAGGGCCGTTCCCTGCCCAGCCATGCCGAGTGGTGGCTGCCGGCGACCGGCCCGGGTGACCCCACCCCGGCCGAGGCCGCCGCCGCACTGCGCTCCGCCCCCGGCTCCCAGGACGTCCAGCTCTACGACGAGGTCGCCGAGGGCATGCTCAGCGACCCGGTGGGCGCCGCCCCGCAGAACGCGCTGATGGCCATCGCGGTCGTCACCGCCCTGCTCGCCGCGATCGGCTTCGTCGCCGCCGTGGCCGGCTCCGCCCACGAACGCGCCCGCGACTCCGCCCTGCTGCTCGCCCTGGGCGCGCCCCGCAAGCAGGTCAGCCGCACCGTCGCCGCCGAACAGGCACTACTGGTCGGACTCGGCGGGGCGGTCGGCCTGGCCCTGGGCGCCCTGCTGGTCCACCTGATCGTGCCCTTCGTCGTCCTCACACCCGCCGCCCGCCAACCCGTGCCCCAGGCTGTGATCGACCTGCCCCTCGGCCAGGCCCTGCTGTTCGCGGCCGCGATCGCCGTCGCCCCGCTGTTGTCGGCCTTCCTCATCGGACGCCGCCGTCGAGACGTCGCCAACCGGCTGCGCCACGTGGAGGAGATGTGACCACCCGCGCCGGCACCAGCGTGCCCACCCCCGAGAGCAACCGCGTGCCCACTCCCGAGACCGTTCACCGCCCGGCGCCCTGGGTCCGCACCAGACTGCGGGCCGGCCCGCTGGCCGCGGTGCTGATGGCGGCGCTCGCCTTCGTCACGGTCTTCCTCGCCGCGGCCTTCCCCCGCGTCGCGGACCGAGGCGCGGACGCGGCGCTGCGGGACTTCGTCAGCCAGAAGGGCCTCAACCCGACCAGCCTGCAGACCACTTCCAAGACCCGG
>CBJMI02800__coassemble_810_pt1 | contig 10735 bp, 8 predicted proteins | sample CBJMI02800__metabat2_low_PE_003 | metagenome-assembled genome bin CBJMI02800
ACGTTTTCCCTTTGGGGGGAGTCCTTTGTCCGCGCCCGAGAACGAGAGCGCCGCCTTCACCGATCCGCCGCCGGAGCCGGCTGCCGCGGTGACGGAACCGGCCGCCGCACCCACGCCCGCACCCGTAGAGGTACCCGGGCCCGCAGCCGCGCCGGAAGCGGCTGCCGTGCCCCTGCCCGTACCCGCGCCGGACCAGGCCCCGGCCCCGCGCCGGCTGCCGCGCGCCGTCGGCGTCGCGCTGGCCACCGCCGGGCTGCTCGCCGTCACCGCGGCCAGCGCCGCGGTGACCGTCGCGGTCGGCAAGCCCGACAGCCGTCCGGCCGCCGCGCCCGCGCCCCGCGCCACCGCCACCGCCTCGCCGAGCGCCGGTGCGAGCGCGACGCCCTCCGCCGTCCCGGTGCCGACCGTCGTGCCGAGCGAGCCCGCCCCGGCCAGCACCGTCAAGGGCACGGTCAGCAACGGCAAGCACGAGGGCGACCTGCGCTACTTCCTGCTCCCGATCCCCGCCGGCGGCGAGTCCTACGGGCCCGCGGACGGGATGCCGATGACCCGCGACGACGTCTCCGGGATCTTCGGCAAGCAGGACGACATCGACACCATCCTCAACCGGCTCGGCTACCGGGACGGGGCGACCCGCACCTACCGCACGGCCGACGGCAAGGCCGAAGTGACCGTCACCCTGCTGCACTTCGGATCCGCCGACACGGCCAGCAGGTTCGTCCAGGGCTACACCATCAAGTCGCAGGAGCCGATCGACATCGACGGCGACCCCAACGCCCACGGCTTCCGCCGCACGCCCAAGCACGAGGCGTACACCGGCTCGATGACCGGCGTCTCCAGCCAGGGTGACGTCCAGTACACCATCGACGTCGACGTCAAGGGCACACCGGACAAGGCGCTGCTCAACGACCTGATGAAGCGCCAGCGCGAGTGGCTCGCCTCCGGCGGCTGAGCCCGCGCCGGCGCCCGCCCCACGACGTCGTCCTCCCTTCCTCCCTGTCTGGAGCCACTTCCGTGACCACCGAACCCGAGCAGCCGCCGTCCGCGGCGGCCGAACCGCCGCTGCCGCCGGTACCCCCGGTGCCTCCCGTGCCGCCGGCGCCTCCCGTCCCGCCGGTGCCGGAGGAGCCGCCGGTCCCGCCCGTGCCGCCCGTCCCGCCGGTGCCGTCCGTCCCGCCGGTGCCGTCCGTCCCGTTCGGCTCCGCCGAGGCGTCCGACCAACCGTCCGCCGCGCCGTCGCCCGAGCAGACGCCGCACCAGGACCCCTACGCCGCCGACCTCCTGTCCGCCGGCCCGGAGCCGGCCCCGCGCGCCCCGCGCCGCTCCCGCCCGGTGCTGCTGTCCGTCTGCGCGCTGGCCGTCGGCGTCCTGGCCGGTGGCGGCGTCGGCTACGCGATCCAGGCCCAGCGCCCGCCCACGCCCCTGCCGCCGCTGCAGGTGGCCCTGCCGGCCTACCCGGCCGAGGTGGTCGACCCGGCCGCCCTCGCCGCCGCGCAGCCCGGGCCGCCGGCCATCGAGGGCGACCTGCTCAAGCTGCTGGTCAGCGCCCCCGACGGCAGCACCGCCTGGGGCGACTACCCGAACAAGCCGGGCTGGATGTCGATCGGCGAACTCGCCCAGCGCAAGGGCGACGCGGCCCTGGTCTTCAAGGACCTGGCCTCCTCCGGCTTCCGGCGCGCCGCCGAGGTGGACTGGATGAAGGGCGACACCCGCTACCGCGTCTCGCTCACCCAGTACACCCCCGAGCACATCGACGAGGCCGAGGCCGCCTCCGGCTTCTGGATGCCCTTCGCCGGCGACGCCAACGGCGGCTACAGCATGGACTTCACGCCCAGGAAGTGGTCCGACACCGAGGACCAGTACTACTACGGGCAGGCCCAGGCCCAGCGCGGCACGGTGCAGATGAAGGTGGAGATCTTCAGCCCGAAGCCGGTGGACGGCGAGGAACTCAAGGCCCTGGCCAAGCAGCAGTGGGAGCGACTGGCATGACCGACGACGACTCCGTGACCGCGACGCCGGCCACCACGCCCGCCCCCGAACCCGCCGCCCCCGAACCCGGCGACGCCGCAGCGGGGTTCACCCCCGAGCAGCCCTCCGCCGCGCCCCGCCCCGTCTCCCGCCGCCTGCTGCGCGCGGGCGCGGCGACGGTGGCCGCCGCGCTGGTGGGCGTGGTCATCGGCGTCGGCATCATCAAGACCCGGTACGACGACCCCGCCCCTGCCGCGGCCGCCGGCCCCACCGGCGCCCCCGCCCCGACGGCCACCCCCACGCCGTACGGCGCGAAGTCCAACGGCAGCCACTTCGGCTCGCTGCGCGACCTGCTGCTGCCCGTCCCGGCCGGCTTCGAACTCGGCCCCGACGAGGGCGGCTACGGCAACGACACCGAGATCGGCGCCGGGCAGATCTCGGACGAGCTGGACGCCGAGCTCCAGCAGGTCCCCAAGGACAAGCGCGACAAGCTGCGCTCCTACTGGGAGGGGCTGCACGTCAAGGGCACCGGCGTGCGGACCTACCGCAACGACGGCAACAACCTGGTGGTCGGGCTGCGGCTGCGCCAGTTCAACCAGCAGGAGGTGCAGCGGATCAACGAGTACACCGCGGTGTTCACCGGCGACACCGGCATCTTCCGCTCCGGCCCGCAGATCCCGGGCCACCCCGAGGCGCACTGCTACCTGATGCCCGCCCCGCCGTCCGCGCCGATCGACTACCTGGAGTGCTCGGCCGCCGAGGGCGACCTGCTGGTGGTCATGAGCGTCGAGGGTGTGGCACCGCTGCCCAAGGACAAGATCGTCGGCCTCTTCACCCTGCAGCTCGACCGCCTCGCCAGCCCGGGAGCCTCCGCATGACCGACCACGCCACCGCGCCGCAGCCCGGGCCGGAGCCCCACGACCAGGCCCCCGCCGTCACCCCGGTCACCCCCGCGGACGACGCCAACCCTTGGGCCGCCATCACGATCGACGACCCGCAGCCCGACGCCGGCCAGGCCCCCGCGCCGTTCGCGCCGCCCGAGCCGACGGAGAGCCCGCAGGAGCAGGCCGCCCGCCGCGCCCGGCGCCGCAGGGCCGCGGTGCGGTGGAGCTGCGCCGTCCTGGTGTTCGCGATCGCGGGCACCGGCACCGCGCTGGCGGTCACCGCACCCGAGCGCACCGACATTCCCGGTCTGGCCACCGCCAACGACGGCCGCTACACCTTCCCGCCCCTGACGCTGCCTCCGCTGCCCTCGGGCAAGGCCGCGCCGGACCTGAAGGACAACAGCAAGGGGCTGCACCAGGCGGACCTGCGCTACCTGCTGCTGCCCGCCCCCAAGGAGGCCGGCGGCTCGGTGAACCCGCCGGTCTTCCCGTCGCCCACCGCGCCCACCGCCACCGCCTCGGCCTCGGCTTCCGCGTCGGCCGCGCCCTCGGACACCGCGCCGGCGAGCCCGGGAGCGAGCGCCTCGGCCTCCGCCGCGCCGGCCGCGTCCGCCGCCCCCGGCGCGACGGCCCCGGCCAACTGGGTGGGCTGCGAGGCGATGGGCTCCGAGCTGCAGAACCCGGCCAGGCTGCACGGCCTGCTGCTGCAGAACGTGTGCCGCGCGGCGACCGTCCGGGAGTGGACGGCCTCCGACGGCACCTCGACCCGGATCCGGCTGCTGCGCTTCGGCTCCCCGAACGAGGCGCGGGAGACCTACTTCCGCGGGCGCACGGACCTGCAGTTCAAGGCCGCCCCCGACGCGAAGATGGCCTCCGGCGACGGCTGGGACACCGTCGCGGGCATCGAGGTGACCCGCAAGGACTCCCAGGAGACCGCGGGCAAGGGCGTGCCGACCACGCGGGTGGCGTTCGTGTCGGCCTCCGACGTGGTGGCCGTGGTCACGATGACCAACCCGCGCGGGGTGCCGGCCACGGCGTTCCGCCAGGTCGTCACCCTCCAGTGCGACCTGCTGGCCTGACCGGACCCGCCACCAGGGCCCCGCACCCCTTTTCCCGGAGGGGGTGCGGGGCCCTGTGCGCGGGGCGTCATGTCCCCAACGGGTTCTCGTCCGTGCGGAGTGCGCCCCCTCGAACGGCCCCCGTGCTCCCTTCCGGCGATCCGGCTCCCGCGGCCGTGAACCCGTTCGGCCCGTGCGGCCGTTGACCCGGTGGGAGCGAAAAGGTGGAGGGGCGCCGCAGGACGGCTGTCCTGCGGCGCCCCTCGTCCACGCCCAGGCGCGCTCAGCCGCGCTCAGGCGCGGTGGTACTGGACGGGGGAGTGGACCTCGCCGCCCAGCGCGCCGGCCGCGTGGCGGGCCCAGAACGGGTTGCGCAGCAGCTCGCGGCCGAGCAGGACGGCGTCGGCCCGGCCGGTGGCGATGATGTTCTGGGCCTGGGCGGGGTCGGTGATCAGGCCGACGGCCGCCACCGGCAGCCCGGCCTCGTTGCGCACCGCCTCGGCGAAGGGCACCTGGAAGCCGGGCGCGGCCTCGATCCGGGCGTCGGGCACGAGGCCGCCGGTGGAGACGTCCAGCAGGTCCACGCCGTGCGCCTGGAGTTCCTTGGCCAGGCGCACGGTGTCCTCGCAGGTCCAGCCCTCGCGGCCGTCCTCGGGGTTCTCGGTGAGCCAGTCGGTGGCCGAGACGCGGAAGAACAGCGGCAGTTCCTCGGGCCACACCGCGCGCACCGCGTCGACGACCTCCAGGGCGAAGCGGATGCGGCCCTGGAAGTCGCCGCCGTAGGCGTCGGTGCGGTGGTTGCTCTGCGGGGAGAGGAACTGGTGGATGAGGTAGCCGTGGGCGCCGTGGAGTTCGACGGCCTGGAATCCGGCCTCCAGCGCGCGCCGGGCGGCGTCGGCGAACTTGCCGACGATCTCCCGGATCTGATCGGCCGTCAGCTCGTCGGGCGTGGTGTGGTCGGGGGAGAAGGCCACGGCGCTGGGTGCGACCGGGGTCCAGCCGTGCTCCTCCTCGGGGGCCAGGGCGCGCCCGCGCTCGACCCATGGCCGCTCGGTGGAGGCCTTGCGCCCGGCGTGTCCGAGCTGGACGGCCGGGACGGTGCCCTGCTCCTTGAGGAAGGAGGTGATCCGGCGGAACGCCTCCAGCTGGGTGTCGTTCCACAGCCCGAGGTCGTACGGGCTGATGCGCCCCTCGGGGCTGACGGCGGTGGCCTCCACGATGATCAGCCCGGTGCCGCCCGCGGCCCGCGCCGCCAGATGGGTGTAGTGCCAGTCCGTGGGCACCCCGGCCGCCTCCCCGGCCGGGGCGGCGCTGTACTGGCACATCGGCGGCATCCAGACCCGGTTGGGGACGGTCACGTCCCGCAGGGTGTACGGGGTGAAGAGGGTGGTGCTCATGTCGGGCTCCCGGCTCGGTCCGCGGCGCCCGTCGGCGCGGGCGGGCGCAGCTTGTTGCGAATGAAATCTACGCGCTCCGACAATAGTTGTGCACTCATTAAGTTGCAAGAGCTGCATATTTTTGCGGGTGGGCCCACCGGCGGGCGGCCCCGCGCGGTGGACGGCCCCGCCGTCGGCGGCCGCCGCGCAACTCAGAGGAACCTCAGAGCTCCCCACTCCTGCCGCCCGATGTGACGCGGGGTCAGAATTGGCGCCGCCGCGTCAACCGCGGCCGGACAGGCCCCGCACGGCCCCGGCACCGGCGCGCATCCCCCCAACCCCCACCTGACCGAGGAGCTCCCGATGACCGTCGACCCCTCGCCCCTCGCCGAACGCACCCGCCCCCTGGTCCTGGGGCTGTTCCGGATCGTGGTCTCCCTGCTGTTCGCCTGCCACGGCGCGGCCACCATCTTCGGCGTCCTGGGCGGTACGCACGGCAAGGCACCCGGGTTCGGGCAGTGGCCCGGCTGGTGGGCGGCCGCCATCCAGCTGGCCGGCGGCGTCCTGGTCCTCGTGGGCCTGGCGGTGCGCCCGGCCGCGCTCCTGTGCTCCGGGTCGATGGCCTACGCCTACTTCGGCGTGCACCAGGAGCACGGCCTGTGGCCCATCCAGAACGGCGGCGAACCCGCGGTGATGTTCTGCTGGGCCTTCCTGCTGATCGCCGCGGTCGGGCCCGGCGGCCTGACCCTGGGCCGGGTGCTGCGCCGGGTGCCCGGCAGAGCGGCCCTGTCCGTCTGACCGCCCCCGGCCCCAGCCCCCCGGCCGCAGTCCCCGGCCTCAGCCGCCCGCCCCGGCCCCCGGGCGAGCGCGGCACGGGCCTGCGGAGCCGGTACCGGCGCCCCGCCGAGGTCGACCAGTGCCATCGCGTGCCCGTAGCGGGCCGGCGAGCGCTCCAGGTGCCGCACCGCCTGCGCCAGCAGCTCGGAGTCCCAGCGGGTCCGCCCCGTCCGGTCGCCGACTGGGCGTCGGTCGCCAACCGGTGGCGCGCCGCCGCCCCGGTGGAGGCGGACGGGAGCCGGAGCATCCGCTGGGACGTGGAAGCCGCCGTGACCCTGGCCCACCTGGTCTTCGCCGCCGACGGCGCGCCCCTCGCCCTCGCCCCCGGCCCGCTCGCCCAGGCCTTCCGCGGACTCCTCGGCCAACTCCCGCCCCCGCAGGCCCGCCCGGCCCGGCGCGCGGCCCTGGCCGGGCCGGGTCGACCACTGCCCCGTCCCCTCCCGGACATCGCCGTGGTCCCGCGCCATCCGCAGACCGGCGAGCCCTGGCCCACGCCCCCGGGCGTGGCCGCCGCGCCGCCGGCCGCCGAGTACTGGGCCGCCCTCGCCTTCCGCGACGAACGCGAACTCGCGCCCGCCACCGGCCGACTGCCCCCCCGGCGTCGAACGCGACGACCCCCTCCCACCCCACTCCCTCTACGCGGGCTACCTCGACCGGTGGGTCTTCCGGGCCGTCCTGAACCGCCTGAACGGCGTCGACGACACGCAGGACGACCACCGGTGAGCAACGACGACGGCGCCGCCCGGGAAGCATCCCGGACGGCGCCGCCGCCTTCACCTCCCGGCCGTCAGCCGCGCGCCGTCTGCGGTACGCGCTGCGCCGGGACGGCCGACGTCTTCGCCGTACCCGTACGGCCGGCGGCCGGGGCGGCGCCCAGCGCCGTGCCGCGGGTCTCCTCCGCCCACAGCACGCACACCAGCAGGCCCAGCGCCGTCGTCCCGGCGGCGATCAGCATGGTCGGCCCGGTGCCCAGCCCGGTCAGCGACAGCGGCAGCAGGTAGGTGCCCACCGCCGCGCCGATCCGGCTCACCGAGGTCGCCACGCCCACGGCGGTGGCCCGGATCTCGGTCGGGAACAGCTCGTTGGGGTAGGTCCAGTCGAGCACGTTCGGCCCGCCGCACAGGAACGCGTACGCGCACAGCGCCGTCAGCGCCACGGCGGCCGGCGCGGTGGGCCACACGCCCAGCAGCGCCAGCGGGACGGTCATCAGCGCGAACGACCAGACGATGACGGGGCGCCGGCCCTTGGTGTCGACCAGGCGCAGCGCCGGGTAGCAGCCCAGCAGGAAGACCAGGCTGATCAGCCCGGTGCCCAGGGTCTCCATCACGGTGCCGCCGGGCATGCCGAAGGAGGACAGGATCTGCGGGCCGAAGGTCAGCATCGCGAACAGCGGGCCGACCTGGCACAGGAAGAACAGGCCGCAGAACAGCGTGCGCCGCCGGTACGGCGGGGTCATCAGCAGCCGCAGCCCGCTGCCGCGCCGGGCGCGCTCGGCCGGGTCGGGCATCAGCTCGCGGCCGTCCACCCGCACCCCGAGGTGCTTCTCCACCACGCGCACCGCGTCGCCCACCCGCCCGTTGGCGGCCAGCCAGCGCGGCGACTCCGGCGAACCGCGCCGGATCACCAGGAACACCACGCACAGCACCGTCGAACTGGCCAGCATCCACCGCCAGCTGCCCGGCCCGGCCAGCTCCAGGAACAGGTAGCCCACCACGTAGGCGAGCACCGAGCCGGCGTACCAGGCGACGATCTGCTGGCCGAGCAGCCGCCCGCGGTGCTTGGCGGGCAGCCACTCGGCGAGCAGGGAGGTGGCGATCGGGTAGTCGGCGGCCACCGCCATGCCGAGCACGAAGCGCAGCACGGCGATCGCCCACACCGAGTCGACCCAGAAGGAGAGCACCGAGCAGGCGACCATCACCAGCAGGTCGGCGGTGTACATCACCTCCCGGCCGATCTTGTCGGTCAGCACGCCGAACAGGGCGCCGCCGACGAACATGCCCACCAGGGCGGCGGCGCCGATCAGGCTGACCTGCGCGGTGGACAGGCCCAGGTCGGGGCGCATCCCGATCAGGGCGACGCCGACGATGCTCAGGATGTAGCCGTCCAGCAGCGGCCCACCGGAACAGGCGAGCGCCAGCCGGCGGTGGAAGGCGGTATACGGGGCGTTGTCGATGGTCTGGGACATGGGTTTCGGGGTCCTCCGGAGCGTACGGCCGCGTTTCGCGCCCGTGCGCCGGGTAGACGGCAGGGAACGACGCCGACCACGCTGGACGGCGCCTGCGCCCGATCACACCGGGCGACCGTCCACGGTTGCCCGGGTACACACGTGCCACCACCGGGTCCAAGGTCAACCGGGTCCGTGACCTTGGTCCCGAAACGGACAGGGCCTTCGCCCGTGCCGAACCAAGGCCTGCCCAGTGCCCGTAGGCGTCGTCGCCGTCTGCGGCCGCGATCCCCCGCCGCAGGTGAGCCTTCTCACGACGGCCGCCCGCGGGCGTGGCGAGAGCCACAGTTTCGCCTCCTGGTCCAGACCAACGGCGTCCGGGTCAGGAGAGGGGCCGCGCCTCGCGCAACCTCGCCAGGCCCGAGTCCAGGGCCGCCTCCAGGTGGACGGCGGAGCCCGTGGTCAGCAGGATCAGCACCCCGCCCTGCACCCCCGCCAGCAGCGCCGCCGCCTCCCGCTCGGCATCCAGCCCCGACCCACCCTCGCCACTGCCCTGCAAGTGGCGGATGCCCGCGGCCAGCTCCCCCTGCCACTGCTCCAGCAACCCCGCCGCCACCGCCCGCGCCGCACCCGTCGTCGACCCCAGCTGCGACAGCGCCGTGTGCAGCGGACAGCTCACCCCCTGCGCGCGGTAACGGGCCACCACCTTGTCCCGCCACCGCTGCCACGCCTCCCACGAGGTCAGGGCACCCAGCTCCGGCTGCTGGTCCTCCAGCACCCGCCGCGCCTCGTGCCGCGCCACGGCCAGCAGCAACTCGTCCTTGCCACCGGGGAAGTAGTGGAACAGCTGGCTCTTGCTGGTGGAGGTGCGGGCCATCACGTCCTCCAGCCGCAGCGCGAACACGCCCTCCTCACGGATCTGCCCGGCCGCGCCCTCCACGATGCGCCGCCTGGTCGCGGCCCCCTTGCGGGTCAGCGTCACGTGCCCTCCCCGGGAAGTCCCGCTCGTACGGTCCGATCGCCCCGCGCTCAGGGCAGCAGCACCAGCTTGCCGGTCGTACGCCGGGATTCCAGGTCCGCGTGCGCCCGGGCCGCCTCCGCCAGCGGGTAGCGGCCGCCGATCCGCTGGGTCAGCCGCCCCTCCAGGACCAGGTCGAACACCTCTGCGCTGCGCCGCAGCAGGGCCTCGCGGGTGGGGACGTGGTGGTGCACCACGGGGTAGGTGAGCAGGATGCTGTTCGGCAGGTCGGTGGGGCGCAGGGTGGGCACCCCCATGAACGGTCCGTAGTAGGCGTGCACGCCGTGCGGGCGCAGGGCCAGCTGGGAGGAGACGAAGGTGTCGGCGCCGCCGCCGTCGTAGACGACGTCGGCCCCGCGGCCGCCGGTCAGCTCGCGGACCTGCTCCTCGAAGCCCGGGCCGGAGTGCACCAGGACGTGGTCGGCGCCGGCCTGCTTCGCGGCGGCGGCCTTCTCCTCGCGCGAGACCAGGCCGATCACGGTTCCGCCGCGCGCCTTGACCAGCTGGGTGAGCAGCAGGCCGACCCCGCCGGCCGCCGCGTGCACCACGGCGGTGTCGCCCGGGCCGACCGGGTAGGTCTCGGTGCTCAGGTGGTTGGCGGTCAGGCCCTGCATCAGGATGCCGGCGCCCGTCTCGTCGTCGATGCCGTCGGGCACCCGGACCAGGGAGGTGGTCGGGACCGCCAGCAACTCGGCGTAGCTGCCCGGGTGGTAGAACCAGGCGACCCGGTCGCCGACGGCCAGGTCCGCCACCCCGGGGCCGAGGGCGACGACGCGGCCCATGCCCTCGGCGCCCAGCACCGTGGGCGCCGCCCAGCCGCCGCCACCCTGCGAACGGGCGCCGACGTCCAGGTAGTTGACCCCGGCCGCGCCCAGGCGCACCAGCGCCTCGCCGGGGCCGGGGGCGGGGTCGGGCAGCTCGGTCCAGCGCATGACCTCCGGGCCGCCGTGCTCCTCGATGCGGATCGCGTGCATGGGATGACCGCCTTCCTTGTGCGGGTTCGTTCGGGAGGGAACGTCCAGCACGGTAGGCAGCCGAAAATGGACCCACAAGTCCAGAATCCGGTGGGGGAGCGGCCTCGTGTCGGCCCCGGGCCGGGCGCTAGTTGGGGGTGTCCAACTCGACGTTGTAGTCGGCGAGCTGGGCGATCCGGGCCTCGCTCAGGACGCCCTGGTGCACCCAGACGTCGTCCAGCGAACCGGCGAAGTACTCAGTCCAGTTGCCGTCGGTGCGCGCCCGGCCGAACTCCAGGCCCGCTCCCGCGTCGAAGGGGCGCACGCTCGGGGCGGAGGAGACGTGCGGGGTGCAGTCGCTGGCGTCGGGCTCGCAGGACTGGTTCTCGCGCTGCCCGTCGACGTACAGGGTGAGCCGAGAGGCGTCGGCGTCGTAGACCAGCGCCAGGTGGGTCCAGTTCTCCAGCACCGAGATGT
>CBJMI02800__coassemble_814_pt1 | contig 10515 bp, 10 predicted proteins | sample CBJMI02800__metabat2_low_PE_003 | metagenome-assembled genome bin CBJMI02800
CACCTACGGCTACGACACCGCCTTCAAAACCGGCCCCGTCATGCCCCTCGACCTCATCGTCGGCGCCGTCGGCAGCGCCGCGGGTCCACGTGGCTCCGGGAAGCACCCCGGGGCGGAAGTGCCCGCGCCAACCGAGCCGACCGGCGGGGTGCGTCCCGGCACCTCGGGCGCGAACCTGACTCCGGACCGGGTTCCACCGAACTCGGAAAGCATGGCCGGGGATCTCAAGGCGGAATACGCCGCGCGAAGCGATCCAGAGGCCGTGCCGAAATACGAGAATATCCGCGCAATGACGGACGACGTACCACGGATCGCCGAGAACACCGGGATCCACCCGGACATTGTCGCCAAGGCGAAGGAGCACCTTTTCTTGACCAGACACAAGGTGCAGTTCGGCCCTGGCGACAAAGTGGTGGAGGGGGAGTATTTCAATGCCCATAACGAGTTGGCGACCTACTGGCTTCGCGCCAGGAACTGGAACGCATCGGATTTTACTCTCGGAGTCGTCCGTGGCATCATTGCCCACGAATACGTCGAAAGTATCCTCATGGAGGCGGGTCTGCCGTACCGTTCAGACGATCCGAGTGCGTGGGTAAATGGATACGATCCTCGCCCGGGAAATGTCGGTGCACATGATCTGGCTCCGATCTCCGGGGACAGCTTCCCCCTTAGCGTTGAAGAGCCGGGCACACTGAAGCACTGGAAGGCGCTGGGCATCAAGCCGCCCGAGGTGCCGATCGCGGACGATCTCTCAAATATCGACCTGCTGGCCCAATCGATCCTGGAGTGGTGGCACACAAATGAGCAAAAGTCTCATTGAAACAATGATGGAACGCTTGGCGTGCATCAAGTGGACCAACCTGGAAGGCCGCAACGCGCACGCTACGTCCCGCGCGTGGCTGATGATCGAATACCTTCGCCGGGCTGCGCTGTGGGCGGAGATGTCGGGTGGCGCGCCGAGGTGGCCCTACTTCGACATCGCCGGAACCCTCGCCCCGGACGTCCAGATGGACCCTGAGGTGACCGAGCGGCTGGAGGAGTACATCGAGGACCACGTCGAAGGCGTCTCAGCCGAGTTCGTCTGCCGCGCGGCTGTGCGGTGGGCAACTTTGCAGGACACTCCAGGGGTGCAACTTCCGGACTTGCCGGATCCGTTCGAGCCTCTCATCCTCATGTACGAACGAGGCGGAGAAGTCATCATGGATGACAGTAGGGCCTTCAACTTCGCCGACCTCCGAGTACAGGTCAATCTCTGGAGTGACCACCTCTCCCCGGAGCCCGCGACCGCCCTCGACCCTGACACCCTGGATGCCCTGGACAGGGAAGGCCGAGCCAGCTTTCATCGTGGGAGCCAAGCTGCAGCCGGCTGAGGGACCCTTCATGGGCGGCTCCGGACTCGCCGGAGCCGCCCACGCGCGCTGAACCAGCCGTACCCCTCTGCGCGGCCGCCTGACACCCCGCCCTGAGGGCGTCAGGGTCCCGGCGTACGCTTCCACCCCGTCGTACCGAGAACCGGGGGGAAGCAGTGGCGAGGGTGCTGAGCAGACGCGGGGCGGTCGCGCTGACAGCCGCGCTGGTGACGGCCGTTCCGGCGGGGACGTTCGGGGTGGTGGCGGTGAGCACGTACGTGGGGTTCGGCGCCGCGCTGCTGCTCGGGCTGGTGGTCGGGGTCGCCTGGATCGTCGGGTTGGTCCGGTTGCTGGGCCCGGTGGGCTGCTGGGTGGCGATCGTGTCGGTCGCGCTGGGGGGCGGTGCGATCGGGGAGGCGGTCTCGGCCCGGGACGCGGTGATCCTCGACGCCCGTGGGGTGACCGTCACCGCGCGGGTCGCCGCCGTCCACGACCACCCCCAGGACAAGCATCCGAACTCGACGTACGACCTGGTCGGCGAGCTCGGGCTGCCGATCCCCAACGGCACGGTGTACGGGAGCCTCCACGCGCACGCGGTCGGCGACCGGGTGCTGGTCCGCTACGACCCGGCGGGTGTGGCGGCCGCGACGGCCCCGGATGACATCGACTTCTCGCAGGACCTGGCGATCGCCGCCGCCCTGGACGCCGTCCTGATGGCCGCGGTCGCCGGCCTCGGAGCGCTCGTGGTCCGCAACGGCCGCCCGCGCCGGGTGCCGTTCCGGCGGGGCACCGTCATCGGGCAGGGCTAACCTCGCAGCACCCGGGCCCGCAGGTAGTTGCGCCGCCCGAAGTTCGGCTCGTCGACCGCCGTCAGCTCCTCGACCTGGAAGCGGTACAGCGCCGCCGCCCCACTCCCGGCGAGGTACTGCCGACGGGTCTCCTCGTCCTGTGCGAAGGAGGGGTAGCGCCCCTGGTAGGCCGCCAGCGCCGCCTCGGCCTGCCGCCCCCAGGCCTCGCTCGCGCTGCCGGTCAGCTGGAGGCCGCGCAGCTGTTCGCCGAAGGCGGGCGGCGGCAGGAAGACGGTGGCGGCGGCCCGGGCCTCTTCGGCGAGGTGGTGGCTGTGCCGGGTGGAGCGCTCGCTGACGAAGTAGAGGACGAGGTCGTCGTCGTGGGCGAAGAAGGCGAGGTTGGCGTGCGGCCCGTGCTCGTGGCCGGCGGTGGCGAGGGTGAGCACCATGGCTTCGGCGAGCAGGCCGTCGACGCCCTTGTGCAGCAGGTCACCCGGCCAGTCCCCCTGCGTGATGTCGAGTCGGTACGGCATTCGGCACTCCCTCCGGTGGCGCCCGGCGCCGCCGCGACCCGAGCGCGGCCCCGGACGCGCCTGAGCACGACTGAGCCGGGCGGGCGCCCCGGTCAGGGGCCCCACGCCCGGCTCACATGCTCCACCCCCTGTCCGGAACCGGACAAGGGGCGGGGCGCTCACGAAATGGGCACTACCGCGCCCGGTGCGAGGCGTACCCGCGGGTCGCCACCGGCACCGTGCCGGGGCCCAGCAGCGGGCGCAGCACGCCGGAGCGCATCCGGTCCACCAGCGGCCCGCAGCGCCCGGCCAGCGGGGCGAGCACCAGCGCGACCACGATGCCGACGAGCGCACCGACGGCCACGTCGTGCGGGTAGTGCACGCCGACCCAGACCCGGGAGGCGGCCATCAGCACCGCGAAGAGGGTGGCGACGGCGCCGAGCCGGCGGCTGACGAACCAGAGCGAGATCGCGGCGGCGAAGGCGATCACCGAGTGGTTGCTCGGGAAGGACCAGTCACCGCTGGTCGCGCTCGGGCAGGTCTCCAGCGAGACGCTGCCGGGGATCTGCGCACACGGCCGGACCTCCTCGACCATGTTCTTGAGGACGGAGTTGACTCCGTACGCGACGACCACGATCACCGGGGAGGCCAGCACCCTGGCCATCACCGCGGACTCGGCGCCGCGCGCCCGCCACCAGGCGGAGAGCATGAAGAGCGCGAACAGGCCGAGGCCGATCGCCGACCAGACCTTGATCACGTCGTCCAGCCAGTGCGGGGCCGACTGCGCCCACCCGTTGACCCGGGTGTAGAGGCTGCCGTCGATCCCGCTGCCGTCGTAGACGGCCAGGACCCGAGAGGACATCACACGTCACCTCCGTGACGGCGCGCCTTACGGGCGCGGAACAGTTCGAGAACAATGGGGAGCACGGAGACAACTACTACCAGACCGATGATCGGCAGCAGATACTGGTCGATCCCGGGTATCGAGGAACCGAGCCCGTATCCGGCCAGCACGACGCCGACGGTCCAGACCGCGCCGCCGGCCACCTGCCAGAGGGTGAACGAGCGAACCGGCACTTCGAGCACGCCGCAGAGCGGATTCAACACCGTCCGGACCACCGGGATGAAACGGGCGAGCACGATCGCCTTGCCGTGCCCGTACCTGGCCAGCAGTTCCTCGGCCCGCTCGACGCCCTCCAGCAGGCTCTTGCGCTTGGTGCGGCCCAGCAGCGCCCGCCCGCCGCGGCGGCCGATCAGGTAGCCGACCTGGGCCCCGGCGAGCGCGCCGACCAGGGCGGCGGGCAGCACCTGCCACAGGTGCAGCTGCGGCCCCTTGGTGGCGCCGGGGACGCAGAGCAGGCCCGCGGTGAACAGCAGCGAGTCGCCGGGCAGGAAGAAGCCCACCAGCAGACCGGTCTCGGCGAACAGCACCACGGCGATGCCGAGCGCGCCGAAGGCGGCGAGCAGCGAGGACGCGTCCAGCGGGTTGACCGCGAGGTGGGAGGCCACCGCGAGGTGCGGGCCCACGGCGAGGTGGGCGGCCGGATCGGCGGGGAACTGGAGCAAGGCTGGCGGACCTCCCGTACGTTGGGGGGCGGTCGTCGCGACGCGCGGCGAACCCGCCCGGGACCGTCTACAGTGACGTAGACGGTCTACATGACTGTAGACGAAGGCTGGAGGAAGCGCCGCCATGTCCGACGTACCGTCCGCCCGCCGGCCCGCCGGGGAGCTGGAGGCCGAGGTGCTGGCCGCCCTCTGGTCCGCCCGGCAGCCGATGACGCCGCAGGACGTCCAGACGGCGCTCGGCGGGCACCTCGCCCGCACCACCATCGCGACGATCCTGGCCCGGCTGCACGACAAGGGGACGGTCGAGCGCACCCGCGCCGGCCGCGCCTACGCGTACATCCCGACCGTCCAGGACACCGCAGGCCTCGCCGCCCGCCGGATGCACACCGAGCTGGGCCGCGAGGCCGACCGCTCCACCGTGCTCGCCCGCTTCGTCTCCGACCTCTCCGCCGAGGACGAGCAGCTGCTGCGCGAACTGCTCGGCGACGGCGGACCGGGATCGGCGGGCGCACCGTGATGCTCGCCGTCTGGGTGCCACTGCTGCTGCCCTTCCTCGCCGTCCCGCTGGCCCGCCGCCTCGCCGAGGCCCTGCCGCCCCGGGCCGCCGCCTGGCTGCTGGCCGGCACCGCCACCGTCCTGGCCGGGGGCACCCTCTGCTCGCTCGGCCTGCTCGCCACCGCCGGACTGCTCCAGCTGCCCCCGGTCGCCGCCCTCGGCCACCTCTCGCTGCCCTGGCTCACCGCCGCCGCGCCCAGCGCGCCGGTCGCGGCCGCCCTGGCCGGCCCGGTGCTCGCCGTGCTCGCCGTCCTGGCGGTCCGTACCGCCCGCCGACGGCACCTGGAACTGCGGGCCGCCCGGGCCGCACTACCCGCAGCGCCCGCACGGCCCGCACTGAGCGCACTGCCCGCCCACGGTACGGACCCGGCCGACGAACGCACCGGTCCGCACCCGGCCCACCGCCCCGCCGGTGTCCAGCATGCGGACACGCGCCCCCTGCGCGCCTCCGTGCGCCGCGCACGCGCCACCCGGTGGCTCCGGTCGTCCCTGCCCCTGCTGCGGCAGCCCGTCGGGCACCAGCTCGCCGTGCTCGACGACGAACGCGCCGACGCCTTCGCCCTCCCCGGCCGCCTGCGCCGCCCCGGCCGGATGGGCGAACCCGGCCGGATCGTGGTCACCTCCGGGATGCTGCGCGCCCTCAGCGGCCCCGAGCGCGCCGCCCTGCTCGCCCACGAACGCGCCCACCTCACCGGCCGCCACCACGTCTTCCTCGCCCTCGCCGAGCACGCCGCCGACCTCCACCCGGCGCTGCGCCCGCTGCGCGCGCCCCTCGGGTACCACCTCGAGCGCTGGGCCGACGAGGTGGCCGCGGCCCGGGTCGGCGACCGCGCCGTGACCGCCCGCGCGGTCGGCCGGGCCGCCCTGGCCGCCAGCCGTTCGCCCTGGCCGGACCGCCCCCGGCTGGTCGCCGCCGCGCACGCCGGCCCGGTCCCGCGCCGGGTTGCCGCCCTGCTCCAGCCCCGCCCCTCCACCACCCCCGCCACCCGCCTGCGCGCCGTCGCCCTGGCCCTGGCCGCCTGCCTGGCGCTGACCACCGCCGCCACCCTGGAGGCCACCGCCGACCTGCACCGCACCGTCGAGGCGGCCCAGCACGAACCGGGCGCGCCCCGGTAGAAGGGCATCCGCACCGCGCGCCGGTGCACCTCGGAGCGGTTTCGTACCGGGCGGTAGCGGAGTTGGCGGACCCCGTCCCCACACGCCCACCGCACCCGTACGCTTTCGTCAGCGCGTCGACCGGCGCGTCCTCGAACGGCGGCGAGGAGCGACACGAGTGCGGCAGACCGGACGGCAGTCCCGACGACCAGAGCGCCGCACCGCGCCGACCGCGGCGGAGCTGGCCAAGGTCCACGAGCGCACCCTCGCCGACGCCGCCGCCCGCGAGCTCGCCTTCCCCGAGCCCGGCGGAGCGGGCGGCCCCGGCGGGTCGGGCAGGTCCGGCGGCCCCGGCGGGCCCAGTGGCCCGAACGGGCCGGGCCTGCTCGAACCGCGCCCCGAGATCGGCGACTCCTGGGCCCGGCTGCGCCGCCTCGGCCTCGACCCCGACGCCGGCGCCGCCGCCGTCCTGCTCGGCCCCGCCGAGCTGGAGCAGCGCCGCCGGTCCAGCGGACTCGACAACGTCATGCCGGTGCTGCGCGAGACCCTGCTCGGGCCGGTCGGCCAGACGCCGCTGATCCTCGCCATCGCCGACGCCGAGGGCCACGTGCTCTGGCAGGAGGGCGAACGCGGCCTGCGCCGCAGCGCCGACCGGATCGGCTTCGTCACCGGCGCCCGCTGGATCGAGGAGAACGTCGGCACCAACGGCATCGCCGTCGCGCTGCGCGCCCAGCGCCCGATGCACGTCCACTCCGCCGAGCACTACCTGCGCAGCCACCACACCTGGACCTGCGTGGCCGCGCCCGTGCACGACCCGGCCACCGGCCGGCTGGTCGGCGCGATCAACCTCAGCGGCCCGGCCCACAACGTCCGCCCGTACCTGCTCCAGCTCACCGCCACCGCCGCCCGGCTCGCCGAGACCGAACTGCGCGCCCACCGGCTGGAGTCGCTCAACCAGCTGCGCACCCTGGCCGCCCCGCTGCTCGCCCGGGTCGGCGGCCCGGCCCTGGTGGTCGACGCGGCCGGCTGGACGGCCGCCTCCGCCGGGCTGCCGCCGCCCAGCCGGCTCCGCATCCCCAGCGAGGGCTGGGCCCCGGCCGCCGTGCACTGGGTGCCCGGGCTGGGCGAGTGCGTGCTGGAGCCGCTCGCGGACGGCTGGCTGGTCCGCCCGGTGTGCCCGCCCGGGACGGACGGCTCCGGCACGGTGAGCGCCGAACAGGCCGAGGGCGCCCGGCTCCTGCTCGACCTGCGCAGGCCGGACCGGCCCGAACTGTTCGTCCGGGGCGCCGCCGACAGCTGGTCGCACCCGGTCAGCCCGCGCCACGCCGAACTGCTGCTGCTGCTCGCCACCACCCGCGAGGGCAGCACCGCGGCGCAGCTCGCCGAGGCGCTGTTCGGTGACGCGGGGCGGACGGTGACGGTCCGGGCCGAGCTGTCCCGGCTGCGCCGCTACCTGGGCGGCCTGCTGGCCCACCGGCCGTACCGCTTCGCCGACTCGGTACTGGTCACCGTGCAGGGGCCGGAGGATCCGTACGACCTGCTGCCCTCCTCCACCGCGCCGGCCGTACGGCGGCTGCGGGCGGAGCTGGCGGCGGACCGGGTGCGGCTGCCGGGCGCCGTGGCGCCGCTGCCCCCTCCGCCGTCCTCGCCGCTGCCCTCACCGCGTTCGAACGGCGGGCCCGGAGATCAGCCGGCCGCGAGCAGCGCGGCCAGCTGGGCGTCGGTGGGGCCGCAGTCGCGTTCCTGCTCGGCCGAGACCAGCGCGTAGGTGCGGTCCAGCCAGGCCCGTACCCGGGGCTTCGAGGCCTCCAGCAGGGCACTGCCGTGCGGGGATTCGAGCGCCAGGTGCAGCGTCGAGCCGTGGCACGGGCAGTACGCCGGCCACAGCTTGACGTCGCCCTGGCCGCTCAGTGTCTGCAGGCCGTCGCGCAGCAGGTCGCGGGAGAACACCCAGTCCGCCTCGTCCGGACGCCCCAGATGGAAGGTCAGCAGGACCTCGTAGGGGCGCGCGACGTCGAAGCGGAACCGGGTGCGCACCTCCCCGACCACTTCGTCGCCCAGCGAGATCCGCAGCGCCAGCACCTCCTCCACCGCCGCCGGAGCGGCGGTGGAGCCGCCCCCATCGCCGCCCGTGGGGGTGGCGGCGAGGGGGGCACTGGAGGCTGCGGACAGCGGGTCGGGCGGCATGACGGTCTCTCCGGGAACGGCGCGGGATGCCATCAGCCTGCGCCACCGCGGCCGGGGCGGGCAAGGGTTGCAAGGGGGTTGCAACAACCCCTCCTCCGGTCCGACCGTCCCGCCGTTCGCCGGGTCGGACGGACCGTCAACTTCCGCTCGTCGAACGGATATCCGGAAAATGGAAGGATCCTGTCCACCCTCCGGCCGCCCGCTGGTACGCTCTCCCCCTCCCGACGCGGGCCCGCAGCGGGACCGGCCCCGGACGGCCGGATCCGGGCCTGTCTCCGGTGCGTGGGAGAATACGGCGACGCGACGGCACTTCGGGGAGGGAGGGGTCCGGTGGCTGTGCGTGGGGAGACCGCGCGGGACGTGCAGCACGAGCCCGCACGGCAGGGTCGGCACGGCCGGCCACGCCCGTTCGGCGGCCGGCTCCGGCTGCCCACCCTTCGCTTCTCCGGCGCCGCGATGGCGATGTCCACCGTCGTCGGCATCAGCATCGCCACCACCCTCCTGCTGAACGAGCAGCAGGGCATCGGCCGTCGGGCCGGCGTCGCCCGGGTCGGCACCACCCCACCGCCCAGCCCCGGCGCCACCGACCAGGCCGAAGCCGCCTCCGACCGGACCACGGACACTCCCGCGCCGCCCTCCGGCCACCCGCACGGCCCGAAGCCCCCGGAGCACTCCTCGGCCCACCCGTCGGGCCCGGCGAACGCCGCGGCCACACCCCCGGGCGGACTGCGCGCGGGGACGGCCGCCCCGGTCACACCGTCGACCGGCGGCCAGGCCTCCACGGGGCACGACCCCCGGTCCGCGGCCGGCACGCCCGCGAACGGCACCGGCACGGGCGGCCAGCCGGGCACCGGAGCCTCGCCCTCGGCGCAGCCGTCCGCGCCGCCCCCGTCGTTCACGCCCTCCACCGGGCAGCCCGGTGCGGGCCACGCCGGTGCGGCACAGGCCGGTGCGGCACAGGCCGGTGCCGGGCAGTCCCCGCCGTCGCCCGGGCTCCAGCCGACCACCCCGGCCCGGCCCGGTCCCGCCTTCCCCGCGCCCGGCCGCCCGCTGCCGCCGCCGCCCGTCACCGACGCCCCCGACGGTCACGCCCCTGGCACCGGCACGCCCACCACCGGCGCACCTGCGGCCGACGCACCGACCACCGACGCGCCCGCGGCCGACGGCTCCGCCCCGGAGGCCGACCAGGCCCTGACCGGCGCCGGCCTGACCACCGCGGACGGTCGCGACGGCCTCCGGCACGCGCTCGACCTCACCGTGGCCGAGCCGGTCACCGCCCTTCAGGCCGAATTCCGGCTCACCCCCGGCCAGTTGGCGCCCGGCAGCGGCGCCGCGTGGACCGACCTGCCGGGCGCCGTGGTGACCGCCCAGCAGGAACGCGGCACCCTGGTCTACCGCTTCACCACCTCGCCCGGCACCGACGTCGAGCCCGGTCGCTACTCCTTCGTGGTGCGCGGCACCCGGCCGGCCGACCAGGCCGGCCCGGTGCGCAAGCCGGGCCCGCAGGAGACCTGGAACGCCGCCGCCTTCGGCATCGACCACCCCCGGGCGGTCGCCGCCCTCGGCGGTTTCGGCCCGCTGCTCCCGCAGTCCGCCCAGCACCTGGCACACCCTCCGCACTGACCGCCCGTCGGCCGACCGGCCGGCCGGATGATCCGGCCGGATCAACCGGCCCCGGAGGTCCGTCATATCGTCCGACGATCAGGCAGCTCACCGGGCTCATCCCCGCACCGACGTTCGTTACTGTGTGCAGCACCCGGCCCGGCGCCCCACGGGCACCGGTCCGGGCCGTCGTTCCGCACCCGAGGAGGAGTCCTTGTCCACCGTCCTGACCCAAGGCGGCAACGCACCGCTGACCGCCGCGCGGGTGACCGTCGAGGTCACCGCGCCCAAGGCGCTGGACGTCTCCGGCCTGCTGCTGACCGACGCCGGCAAGGTCCGCTCGGACGCCGACTTCGTCTTCTTCAACGCCCCGCACGGGCCCGGCGTCAGCCTCCGCCCGGCCTCCGCCGGAGCACCGGACGCGATCACCGTCGACACCCCGGCCGTCCCGGCCGACATCAGCAAGGTCGTGATCACCGCCAGCCCGGCCGACCAGTCCGCCACCTTCGCCGGGATGGAGCCCACCGCGACCCTGCGGGACGCCGACACCGACGAGGTGCTGGTCACCTTCACCCCGCCCCGGCTGGGCCTGGAGACCGCGCTCATCGTGGTCGAGGTCTACCGGCGGAACGGGGTCTGGAAGGTGCGCGCGGTCGGCCAGGGCTACGCCGACGGCCTGGCGGGCATCGCCACCGACTTCGGCGTCACCGTCGACGACTCCCCCGTACCGACGCCTCAGCCGGCTCCGACCGAGGCCCCTGCCCCTGCCCCGACCTCAGCTTCGCCGAGCGCGCCGACCGTCCAGATCCACTCCACCTCCGAGGTCGCCCCGCCCACCCCGCCGCTCCCGGCGACCCCGCC
>CBJMI02800__coassemble_818_pt1 | contig 10384 bp, 7 predicted proteins | sample CBJMI02800__metabat2_low_PE_003 | metagenome-assembled genome bin CBJMI02800
GCCCGCCCCCCGAACAGCACCCCCTACCGCACCTCGACGAACGCCTCCGCACTCCGCGCCGCCCGCTCCCGCGGCACCTCCGCCGGCCGACCGACCGCCACCGCCCCCATCGGGTCCCACCCCTCCGGCAGGTCCAGCACCTCCCGGACGGTGTCGCGGCAGAACATCGTCGACGACACCCAGGCGGAGCCGTACCCCTCGCCGGTCAGGGCGACGAGCAGGTTCTGCACCGCCGCTCCGGCGGCGACCGTGAACATCTCCCGCTCCGCCGCGGCCCGGCGCGGGTCCGGGTAGTCGTGCGAGCCGTCCATCACCAGGCACGGCACGACCAGGTACGGCGCGTCCCGCAGGACGTCGCCCCGGGCGGTGCGGCGGGCGATCCTGGCCTCGTCCCAGCCGTCGAGTTCGCGCAGGTCGCGCTGCCAGGCGCCGAGCATGGCGTCGAGCAGCCGGACCCGGGTCCCGGCGGACTCCAGCAGCACGAAGCGCCAGGGCGTGGTGTGGTGCGGCGCGGGCGCGGTGACCGCGGCGGCGACCGCGCGCCGGACGGCGGCCGGGTCGACCGGGTCGGTGGTGAAGGAGCGGACGGTGCGCCGCAGGGTGACGGCCTGGCGCAGTGCCTCGGAGGTGCCGAGCCGGAACATGTCGTCGGCGGCGGCCCGCACCAGCGGCCGGGTGCCGGCGCCGTCCTCGGCGGTGACCAGGTGTCCGAGGCCGCGCACGATCGCGACCGGGACGCCGGTGGCCTTGCCCTTCACCAGGTCGGCGGCGGCGGCGAGTTCGTCGGCGGTCGCGGTGACGGTCAGCACCAGCTCGTTGCCGTGGCTGTCGGTGCGTCCCCGGTGGTCCTCGAGGACGGACAGCCCGGCGGCGCCGATCGCGACGTCGGTGAGCCCGTTGCGCCAGGGCCGTCCGAAGGTGTCGGTGACGACGACGGCGAGCCGGCACCCGGTCAGCTGCTGGAGCCGGGCGCGCAGCGCCCGCGCCGAGGCGTCCGGGTCCTCGGGCAGCAGCAGCACGGTGCCGGGGGCGGTGTTGGAGGCGTCGACCCCGGCGGCGGCCATGACGAAGCCGTTGCGGTTCTCGACGATCCGGGCCGGTCCGCGCCGCGCGACCACCCGGACGGTCTCGGCGTCGATCGCGGCGTCGCGGTCGGCGGCGTGCAGCAGCCGGCCCTCGGCCTTGCTGACGACCTTCGAGGTGACCAGCAGGATGTCGCCGTCCCGGTACGTCCCGGCCTTGGCGATCAGTCCGGCGAGGTCCGCCCCGGCGTCGACCTCGGGGATCCCCTCGACCCCCAGGATTTCAAGAGCCATGGCGGACCTGCTCGGCCAGGGCCAGCGCCGTCCGGGCCATCTCGGCGGTGGCCTCGACGTCGGTCATGAGCAGCGGGACGGCCCGGCAGGCGATACCGGCGGCCTCGACGGCGGCGACGGCGTGCTCGTCCGCGGTGTCCACCAGCCAACCGTCGATCAGGTCGGGGCCGTAGTTGAGCGCGACCGCCTCGGCGGTGGCCTCGACGCCGACGGCGGCGAGCACCTTGTCGGCCATGCCCCGCACCGGGGCCCCGCCGATGATCGGGGAGAGCCCGACCACCGGCGCCGGGGCGGCGGCGACGGCCTCCCGGATGCCGGGGACGGCGAGGATGGTGCCGATCGAGACGACCGGGTTGGACGGCGGGAAGAGGATGACGTCGGCCTCGGCGAGGGCCTCCAGCACGCCGGGCGCGGGCTTGGCGGTGTCCGCGCCGACCGGGATGATCGCCTCGGCGTCGACGGCGGCGTGCAGCCGGACCCAGTACTCCTGGAAGTGGACGGCCCGGGTGCCCTGCTCGTCGGTGATCCGCACGTGGGTCTCGACCCGGTCGTCGCTCATCGGCAGCAGCCGCACGCCCGGGTTCCAGCGCACGCACAGCGCCTCGGTGACCTGGCTGAGGCTGTACCCGGCGGTGAGCATCTGGCTGCGGACGAGGTGGGTGGCGAAGTCCCGGTCGCCGAGCCCGAACCACTCGGGGCCGACGCCGTACTCCTTCATCTCGGCCTTGATCGACCAGGTCTCGTCGGCCCGGCCCCAGCCCTGTTCCTCGTGGATCCCGCCGCCGAGGGTGTACATCACGGTGTCGAGGTCGGGGCAGACCTTGAGGCCGTAGAGGTGGATGTCGTCACCGGTGTTGCCGATGACGGTGATCTCGTCCTGCGGTCCGACCGCCGCGAGGAGTCCGCGCAGGAAGCGCGCCCCGCCGATTCCGCCTGCCAGTGCCACGATGCGCATGGGGGTCATCCTGCCACGGCCGGACTCTTCGTCAGTGCGCGCTCAATGACGCTCGGCCTGCTCCCGCGGAAGCGGTTCCGGGTGCTGCTCGGGGACGGCGGCGGCGCCGTACTGGTTCATCGCGGTCAGGCCCGGGGTGTAGAGGTGGATGGAGACGGCGGGTTCGAGCGCGCCGTTGACCACCTCGTGCAGGTAGCCGGAGGAGAACACCCGCTGCCCGCCGGGGCGCAGGGTGCGGGCCCGTGAGCCGCTGGGGGTCCCCCCGGCCGAAGGCTGGGGGAGGGTGAGGGAGCGTTCGATCAGCTCGCCCCGGACGACGGTCATCACGCCGGAGGACTCGCCGTGGTCGTGGAAGCCGCTGCTCTGGCCGGGCAGCCAGCTGAGCAGCCAGACCTCGTAGCCAGGGCCGGTCTCCAGCCGGGCGTACCAGCGGGTCAGCGCGTCGTAGCGGACCAGCGGCTCCCAGCGGGCGCGGTCGGCGGCGATCTCGCGGACCAGCCGGGCGTACCCGGCGACGGTGGTGGGGTGGCCGGGCAGGTCGGTGCGGGCGAGGTGGGGGAAGGCGAGCGGGTCGCCGGCGATGGAGACGTCGCTGAGCCCGTCCGCCCAGCGGTGTCCGTCCGTACGGCGGACAGCGGGGGAGAGGCCCAGGCGGGCGAGCTTGTTGCGGTCGCGGTTCCGCTTGCGGATGCGGATCATGCGCACGGTGGTCGTCCTCGGATGAGTCGGCTGGTTCGGGGAGCAGCCGGATCCGGGATGTCCTGGGGCGGGAATCGCGGGCGGCCTCTGTGCTTCCTGGGCGGCGCGCGGTGGGACGCGGGCGCCTAGCTACAGCAGGAACAGAGGCGACAACAGGAGTTCACGGCACGGCGGAGCGTGGAACCGCTCCGGGGGCTGGCGAACTCTGACATAGGGGAAAGGAGACCGCATTCGCGCGGTCGGTGTCAAACCGGGCTATGCGGCATTCGAGTGGATTAGGTCCGGATCTCTCCCTGATGGGGTGATTCATCACTCTCTAGGTTTCAATGGGAAGATCGCCGGGAAGGGAGGCCGATGACCGGCCTGTGACGGTGAGCAGGCGTCATTTCGCAAGTGGTTGCGGATGTTTCGACGCGCTCCAGGGCTTTCGGACTGAAGGTCCGATGTGTCCGAATATGTACACTATTCGTAACGGCTTGGTGCCAGGGAGTGAATCCCGGCCTCAATACCAGAGCTCGGCTTGACTGGGCCAGAGTGACGCAACTGTAATTTCACTCGTGTCGTCAGCCGCACGAGGCAACGGCAACCACGGGGACGCCAAGTAGGGGCAGAGGAGGCGCGCCACATGAGCGAGCTCTTTGAGCTGTTGATCGGGGACGGCATCGCGGAGGACGAGGAGGAACTCGGTTGGCAGGAGCGCGCGTTGTGTGCCCAGACCGACCCCGAGTCCTTCTTCCCCGAGAAGGGCGGCTCGACCCGCGAGGCCAAGAAGGTCTGCCTCGCCTGCGAGGTCCGCTCGGAATGCCTGGAGTACGCCCTCGCCAATGACGAGCGCTTCGGCATCTGGGGCGGTCTCTCGGAGCGCGAGCGCCGTCGGCTCAAGAAGAGCGCGGTCTGAGCGCGGTGGCCCCTGGGCCCCGCTGACCCTCCGCCAACGGCGGACGGCCGCACAGGCTGTACGAGCGCCTCACCGTGACGGTGGGGCGCTTTCGTGTTCCCGGGCCGTTTCCACTCCGCCCGGGCCCCTTCTTCACCGCCTCCGCACCGGCACCGCGCACGAGGCGGCCGTCGAGAGCCGTTAGTGTGGTGCGCCATCCGGTTGCCGTTCACCGGCTGTGTCCACCGAGAACTGGGGCCCGCGCACTCGATGACCGTCTACAGCCACCAGGGCGGCTTCACCGCTGCCAGGCCGCCCGCCTACCCGCGCCACCTGGTCACCGCGGTGATCGTCTCGCACGACGGCGCCCGCTGGCTGCCGCAGGCCCTGGCCGGCCTGCTCGGCCAGGACCGCCAGGTCCAGCGGATCCTCGCGGTCGACACCGGATCCACCGACAACTCCCCGCAGCTGCTCGCCGACACCCTCGCCGACTGGCTGCCCGAGAGCGGCCCGCTGGTGCTCGGCCGCCGGGCCGGCTTCGGCACCGCCGTCGCCGAGGCCGTCGCGAGCTCCGCGCCCCTGCGCCCGGAGGACCTCCCGTACCGGCTCGACCCCTCCGGCTACGACCCCGTCACCGGCGGCTGGGACGACTTCGGCGACCCGCTCGCCCAGGAGGACGACCTCGGCCGCGGCGGCCCGCGCGAGACCCAGCCGATCGAGTGGCTCTGGCTGCTGCACGACGACTGCGAGCCGCAGACCGACGCGCTGCGCCGCCTCCTCCAGGTCGCCGACTCCACCCCCAGCGCCGGCGTGGTCGGCCCCAAGCTGCGCAGCTGGTACGACCGCCGCCAGCTGCTGGAGGTCGGCGTCACCATCGCCCGCTCCGGCCGCCGCTGGACCGGCCTCGACCGCCGCGAGCAGGACCAGGGCCAGCACGACCAGGTCCGCCCGGTGCTCGCCGTCTCCAGCGCGGGCATGCTGGTGCGCCGGGACGTCTTCGAGGAGCTCGGCGGCTTCGACAAGGCCCTCCCGCTGATGCGGGACGACACCGACTTCTGCTGGCGGGTCAACGCCGCCGGCCACCGCGTGGTGGTCGCTCCCGAGGCGGTGCTGCGGCACGCCGAGGCGGCCAGCCGCGAGCGCCGGGCGATCGACTGCGGCCCCGCCCACCCGCACCGGGTGGACAAGGCCGGCGCCGTCTTCACGCTGCTCGCCAACTGCAGGGGCGTGCTCTTCCCGTACGTGCTGCTGCGCCTGGTGCTCGGCACCCTGGTGCGTGCCGTCACCAACCTGCTCGGCAAGGACGCCCGCCAGGCCATCGACGAACTGGCCGGTCTCGGCCACGAACTCGTCCGCCTCCCAAGGCTGTTGACCGCCCGCAAGCACCGCGCCCGGACCAGGGCGGCGGACGCCCTGGACGACCGCACGCTGTTCCCGGCCCCCGGCGCGACCACCCGGCTCGCCGTCGAGGGCGTGATCGGCTCGCTCGGGATAGGGGGCGGCGACGACTCCGGCAGCCGCCACGGCTCGGTCGAGGCCGGCGGCGACGAGGACGGCGAGGATCTCGTCGTCGAGCAGTTCGCGCTGCTCAAGAAGCTGGCCCGGCGCCCCGCGCCGGTGCTGTTCGCCGGCCTGCTGGTGTTCGCCCTGGTCGCCTGCCGCAGCCTGCTCGGCGGCGGAGAGCTGTTCGGCGGCGCCCTGCTGCCCGCCTCCGACGGTGCGGGCGGCCTGTGGTCGATGTACGCGGACGCCTGGCACCCGGTCGGCACCGGCTCCACCGCCGCCGGGCCGCCGTACCTCGGCGTGCTCGCGGTGCTCTCCTGGCTGCTGTTCGGCCACGCCGACCTCGCGCTCACCCTGCTGGTGGTGCTCACCGTCCCGCTGGCCGCGGTCAGCGCCTACCTGGTCTCCCGGCCGCTGCTGGACTCCAAGCTGGTCCGCGCCTGGGCCAGCGCCACCTACGCGCTGCTGCCCGCGGCGACCGGGGCGCTCGCCCAGGGCCGGATCGGCACCGCCGTCCTCGCCGTGCTGCTGCCGCCGCTGGCCCGCGCCGCCGCGATCGCGGCCGGCCTCGGCATCCGCCAGGAGAGCGCCGCCAAGGGCGCCCGCCCCGGCTGGCGGCCGGTCTGGATGACCGTCCTGCTGCTCACCCTGGCCACCGCCTTCGTACCGCTGACCTGGGCGCTCGCCGTGCCGCTGTGCCTGGCGACGCTGGTGGTCGCGGTGCTGCGCGGCGGCGCCTTCGGCTCCGGCGGTACGGCGCTGCGGCTGCTCGGGCTGCGTGTCCTGGTGATCCTCGCGGTACCGGTCGCGGTGCTGGCCCCCTGGTCGCTGAAGGTGCTGTCGCACCCGCAGTGGCTGCTGCTGGAGGCCGGGCTGCCCGGTCTGCACGGCGCCGGGGCGAGCGCGGCCGGCCTGCTGCTGGTCAATCCGGGCGGCGCCGGGGTGCCGCCGGTCTGGCTCTCCTCCGGTGTGGTCCTGGCCGCGCTGGCCGCACTGCTGCGCGCCGACCGGCGCCGCGCGGTGCTCGTCGCCTGGGGCGCGGCCGGTGCCGGCCTGCTCTTCGCGGTCGCGGTGGCGGGCACCTCCGTCACCCCGGCCTCCGGCGGCCAGGCGGTGCCCGCCTGGGCCGGCCCGGCCACCCTGATCGCCGGGATCGCCCTGCTCGCCGCCGCCGCGATCGGTGCCGACGGCGCCAACGCCCGGGTCGCCGGGATCGCCTTCGGCTGGCGCCAGCCGGTGGCCGCCCTGGTGGTGGCCGCGGCCGTGCTGGCCCCGCTGGGCACCGGCCTGTGGTGGGCGCTGACCGGCGCCGGCGGTCCGCTGCACCGCGCCGACGGCGGCCAGGTGCCCGCCTTCATCGCCGAGGAGGCCGGCACCACCGACCGGGCCCGCACCCTCGTCGTCACCGGGCAGAAGGGCGCCGTCCGCTACACCGTGCTGCGCGGCGCCGGGCTGACCCTCGGCCAGGCCGAGTCCACCGTCGACCCGGCCACCGGCACCCAGGACGGCCTGAACAAGATGGTCGGCAACCTGCTGGCCGGTTCCGGCGCCGACCAGGCGAACGCCCTGGCCGGCTACGGCATCGCCTACGTGCTCGTCGAGCGCCAGGCCGTCGACGCCTTCAAGAACGTCCTGGACACCACCCCCGGCCTGGTCAAGGCCAACCAGGAGGGCGACACCGCGCTCTGGCAGGTCAACGGCGCCCCCGCGGTGCGCGCGGTGATCACCGCCCCGGGCGCCACCCCGGTGGTCGTCCCGGCCGGGGCCCGCGACCTCTCCACCACCGTTCCGGCCGGTCCGGACGGCCGGGTGCTGCGGCTCGCCGAGTCCGCCGCCCCCGAGTGGAAGGCCACCGTGGACGGCACCGCCCTGGAGCCCACCACGGTCGACGGCTGGGCGCAGGGCTTCAAGCTCCCGGCCGCCGGCGGCAAGCTGAGCGTCACCCGCGAGGGCAGCCTCGTCCACACCGGCTGGATCTGGGCCCAGGTGCTGCTCGGCGTCACCATCCTGGTGCTGGCCCTGCCCGGCCGCCGCAGCCACAAGGACGACGACCTGCCCGAGGAGGTGGTGGCCGCCGCCGCGCTGGCCGCCGCCGCCCAGGCGCAGGCCCCCGCCCCCGGCAGCCGCCGGGCCCGCCGGATGGCCGAGCGCGGCGAGGGCGGCGAGCCCGGCGCCGAGGACTCCGGCGTGTACGAGGGCCGGCCGGGGGCGATCCCGGCGCAGCCCACCGGCGAGCCGGTGACCGAGGCGGTCCAGGCGGCCGCCGCCGTCCAGGAGGCCGAGCCGTACACCGACCCGTACCAGTCGTACCAGCAGGCCGACCCGTACAGCTACGACCACTACCCGGCCCAGCAGCCGGCGGCCGCGCCGTACGGCAGCCAGGGGTACGACGGCCAGGGGTACGACGGCCACCAGCAGCAGGCCTACCCGCAGCAGGGTTACGAGCAGCAGGGCTACGAACAGCAGGGCTACGAGCAGTACCCGCAGGAGCAGTACGGCTACGACCCCTACCAGCAGCAGCCCGGCCAGCCCCAGCAGGCCTGGCAGCCGGGCCGGCAGGGCGAGCCGTACTACGACCCCAACGACCCGGGCGGCACCGGCCACTCCCCTGCGCACCACCCTCCGCACCAGCACGGATCGGGGAGCTGACCCGCGATGAAGAAGCCCGCATTCAGGAAGAAGTCCGGCGCCGGGCCCGAGGAGCCCTTCGAGCCCGCGGCCGTCGAGCCGACCGGGGCCGGGGAGACCACCCGCCCGGCGGTCGGGCCGCCCGGCCGCTCCGCCGGGAAGACCACCCAGTCCCTGCTGGCCGCGGCCGTGGTGCTGGCGGCGGTCCTCGGGATCGCCGAGGCGCGCCCGCCGGCGAGCCCGGCCAAGGCGGACGCCGCCGGCGCCCCCAGCACCGCCCAGGTCGAGCGCACTGCGGCGGTCTGCCCGCAGCCGCTCCAGGGCCTGACCGGCTCGACCACGCTCACCGCCTACACCCCGCCCGGCACCGGCTCCGCCACCGGCGGCGCGGGCTGGCTCACCGACCAGTCCGCCCCTGCCGTCCCGCCGACCGCGGCCCCCTCGGCCCCGGCCTCCGCCCCGGCCTCCGCGGCGCCGAGCGGGTCGCCCGGTGCGACCCCGAGCGGCTCGGCGACCCCGGCGCCGGACAAGAACGCGGCGCCCGCCGACGCCAAGCTGACCCTCACCAAGCCCGGCACCCCGGCCACCGGCCCGGCCACCAACGGTGACGCCGCGCCCGGCACCGGGGCCGTCGCCACCGGCGCGCTCGCCCCCGGCTTCACCGTCACCCAGACCACCGTGGTCACCGAGCAGCGCGGCCTGGGCCTGTCCGGCCTCACCTGCACCCCGGAGAACACCAGCTTCTGGTTCGCCGGGGCCAGCACGGCCGGCGACCGGGTCGACTACCTCAGCCTGGTCAACCCCGAGTCCTCCGCCGCCGTGGTCGACATCCAGCTGTACGGCGACAAGGGCCTGATCGACAACGACGCCGCCAACGGCATCACCGTGGCCCCCGGCAGCTCGCAGTCCGTCCTGCTGTCGACGCTCAGCAAGGGCGCCGTCACCGACCTCGCCGTGCACGTGGTGGTGCGCTCCGGGCGGGTCGGTGCCGCGCTGCACGCCGCCGACGGCGCCAAGGGCGCCGACTGGATCCCCGCCTCGGCCGACCCGGCCCCCACCCAGGTGCTGCCCGGCCTGCCCGCCGACACCTCCGCGGCCCGCCTGGTGGTCTGGGCGCCGACGGACGACGACGCCGACCTGAAGATCCAGCTCTCCGGCAAGAACGGCTGGTTCACCCCGGCCGGAAACGAGTCGATCCACGTCAAGGCGGGCATGGTGGCCGCCGTCGACCTCGGCAAGGTCACCCGGGACGAGGTCGCCGGCCTGCGGCTGTCGCCCAGCGACGACAAGCACGCCGTCCCGGTCGTGGCCGGCCTGCGGATCGACCGCACCGGCGGCAACGGCAAGAGCGACGCGGCCTGGCTCACCGGCAGCAACCCGATCGGCGCCCGCGCCACCGTCGCCGACAACCGGGCCGGCGCCTCCACGCTGTTCCTGACCTCCACCGGCGACGCCGCCACCGTCAAGGTCACCGCTTCGGCCGGCAGCGGCGGCGGCACCCCGGCGACCAAGGAGGTCCAGCTCCCGGCCGGGGGCACGGTCGCGATCCCGGCGCCCGAGCCCGCCGGGCTGAACGGGGTCTTCGCGCTCACCGTGGAGACCGAGTCCGGCGGCCCGGTGGTCGGCGCCCGGATGCTCTCCATCCCCAACAAGGACGTGCCGATGTTCACCGTCCAGGCGCTGCGCGACGACCACAGCACCGTCCAGGTGCCGCAGGCCGCCCAGGACCCGGGCGTCGTGCTGCGCTGACCGCGCGTCCCGGGGCCTGCGGTCGGCAGGCCCCGGGACACCGGGGGAAGATCAGTCCTCGTCGTAGCGCGGGTCGATCGCGTCCGGGGACAGCCCCAGCAGCTCGGCCACCTGTTCGATCAGGATCTCGTGCACCAGCGCCGCCCGGTCCTCCCGGGTCTTCGCCCGGATCTCCACCGGCCTCCGGTACACCACGATCTGGCTCTTGCGGCCCTTCTCGCCCGGCGACACCCGGCCCAGCGGCACGCCGTCCTCGGAGTCGGCGCCGTCCGCCTCGTGCAGCGGCACCTCCTGCACGGCGAACTCCACCTCGATCAGCTGCGGCCACCGCCGCTCCAGCCGCTCCACCGACTCGCGCACGTAGTCGTCGAACAGTTCGGAGCGGGTGAGCGAGATCGGCACCTGGGGCGGCGCCAGCGGGCCGCGCAGCCCTCTGCCGTGCCGGTCGCGGTGCCGGGGGCGGCGCGAGGGGCCTGTCGATGACTGCGGTGCGGAGCTGTCCATATCACTGCCGAGAGTAGTCCTTGACGGGTCGGAAGTGGACCACTCCGACGGGGGAATCGCCGGGGCGGCGGCGCGTGCCCGAACGGCCGGAGCGAGCGGGACGGCAGGAGCCGCACGGCGCGCCGAGAGCGCCCCCGGACCCCGCGGGGGCGC
>CBJMI02800__coassemble_827_pt1 | contig 10054 bp, 10 predicted proteins | sample CBJMI02800__metabat2_low_PE_003 | metagenome-assembled genome bin CBJMI02800
CGCGAGTTCGAGCAGATGGAGATGGAGTTCTTCGTCAAGCCGGGCGAGGACGAGCAGTGGCACGAGTACTGGCTCCAGCAGCGCTGGGACTGGTACGTCGACCTCGGCCTGCGCACCGAGAACATGCGCTTCTTCGAGCACCCGAAGGAGAAGCTCTCCCACTACGCCAAGCGCACGGTGGACATCGAGTACCGCTTCAACTTCGGTGGCAGCGAGTTCTCGGAGCTGGAGGGCGTCGCCAACCGCACCGACTACGACCTGCGGGTGCACAGCGAGGCCTCCGGCCAGGACCTCAAGTACTTCGACCAGGAGAGCGGCGAGCGGTACTTCCCGTACGTCATCGAGCCGGCGGCCGGCCTCAACCGCGCCATGCTGGCCTTCCTGATCGACGCCTACTTCGAGGACGAGGCGCCGAACGCCAAGGGCGTCATGGAGAAGCGCGTCGGCATGCGGCTCGACCCGCGCCTGGCCCCGGTCAAGGTCGCGGTGCTGCCGCTGTCGCGCAACGCGGACCTCTCCCCGAAGGCCCGCGGCCTGGCCGCCGACCTGCGCACCGCGTGGAACGTCGAGTTCGACGACGCCGGCGCGATCGGCAAGCGCTACCGCCGCCAGGACGAGATCGGCACGCCGTTCTGCGTCACGGTCGACTTCGACACCCTCGAGGACAACGCGGTGACCGTCCGCGACCGCGACACCATGTCGCAGGAGCGCGTGTCGCTGGACCAGGTGAAGGGCTACCTGGCGGCCCGTCTGATCGGCTGCTGAGGCCGTACCCCGGGGAGCCCCCGGCCGTCCTCCTTCGTGGGGGGCGGGCGGGGGCTTCTGCTTGTGCGGAGCGCTACCGGCGGCCCCAGCGGGAGCGCTGGGCGCCCGGCAGGGCGGTCGGCAGGCCGGCGCTGCGCAGTGCGGCCAGGGTGGTGCGGTGGCGGGAGTCGTCGGCGAGCAGGGCGGCCAGCAGCTGCCCGTAGAGGTCCGGGCGGCCGTCCAGTGCGGCGGCCAGGCGCACCAGTTCGACCGTCGGGCGCAGGGTGGCCAGCTCGTGCAGCAGCAGGGTGGCGAGCGCGGGCGGCAGTTCCGTGGCGAGGCCGGCGAGGTCGGCGGTGGGGCGCCCGGCGGCCTGGCGCAGCAGGGTCCGGACGTCGGCGGGGCGGCCGTGCTGCTGGAGGCGGGTGGCGAGGGAGGTCAGCTCCGGTGTCGGGGCCGAGCCCCACTCCCAGAGCAGGGTGGCGCAGTCGGCGTGCTGCCCGGCCCGCTCCAGGGCGGCGAGCAGAGCGGGGACGGCGGATGCCGGGTAGGTCCGGAACGCGTGGAACAGCTCGGCGGCCTCCTCGGCCAGGCCCAGTTCGCGCAGCTCCGCCAGTACGGCGACCGCGTGGTCCGGGGCGCCGCCGGCGGCGGTGCGGGCCAGGCGGAGCGAGGCGCCCGTCGGGCCGCGCCGGGAGAGCATCCCGACCAGGAGCGCCGTGTCGGCGGGGGCGAGGCGGGCGGCGGCCTGGTTCAGCAGCTCCTCGGCCTCGGGGGAGGCGCCGCGCCGGTGAAGGCCGGTGATCCGCTCGCTGAGGGCGCCGAGGTCGGGCCGGGTCGGCGGCGGTGGCGTCGGGGCCGGGCGGGGCTGCGGCTCCGAGGGGAGCGTGGGCTGCGGGTGTTGCCGCTGTCTCAGGTGGGACTCCAAATCATGGAGTTCGTCGCTCAGTTGGAGGCAGCGTGCGCCCAGGCCCTCGCGGAGGGTGCGGGCCTGGGCGAGCTGCCGCAGCAGGTCGCCGTCCGGGCGCCGGCGGCCCGGGGCCGCCCGTATCGCCTCGTTCAGCCGCCGTTCGCGCTGGCCCGCGTGGCGGCTCGCGCTGAGCAACTCGTCCAACTCTGCCCGGAGTTCGGCGGCCCGTTGCTCGCCCTCCGGCTGCTGGCCTGCGGATTCTTCCGTCGACCGCATGCGCATGATCGCCCCAACCTGTCCATCTGAACCCTGACTGCGGGCCATCCTGGCGTCGGAATGTGGCGAAGGAGTTACGGGAGCGCGACCAGTCCTACCCGAGTGATGTCAAGGAGCGTGCGGGGGGCGGACGTTGCGCGAAGTGCGCCGGTCGGGCTCCGGGGGAGGGTCGCCCCGTGGTGCGGGTCGGGAGGTGGGACCGGGGGGCGCGGGCCGGGGCGTGGCGACCGGCCTCAGCCGGCCAGCCGCGCCCGCGCCTCCATCAGGGCGAAGCCCAGCAGGTTCAACCCCCGCCACTCCAGCGGGCGTTCGGCCCGGATGTCGTCCGCGGCGAGCCCGATGCCCCAGATCCGGTCCAGCGGGCTGGCCTCGACCAGGACGCGACCGCCGGTGCTCAGCAGGTACTCCCGCAGGGCCTCGTCCTGGCCGAACTTCGCGACGTTCCCCTCGACCACCAGGTCGAACCGGCCCGCCGTCCAGGTCTTCTCGTCGAAGCCCCTGACCAGTCGGCCCAGCTTCTTCGCCTCGGCGGGCGTACGGGCCTCCAGCACCCGCTGCTCGACGGCCTCGTCCCCGAACATCCGGGCCTTCCCGGCCATCATCCAGTGCTCGGCGGAGGCGTACGTCACCCCGTCGACGGTGAACCGCCCGGGCCACCACTGGCTCAGGCACTCGTGCCGCACCGCACCGTCCTTGCGAACGGTGTGCCCCCAGAACATCACCCACTTCGGCCGCGCCCCGGCGGCCATCAGGGCCGCCAGTTCCTCGCGGTCGCGGACGTCGGCGAGGTCCCCCACATGCTGCTTGCTCATAATCGTCATTCTGACACAAAGGGTCGGGCGCCTGCCAACCCTTTGCCGGTGGGGGGCCCGGTGATGTCGCCGCTCAGGCCTGCCGGGCGGCGGGGCCTCCGCTCCCGGTCGCGACCAGCTCCAGCAGGCGGAGCCCGACTTCGGTGACCTCCTGCGGTGTCCAGTCCTGCGCCGGCCCTTCCAGGCTCACCTCGGCCATGGCGAGGCCGGGGGCGGCGTCGGTCCACTCCAGGAACCAGGTCTTCTCCTGCTCGGCGAGGGCGAGGGCGGCGGCGTTCAGGGTTTTCGCGGCGTGCGGCAGCCAGAGCTGGAACTCGTGGGTGGGCGGCGCGGCCGGGTGGACGCGGGCGCCGGGGAGGGCGGCCAGGGCCGGTACGAGCGTCGCGGCGTGGGCGGTGTAGCCGGCGAGCCGGGGGAGTTCGGTGTCCAGCCCGGAGAGTGCGGAGAGGGCGGCCGGCCACTGCTGGTAGAGCTGTCCGCCGTAGCGGTGGCGCCAGGTGCGGGCGTAGGCGGTGAGCGCCGTGGTCCCGGCCAGGGCGGCACCGCTGATGCCGCCGAGGTCCTTGTAGAAGGAGACGTAGACACTGTCGGCGAGCGCGGCGATCTCGTCGAGCCGTTTGCCGAAGTGGGCCGTGGTGTTCCAGAGCCGGGCGCCGTCGAAGTGCACCCGGGCACCGGATTCCCGGGCCGCGGCGGTGAGTTCGGTCAGCTCGTCCCAGGTGGGGAGGATGTAGCCCGGGTCCCGCAGGGGGAGTTCGACCACCAGGGTGCCGAAGGGCTCGCCGAGGGCTCGGAGTTCCTCCGGCGTCGGCTGGCGCTGTTCGGTGGTGGGCCAGAGGCCGCGCAGACCGGTGAGCTGGGTGTGGGCGTGGCGCTCGTGCCGCTCGATGTGGCTGAGCGGGTGCAGGGCGACGGCCCGGTTGCCGGCCCGCTCGGCGTGGTAGCGCAGGGCCACCTGCTGGGCCATGGTGCCGGTGGGGAAGAGGACCGCGTCCTCCGTGCCGAGGAGCGCGGCGGTGCGCTCCTCCAGCTCGCCGACCGGGCCACCGTCGCCGTAGAAGTCGGGGCGGACGTCCGGCTCGACCGCGGCGGTGAGGGCGGTGAGCCGCTCGTGGATGGTGAGGGGGCGGCTGCCGGAGAGCAGGCGGGTGCACGCCCGTCGGGCCGCGCGCAGGCGCCCCCAGTCGATCTGATCGTCGTGGGTCATCCGGCGATTCTCGGACGCAGTACGACGGTCGGACCACCGGATTTCAGCAACGGCGGACTGGCCCGGAGCCGGCGGACGGGCCGGCGAATCGTCGGGCCGGCCCGACGTCCGCCCTCCTGGGGAGCCGCCGTGAACCGTGCCGGGTCCGGCGGGGGCCGGGCGATGACCGCCTGTCGGCCCGACCTGGGCGGACGTGGCCGTCGGGCCGACGGCGTCCCGGGGCTCGATCACACACGTGCCGCCGCGGCGCAGACGGCGCCGGGTCCGGGGGAGTGTGACACGGGTCACCGGAAAAGGGTGACACCGGGCTGTCGCGGACGGACGTCAGGATCGGCTCATGACGATCACCGACGAGGACTGCCTCACCGAGACCCTGGCCTTCAACGAGCAGTTCGAGGCCACCGCCGCGCTCCGCCCGCCGCGCGGGCGGACCCTGGACCCCGCGACGCTCGAACACACCGGCGCCGCCGCACGACCTGTCCGCCCTGCTGCTCGGCTCGACCGCCGCGGGCGCGGTGCGGCCGGCGGCGCTGGGAGCGCTGGTGGCGCCGGGGGTGTCGGGGCCCCTCCGGCCGTGAAGGTCGCTCAGCCCGCCGCAGTGGCGCTCGCCGCGGGTGCGCCGAAGCGGGCGAGGTAGTGCCACACCTTCTTGACCGCCTGCGGGTCGTGCCGGCCGGTCTCGGCGGCGGCGCCGACGATGCGCGGATCGAGCAGGCCGTCCACGGCGATCTGCGTACCCAGGTCGACGAACTCCTGTCCGCGGTAGCCGGGGTGCCGACGGAGCTCCTGGACGGTGAGCCGGAATCCGGGGTGCCACTCCACCGGGCAGGGGAGGCGGCGGGCCGACTCCTCGACGGCCGTGCCCCGGTAGCACGGGTCCAGCACCAGGGCCTCGATGTCCCGGGCGAGCCGGACCGGGCCGTGGACCTGCGCCTCGATGTAGTCGTCGAGGGCGTCCTGGCGGTCGGCCAGGGCGAGGTCGACCAGCCGCATGCGGTCCGCGGTGCCGAAGTCCGCCGGCTCCAGGAAGCTGTCCGGGTAGCAGAAGGTGGTGCGCTCCAGCGCGTGGGCGGCGAGCCGGAAGTGGGCGGAGCCGAAGCGCGGCGCGGCGCCGACCGGCCTGCGGCGGTAGTCCAGCGCCCCGTAGGCGGGCCGTTCGGCGGGCGCGGCTTCGTCGTAGGCGCGGTCGAAGATCCGGCTCTCCCACCGCCACCGGTCCCCGCCGGGGTGGGCGGTCAGGCCGCCGTTGCTCGTGCCGGTGGCGAACTGGGAGAGGTAGACGCCGCCCTCGGCGAGGGCGTCCAGGATCGGCCTGCCCTGGGAGGAGCGGTCCGGGTGGAAGTTGAGGGTCACCCGCAGGGTCGGATCGACGGGCGGGCCCGAGGACAGCGCGGCCACGTGGTCGAGGGCCCGCTGCTGCGGTGTCCGGACGGCTTCGGAGGTCATGCGGGTAGTGTCGCGCGGGGAGGCCGGCCGGTGCACCGGGTTTCCGTCCGCCCCGGGCGCCCTCAGGGGTGGTGCTTGTGCAGGGCGTCGGTGAACAGGCCGTGGCCGTTGTGGACGGCCACGCTGGTGTAGGTGCTGCGCATCTGGGCGGCCTGGGCGGTCCGGTGCTGCTCGACCGACAGGCCCTCGATCTCGCCCGCCCAGTGCCGGCGGGCCCGCTCCCGCCGCACCAGGAACAGGGTGGTGCCGACGACGGTGGCCACCAGCGCGACCAGGAACACGAGAACGAAGCCCATGGAATCCCCTTCCCCTCCGAGCCTGATCATTGCACGAACCAGCGTGGCGTGGTAAGGGCCGCCGCACCTCGACGGGATGAAGTAGCTTGAGGCGCATGGCAGATGACAGCCCGGGAGCCGCATCCGAGGTCACCGCTCCCTCCTCCCGCGGGGCCGTGGCCGCCCTGATGTTCTCCCAGGGCGTCGGCGTGGCGGGCACCCAGGTCACGGCGCTGGCGCTGCCCACGCTGGCGATCCTCCTGCTGGACGCCGGACCGCTGGCGGCCTCGCTGGTCTTCGCCCTGGAGTACGGGATCCAGGGGCTGACCGGGCCGTTCGCCGGGGTGCTGGTCGACCGGGTCGCCTCCCGTCGGGGGCTGCTGATCGCGGTGGACGTCGTCCAGCTGCTGTTGGTCGCCACCGTTCCGCTGGCCCATGCCGTCGGCGCGTTGACCCTGGTCCAGCTCTATGCGGTCGCGGCCGTCTCCGGTGCGCTGGGCGGGGTCACCGCCATCGCGGTGCCGACCGTGGTGGCGGACTTCGTGCCCCGGGACGGCCTGGTGGCGGTCAACGCCAAGCTGGCCGGGGCCCGTTCGGCCGGTCAGATCGCCGGGCCGGGGCTGGCGGCCGCGCTGGTACAGGCGGTGGGCGCGGCCACCGCGATGGTGGCGGACGCGGTGAGCTACGGGCTGTCCGCGCTGGCCATGAGCCTCCCCCGGCTCCGGCGGGACGAGGAGCCGGAGCGGGCGGCGGCGCGTCCCGGGATCGCCGATTCGCTGCGGGAGGGGATCGACGTCCTGCGCGACCAGCCGCTGCTGGCCCGGCTCGCCGTCGCCGCGGCCGCCCTCAACCTCGGCGGGGCCGGGCTCGGTGGCCTCTTCGTCTACTTCGCCTACCAGGTCGTGGACCTGGGCCCCGGTGAACTCGGGCTGACCCAGGCCGTCTACAGCATCGCCGCGGTGACGGCGGTGTTCACCGCGAAGTGGGTCGTCCGGCGCGTCGGCCTGACCAGGGTGATCCCGTTCTTCGGTCCGCTCGCCGCCGGCGCCCTGTTCCTGATCCCGCTGGCTTCGCTCGGGGCCGCGCTCCCGGTGCTGATCACCTACCAGCTGGTGTTCGGGTTCTGCGCGACGGTCTGGAGCGTCAGTTGGGTGACCCTGCAGCAACGCCTGTCCCCGCCCGAGCAGTTGGGGAGGGTGCTCGGACTGTCCCGCTCGATCGGCCAGCTCGTGGTGCCGGTGGGAGCGTTGCTGGGCGGCGCACTGGCCGGCGCGGTCGGTACCACCGGGGCGCTGGCGGTCTTCGCCTCGATCGCCCTGGCCGGCACCCTCGCGGTGGCCGCCACCCGCTCCCAGCCGGCCCTGCCCGGGGCCGGTCGGGCGTGAAGTGCCAAGGGCCCTCCGGTGCAGGGCAATTCGGCGGGTAGCCTGCGCCCATGTCCTCTCCTGCCGCCCTCGGTCTTCCCACCCGTCTGGACGGCGACCCCGACCGGGTCGCCCTGGTCATCCCCGGCGTCGGCTACTCGCCCGCCCGCCCGCTGCTGCACTTCGCCGGCTCCGTGCTCCAGCGGCACGGCTGGACGGTCCAGGAGCTGTGGTGGCAGGTTCCGGACGCCTTCCGCGAGTTCACGACGGACGACCGGATCGACTGGGTCGAACGGCGGGTCGCCGAAGCGGTCGACGCCGAACACGGCGCCTGCCGACTGCTGGTCGGCAAGTCACTGGGCAGCTTCGCCGCCGGCCTCGCCGCCGACCGGAGCCTCGCGGCCGCCTGGCTGACCCCCGTACTGACCCTCGACCACGTGACCCGCGCCCTCCACCGGGCCTGCGCCCCTACCCTCCTCATCGGCGGCAGCGCCGACGACCTGTGGAGCCGCACCGTCGCCGACTCGACCGGCCACCAGGTCCTCGAACTCCCCGCCGCCGACCACGGCCTCGAACTGCCCCACGACCCGGTCGGCTCGGTCGACACCCTGCGCGAGGTCGTCGCACGACTGGACGGCTTCATCGGCTCGCTGGCGCCCGGCGACGGGCCGACACCGGGCTGATGGTTGCTATGCGGGACTTCCGCCGGGCTCGGCGCCCGGCACCCAGCCCGGCGCGGTGACCGGCAGGTCGCGTTCGTCGGCCGCTTCGGCGAGGCGCTTGTCGTAGGTGACGAAGGCGGTGAGCGCGTGTTCCAGGTGCTCGGCACTGGCGAGGTGAATGGCGTCGAGCGTGCGCAGGTGCCGGATGGGGAAGCGGCTGGCGGCCCGAAGGACCGGGTCGGACAGGCGGACGCGGAGCACGCGGTCCAGTAGGTCCGCCGCGGCATCCAGCACCTGCTGCGGCGCGCCGACCCGGATGAGCGCGCGCGGGACTTCGACCTGGGCCAGGGCACTGGTCGCATGTCCCTCGGAGCCGTGCGACGAGAGGAACGTGCGGAGCGCGGCGGACTCGGTTTCCGTAACCAGGAGCTTGAGGAGCGCGCAGGAGTCGAGGTAGATCAACGGTCTTCTTCCTCGCGCATCCTGTGCAGGGCCTCGCTGGCGGACGGGAGCCGGACGTCGACCGTGGGCGGGGTCCAGTCGGCCAGTCCACGCGCGGTGGCGGCGTTCTCCGGGTCGATGGTGCCGTCGCGCACGAGGTCCTCCAGCACCCGCTGCTCGGGGTCGGGCGGCGAGAGTACGGCGATCAGCCGCCCGTTTCGGGTGATCTCGACACGCTCCCCGGCCGCGACCCGGTCGATCAATTCGCTGGCGTGCTGCTGGAGCTGCCGGATGGGAACCCTGGCTGTCATACGACTCACAGTAGGGCGGACCGTGCGGCGACCGTGAGCAGTGTGCGTCGATTTCACCCTCATGAGCGTCATTCCCTCCAGGGAAGCCGCTCGGCGGCTGGCTCGGGGGACACAGAAGGAAACGGCCCCGCGACCGGAGGAACCGGTCGCGGGGCCGTACGCCGTCGCCCTGGGCCCGTGGCCCCTGGGGCTCAGCCGATGGAGCGGGGCAGGCGGGTGGTCAGGTACAGCACGGTGAAGGAGCCGAGCAGCTGGATGCCCAGGCACAGGGCGAGCGCGCGGCCCATGCCGAGGCTGGGGGAGAGGGAGAGATAGAGGGTGCCGAGGGTGGCGACGCCGAGGGCGAGACTCGACTGCTGGCTGGTGGCGAGGACGCCGCTGCCGACGCCGGCCCGGGCGGCGGGCACCTTGGAGAGGACGACCCGGAACAGCGGGGTGCCGATCAGGCCCTGGCCGATGCCCGCGAGGGCGACGCCGGGTGCCATCCGCAGCGGGGAGAAGTGGTCCGCGTCGGCCAGGACGGTCAGCGCGATGGTGGTGAGACCGACGGCCTGGATGACGGCGCCGGCGCTGAGCACCCGGCTGCCCCAGCGCCCGATCAGCCGCGGGCCGGAGAGCGAGGCGGTGAAGTAGCCGACGGCCATCGGGACGAGCGCCCAGCCGGCCGCGACCACGCCGAGCTGGAGGCCCTGCTGGAGGGCGACCGCGATGACGAACATGAAGCCGCCGAAGCCCGCGAAGTAGGGGACGGCGATGCCGAGTCCGCGCCGCATCTCGGGGATCCGCAGCAGGGTGGGCGGCACCAGCGGGACGGCCCCGCGCTGTTCGGCGCGGCGCTCGACCAGGGCGAAGGCGGTCGCGAACACCGGGAACAGGGCGAGCAGCACCCAGGACCAGAGCGGCCAGCCGGCCGCCCGGCCCTCCATCAGCGGGACGAGCAGCGAGAGCAGGGTCGCGGTGAGCAGGGCGGTGCCGGGCACGTCCACCGCGGCGGCCTGGGTGGCCCGGCTCTCCGGCACGTACCGGACGGCGAGGACGACGGCGAGCAGCGCGAACGGCACGTTCAGCAGGAAGACCGAGCGCCAGCCGGTGCCGAACACGTCGGCGGCGACCAGCATTCCGCCGAGCACCTGCCCGATCACCACGGAGATGCCGCCGACCGCGCCGTAGACGCTGAGCGCGCGGCCGCGCCGGGCGCCGTCGGTGGCGGCGGTGATGGTGCCGAGCACCTGCGGGATCAGCAGCGCGGCCGAGGCGCCCTGGGCGGCCCGGGCGGCGACCAGGGACCAGGCGTCGGGGGCGAGGCCGCAGGCCAGCGACGTGAGGGCGAAGGTGGCGGCACCGACGACGAAGAGCCGGCGGCGGCCGAAGATGTCGCCGAGCCGCCCGCCGAGGACGAGCAGGACGGCGAAGGCGATGCCGTAGCCGGCGGCGACGAGTTCCAGGACGGCGGGTCCGGCGGCCAGGTCCTTGTCGATGGTGGGCAGGGCGACGTTGACGATGAAGAAGTCGAGCATCGGCAGGAACGCGCCGAGCAGGACGGTGACCAGTCCGGCGGTGCCGAGGGTGGGGGCGACGTCCTGGAAGTCGCCGACGGTGAGGTCCC
>CBJMI02800__coassemble_835_pt1 | contig 9928 bp, 6 predicted proteins | sample CBJMI02800__metabat2_low_PE_003 | metagenome-assembled genome bin CBJMI02800
AGTGTGTAGCAGCCCAGCCCGTCCTTGTCGGACACCCCCGCCGGGCCCCCTGCCTTCCCGCCGCCCTTCCGGGTGCCGCCCGCCTTGGCGGCGCGCGGCGCGGTGTGCTGCGGCGGGGCCGGCAGCGGCAGCGCGGCGCGGTCCAGCTTCCCGGCCCGGGTGCGCGGCAGCTCCGGTACCGGTACGACGGCGGCGGGCGCGGAGAAGCCCTTGAGCTGTTCCGCCAGGTACTGGGTGAGCGACCAGCCGTCCGCTCCGTCCGCCTGCGGAACGGTCACCGCGTAGCCGACCGTCAGCCGCTTCCCAGGGGTCGGCTCCACCTCGACCACGGCCGCCTCCCGCACCGCGGGGTGGGCGCGCAGCACCCCCTCGGCGCGGACTGCGGCCTTGACCCGGCTGGTCACGGTGGTCACCCGGTCCGACCCGAGCGGACCGACCACGGCCGCGGCCCGGCCGACGAACTCCAGCACGCCGTCCGCCCGGAGCAGTCCGAGGTCGCCGGTGAGCAGCACCCGCCCGTCCGGGTCGAAGCTCGCCCGGATGAAGCGGCGGGAGGTCTCCGCCGACCGGTTGAGGTAGCCGCGGGTCAGCCCGCCGCCCGCGATCGCGATCTCGCCGACCCGCCCGGCCGGCGCCGGGGCGGAGTCGGGGCCGAGCACGTACACCCGGGTGCCGGGGAAAGGCCGGCCGATCAGCGAGACCTGCTCCGCCCCCTCGGCGACGGCCGCGCCGCGTACGTCGAAGTAGGTGCTGTCGACGGTGGCCTCGGCCAGTCCGTAGACGTTGAGCACCCGGGTGAAGTCGCCGAGCAGCCGTTGCAGGGCCACCTGCTCGTCCAGGTACCACTTCTCGGCGCCGACGGTCAGCAGCCGCACCCCCGGCAGCCCGGCGCCGCTCGCCTCCAGCAGGGCGGTGAGGCGGCGGGCGGTGCGGACGTTCAGCTCCATGACCGTGATCCGCTCCTCCGCCACCAGCGCGGGCAGCGCGCCGAGATCGGCGGTGCGGTCCAGGGTGAGGTTGAACGGGGTGACCACCAGGGTGGCGCCGGTGCACAGCGCGCGGACCCAGTCGGCGGTGAAGACGTCGAACTCCAGGCTCGCGGTCTGCAGGATCCGGTCCTCGGCCGACAGTCCGTACACCTCGCGCCAACCCGCGTACGCGGTCAGCAGGTTGCGGTGCTCGACCAGAGCGCCGGTGGGCAGGCCGGTGGAGCCGGAGGTGTAGAACACGCAGGCCAGGTCATCGGGTCCGGCCTCGGGGCGCTCGAACTCCCCTTCCGGCGGGGCGGTTTCGGCCGTGTGGTCCAGGCACACCACCCGCGACCCGCCCGTGTCCGCCAGCCGCGCCCGGTGGCGCTGCTCGGTCAGCACCAGGTCGGGTGCCGCGTCGGCCAGCACGTGCCGCAGCAGCGCGTCGGGCGCGGTCGGCTCCACCGGTACGAACGCGGCGCCCGCCTTGAGCACCGCGAGCAACGCGACGTACACCTCGGTGCCCCGGCCCAGTGCGACCGCGGCCCGGCCGCCCGGGGGCAGCCCGCGCCGGGCCAGAACGGCGGCCAGCCGGTCGGCCCGCGCGTCCAGCTCCCCGTAGGTCAGCTCCGCCCCGCCGCAGCGCACCGCCACCGCCTGCGGGGCCCGGCGGGCCTGCCGCTCGACCAGTCCGTGCACGGTCCCCGGCCGCTCCTCGTCAGCCACCATCACGCCTCCCCCTCGCTCCCCTCGGAAGGGCACCATGTTCCTCCCAACTCCCCTCGTGCAACAGGGTTCTGCCGCGTCCACCCATCGGACGGACGGAGTCCGCCCAGGCCGGCGGTTGTACGGTGCACACGGACGGTCGGCGCCGGCCCGTCCGGTGCGGCGCCCCCGCCCGTACCCTGCCCGGCGCCATGAATCGGAGTCCCCCATGAGCCCGTCCTTCGACGGCCCGCTGCTGCGCACCCAGGACGTGGACGTCGTGCGCGACGGCCGGCACCTGCTGCGCGGCATCACCCTGGAGATCCGGCCCGGCGAGCACTGGGCGCTGCTCGGCCCCAACGGGGCGGGCAAGTCCACGCTGCTGGCCCTGCTCGGCGCGGTCTCCCACCCCACCCGGGGCACGGTGGACGTGCTCGGCCGCCGGCTCGGCCGCGTGGACGTCCGCGAGCTGCGCGCCCACCTCGGGCACGTCAACCCGCGCCACCCGCTGCGCTCGCCGCTGAGCGTGCGCGAGGTGGTGCTCACCGGCTCCACCAACACCATCGAGCCGGAGTGGCACCGCAAGCCCGCCCCCGAGGCGGTGGAGCGCGCCGAGCGGCTGATCGAGACGCTCGGCATGGGCGCGATGGCCGAGGCCCCGTGGACCACCCTCTCCCAGGGCGAGCGCGGCCGGGCGCTGATCGCCCGCGCGCTGATGCCCAGCCCCCGGCTGCTGCTGCTCGACGAACCCGCCACCGGGCTGGACCTCACCGCCCGCGAGCTGCTGCTGGACAGCCTGGACCTGCTGCGCCACCAGCACCCGGAGCTGGCCAGCGTGCTGGTCACCCACCACCTGGAGGAGCTGCCGGAGAGCACCACCCACGCCCTGCTGCTGCGCGGCGGCGAGTGCGTGGCGGCCGGGCCGGTGGACGAGGCGATGACCACCGAGCTGATCAGCGAGACCTTCGGCCACCCGATCCGGATCAGCCGCCACGAGGGCCGCTGGACGGCCCGGGCGGCGGCCCGTCGGGCCCCCGGCAGGTAACGGATCAGGTCGGGCGGGGGCCGGGTATCGACGGTAAAGAGTTCTTACGTAAGGTATGCCTTAGCTAAAAAGGAGGCGCCGGCCAGGCCGGCGCTTTACCCGGCCTTGGCACCCCCATGCCCTTTTCCGTTGGAGCACCCATGCCCGCCCGCCGCCGTTCCACCGCAGCCGCCCTGCTCAGCCTCGCCGTGGCGACCGCCGCCCTGGCCGGCTGCGCCTCGAAGAAGGACGACAGGGCCGGCGGCGCGGACGCGGTCAAGATCGACGCCACCGACACCGCCTGCGAGGTCTCCACGACCAGCTTCCCGGGCGGCCACGTGGTGCTGGACATCAGCAACAAGGGCTCCAAGACCACCGAGGTCTACGTCTACGCCGCCGGGGACAAGATCGTCACCGAGCGGGAGAACATCGGCCCCGGCACCAAGGCCACCATCAACGCCGAGATCAAGGCCGGCTCGTACGAGATCGCCTGCAAGCCCGGCATGGTCGGCGACGGCATCCGCCAGAAGATCACCGTGACCGGCGAGGGCGGCAGCACCGCCCCGGCCGACCCGCGCCTGGGCGCCGCCGTCGACTCCTACCGCAAGTACGCCCAGGAGCAGGCCGACGCCACCGTCCCGGCCGTCGAGGCCTTCGCCGCCGCGATCAAGGGCGGCGACCTGGAGAAGGCCAAGTCGCTGTACGCGCCCTCGCGCACCGGCTGGGAGCGCACCGAGCCGGTCGCCGAGAGCTTCGGGGACGTCGACCCCAAGACCGATACCCGCGAGGACAAGCTGGAGCAGGGCCAGCAGTGGACCGGATGGCACCGGCTGGAGAAGGCCCTCTGGGCCGACGCGAAGACCGGCGACGACGAGAAGAAGCTCGCCGACCAGCTGGTCGCCGACCTCAAGGACTGGCAGAAGAAGATCCCCGAGGCGGAGATCACCGCGACCAGCATGGCCAACGGAGCGAAGGAACTGCTGGACGAGGTCGCCACCAACAAGATCACCGGCGAGGAGGACCGCTACAGCCACACCGACCTCGCGGACTTCCAGGCCAACGTCGAGGGCGCCCAGAAGGCCTACGAGCTGCTGAAGCCGGTCGCCGCCGAGAAGGACCCGGAGCTCGCCAGGACGCTCGACTCCGAGTTCGCCGCCATCAACGCCCTGCTCGCCAAGTACAAGCAGGCCGACGGCACCTTCACCCCCTACGACAAGGTCACCGAGGCCGAGCGCAAGGCCTTCTCCGACGCGGTGAACTCGCTGGGCGAGCCGCTGTCGAAGCTGGCCGCCGCCGTGGTCGTCAAGTAGCCGGTCCCCGGCCGAAGTCCAGTAGTCCCGCAAGAGTGAGAAGGGCCCGCCCGCCGATGGACGCCGAGAACGAGCAGCAGAACGGCACCCCGGCCGCTGCCGCCACTGCCACCCCCGGCCGGGCCGCGGTCAGCCGGCGCGCCGTCATCGGCTGGGCCGGCGCGGGCGTCGCGCTCGGCGCCGCCGCCGCCGGCTCGGTCGCCGCGGCCGTCCGGCAGGACGACGACCCGGCCCGGGCGGCGAACGCCGTGGTCGGCGGGGAGGTGCCGTTCTACGGCGAGCACCAGGCGGGCATCTCCACCCCGGTCCAGGACCGGCTGCACTTCGCGGCCTTCGACGTCTCGGAGAAGGCCACCCGGGACTCCCTGGTCAAGCTCCTCAAGGAGTGGACCAGGGCGGCCGCCGCGATGACCGGCGGCCGCGAGGTCGGCACCGGCGCCGTCCCCGCCTCCGCCGAGGCGCCGCCGGACGACACCGGCGAGGCGCTCGGCCTGCCCGCCTCCAGGCTCACCCTCACCATCGGCTTCGGGCCCAGCCTGTTCGAGAAGGACGGCATCGACCGCTTCGGCCTCAAGGCCCAGCGCCCCGACGCCCTGATCGAACTGCCCACCTTCAAGGGCGACAAGCTCGACCCGCTGCGCAGCGGTGGCGACCTCTGCGTCCAGGCCTGCGCCGACGACCCCCAGGTCGCGGTGCACGCGATCCGCAACCTGGCCCGGATCGGCATGGGCACCGTCAACATCCGCTGGTCCCAGCTCGGTTTCGGCAAGACCTCCTCGACCACCCCGGACGAGCAGACCCCGCGCAACCTGATGGGGTTCAAGGACGGCACCCACAACATCGCGGGCACCGACACCGCCAACCTGTCCGAGCACGTCTGGGCCGCCCCCGGCGACGGCCCGGAGTGGATGACCGGCGGCTCCTACCTGGTCGCCCGGCGGATCCGGATGCACATCGAGACCTGGGACCGCGCCTCGCTCAAGGACCAGGAGGACACCTTCGGCCGCACCAAGGGCGAGGGCGCCCCGTACGGCAGGGCCAAGGAGCACGACGCCCCGGACCTCAAGGCGATGCCAGCGACCTCGCACGTAGCCCTGGCCCACCCGGACGCCAACAACGGCCTGATGATCCTGCGCCGCGGCTTCTCCTTCACCGACGGCACCGACGGCCTCGGACGCCTGGACGCCGGACTGTTCTTCCTCGCCTACCAACGCGACACCCGCAAGGCCTTCGTGCCGCTGCAGCAGCGGCTCGCGGCCTCCGACAAGCTCAACGAGTACATCCAGCACGTCGGCTCCGCCCACTTCGCCTGCCCGGCGGGCGTGCGCAAGCCGGGGGAGTGGTGGGGCCAGGCCCTCTTCGGCTGATGTCACCCACCCCCACCACCACGAGGAGTCAGCCGTGTTCGGCAACTACCTGATCGGCCTGCGCGAAGGCCTCGAAGCCAGCCTGGTCGTCTGCATCCTGATCGCCTATCTGGTCAAGACCGACCGCCGGGACAAGCTGCCGCCGGTCTGGCTCGGCGTCAGCGCGGCCGTGGTGCTATCCATGGCCTTCGGCGCGGTGCTGCAGTTCGGCTCCTCGCAGCTCACCTTCGAGGCCCAGGAGGCGCTCGGCGGCTCGCTGTCGATCATCTCGGTCGGGCTGGTGACCTGGATGGTGTTCTGGATGCGGCGCACCGCCCGGCACCTGAAGACCGAACTGCACGGCAAGCTGGACGCGGCGATCGCGATGGGCACGACGGCCCTGGTGGTCACCTCCTTCCTGGCCGTCGGCCGCGAGGGCCTGGAGACCGCGCTGTTCATCTGGTCGGCCGTGCAGGCCACCGACGACGGCTGGAACCCGCTGGTCGGCGCCGCGCTCGGCCTGCTCACCTCGGGGGTGCTCGGCTGGCTGTTCTACCGGGGCGCGCTGAGGATCAACCTGGCGAAGTTCTTCACCTGGACCGGCGCGATGCTGGTCGTGGTCGCGGCCGGCGTGCTCGCCTACGGGGTGCACGACCTCCAGGAGGCCGGCTGGCTGCCCGGCCTGCACTCGCTGGCCTTCGACATCTCCAGCACCATCCCCAAGGACAGCTGGTACGGCACCCTGCTGAAGGGCGTGTTCAACTTCCAGCCGGACCCGACCGTCCTGCAACTGGTGGTCTGGCTGGCCTACCTGCTGCCCACCCTGGCCGTCTTCTTCAACCTGTTCGGGAGCAGGGCGAAGCCCGTCACCGCCAAGTCGGCTGCCTGACCCGGCAGTTCGATCTCACTCCACCCGCCCCGCCCGGCCGTCGAACGCCCGGCGGGGCGGTGTCGTTCCCGGCGGCGGGTGACCGTCCGTGAGCGCTACTCCTCGTACGCACCACGCGGGATCCCCGGGTGGAGTGGCACCTCCGGCCTGCCGCGGTCATGCTGGGAGGCGGACGGCCTCGCTCGACCTGCGTACCTCGCACCACCCGCGTACCCACGGAGAGAACATGAACGTCCACAAACCCTCCCGCTCGTCCGTCATCGGCACCGGCACGCTCGCCGCCACCCTCCTGCTCACCGTGTGCGGCACTGCCGGAGCACAGACACCGCCGACGGCGGTCGACAAGGCCACCACCGCCACCGCGGCGGCGGATCCCCGGTCGGCCCCTCCCCGCTGCACCGCCGACGACCTCGCCGCGACCGTACAGCTCCAGAACACCGGCTCCGCGAAGAACACCGGCTCCGCGATGGTGATGCTGCAGAACAAGGGCAGCCGCACCTGCACCCTGCGGGGCTACCCGGGCTTCGCCGGACTGCTCGCCAACAACCGTTCGGACACGCTGGCCGTCAAGCGCCTGCCGCACCCCGGGCCGCCGACGCGGGTCACCCTCAAGCCGGGCGCGACCGCCTTCGCCGGTCTGAAGTGGACCACCTGCCAGAAGTCCAACAAGAACTGCCACGTGATCGCCGGGCTGCGGCTCACCCCGCCGGACGGGAACAGGCAGCTGACGGCCAAGGTGGTCGGCCTGAACGGCCAGGCCGTCACCCGACTGACCGTCTCCGCGGCCGGACTGACCACCGGCACGCTGCAATCCACCAGCCAGGGCGTGGTGTTCGCGCCTGGATCGTGACGCACCTTCGCCATGACGCGCAGGAGCCCCGGACGGTGTGACCGTCCGGGGCTCCTGTCGTCGGCACCGGACTACTCGCTCCTGATCGCGTCCAGGATGTCCAGTTTCGCCGCCCGGTGGGCGGGCCAGAGCGCGGCCAGCAGGCCGATCACGGCGGCCGCGAGCAGGAAGCAGACGATCTGCAGCGGCGGCACGACGGTGGTGATGCCCTTGAGGTCGTCGGCCAGGGTCCGGACGCCCGCCCAGGCGACCAGGATGCCGAGGCCGACCCCGACCAGCCCGCCGAACAGCGCGATCAGCAGCGACTCCAGACGGACCATCCGGCGGATGCCCAGCCGGTCCAGGCCGATCGCCCGCAGCATGCCGATCTCCCGGCGGCGCTCGAACACCGACATCGCCATGGTGTTGACCACACCGAGCACCGCGATCACCACGGACATGCCGAGCAGCCCGTACATCATGTTCAGGATGTTGGTGACGGCCTGGCGGCTCTCCGCCTTGATGTCCTTCTCGCCCTTGACGGCGATCAGCGGGTTGCCGCCGGTCGCGTCCCGCAGCGCCTGCTTGAGCTGCTCGGTCGCGCCGTTCGTCCCCTTGACCAGGACCTTCTCCAGGCCGGAGCCGGGCTGCGCGTGCGGGCCGACCACGGCCTCGGGTGCGAGCACCGGAGCCAGCGCGGTGTTGGCCTCCAGGACGCCGCCGACGGTGAGCGAGCCCTTGCTCCCGTCCGGGTAGGTCACGGCGAGGACGTCGCCGACCTGGTACCGGGCCTGCTCGGAGCGGCCCGCACTCACCAGCAGCTTGCCCTGCTCGAGCGCGTCCGCCGAGCCCTCCCTGATCCTGACGGTGGCCAGCTGGTCGATGGTCGCCGCGTCCACCGCGGTCAGGAACTCGTTCTCGCCGTCACCCGCACCCCGGCCCCGGCCCTGCCCCCGGTCGATGGTGACCGGGACGCTGCGCTCGGTGCTCATCGCGCTGACGCCGGGCGCCTTGGCGATCTGGGCGGCGACCTCGGGGGAGAGGTCCGAGAAGTTCTGCATGGCGACGGTGTAGTCGGCCTTGAGGTCGCTGGAGGTGGAGTCGTCGACGGCCTTGTTCACCGAGGCGCCGACCACGGTCAGCGAGGTGATCAGGGTGACGCCGATGGTCAGCGCCGAGGCGGTGGCGGCGGTGCGGCGCGGGTTGCGCACCGCGTTCTCCCGGGCGAGCTTGCCCGGGGTGCCGTACGCGGCCCGCAGCAGCGGGGCGAACAGTGCGATCAGCGGCCGGGAGAGCAGAGGGGTCAGCACGAACACGCCGATCAGCAGCGCGCCCGCGCCGAGCCCGACCAGCTTGACCTCCTTGCCGCTCGCACCGGCGGCCAGCGCGGCCGCCCCGGCCAGCGAGAACAGCAGCCCCACCGTGTTGCGCAGCCGCAGGCTCTTCTGGGTGGCGGGCTGCTCGGAGGAGCTCATCGCCGCGACCGGCGCGATCCGGGAGGCCCGGCGGGCGGGCAGCCAGGCGGCGACCAGGGTGACCAGCACGCCGACCGCGATCGCGGCGAGGACGGTGGTCGGGGCGATCACCAGCGGGCCGTCCGGCAGGTTGGCGTCCATCGGGCCGTTGAGCAGCGCCTTGAGCCCGAGGGCGATCCCGATGCCGGCCAGCAGGCCGGCGACGGAGGCGGTCAGGCCGACCAGCGCGGCCTCGACCTTCACCGAGCGGGTGATCTGCCGCCGGGTGGCGCCGACGGCGCGCAGCAGGGCCAGCTCCCTGGTGCGCTGGGCGACCAGCATGGAGAAGGTGTTGGCGATGATGAAGACCCCGACGAACAGCGCGATGGCGGCGAAGCCCATCAGGAAGGTGCTCAGGATCCTGGTGCCCTGGGCGATCATCCGGTCCTGCTCGTCGGCCAGTTCGCGGCCGGTCTTCGCCTCGAGGTTGTCGCCCTGGGGGAGGGCCTGCCTGACGGCGGCGAGCAGCGCGGTGTCGTCGGTGCCCGGCTCGGCCCTGACGTCCAGTTCGGCGAAGCGGCCGGGGCTGAGGTAGAGCTGCTGGGCGGTGGCGGTGTCGAAGGCGGCCAGCGAGCCGCCGGCCGTCACCCGCGGGTCGTTGGTGTGCAGGGTGCCGGTGAGCTTGAGCTGCATCACCGGGCCGTTGACCGCGACCCGTACGGTGTCGCCGACCTTGAACCCGCCCTTCTCGGCGGTCCTGGTGTCGAGGGCGATCTCGCCGGCGTCCTTGGGGCCGCGGCCGGCGACCAGCGGGTAGCGCGGGTCGGTGCCGTCGGCGCCCGGCACGTAGTTGGTGCCGGTGGTGGAGAAGCCGTTGCCGATCAGCGCGCCCTTGTGGTCGGCGATGCCGGCGAAGCCGCTGACCACGCCGCGCACGTCGGCGGCGCCGGGCAGGGCGACGAGCTTGCGGCGGGTGTCCTCGGTGAGGGTCGGGCCGGTGGCGGCCCGACCGCCGTGGTCGTAGCCGCGGCCGACGGCCTCGCTGTCGCTGACCGTGACGGCGATGTCGGCGTAGCTCTTGGAGTTCTGGGTCCTGAGCGCCTGGCCCATGGTGTCGGTGAAGACGAGCGTGCCGGCCACGAAGGCGGTGCCGAGCATGACGGCGAGCATCGTCATCAGCAGTCGGCCCTTGTGGGCCAGCACGTTGCGCAGTGCGGTGCGGAACAAGAGTGGTGTCCTGGGGGTCGTGGGCGTCGGGCTTCGTTCGCCGGTGTTCAGCGGTTCGCCGGGGCTCGGCGGTTCGCCGGGGCCCGGCGGCTCAGGGGCTCAGCTGGTGCGGCCCTTGGCGTCGAAGCGGCGCATGCGGTCCAGGACGGTGTCGGCGGTCGGGGCGTGGAGTTCGT
>CBJMI02800__coassemble_839_pt1 | contig 9803 bp, 8 predicted proteins | sample CBJMI02800__metabat2_low_PE_003 | metagenome-assembled genome bin CBJMI02800
CAGGGTGGTCTTGACCCAGGGCTTGACGTGCAGGCCCTTCTCCACGGCCCTCTTCGCCAGCAGGGCGGCGCCCAGCATGACGGAGGGGTTGGAGGTGTTGGTGCAGGAGGTGATCGAGGCGATCACGACCGCGCCGTTGTCGATCTCGTAGGTCGAGCCGTCGGGGGCGGTGACGGTGGTCGGCTTCGAGGCCTCGGCGGAGTAGGCCGGCAGCGCCTCGGCGAACTTCTGGGCAGCCTCGGCCAGGACCACGCGGTCCTGCGGGCGCTTCGGGCCGGAGATCGACGGGACGACGGTGGAGACGTCCAGCTCCAGGTACTCGGAGTAGACCGGCTCGACCGACGGGTCGTGCCAGAGGCCCTGCTCCTTGGCGTACGCCTCGACCAGGGCGAGCTGCTGCTCGTCACGGCCGGTCAGGCGCAGGTAGTTGATGGTCTCGGCGTCGATCGGGAAGATCGCGCAGGTCGAGCCGAACTCCGGCGACATGTTGCCGATGGTGGCGCGGTTGGCCAGCGGGATGGCGCCGATGCCGTCGCCGTAGAACTCGACGAACTTGCCGACCACACCGTGCTTGCGCAGCATCTCGGTGATGGTGAGCACCAGGTCGGTGGCGGTGGTGCCGGCCGGCAGCTCGCCGGTCAGCTTGAAGCCGACCACGCGCGGGATCAGCATGGAGACCGGCTGGCCGAGCATGGCGGCCTCGGCCTCGATGCCGCCGACGCCCCAGCCCAGCACGCCCAGGCCGTTGACCATGGTGGTGTGCGAGTCGGTGCCGACGCAGGTGTCCGGGTACGCCTGGCCGTTACGGACCATGACGGTGCGGGCCAGGTGCTCGATGTTCACCTGGTGGACGATGCCGGTGCCCGGCGGGACGACCTTGAACTCGTCGAAGGCGGTCTGGCCCCAGCGCAGGAACTGGTAGCGCTCCTTGTTGCGGCCGTACTCGATCTCGACGTTCTGGGTGAACGCGTCCTTGGTGCCGAACTTGTCGGCGATGACCGAGTGGTCGATGACCAGCTCGGCCGGGGCCAGCGGGTTGATCTTGGCCGGGTCGCCGCCCAGCTCCTTGACCGCCTCGCGCATGGTGGCGAGGTCGACCACGCACGGAACGCCGGTGAAGTCCTGCATGATCACGCGGGCGGGCGTGAACTGGATCTCCTGGCTCGGCTGGGCGTTCTCGTCCCAGTTGCCGAGGGCGCGGATGTGGTCGGCGGTGATGTTCGCGCCGTCCTCCGTGCGGAGCAGGTTCTCCAGCAGCACCTTGAGGCTGTAGGGCAGCCGCTCGGAACCCTCGACGGCGGAGAGCTTGAAGATCTCGTACGACTCGTCGCCCACCTGCAGCGAGCTGCGGGCGTCGAAGCTGTTCGCGGACACGACTGACTCCTTCTGGGTGCTTCGTGCGATATCCGGCCGCCACGCGGGGTGGTAAGGTCAGCCTTACTTAGGCTCGCCTCGCCCGCATCGCCGGTGAGCGCCTCTCGGCAAGTATCTTGATGTCGAGATATATCGTAAGGGGCAGTTATCTCGATGTCGAGATAAACCATAGTGCATGCTGCCGCCATCACCACCGCAGGCATGCCACGGTGCGTTTCCGTGCAGGTCAGCGGCCGTCCGGACCGCGGCGCTTGCGCTCCAGCCGGATCAGCCAGACCGCCCCCGCCACGATCGCGGCGGCCAGCAACAGCACCACCGCGAGCTCACCACCGGAGCCGCCGGTCGGCTCGGGGGCGATGTCGGCCAGCAGGGTCGTCGTCCTCATACCTTCACCTCCTTTCGTCCCGTCCGCACCCGGTCGGCGCCCTCACCCGACCGCTGATCCGTGCCCGGGCCGAGGACCAGCGTCAGCAGCACCGGGAACTCCAGATACGCGTGGTAACCGGCCAGCGCCGCGTACACCGAGCGGCCCCGGGCGTAATCCACGGCGAACAACAGGGCCAGCAGCGCTCCCGCCCCCAGCCCCAGCACCCAGGCCCGGCCGCCCCGCAGACCCGGCACCCGGGCGTCGAAGCGCTCCGCCGCCTCCGGCGCGTACCTCGGCAGGAACCACACCCACACCACGTAGTGCATCGTCTGCAGGAAGGCGAACACCGCCAGGAAGCGCAGGCCCACCTGAGGCGTCAACCAGCCCGGCGGGGTGTAGACGGCCGCCAGCCGGTCCGTCCAGCCGCCCGGGCGCTGCGACAGCAGACCGTCCAGCAGCCCGCTCAGCAGCAGCACCGGAACCAGCAGCACCCAGCCGGACTGCAGCGCCAGGAACGCCGCGCGCCCCTGCGCCAGCCTGCGCGACCACTCCGCGAGGAACAGCAGCGGCACCACGTTGTGCAGGTGCGCCAGCACCACGAAGTGGTACGCCGGGAAGGCCAGCGAAGCCGCGCCCGCGCCCACCAGCCCCACCCCGGCCGCCGCCAGCAGCCACGGCCGGCCGCGCAGCCCGTACCGGCAGGCCGCCGCCAGCAGACCGTAGGCGAGCAGGATCTCCGCCGACTGGGACAGCCGGGACGGCGGCAGCAGCCGGCACAGCACGATCCCGGTCACCAGCACCAGCGGCAGCCGCAGCAGCGGACCGGCCAGCACCGCGGCGAAGCGGCCCGCCACGTAGCGCAGCTCCAGCACGTTGTGCAGCAGGCCGAAGACCGCCAGGCCCAGCACCGCCAGACCGGTCGGCGCCTGCAGGGCCAGCACCAGCGCCAGCGCCGCCGAGAGCGCGAAGCCCGCGAACGGCGCCGCGCCCAGCCGGGCCGCCGGACCGGGCGCGGGCCACGACCCCGGCCCTCCCCCGGCTCCCGGCCCTCCCCCAGTGCCCGCCCGGATCCCCGTGGTCGCCATGCTCCCCCTCCCCGTGGCACGATCCCCGCCGTGCGCTACCCGGTGGCCCTCGCCCTCACCCTGCTGACCGAGACACCCGTCTACGCCGCCGCCCTCACCCGGATCGGGCGGGTGCACCCCGGGCGGGCGGCCGCCGCCGGCGTGCTCGTCAACCTGGTGACCCACCCGCTGCTCTGGTGGACCCTCCGGCACTGGACCGACGGGCCCGCCGCAGCGTACTGGACCGGCTTCGCGCTCAGCGAGACGGCGGTCTGCGCGGTCGAGGCGCTGCTGCTGTGCCCGGCCGCCGGACTGCGCCCGCGCGACCCGCTGCCCTGGATCGCCTCCGGCACCGCCAACGCCGTCTCACTGCTGGCCGGGACGGTGGCCGGGCTGCTGCTCGGCGGCTGACACCGGATCCCGGGCTGCCCGTAACGCGGACGTTCGGCTCGCGCGTCCAGTCGGGCACAGGGGCGGGAACGCCGGCACACGGGGCGGGAACGCCACACGGGGCGGGAACGCCGGCACACGGGGCGGGAACGCCGGCACGGCGGGGCAACGCCCGTCCACGGGGCACGAGGGGAACAGCGTGATCGGGAAGACGCGACGGGCCGAGGAGAGCGCGGAGTTCGAGGACTTCGCGTACAGCCGTGGACAGCGGCTCTTCCGCACCGCGCTGCTGCTCTGCGGCGACTGGCACCTCGCCGAGGACCTCACCCAGGTCACCCTGGCCAAGCTCTTCGCCGCCTGGCCCAAGGTCCGCCGGGCCGACAACCAGGACGCCTACGCGCGCGGCACCCTGGTGCGCAGCTACCTCTCCCACCGGCGGCTGCGCCGCAGCGGCGAACGGCCCGCCCTCGGCGAACTCCCCGAGGGCACCGCCCCCGGGGACGACCCGGCGCTGCGGGTCACCCTGCTCGCCGCCCTCGCCGAACTCCAGCCCCGGGACCGGGCGGTGCTCGTCCTGCGGTACTGGGAGGACCGCAGCGTCGAGGAGACCGCCGCCGAACTCGGCGTCAGCGCGGGCGCGGTGCGCGCCCAGTCGCTGCGCGCCCTCGGCCGGCTGCGCGCGGTCCTCGGCCCCGAGGCGGCCGAACACCTCACCCGCTCCTGATCCCACCAGCCGCTTCGGAAGGAACGACACGACCATGAACGAGCCCGACGTGGACGGCCGGACGCTGTCCGCCGCCTTCGAACGCACGATGGACGGCGTCGGCCCCGACCTGGGCCCGCTGGTCGCCGCCAGCGCCCGGCAGGGCCGCTCGATCCGGCGCCGCCGCCGGCTCACCGTCGCCGGCGCCGTGACGGCGGTGGCCGCGCTCGCCGTCGGCGGCGCGGTCACGCTGCGGACCGACGGCGGGGCCGGGAACGGAGGTCAGGCCGCGGCCGCCGCCTCGACCGCCGGTTCACCGACCGCACCGGCTTCCGGCCGGCGGTACCCGCGGCCGGTGGAGTTCACCGACGACAGTCCGGAGCAGCCCAGGCAGGGCACCGGCCCCCACGCCGGCAAGGTCGCCATGACCGCTCACGCCGCACTGGCCGCCCTGGCCAGGGCGCTGCCCCCGGACGGACGGACCTCCAACTACTCCGGCTACTCCCAGCTGGCCAGGACCGGCAGCAACGACCCCGGGTACGTGCAGATCACGGCCGGCCTGCTCTACGACGACGGCTCCGGCCCGGCGAACGTCCGGCTGTCGTTGCAGGGTGGCTTCGGCACCCACTTCCGGTCCGGGTCCGGCTCACACCCCGACACCGCCGATCTGTTCAGCTGCGCCTGGATGAACGGGAACGGCGGTGGCCACTTCCGCTCCTGCTCCGACAGCGTGCTCCCGGACGGCACCCGCCTGCTGCTCACCGAGAAGGTGATCGGCGACGCCCTCGAACGCGAGGTCGACGTGCTGCGGCCCGACCAGTCCTCGGTGTCGCTCATCTCGATCAACACGGCCGAGGTCGCCGGACAGGCCAAGGTCAAGGTCGTCCGGGACGGACTGCCGCTCACTCTCGACCAGCTGAAGGCCGCCGCGCTGTCCGCCGACCTGCAGGAGTGGATCACCCCCGAGCAGGCGCAGCAGGCCGAACAGACGATCCGGCCGTTCCACGACGGCAGCCCGGAACACAACCAGCCGACCGGCGCCGCGACCCCGAAGCCCGGCTCCGCCGGGTGAGGCCCGGCCCGGTACGGTGACCGCTGTGGTGACGGGCAGAGGGGGCCGACGATGATCGTGGTGGACGCGTCCGCGCTGGTGCTGGCGCTCGCCGACCAGGGCCCGCGCGGCGACCGCGCCCGGGCCGAACTCGCCGCCGACGGCGACTGGTGGGCACCCGAGCACATCGTGATCGAGGTGATGCAGTCGCTGCGCGGCCTCTACCTCGCCAAGCAGCTGACCGCCGAGCGGGTCGCCGAACTCACCGGCGAACTGGCCGCGGTGACCGTCCGCAAGGTCGAGGTGGCGCCGCTGCTCGGCCGGATCTGGGAGCTCAAGGACAACCTCACCCCGGACGACGCCGCGTACGTCGCCGTCGCCGAACGGTACGGCGCGCCGCTGGTCACCGCCGACCTGCGGCTGATGCGGGCCAGCGGACCGCGCTGCGAGATCCGGGGAATCGCGCGCGAGGTGGGCTGAGAGTGTCCCCGGGGCCCCGGTGCCCGTTAGCAGGGTGACCGTCGCCCTGCCCGTGGAAGGCCCGACCCGATGCCCGCTCCGTTCGCCGCCGCCCTGCTGCCGCTGGCCCTGCTCGCCCCCGCCGCGTCGCCGGTCTCCGTGACGGAGACGGCCTTCGACCCGGCGACCGCCTTCGTCCGGCCGACCGCGATCAGCTACACCCAGGACCTGGTGCCGTACGGCTCGCACGCGCGGGTCGTCACCGACCGCTCGGTGCCCGGGCGCACGGTGCTCACCCTGACCGTGTCCGGGCTCGCCCCCGACCACGAGTTCCCGGTGCACCTGCACACCGGCGACTGCGGGGCGGACCCGGCCGCCTCCGGACCGCACTACCAGGACGTGGTCGACCCGGTGCAGCCGTCCACCGACCCGGCGTACGCCAACGACCGCAACGAACTGCGGCTGGTGCTGCGCACCGGCGGGCGGGGCGGGGGCACCGCGAGGGCCGCGGTGGACTGGCAGCCGCGGCCCGGCGAGGCGCGCTCGCTGGTGCTGCACGCGGGCACCCCGGCCGGCCCGCACGCGGCGGGCGACCGGGTCGCCTGCATCAGGCTGGCCCGCTGACCTCCCCGCACGGGCTCCTCACGAGCCCAGGGTGGCGACCAGGACCGCCTTGATGGTGTGCAGGCGGTTCTCGGCCTGGTCGAAGACGATGGAGTGCGCCGACTCGAACAGCTCGTCGGTGCACTCCAGCTCGGTCATGCCGGTCGCCTCGTACATCTGCCGCCCGATCACGGTGCCGAGGTCGTGGAACGCGGGCAGGCAGTGCAGGAACTTCACGTTCGGGTTGCCGGTGGCCCGGACGGTGTCCATGGACACCTGGTACGGCTTGAGCAGTTCGATCCGCTCGGCCCAGACCTCCTTGGGCTCGCCCATCGAGACCCAGACGTCGGTGTAGAGGAAGTCGACGCCGGCCACGCCCTCCGCGACGTCCTCGGTCAGGGTGATCATCGCACCGGTCTGCTCGGCCAGCACCTGCGCCGCCTTCCGCACCTCCTCGGCCGGCCAGAGGGCCCGCGGGGCGACGATCCGGACGTCCATGCCGAGCAGGGCGCCGGTGACCAGCAGCGAGTTGCCCATGTTGGAGCGGGCGTCGCCGAGGTAGGCGAGGGCCACGTCGGTGAGCGGCTTGGTGGTGTGCTCGGTGACGGTGAGCACGTCGGCCAGCATCTGGGTGGGGTGCCACTCATCGGTCAGGCCGTTCCAGACCGGGACGCCGGCGTGCTGCGCCAGCTCCTCGACGATCTCCTGGCCGTGGCCGCGGTACTCGATGCCGTCGAACATCCGGCCGAGTACCCGGGCGGTGTCCTTGACCGACTCCTTGTGGCCCATCTGCGAGCCCGACGGTTCCAGGTAGGTGGTGGTGGCGCCCTGGTCGTGCGCGGCGACCTCGAAGGCGCAGCGGGTGCGGGTGGACGTCTTCTCGAAGATCAGCGCGATGTTCTTCCCGCGCAGCCGGGGCTGCTCGGTGCCCGCATACTTGGCCGCCTTGAGCCCGGCCGCGAGGTCCACCAGGAAGCGGAACTCCTGGGGCGTGAAGTCGAGCTCCTTGAGGAAGTGCCTGTTCCGGAGGTTGAAGGCCATACCGGGCTCCTGGGGTGACGGGACTACGGTGAAGGTGGCAAGTGTATACGACGGTTCGAATTTCTATACAGGGTGGGGCCGAGGGAGGGGGAGCCCCGGTCCGGGCTCCCCCTCCTCAGTCACCCGGTCACCCGGTCATCCCGTCACCCAGTCATCCGGCCACCCCTAGAGGCGGGGGTCCACCGGCTCGGACTCCAGCGCGAGCACCGCGAACACCGGCTCGTGCACCCGCCACAGCGGCTCCCCCGCCGCCAGCCGGTCCAGGGCCTCCAGGCCCAGCGCGTACTCGCGCAGCGCCAGCGAGCGCTTGTGGCCCAGCGAGCGCATCCGCAGCCGGTCCAGGTGCTCGGTGTAGTCCGGGCCGTAGATGATCCGCAGGTACTCCCGGCCGCGCACCTTCACCCCCGGCTGCACCAGACCGCCCGGCCGGCCCTCGCCGCGCGCCGTCCGCACCACCGAGGCCAGCGGCTTGACCACCATGCCCTCGCCACCCGCCGCCGTCAGCTCCTCCCACCAGGCGGTGGCCGCGGACACCGAGGCCTCGTCCCCGGTGTCCACCACTACCCGGCCGGTGCGGTGCAGCACGGGCTGCTCCGCGTCACCGCCTTCCGCCGCGAGCGCTTCGTCGGCCTCCACCAGGCGGTCGATCCGGGCCAGGTGCTCGTCGTGCGGACGCGCCGCGAGGTTCACCCCCTCGGCCGCCAGCAGTTGGAACGGCGCGAGCCGGATGCCCGACAGACCCTCGGTCGGCCAGCAGTAGCGCCGGTACGCCTCGGTGAAGGCTCGAGCGTCGGCGGCGCGGCGGCGCTGGCGGGAGGTCAGCTCCCCCAGCTCCAGGCCGCGTGCGGCCGCCTGCTCCAGCGCCGACAGCACCGCGGGCAGCGCGGCGCCGGCCGCCGCACCGACCGCGGCGTACTGGCGGCGCAACAGCTCCACCGCCTTCAGCGACCAGGGCATCAGCTCGGCGTCCAGCAGCAGCCAGTCGGTGCCCAACTCCTCGAACAGCCCGGCCCTTTCGGCCGCCGACCGGACCCGGCCCAGCACGGCGGCGGTCAGCTCCTCGTCGTCGAGGAAGGCCCGGCCGGTCCGGGTCCAGATCGCGCCCGGACCGGCCACCCCGAAGCGCCGCTCCAGCGCGGCGCCGTCCCGGGCGACCAGCAGCACCGCGCGCGAGCCCATGTGCTTCTCCTCGCAGACCAGGTGCCGGACACCGTCCTCGCGGTAGGCGGCGAAGGCCTCCTCCGGGTGCTCCAGATAGCCCTCGCGGCGGGAGGTCGGGCTCGGCGCCATGGTCGGCGGCAGGTAGGCGAGCAGCCGCGGGTCCAGCGCGAAGCGGCTCATCACCTCCAGCGCGGCCGTCGCGTTCTCCTCCCGGACGGCCACCCGCCCGTGCAGGCCGGTCTCCACGATCCGGCGCCCGGCCACGTCGGCGAGGTCCAGCGGACGGCCCTCGCGGGCACCCGGGGCGTCGGTGAGCAGCGGGCGCACCGGGGCGTACCACTCCTGCTCGGCCTCGACACTCACCAGCTCGCGCTCCGGGTAGCGCAGCGCGGTCAGGCTGCCGCCGAAGACGCAGCCGGTGTCCAGGCAGATGGTGTTGTTGAGGAAGCTCGCGCTCGGCACCGGGGTGTGGCCGTAGACCACCAGCGCGCGGCCCCGGTACTCCTCCGCCCACGGGTAGCGCACCGGCAGGCCGTACTCGTCGGTCTCGCCGGTGGTCTCCCCGTACAGCGCGTGCGAGCGCACCCGGCCGGAGGCGCGGCCGTGGAACCTCTCCGGCAGACCGGCGTGGCAGACCACCAGGGCGCCGCCGTCCAGCAGGTAGTGGCTCACCATGCCGCGCATGAAGGCGCGCACCTCGGCCCTGAACTCCTCGGACTCCCCGGCCAGCTGGTCCAGCGACTCCTGGAGGCCGTACGCGACGGTGACCTTCTTGCCGTCCATCGCGCGGCCCAGCTTGTTCTCGTGGTTGCCGGGCACGCAGAGCGCGTGGCCGGCCGCCACCATGCCCATCACCAGGCGCAGCACACCCGGGGTGTCCGGGCCGCGGTCGACCAGGTCCCCGACGAACACGGCGGTGCGGCCCGCCGGGTGCACGGCGTCCACCGGACGGCCCTCGGCGTCCCGGGTGAGGGTGTAGCCGAGGCGGACCAGCAGGGTCTCCAGCTCGGACCGGCAGCCGTGGACGTCGCCGACGACGTCGAACGGGCCGGTGAGGTGGCGCAGGTCGTTGTAGCGCCGCTCCAGCTCGATCTCGGCGGCCGCGACCTCGGCCTCGCCGCGCAGGACGTGCACCTTGCGGAAGCCCTCGCGCTCCAGGCCCCTGAGCGACCTGCGCAGTTCGCGGTGCTGACGCGGGACCACGTGGGCGGGCAGCTGGCGGTCCGGGCGGGAACGGTTGCGCTCGGCGCACACCCCGGGCGGGACGTCCAGCACGATCGCGATCGGCAGCACGTCGTGCTCGCGGGCGAGCGCCACCAGCTGGCGGCGGGCCTCGGGCTGGACATTGGTGGCGTCCACGACGGTCAGGCGACCGGCGGCGAGGCGCTTGCCGACGATGTAGTGCAGGACGTCGAAGGCCTCGGCGGAGGCGGACTGGTCGTTCTCGTCGTCGGCGACCAGGCCGCGGCAGAAGTCGGAGGAGATCACCTGGGTGGGCAGGAAGTGGCGGCGGGCGAAGGTGGACTTGCCCGCGCCGCTGGTGCCGATCAGGACGACGAGGGAGACGTCGGTGACGGGGAGGCGGCGAGG
>CBJMI02800__coassemble_849_pt1 | contig 9410 bp, 6 predicted proteins | sample CBJMI02800__metabat2_low_PE_003 | metagenome-assembled genome bin CBJMI02800
GGGCCGTCGCGGAAGGGCCCCGGTAGGGTGCTCTGCGAGCGTCCGGCCCGTCATGCTGTAAGGCGCGGCCGCACCGGGCCAAGGGCGACCCGGCTGACGTAGGGAGAGGGCAGCGGCATGAGCGATGAAGAACGTACGGTCTTCCTGATCGCACACACCGGCCGGGAGGCGGCGCTGCGCAGCGTCGAGGGCCTGGTGCACGGGCTGCTGAAGGCGGGGCTCCGGATCAGGCTGCTGGAGGCCGAGGCGGTGGACCTCGACCTGCCGGAGGGGGTCGAGGAGGTCGCGGAGGGGCCGGGCGCGGCGGACGGCTGCGAGCTGATCCTGGTCGCCGGGGGCGACGGGACGCTGCTGCGCGGCGCGGAGTTGGCGCGTTCGCACGGGCTGCCGATGCTGGGCATCAACCTCGGCCGGGTCGGCTTCCTGGCCGAGGCCGAGCGGGACGACCTGGCCGTGGTGGTCGAGCGGGTGGTCGAGGCCGACTACGAGGTCGAGGAGCGGATGACGATCGACGTCATCGTCCGGACCAACGGCGATGTGGTGCACCAGGACTGGGCGTTGAACGAGGCGTCGATCGAGAAGGCGTCCCGGGAACGGATGTTGGAGGTGGTGACCGAGGTGGACGGCCGCCCGGTCTCCAACTTCGGCTGCGACGGGGTGGTCTGCGCGACGCCGACCGGCTCGACCGCGTACGCGTTCTCGGGCGGCGGGCCGGTGGTGTGGCCGGAGGTGGAGGCGCTGCTGATGGTGCCGATCTCCGCGCACGCGCTGTTCGCCCGGCCGCTGGTGACCTCGCCGGACTCGGTGCTGGCCGTCGAGGTGCAGCCCAAGACCCCGCACGGGGTGCTCTGGTGCGACGGGCGGCGTTCGGTCGAACTGCCCGCCGGGGCACGGGTGGAGGTGCGCCGGGGGCAGACGCCGGTGCGGCTGGCCCGGCTGCACCGGGCGCCGTTCACCGACCGGCTGGTGGCCAAGTTCGCGCTCCCGGTGACGGGTTGGCGCGGGCGGTCGAACCACTCCTGCTGACCCGAAGCGCCTGGCGCGGCGTCAGACCGCCAGTGCCTGGCCCTCGTCGGCCGGGCCGAACCGGCCGCCCGCCGTCGCGCGGGCGGCCACCTCGGCCAGCCGCTCGACGGCGGCGGGGACGGCCGCGGCGGGCACGGTGAGCGGGATCCGGATGTGGTGCTCGAAGGCGCCGTCCGAGCCGAACCGGTTGCCGGCCGCGATCCGCACCCCGGCGGGCTCCCCGGCCCGGGCCAGCGCCGCGCCGGACAGGCCGCCGGTGGAGACCCAGAGCGAGAGGCCGCCGGGCGGCAGCGCGAAACTCCAGTCCGGGAGCTGCTCGGACAGCGCGGCAGCGAAGGCGTGGGCGGTGGCCCGCATCCGGTCCAGCTGGTGGGCGCGGACGGCGGGGAGCGGCTCGCCCAGCAGCTCGGCGGCGATCAGCTGGTCGAGCACCGGGGTGCCGACGTCGCTGTAGACCCGCTCGGAGGCCAGCCGCCGGACGAGCGCGGGCGCGGCCCGGACCCAGCCGATCCGCAGGCCGCCCCAGAGCAGCTTGCCGGCCGAGCCGACGGAGACCACCTGGGCGGAGCGGTCCAGCGCCGCCATCGGACGCGGCAGCGGGGTGGACTCCGGGACGCCCCACCCGAGTTCGGCGGTGGTCTCGTCGACCAGCACGACGCTCCCGGCCGCCCGGGCGGCGGCCAGCAGCCGGCGGCGCTGCTCCTCGTCGACCAGCGCGCCGGTCGGGTTGTGGAAGTCCGGAATGACGTACGAGACCCTGGGGGCGGCCCCGCGCAGCACCCGCTGCCACTCCTCCAGGTCCCAGTGGGGCTGTGCCCCGCCCGCTCGCCCGTGCCAGGAGGCGGCGTACGGGACCGGCACCAGGCGGGCCCCGGTGAGGCGCAGGGCCTGGAGGGTGTGGGCGTAACTGGGGGCCTCGACGGCGACCCGGTCGCCGCGGCCGACCAGGACCCGCTGGATCAGGTGCAGGCCGCCCATCGCGCCGGTGGTGACCAGGATCTGGTCGGGAGTGGTGGGCAGTCCGCGCTCGGTGTAGCGGCGGGCGACGGCCTCGCGCAGCACCGGGACGCCGGTGGGGTAGTGGCCGTGTCCGGCGGCGTAGTGCGGCAGCAGTTCGACGGCCCGGGCGGCGGCCAGGCCGAGCCAGGGCTGCGGGGCGGGCAGGGCTGCGACGCCGAGGTCCAGGATCCGGCCCTGCTCGTCCGGCGGGACGGGGTGCAGGGCGTCGCTGGGCGGCGGGGCGCCCTCGGGCAGGGAGGTCCAGCTGCCGGCGCCGCGCCGGCTGCGCAGGTAGCCGTCGCCGCGCAGGGTCTCGTACGCGGTGGCGACGGTGGTGCGGCTGAGGTCCAGGGCGGAGGCGAGCTCCCGTTCGGCGGGCAGCCGGGCGCCGACCGGCAGCCGGCCCTCGGTGACCAGCAGCCGGATCTGCCCGGCGAGGGTGCGATAGGCGGGGCGGCGGGCGGTGGCCGGTTCGGGGAGCCGCGCGGTGGCGAGCAGCCGGGTCAGCGCGGGCGGGGTGACGGTGGTGTGCCAGTCGGCCACGGCGCATCAGTCCACTTGCTCGGGATTGGCCCTGTCGAGAGCCACATTGGCCTGGCCATCATGGCAGGGCGGCCGTCGAGCCGCCACCACCGGGGGCGCTCCCCGGGGTGCGGCACCACCCGCAGGAGCACCATTGGCCACCACGACCGCCACGACCGCCACGACCACCACGACGTCCCCGAGCGCCCCGCCCGCGTCCGCAACGGCTCGACAGAGCCTCGCCGTCCGGGTCCTCGGCGACACCCACGCGCTCGGCCGGCGCCTTCCGCAGCTGGCCGTCGGCCTCACCCTGTACGGGGTGAGCATGGCGCTGATGCTCCGCTCCGGCCTCGGCCTGGATCCCTGGGACGTCTTCCACCAGGGACTGCAACGGGTGCTCGGCCTCACCGTGGGTGCCTGGGTGACGATCTGCGGGGCCCTGGTCCTGCTGCTGTGGATCCCGCTGCGCCAGCGCCCGGGGGTGGGCACCGTCGCCAACGTGCTGATGATCGGCGCGGCGATGGACCTCACCCTGGGGCTGGTCGGCGGCCCGCACGGCCTGCCCGGCCGGGTGGCGCTGATGGCCGCCGCGGTGGTGCTCAACGGCGTGGCCTCGGGCCTCTACATCGGCGCGCGCCTGGGCCCCGGCCCGCGCGACGGCCTGATGACCGGCCTGCACCGGCGCACCGGGCGTTCGCTGCGGCTGATCCGCACCGGCATCGAGCTGACCGTGCTGGCCGCCGGACTGCTGCTCGGCGGCACGGCCGGGGTCGGCACCGTCGTGTACGCGCTGCTGATCGGCCCGCTCGTGCAGCTCTTCCTGCCGTGGTGCACGGTGCCCACCGCCGCCCAAACCTCCCGGAAGGGGTGAACTCGGCGGCAACGAGTTGCCGCGCGCCGTTGCCGCTCGTCGCGCTCCGGGGGCGGAACCTCGTAAGGTCGTCTCCGTGTTGGACGAGATGCGGATACGGGATCTTGGGGTCATCGACGACGCGGTGGTCGAGCTGGCCCCCGGCTTCACCGCCGTGACCGGTGAGACCGGCGCCGGCAAGACCATGGTCGTGACCAGCCTCGGCCTGCTGCTCGGCGGACGCGCCGACCCCGGCCTGGTGCGGCACGGCGCCGGGCGCGCCGTGGTGGAGGGCAGGCTGGAACTGCCCGCCGACTCCCCGGTGGCGGCGCGCGCCGTCGAGGCCGGGGCGGAACTGGACGACGGCGCCCTGCTGGTCAGCCGCACCGTCTCCGCCGAGGGGCGCTCCAGGGCGTACGTCGGCGGGCGGGCCGTCCCGGTCGGGCTGCTCACCGAGCTCGGCGAGGACCTGATCGCCGTGCACGGCCAGACCGACCAGCAGCGGCTGCTGCGCCCGGCCCGCCAGCGCGGCGCGCTGGACCGCTACGCGGGCGAGTCGGTGGCCGAGCCGCTGGCCCGCTACCGGGAGACCTACCGCGCCCTGCGCGAGGTCTCGGCCACCCTGGAGGAGCTGACCACCCGGGCCCGCGAGCGCGCCCAGGAGGCCGACCTGCTCCGCTTCGGCCTGGACGAGATCGCCGCCGCCGAGCCGGTGGCCGGCGAGGACGTCGAGCTGGCCGCCGAGGCCGAGCGGCTCGGCCACGCCGACGCGCTGTCCTCCGCGGCGACCCTCGCCCACGCCGCCCTGGCCGGCGACCCGGCCGACCCGGAGGCGCTGGACGCGGGCACCCTGCTCGCCCAGTCCCGGCGCGCCCTGGACGCGGTGCGCCACCACGACGAGCGCCTCGCCGTCCTGGCCGACCGGCTGAACGAGGTCGGCTACCTGCTGGCCGACGTCGCCGGTGACCTGGCCGGCTACGCCGACGACCTGGACGCCGACCCGGTGCGGCTGGCCGCGGTCGAGGACCGCCGGGCCGTGCTGGCCCAGCTGCTGCGCAAGTACGGCGGCGAGGAGAACACCCTCGCCGAGGTGATCGCCTGGGCCGAGGCCGGCTCCGCCCGGCTCGCCGAACTCGACGGCGACGACGAGCGGATCGACCAGCTCGGCGCCCAGGAGACCGAGTTGAGGGCCGAGTTGGCCGAGCTGGCGGCCGAGGTGTCGGCCGCCCGGCAGGCCGCCGCCGGGCGCTTCGCCGAGGCCGTCTCCGCCGAGCTCGCCGAACTGGCCATGCCGCACGCCCGGGTGACCTTCTCGATCACCCGGGTCGACGACCTGGCCGGGATCGAGGTGGACGGCCGAAGCGTCGCGTACGGGCCGCACGGCGTGGACGAGGTCGAGGTGCTGCTCGCCCCGCACCCCGGCGCCCAGCCCCGTCCGATCGCCAAGGGCGCCTCGGGCGGTGAGCTGTCCCGGGTGATGCTCGCCGTGGAGGTGGTCTTCGCGGGCGCCGACCCCGTTCCCACCTACCTGTTCGACGAGGTGGACGCGGGCGTCGGCGGCAAGGCCGCGGTCGAGATCGGCCGCCGGCTGGCCAAACTGGCCGAAACCGCCCAGGTCGTGGTGGTCACCCACCTCCCGCAGGTCGCCGCCTTCGCGGACCGGCACCTGGTGGTGGAGAAGACCAACGACGGGACCGTGACCCGTTCCGGCGTCAAGGTGTTGAACGACGAGGAGCGGGTGCGCGAACTCTCCCGGATGCTGGCCGGCCTGGAGGACTCGGAGCTGGGCCGCGCCCACGCCGAGGAGCTGCTGGCCGCCGCCCGCGCCCCCCGCCACCGGTAGTCCCGGGCGGCGGCCCTCACCGCGGGACGACGGCGCGCCCCCCGTGGCGCCGACTGTCCAAGAGGGCCGCCGACCTGGCATGGTGGCGGCTGGACACTGGCTTTCCAGTCCCGAGCGCCGCCCGGCGGGCAACCCTCGCGAAGCGGCGCGCGAACCTGATCGAGTCGGATGCGAGACGACGTGGACCATTCCGCTGCCCGGGCCACCGCGGCCGCCCCCGAACCGGGGCAGCTGCACGTGGTACTCGTCCTGGCCGCCAGCACCGGCGGCATCGGTGCGCACGTGCGCTCCCTGGCCCAGGGCCTGGTGGCGCACGGGGTGATCGTGACGGTCTGCGCACCGGCCGGTACGGACGCGCTGTTCGGCTTCTCCCGCACGGGCGCGCGGTTCCACACGGTCGACATCACCCCCACAGCCGGCGCCCGCAGCGACGCCACCGCGATCGGCGAACTGCGCCGGGCCTTCACCGGCGCCGACGTGGTGCACGCCCACGGGCTGCGCGCCGGGCTGCTGTCCGACCTCGCGCTGCGCACCGCCGGCCGGTTCCCGGGCCTGCGCCCGGAGACCCCGCTGGTGGTCACCTCGCACCACGCGCTGCTGGCCACCGGCATGGAGCGGCGCCTGCAGCGGTTGATGGAGCGCCGGGTGGCGCGCGCCGCCGACCTGGTCCTCGGCGCCTCCTCCGACCTGGTCGCCCGGGCCCGCGAGCTGGGTGCCACCGACGCCCGGCTGGGCCCGGTGGCCGCCCCGCCGATGCCCGAGGGCCGGATCGGCCGGGCCGAGGCGCGTGCCGCACTGCTCGGCGACGGACCGGACCGCCCGCTGGTGCTGGCGGTCGGCCGGCTCGTCCCGCAGAAGGCCTTCGGGCTGCTGCTGGACGCCACTGGCGAGCTGTCCGCGCTGGACCCGGAGCCGCTGCTGCTGCTCGCCGGGGACGGCCCGGAGGCGGGCCCGCTGCGCGAGCGGGTGACCGCCGAGAAGCTGCCGGTGCGACTGCTCGGCTACCGCACCGACGTGCCCGACCTGCTGGCCGCCGCCGACGTGGTGGTGGTCTCCAGCCGCTGGGAGGCCCGTTCGCTGGTGGTCCAGGAGGCGATGCGGGCAGGCGTGCCGGTGGTCGCCACCGCCGTCGGCGGCATCCCCGAACTGGTCGGCGACGCCGCCGTGCTGGTGGCGCCGGGCGATCCGGCGGCGCTCGGCCGGGCGGTGCGCGAGCTGCTGGCCGACCCGGCCCGCCGCGAGCGGTTGGTGGCGGCTGGCCGGCAGCAGGCCGAGACCTGGCCGGACGAGGCCGCCACCGTCGCCCAGGTGCTCAGCACCTACGACGAGTTGGTCCAGCGCGCCTGACCTAGACCGTCGCCTGCTCGATCCGGTCGGCGGCCGGGCCGTCCGGCTGGGCCGACAGGTAGGCGGCGCCGCAGGCGGTCAGCCGCAGGGCGGTGTCGATCAGCGGGACGTGGCTGAAGGCCTGCGGGAAGTTGCCGACCTGGCGCTTGAGCCGCGGGTCCCACTCCTCGGCGAGCAGTCCGAGGTCGTTGCGCAGCGACAGCAGCCGGTCGAACAGCTCGCGGGCCTCCTGGACCCGCCCGATCATGGCGAGGTCGTCGGCCAGCCAGAAGGAGCAGGCCAGGAAGGCGCCCTCGTGGCCGGACAGCCCGTCGACGTTGTTGCCCGTCTCGTCGTGGGTCGGGTAGCGCAGCACGAAACCGTCCTCGGTGGACAGTTCGCGCTGGATCGCCTCGATGGTGCCGATCACCCGCTTGTCGTCCGGCGGCAGGAAGCCGACCTGGGGGATGAGCAGCAGCGAGGCGTCCAGCTCCTGGCCGCCGTAGTACTGGGTGAAGGTGTTGCGCTCCGGGTCGTAGCCCTTCTCGCAGACGTCCCGGTGGATGGTGTCGCGCAGTTCGCGCCAGCGCTCCAGGTGGCCGTCGGCGGGGGCGTCGTCGGGGGTCTGCTCCAGCAGCTTGATGGTGCGGTCGACCGCGACCCAGGCCATCACCTTGGAGTGGACGAAGTGCCGGCGCGGGCCGCGGACCTCCCAGATGCCCTCGTCCGGGTTCTGCCAGTGGTCCTCCAGGTACTCGATCAGGCGGAGCTGGAGGTGGTGGGCGTGGTCGTTGCGGACCAGGCCGGTCATGTGGGCCAGGTGCAGGGCCTCCACCACCTCGCCGTAGACGTCGAGCTGGAGCTGCCCGGCGGCGCCGTTGCCGACCCGGACGGGCTGGGAGCCCTCGTAGCCGGGCAGCCACTCCAGCGAGGTCTCGTTGAGCTCGCGCTCGCCGGCGATGCCGTACATGATCTGCAGGTTCTCCGGGTCCCCGGCGACGGCCCGCAGCAGCCACTCCCGCCAGGCCTTGGCCTCCTCGCGGTAGCCGGTGCGCAGCAACGAGGAGAGGGTGATCGCGGCGTCGCGCAGCCAGGTGTAGCGGTAGTCCCAGTTGCGCTCGCCGCCGATGTCCTCCGGCAGGGAGGTGGTGGGCGCGGCGACGATGCCGCCGGTGGGGGCGTAGGTGAGGCCCTTGAGGGTGATCAGCGATCGGACCACGGCCTCGCGGTAGGGGCCCTGGTAGGTGCACTGGTCGGCCCAGTCGTGCCAGAAGTCGGCGGTGGCGTCGAGCATCGCCTCGGCGTCCGGGACGTCCGGGGGCTCCAGGTGGGAGGCCTGCCAGGTGAGGGCGAAGGCGATCCGATCGCCGGCCCGGACGGTGAAGTCGGCGTACGTCGTCAGGTCTCGGCCGTAGGTCTCGGCCTCGCCGTCCAGCCATACCGAGTCGGGGCCGGCCATGGCGACGGTGCGGTGGCCGCCGTCGGCCTGCTCGACCCGGTGCACCCAGGGGACGATCCGGCCGTACGAGAAGCGCATCCGCAGCGCCGAGCGCATCCGGACGGCGCCGGCCACGCCCTCGACGATCCGGATCACCTGGGGGACGGCGTCCCGGCCGGCCAGCGGGCGGGGCGGCATGAAGTCGATCACCCGGACGGTGCCGCCCTGGGTGTCCCACTCCTGCTCCAGGATCAGTGAGTCGCCCCGGTAGCGGCGCCGGTCGGCGGGCAGGGCGGGGGCGGCGGCGGTGGGCGGGGGCACGCGCAGGTCGCCGGGGGTGGCGATGCGGACCCGGCCGACGGCGGTGGGGGTCGTGGCGGCCGGGGCGGGGAGCTCGGTCACGACGGCCTCGGCCGGACCGATCCGCCAGAAGCCGTGTTCATCGGTGCCGAGCAGGCCGGCGAACACGGCCGGCGAGTCGAAGCGGGGCAGGCAGAGCCAGTCCACCGCCCCGTCCCTGCTGACCAGGGCAGCGGTCTGCATGTCCCCGATGAGTGCGTAGTCCTCGATACGGCCGGCCACGTGGATCTCCAGTTCGCAATGTGGTCAGGGCATCGGCGAACGAACCAGGGAGCGAGCGGTCTGCGGGGCCGGGGGTTCACCCCGGGACGTCCGGCCCGCCGGGGGTGGTGGCGGGCCTTGCTGGAGTGTCCGCGCGGGGCTCGGTCGAGCCCCTGGGGGTGGGTGGGAAGGAGCTGGATTACGGGGAGGTCCGGTCGCGCATCGGGGACCGGGAGTGTCCTGACGCTCCCACGCCCTCCGCGTGCTCGTGCTGTCGCGATGCGTCCGTGCAGCTTACGACGGACGAAAGGGGCGAAGCACGCGGGCGCAGCCTCGTGTGGCGCCGCAATTCGGCGGAAATGCCGTGCATCGCGGGGGCGCGGCGCAGGATGGTCCGGAAGGATCAGCTCCGGGTGGCCGTAACGGAGGAGCCGGAATGGCCCGGACGGTGCGCTCCGGCTGGCCCGGTCCGGCGGGTGGTGCGACCGGTGTGACTCGTGCGGCGCATGATGTGCCGGTGGTGCGCCCGGCGTACGCACCCCGAGTGCCGCGCGCGGGCCGAAAGGCGTCCCGGTCAGGTCACTGATACCCTGGTATCCCGTGGACCGGCGGGGTCAAACGCCCCGGACCAGCCGAACCGACGACCCTACGAGCGCCGAGCACTCGCGGCCTCCGTCGCCCGGCGAGCCGCGAGCCTCCCGCCCACGTCACCTTCGACACGCGACCCACGGGAGCCCCCTCTTGGCACAGCCCCATTCCGGCAAGGCAGCGAACGGCCGCGCCGTGACGACCAAGCACCTCTTCGTCACCGGGGGTGTCGCCTCTTCGCTCGGCAAGGGGCTGAC
>CBJMI02800__coassemble_853_pt1 | contig 9287 bp, 8 predicted proteins | sample CBJMI02800__metabat2_low_PE_003 | metagenome-assembled genome bin CBJMI02800
TGAAGCCGAGCAGCTGAGCGCCCTCGGGAAGGGCCTCGCGCACGGCGGTGGCGAGGATCGTGCCGTCCAGCGCGACCAGGAACTCGCAGGTCCCGGCGCCCTCGTAGCCGGCCTCCTTGAGGATGGCCTTGGAGGCGCGGTACAGCTCGGCGTTCTGCGCCTCGGTCAGGAACGGCGCGGGCGCCTCCTCGACCAGCTTCTGGTGGCGGCGCTGCAGCGAGCAGTCACGGGTGGAGACGACCACCACGTTGCCGTGCTTGTCCGCGAGGCACTGGGTCTCCACGTGCCGCGGGTTGTCCAGGTAGCGCTCGACGAAGCACTCGCCGCGGCCGAAGGCGGCGACCGCCTCGCGCACCGCGGAGTCGTACAGCTCCGGGATCTCCTCCAGGGTGCGGGCGACCTTGAGGCCGCGGCCGCCGCCGCCGAAGGCCGCCTTGATGGCGACGGGCAGGCCGTGCTCCCGGGCGAACGCGACGACCTCGTCGGCACCCGAGACCGGGTCCGGGGTGCCGGCCACCAGCGGGGCGCCGGCGCGCTGGGCTACGTGACGGGCGGTGACCTTGTCGCCGAGGTCCCGGATGGCCTGCGGCGGCGGGCCGATCCAGGTCAGGCCCGCGTCGATGACGGCCTGGGCGAATTCGGCGTTCTCCGACAGGAACCCGTAGCCGGGGTGGACGGCGTCGGCGCCGGAGTCCTCGGCGGCCTTGAGGACCTTGGCGATGTCCAGGTAACTGGTGCCGGGGGTGTCACCGCCCAGCGCGTAAGCCTCGTCGGCCGCGCGGACGTGCAGCGCATCCCGGTCCGGCTCGGCGTAGACGGCGACGCTGGTGATACCGGCGTCCGAGCAGGCCCGGGCGACGCGGACGGCGATTTCCCCGCGGTTGGCGATGAGCACCTTGCGCACTGTGGCTCCCTTCTTGAACCTCGTTGAGTTTATGGATTCCTGGGCAGTACCGGCGAGTAGCCCCAGGTTGTGAACTATCCCACACGGAACGTGATGGGTTTTCCGGCTCGGGCGACGGGCCGGGCGGAGACTTCGCAGGTCGCCGCGGGTTCAGTCGGACGGAGGGGGTCGACGGTGGGTGACCGGGCGGCGGCGTGGCGGAACGGTGGCATGGAACACACCCTCGCGCCGCCCGCTCAAGCCGGGGTCGGGCCGGCCGGTGCGGCCGCCGGGGAGCGCCGCAGCGCCTCGGCCGTCACATCGGCCGCCAGCTCGACCATGTCCGGCCCGTAGGCCTCCGGATTGACCACCCGCAGGATCAGGGCGAAGGTGCCGTTCCGGCCGTACCTGCGGGCGAGTTCGCGGTGGTGCGCCACCAGGTGGCGGACGCCGGCCTGGTTGGCGGTGCCGGTCTGGCCGGCGATCAGGAAGACCGGGCGGCCGCCGTCCGGGGTGGCGATCCGGGCGAGCAGGGTGTGGGTCCGGTCCGGCTCGACGACGAACTCCTGGTCGCCCACCACGATCACGTTGCTGCCCGGGCCGGGGCCGGAGGTGATCACCACGCCGGGCAGGCCCCAGGCCAGGTGGGCGGCCGTCCGCTCGTTGCTGACCGGACCGCCCAGGCACAGCTCGGTCTTGGCGCCCAGGCCGCGGTGCGCGGCGTCGTGGGCGACCAGTTCGGGCCGGGCGCCGCACTCCTCGACCAGCCCGGCCAGCCACATCAGGGCGTAGGCGTCCCGGCGGGTCACGGTGTGGGCGTGCGAGCCCGTCCCGATGCTGCGGGGCACCACGACCAGGCACTCGCTGCCGGCCGGCAGCCCGAGGAACGCCCGCACCCGCTCCACCCGGCGGCGCCGGCGCAGGGCCTGCGCCAGCCAGCCGAGGCCTGCGCTGATGGCGCTGGCCACCAGCCCGAGCAGCACGTTGAGCACGTTGTCGTTCATCGCCGCGTTCCCTCCCCCGTCGAACGCCGGTCAGCTTAGAGGCACAACTGCCGGATGCGGCAGGTTACTTGGTCCACAGATCGGTGATGCGCAGGTCCAGCTCGGCGAGCAGGCGGCGCAGCAGCGGCAGGGACAGGCCGATGACGTTGCCCGGGTCGCCGTCGATGCCGTCGACGAAGGGCGCCGAGCGGCCGTCCAGGGTGAACGCCCCGGCCACGTGCAGCGGCTCACCGGAGGCGACGTAGGCGGCCACCTCCTCGTCGTCCGGGGTGCCGAAGCGGACGGTGGTGGAGGCGGTCGCCGAGGTCTGCTTGCCGGTCGCGGTGTCGATCACGCAGTGGCCGGTGCGCAACACCCCGTCGCGGCCGCGCATGGACTGCCAGCGGGCCAGCGCCTCGGCGGCGTCGGCGGGCTTGCCGAGGGCCCGGCCGTCCAGCTCCAGGACGGAGTCGCAGCCGATCACCAGCTCGCCGTCGGTCAGCCCGGCGGCGACGGCCTTCGCCTTGGCCTCGGCCAGGACGAGGGCGAGCTCTCCGGGGGTGGCGGCACTGATCGCGTCCTCGTCGACGCCGCTGACCACCACGCGGGGGTCGAGCCCCGCCTGGCGCAGCAGCCCGAGGCGGGCGGGGGAGGCGGAGGCGAGGACGAGGGCGCGCTGGTCGGTCATGCCCACCAGGGTAGGGGGTGCCCCATCCGCCGTTCGGGTGAAACGGCTCAGATGAAGAACCGGGAGATCATGATCAGCACGGAGCCCACCAGCACGATGGCGGCGAGCACCTTGCCGGCCCGCTGCATCCGCTGCTGCATGCGACGGGCCTCGGGCGAGGGCCCGTCCTCGGGGTCTGACCAGAGCACCCGTCCAGAGTGCGGTGCGGGCGGGCCCGGACGCCTGAGTATCCGTACTCAGGTTTCGGGCAGAACAGGCGGCGGGACGGGGGCGCGGAGCGGCCAGGAGTGGGAAGCCGGACGGGCCGGCTTCCCACTCCTGGCCGGAGCGGCTCCTGGCCGGCTAGTGCGCCCAGCCGGACGTCCGCCAGGCGTTGACGCCCGGGCGGACGGCGGGGCGGAGCAGGCGGGAGCGGTCGTTCCAGGGGGAGGCCGGGCCGGCGCCGGCCCGGCGCGCCGCCTCGGCGGCGGCCTGCGCGGCGGCGGCCCGGGCCTGGACCACCGCCAGGACGGTGGCGAGCTCCTCGGGGGTCGGCTGCCCGTGCAGCACGTGGATCGGGGACATGGCTGGTTCTCTCCCGAGAGGGATGGTGCCTACAGGGGGATGTTGCCGTGCTTCTTGGGCGGCAGCACCTCGCGCTTGCCGCGCAGCGCCCGCAGACCCCGGACGATGTGCCGACGGGTCTCGCTCGGGGCGATCACCGCGTCGACGTAGCCGCGCTCGGCGGCCAGGTACGGGTTGAGCAGGGTGTCCTCGTACGAGGCGATCAGCTCGGCCCGCTTCTCGTCGGCGGTGCCGGCCGCCTCGGCCTCGGCGATCTCCCGGCGGTGCAGGATGTTGACCGCGCCCTGCGCGCCCATCACCGCGATCTGGGCGGTCGGCCAGGCCAGGTTGAGGTCGGCGCCCAGGTGCTTGGAGCCCATGACGTCGTACGCGCCGCCGAAGGCCTTGCGGGTGATCACGGTGATCAGCGGGACGGTGGCCTCGGCGTAGGCGTAGATCAGCTTGGCGCCGCGGCGGATGATGCCGTCCCACTCCTGCTCGGTGCCGGGCAGGAAGCCGGGCACGTCGACGAAGGTCAGCACCGGGATGTTGAAGGAGTCGCAGGTGCGGATGAAGCGCGCGGCCTTCTCGCTGGCGTTGATGTCCAGGCAGCCGGCCAGGTCCATCGGCTGGTTGCCGACGATGCCCACCGACTGGCCCTCGACCCGGCCGAAGCCGGTGATGATGTTGCCCGCGAACAGCGGCTGGGTCTCCAGGAACTCGCCGTCGTCGAGGACGTGCTCGATCACCTTGTGCATGTCGTACGGCTGGTTCGCCGAGTCCGGCACGATGACGTCGAGTTCGAGGTCCTCGTCGGTGACGGTGAGGTCGGCCTGCTCGGGGTAGGACGGCGGGTCGCTCAGGTTGTTGGACGGCAGGTACGAGAGCAGGCTCTTGACGTACTCGACCGCCTCCTTCTCGTCCGTCGCCAGGTAGTGGGCGTTGCCGGACTTGGTGTTGTGGGTCCGGGCGCCGCCCAGCTCCTCCATGCCGACGTCCTCGCCGGTCACGGTCTTGATCACGTCCGGGCCGGTGATGAACATGTGCGAGGTCCGGTCGGCCATCACCACGAAGTCGGTGATCGCGGGGGAGTAGACCGCGCCGCCCGCGCAGGGGCCCATGATCAGCGAGATCTGCGGGATGACGCCCGAGGCGTGCACGTTGCGGCGGAAGATCTCGCCGTACAGGCCGAGCGAGACCACGCCCTCCTGGATCCGGGCGCCGCCGGAGTCGTTGATGCCGATGACCGGGCAGCCGGTCTTCAGCGCGAAGTCCATCACCTTGACGATCTTCTCGCCGAAGACCTCGCCGAGCGAGCCGCCGAAGACGGTGAAGTCCTGGGCGAAGACCGCGACCTGACGGCCGTCGACGGTGCCGTAGCCGGTCACCACGCCGTCGCCGTAGGGCCGGTTCCTCTCCTGGCCGAAGTTGGTCGAGCGGTGCCGGGCGAACTCGTCGAACTCGACGAAGGAGTCCTCGTCCAGCAGCTCGACGACCCGCTCGCGGGCGGTCAGCTTGCCCTTGGCGTGCTGCTTCTCCACGGCCTTGGCGGAGCCGGAGTGCACCGCCTCGTCCAGCCTGCGCCGCAGGTCGGCGAGCTTGCCGGCGGTGGTGTGGGGGTCGTACGGCGCCTCGGTCATCCGGTGGCTCTCCCTGATCATCGGCCGCGACCTGTTCGAGTGCGCGCGGGCCGGAGACGGGGCCCGCGCAGGAGGGCAGGGCGGCGCTGCGAACTACCGCTGCGTAGCGTAGCCAGCGCGCCGGGCGATCCGTCATGTCCTGGCGTTATGGTCATCGACACAGTGTGTCAACGAGCGTTCTGCGGGACGATGGTGCGGACTGCGCCTCTGCGGGTCCGTCCTGCCCGTGGCCCGGGCTGGTCCTAGGGTTGCCACCATGACACCCGAGACCCCCCGCCGCAGTGGACTGCGCGGCTTCGGCCGTACCGGACCGTCCCCCTGGACCGACCTGGACCGGCCGCCGCTGGACCAGGAGGTGCTGCGCCGCGACCTGGTCGTACCGGGCGGGCTCTGGACCTCGCTGGACGTCGTCGCCGAGACCGGCTCGACCAACAGCGACCTCGCCGAGCGGGCCCGGGCCGGCGCGCCGCAGGGCGCGGTGCTGGTCGCCGAGGCACAGAGCGCCGCGCGCGGTCGGCTGGACCGGCAGTGGACCGCCCCGGCCCGTTCCGGGCTGTTCCTGTCCTTCCTGCTGCGCCCCGAGGAGGTGCCGGTCGAGCGGTACGGCTGGCTGCCGATCCTGGTCGGGGTGGCCGCCGCCAGCACCCTGGACCGGGTGGCGGGGGTCGAGGTCGGGCTGAAGTGGCCCAACGACATCCAGGCGGTGATCGACGGCACGGAGCGCAAGCTCGGCGGCATCCTCACCGAGCTCAGCGGCGGTGCGGTGGTGGTCGGGATGGGCCTGAACGTCTCGCTGCGCGCCGCCGAGCTGCCCGTCCCCACCGCCGGCTCGCTCGCCCTGGCCGGCGCCTCGACCACCGACCGGTCCGTCCTGCTGCGCGCCCTGCTGCGCGAGTTCGCCGGGCTGTACGGCGAGTGGACGGCGGCGGCCGGGGACCCGCACGCCAGCGACCTGCTGCGCGCGTACGTGGACCGCTGCAGCACGCTCGGCCGCCAGGTGAGGGTGCACCTGCCCGGCGACCACGAGCTGGTCGGCGAGGCGGTGGCGATCGACGGGGACGGCCGGCTGGTGGTCCGTACGGCCGACGGCGCACGCCGGGCGGTCGGGGCGGGGGACGTGGTGCACGTCCGCCCCGAGCCGCGCTGAACGGCAGTCTTCACCTCTCCTTGACTCGGGCGGATGCTCCGGATCACGCGATTCCGTGCGAACATTCCACCTGGCAGCGGTGTGAGGCGCGCCACTGTCCGCCCGGGTGGCGGACGGTGCGCCCGGACAGGTAGGACACGAGGCAAGTGCGGCAACCGCACGGGGACGGACCGGTGGCAGAGGACGGCAGCAGCGGGACGGCGGGCAACCACGACCCCACGGTCGCGCTCGAACTGGAACGCCTGATCCTGGACGCGCCACGCCGTTACACCCCGTACCAGGCCGCGCGCGCCGCCGACGTCCCGATGGAACTGGCCACCCGGTTCTGGCGCGCCATGGGCTTCCCCGACATCGGCCAGTCCCGGGCGCTCACCGACGGCGACGTGATCGCGCTGCGGCGCCTGGCCGGCCTGGTCGAGTCCGGGCTGCTCAGCGAGTCGATGGCGATCCAGGTGGCCCGCTCCACCGGCCAGACCACGGCCCGGCTGGCCGGCTGGCAGATGGACACCTTCCTGGAGAACCTCACCCAGTCCGCCGAACCCGGGCTGACCCGCGCCGACGTCGCGTACCCGCTGGTCGAGCTGCTGCTGCCGGAGCTGGAGCAGTTCCTGGTGTACGTCTGGCGGCGCCAGCTGGCCGCCGTCACCGGCCGGGTGGTGCAGGCCGCCGAGGACAACGAGATCACCAGCGGCCGGCTCGCCGTCGGCTTCGCGGACCTGGTCGGCTTCACCCGGCTGTCGCGGCGGCTGGAGGAGGAGGAGCTCGGCGAGCTGGTCGAGACCTTCGAGAACACCTGCTCGGACCTGATCGCCGGACAGGGCGGCCGGGTCATCAAGACCCTCGGCGACGAGATCCTCTACGTCACCGAGGACCCGTCCACCGCCGCCGAGATCGCGCTCAGCCTGATCGAGGCGCTGGCCGAGGACGACACCATCCCCGCGCTGCGGGTCGGCATGGCCTTCGGGACGGTCACCCAGCGGATGGGCGACGTCTTCGGCACCACGGTCAACCTGGCCAGCCGGCTCACCTCGATCGCGCCCAAGGACGCGGTGCTGATCGACGGGGAGTTCGCCGCGGCGCTGGAGCAGCACGGCAGCGTCGGTCCGGCCGAGTCGGAGGGGCCCGGCCTGGCGGAGGCGCTGTCGGTGGCGGCCGGGATGCCCGCCTCCGGGCTGCCGGTGCCCGCGCCGGACACGGGGGCGCGGTTCCACCTGCAGCCGATGTGGCGGCGGCCGGTGCGGGGGCTGGGGCTGGTGGAGCCGTGGCTGCTGTCGCGGCGGACGAAGGCCGAGTAGCGGGTGGCGCGCGCAGGGCTCTTCGTCGGCCGGGTTCCCGGGCCCTCGGACGGGTGCCGAACGGTTGAAAGCCGTACCGTCGGGTGCGGGTCCATCCGGGCAAACGGGGCATAACCGAACGAAATCGCCATAGTCTTGGTGCAAGCGGCCGGACGGGTGCGGCCGACCGGTGGGGGTCCGGCAGGACCGAGCACAGGGAGCGAGGCGAGCCGGTGAGCAGTGAGGCGATCATGACGGACCGCGGCTGCGACTGCGATGGCCCGCACCGCTCCGACCCGCTGCCCGACCTGCGGCTGCAGTCGGTGGTCGAACTCGCCCAGGACATGGCCGGGGCGCTCACCCCGCTGGAGGCCGTCCGCGCCGCCGCCGCCCGGGCCACCGAGGCGCTCGGCGCGACCATGGCCGCCGTCTCCGTCTGGGACCGCGAGTCCGGGCGGCTCCGGGTGCTGGTCAACCACGGCGAGCTCGCGCCCGGCGAGGAGGAACTGCCCGAGGACGAGTCGTACCCGGTCGCGGACTTCCCGGAGATCGTCACCTACCTGGAGGAGCGCTGGAGCACCGGACGGCTGCCGCGCGCCTGGCTGCAGACCGCCGAGAACGACGAGCCGCACACCGGGCACATCCACCCGACCGCCGGCGCGTACTGCCAGGAACGCGCCGCCGCGCTGCGCCGGCGCGGCCGGGCCTGCTGCGTGGTCGCGCCGATCGTGCTGCACGGACAGGCCTGGGGAGAGCTGTACCTCGCCCGGTCGACCGGGATGCCCGGGTTCACCGAGGCCGACGCCGACTACGCGACCCTGCTCGCCGCCCAGGTCTCCGCCGGGCTCGCCCAGACCGAGCGCCTCGCCGACCTGCGCAAACTCGCCTTCTCCGACCCGCTCACCGGCCTCGCCAACCGGCGCGCCGTCGACGCCCGGCTGGAGAGCGCGCTGGAGGCGCACAACCGGGACGACACCGTGGTCTCGCTGGTGGTCTGCGACGTCAACGGGCTGAAGCGGGTCAACGACCAGCTCGGCCACGAGATGGGCGACCGGCTCCTGGAGCGCTTCGCCCACCAGCTGTCCCTGGCCGCCGCCAAACTGCCCGGCAGCCTCGCCGCCCGGCTCGGCGGCGACGAGTTCTGCCTGCTCGCGGAGGGGCAGAAGGCCGACGAGGTGGTCGCCGTCGCCGAGGAACTGTGCGCGCGGGCGCTCGCCCTGTCCGAGGGCGAGGGCGTCGCCTGCGGCGTCGCCTCCACCGGGGACTCCATCGGCCCGGTCACCACCCCCGACCGGCTCTTCCGGCTCGCCGACGCCGCCCAGTACCGCGCCAAGGCCGCCCGCGCCGCCCACCCGGTGGTCGCCGGGCGCAGCCACGGCCCCGGCTTCTCGCCCGACCCCACCGTGCTGCTCGCCGACGCCGCCGACCCCCACCACCGCGCCGACGGCCGGCGCGGCCCCGGCGGCCGGGCCGGTGCGGCCGACCGGCGACGCTTCCGCGGCGCCGCCCACAGCGCCGACCCGGGGCAGCTGCTCACCGCCGTGCTCTCGGCCCTCGACCAGGCCTCGGCCGCCCGGGCCGTCCACCCCGCCGACACCCTCGGCAAGCTGGTCGTCGTCGCCGAGACCTCCGCCCGGCTGCTCGACGCCGTCGGCTGGTGGGTCTCGTACGTCCCGCCGGGCTCCCACCTGATGCGCACCTCCCAGCACGCCGTCTACCGGATGACCAGTGGCCCCAGCAGCACCCGCGCCGAGACCCAGCGCGCCCAGATCGAGGCCCCCGACGCCGTCTTCGACCTCCGCCACTACCCGATGACCCGCCGCGCCGTCCGCGGCGGCGCCTTCGCGCTGCGGGCGGGCGCGGCGGGCAACGACCCGGCGGAGGAGGCGATGCTCGTCGTCTCCGGCTACCGCGGCATGGTCGCGGCGGGCGGCCAGAACCCGGCGGGCGGCTGGCTGGTGGAGCTGTTCGCCGACGACGCCACCCTGCCGCTCGGCCAGGCGGCCTGCGCGATGCGGGCGCTGGTGGCGGTCGCCCTGGCGGGGGCGGCCTCGCCGCCGGTGATGTGACGGCGGGGGTTGTTCGGGGGCTCCGGGAGGGCGGGTGGCCGGGGCGCGTCCCTCCCGCCT
>CBJMI02800__coassemble_854_pt1 | contig 9239 bp, 1 predicted proteins | sample CBJMI02800__metabat2_low_PE_003 | metagenome-assembled genome bin CBJMI02800
GGGCCTCGATCGGGTCGCCGAGCGTGGTACCGGTGCCGTGCGCCTCCACCGCGTCGATCAGGTCCGGTGACAGTGCGGCCTCGGCGAGGGCCTGCCGGATGACCCGCTGCTGCGAGGGGCCGTTGGGCGCGGAGAGGCTGCTGCTGGCGCCGTCCTGGTTCACCGAGGAGCCGCGGACCACCGCGAGCACCCGGTGCCCGTTGCGCTGCGCGTCGGAGAGCCGCTCGACCAGCAGCATGCCCGCGCCCTCGCCCCAGGCGGTGCCGTCGGCGGCGGCCGCGAAGGACTTGCAGCGCCCGTCCCGGGCGAGGCCGCCCTGCCGGCTGAACTCCACGAAGGTGTCGGGTGTGGCCATCACCGTGACGCCGCCGGCCAGCGCCATCGTGCAGTCGCCGCGCCGGACGGCCTGGGCGGCGAGGTGCAGGGCCACCAGGGAGGACGAGCAGGCCGTGTCCACCGTGATCGCCGGCCCCTCCAGTCCGAGCGCGTAGGCGATCCGCCCGGAGGCGACGCTGCCCGCGGTGCCGCTGCCCAGGAAGCCCGCGACCGACTCGTCCACGGAGCTCAGCCTGGTGCCGTAGTCGTGGTACATCAGGCCGGTGAACACTCCGACCCGGGTGCCGCGCACCGTCGCGGGGGGAATGTCCGCGCGTTCGAACGCCTCCCACGCGGTCTCCAGCAGCAGCCGCTGCTGGGGATCCATGGCCAGTGCCTCGCGCGGGCTGATGTCGAAGAACCCGGGGTCGAAGCGGTCGGCGTGGTCGAGGAAGCCGCCCTCGCAGACGTAGGAGGTGCCGGGCCGCAGGCCGTCGGGGTCGTAGAAGTCCTCGATGCGCCAGCCGCGTTCGGCGGGCGGCGCACCGACGGCGTCGCGCCCGGCCGCTGCCAGCTCCCACAGCTCCTCCGGGGTCCGGACCCCGCCCGGGTAGCGGCAGCTCATTCCGACGATCGCGATCGGCTCGCGGTCGGCGGCCTCCAGTTCGGCCATCCGGCGGCGTGCCTCGCCGAGTTCGGCGGCAGCCCACCGGAGATGCTCGCGAAGCTTGTCTTCATGTGCCACTTGAGCCTGCTCCTAAAGCCGGTGCGGGGGTCGACCTGTGCTGGGTTCGGCCCTCAACGGGCGCGCAACTGGTCGAGTACATCGAAGAGTTCGTCGTCGGTCGCCGAGGCGAGGTCGGATTGGTCGGCTCCGTCCCGGCCGTCGTCGCCCCAGCGGGAGAGGAGGTCCCTCAGCCGGCGGGTGATCGCCGTCCGGGCCAGGTCGTCGTCGGTGAAAGGCGTCAGGAACGCCTCCAGCCGGTCGAGTTCCGCGAGCGCGGGGCCCACCTCCGTGGCCTCCTCGGCGTCGAACCGGGCACAGAGGTGATCGGCCAGGGCCGTTGCGGTGGGGTGGTCGAAGACCAGGGTGCTGGACAACTGGAGACCGGTGGCCTCCTGGAGCCGGTCCTGGAGTTCGAGGTTGGCGAGCGAGTCGAAGCCCAGGTCGACGAAGCCCTGGCCCGGGTCGATGTCCTCGGGGGCGGACTCGGCCAGCACGATCGCCGCGTGGGTGCGGACGAGGTCGAGCAGGGCCCGCCGGCGTTCGGGTTCCGGCATCACCCGCAGGCGCTGCGCGAAGCCGGCTGCCGGGTCCGCCGCCGGAACGGCGGCCGCAGTCGTGACGGTGGCCGGTTCCCGCAGCAGCGACGGGACCTGTCCCTGCTCGGCACGGCCCCGCACCGCTGCGGGGTCCAGCCGGATCGGGACGAGCACCGACTCGTTGATCATCATACGGGCGGCGTCGAAGAGATCAAGTGCCTCCTCCGTGGAGAGTGCGCCGAACCCGCTCCGCTCCAACTTCGCTGCCTGCTGGTCGTTCAGACGCTCGGTCAGACTGCTGCGCTCGGCCCACATGCCCCACGCGAGGGACAGGCCCGGCAGGCCCTCGTCGTGGCGCTGCCGGGCGAGCGCGTCGAGGAAGGCGTTCGCCGCGGCGTAGTTGGCCTGGCCGGCAGTGCCGAACATGCCCGAGGCGGAGGAGTACAGGACGAAGGCATCCAGTCGGAGGCCGCGGGTCAGCTCGTGCAGGTGCCAGGCCGCGTCCACCTTCGGCCGCAGGACGGCGTCGAGCCGCTCGGGGGTGAGCGCGGTCAGCAGGCCGTCGTCGGTCACTCCGGCCGCGTGCACCACGGCCGTCAGCGGGTGGTCTCCGGGCACCGAACGCAGCAGGCCGGCCAGGGCCGCACGGTCGGACGTGTCGCAGGCGGCGACGGTGACCTCGGCGCCCAGCGCGGTCAGCTCGGCGACCAGGTCGGACACGCCCGGTGTACGCTCCCCCCGCCGCCCGGCCAGCAGGAGGTGCCGGGCACCGCGCACGACCAGGTGCCGGGCGAGCAGCGAGCCGAGCGTGCCCGTGCCACCGGTGACCAGGACGGTGCCGTTCGGGTCGAAGGCGGGGCCGTCGCCGACGGGCCGTTCCACCTCCACCAGCCGCGGTGCAAGGACCTCGGACCGGCGCAGCGCCAGCTGCGGTTCGTCCGGGACCAGAAGCAGTGCCCGGGTCAGGCCGGCCTCGGAGGGAGCCGCCTCGTCGAGATCCAGGAGACCGAAACGCCCGGGGTGCTCGGACAGGGCCGACCGCAGCAGCCCCCAGACCGCCGCCGAGGCCAGGTCGGGTGACGCGGCGTCGGCACCCACGGCCTGTGCGCCCCGGGTGACCACGACCAGCCGCGCGGCGGCGAACCGCGGCTCGGCGAGCCAGGACCGCACCAGCCCCAGCGCGTCGGCGGTGGCCGAGCGGACGGCGGCCGGCACGTCGCCGCCGGTCGGCAGGACGGGTGCCAGCACCACATCCGGCACCGGCGTCCCGGCAGCGGCCAGGGCCGCCAGGTCCGGGTAGTGGAGCGGGGAGGCCGTCGGCAGCCCTGTGCCCACCACCGCCGTCCGCAGGGCGGTGGGCTCCGCGGGCGACGGCACCGGAGCCCACCGGACACGCCACAGCAGGGGTGCGCCGAGCGCGTCACCGGGCAGCGTCCGGGAGCGCAGGCTCGAGACCGACGCCACCGGGACACCCGCCGGGTCGGCCGCGTCGAGGGCCACCACGTCCGGTCCGGCGGGCGCGAGCCGCACCCGCAGCACGGTCGGGCCCGTCCCCCGGACCGAGACGCCGTGCCAGGCGAACGGGACCGGCGCCGGCCCGGCGATCTGCGGGGCGGCGGCGACGCAGGCCTGGAGCGCGGCGTCCAGCAGCGCCGGGTGGAGACCGTACCGCGCGGCGTCAGCCCGGTCCGCCTCGGACAGGGCCACCTCGGCGAACACCTCCTCGCCGCGCCGCCAGAGCGCGCGCAGCCCGCGGAAGGCGGGACCGTAGTCGATGCCGAGTCCGGCGAAGCGGGGGTAGCACCCGTCGAGGTCGATCGGCTCGGCGCCGGGCGGAGGCCAGGAAACCAGGTCCGACGACCGGACCGGCTGCTCGGCGGACACCGTACCGGCGGCGTGGCGGGTCCAGGCAGCGTCCTCGGGCGCGGTCGGGCGGGAGGACAGCTCCACCGGACGGCGGCCGGATCCGTCCGGAACGCCGACGGCCAGCCTGATCCGGACGCCACCCTCCGGGGCGGTCTCCCGGCCGGGGAGTTCCAGCGGGGCGTGCAGGGTCAGTTCGTCGATGTGCGCGCAGCCCGTCCGGGCGCCCACCCAGCGGACCAGCTCGACCACCGCGGTGCCGGGAAGCAGCACCCGCCCGTGCACGGTGTGGTCGGCGAGCCAGGGCAGCTCGCGGGGTGACAGCCGTCCGGTGAACAGCAGCCCTGCGTCATAGGGGAGTTCCACCACGGCCCGGAGCAGCGGGTGGTCCGCCGGAGCGAGCCCGGCCGCGGCCACGTCAGGGGCGGCCGGTCCGTCCTCCAGCCAGTAGCGGCGGCGCTGGAACGGGTAGGTCGGCAGGTCGACCGGGCGCAGGCCGGCGGCCGGGAACGCCGCCGACCAGTCGGCCGGCCCGCCGTGGACGTGCAGCTCGGCCAGCGCGGCGAGGGGCTCGTCCGGGCCGCCGAGGGGCTCGTCGGTGGCGCCGACCACCTGGACGTCCCGGTCCGCGTCGGGCGCGATCCGGGCGGCCTGCCCGGGACCGAGGGCGACGAACCGCGTGTGGCCACGCTCCAGCAAGTCGCGCACCGCGTCGTCCGGATCGCCCGTCAGCAGCGGAACCCGGGCGCCGGACGGGTCGAACGGCCCGCCGGACACCGCCGCACGTGCTCCCTCCACCAGGGAGAGGGCCTGCGCGACGCAAGCCCCCGCGACCGCGCCCTCGCCCGGCGCGACCACGGCGGCCGGGTCCACCCCGTGCCCCTGCCACCACCCGGCGAGGGCGACCAGCGCGGCCCATCCCACCGCGCGGCCGACCTCCGGGCGGGCCGGGTCGGGCGCGCCCGTGGCCCCGCGCAGCACCTGCGTGGCGGACCAGCCGGCGACCTCGACGAGTGCCGCGTCGCAGGCGGCCAGCCGCTCCGCGAACAGCGGCGACGCGTCCAGCAGGCGCAGCACACGGTCGGCCCGCTCCGCCGGCCGCTCCGGCAGCACGAACACCACCCGGGCGTCCCCCCGGGCGACGCCCCGGACCAGCCCTGGCCGCGGTTCGCCCGCCGCCAGCGCGGCCAGGCCCGCCCGGAACCCGGCCGGGTCCGCGCCCAGCAGAACGGCCCGGTGCTCGAAGGTCCCGCGGGTGCGCGCCAGTGCCGCTCCCACCTCGGCGGCGGACCGGTCGGAGTGCTCGTCCAGGTGGTCCAGCAGCCGCGCGGCCTGCGCTCGCAGCGCGGCCTCGGTCCGGCCGGAGAGCACCCACGGTACGGTCGCCCCGCAGGTCGGGCCGGGGCGGGTCTTCTCCGACCCGGAGCGTTCGACCGGCGCGGGCCGTTGTGCCTGTTCGGCCTGCTCCGGCTCGGCCTCCTCCAGGACGAGGTGCGCGTTGGTGCCGCTCACACCGAAGGACGACACCCCGGCCCGGCGCGGCCGCCCGGTCACCGGCCACGGCCGGGCGGCGGACAGCGGTGACACCGCGCCCGCCTCCCAGTCGACGTGCGGATTGGCTCCGTCGAGGTGCAGCGTGCGTGGCAGCACGCCGTGCCGCATCGCCATCACCATCTTGATCACGCCGGCCACTCCTGCCGCCGCCTGGGCGTGACCGATGTTGGACTTCACCGAGCCGAGCCACAGCGGCTCCGCCCCGGACCGCGCCTGGCCGTAGGTGGCGAGCAGCGCCTGGGCCTCGATCGGGTCGCCGAGCGTGGTGCCGGTGCCGTGCGCCTCCACCGCGTCCACGTCCCGCGTCGACAGCCCGGCGTTCTCCAGCGCCTGCCGGATCACCCGTTGCTGGGCGGGCCCGCTCGGGGCCGTCAAACCGCTGCTCGCGCCGTCCTGGTTGACCGCACTGCCCCGGATCACCCCGAGGACGTGTCGGCCGTGCCGCCGGGCGTCGGAGAGACGCTCCAGCAGCAGCATCCCGACGCCCTCGCCCAGGCCGGTCCCGTCGGCCCGGGCCGAGAACGCCTTGCACCGCGCGTCGGGCGCCAGTCCCCGCTGCCGGCTGAACTCGACCAGCGCCATCGGCGAGGCCATCACCGTCACACCGCCGGCGAGCGCGAGCGAGCACTCGCCGCCGCGCAGTGCCTGCGCAGCCTGGTGCAATGCCACCAGTGACGACGAGCACGCAGTGTCCAGGGTGATGGCCGGGCCCTCCAGACCGAAGGTGTACGCGACCCGTCCGGAGGCGACGCTGCCGGTGCTGCCGTTGCCGACGTAGCCCTCGAACTCACCGGGCACCCGGCGCAGCCGCGAGGCGTAGTCCTGGTAGATCACCCCGGCGAAGACGCCGGTCCGGCTGCCGCGCAGGGACTCCGGGTCGATGCCCGCCCGCTCGAACGCCTCCCAGGAGGTTTCCAGCAGCAGCCGCTGCTGCGGGTCGGTGGCCAGCGCCTCGCGGGAGCTCATGCCGAAGAACGCCGGGTCGAACTCGGCCGCGTCGTGCAGGAACCCGCCCTCGCGGACGTACACCGAGCCGTGGCGGGCCGGGTCGGGGTCGTGCAGGCCGCCGTCCCAGCCGCGGTCGGTCGGGAAGGGCGAGATCACGTCCCGTTCCTGGGCCACCACGCGCCACAGGTCCTCCGGGGACGCGACCCCGCCGGGGTAGCGGCACGCCATACCGATGATCGCGATCGGCTCACGGGCCCCCTCCTCCACCTCCTGGAGCCGCCGGCGCGTCCTGCGCAGGTCGACGGTCAGCCGCTTGAGCGCGTCGACGACCTTCTCGCTACTCGTCATTCCGCTGTGCGCCTCTCTGTTCAACGACGGGTCCGACGACGGGGCCGGGGCGGGCGTGGTCAAGGGTTCCGCAGTTCGCTGTCGACGATGTCGAGGATCTCGTCGAGCGTGACGTCCGCGAACTCCTCCTCCTCGGAGGGGAGTTCGGGCGCGGAGCCGGCCTGTGGCGCATGCAGCCGCTCCGCCAGCCCGCGCAGCCGTGCGGCGAGCCGCTCACGCGCGGCCGGGTCTGCGGGGGCCAGGTCGCGCAGACCAGCTTCCAAGCCGTCGAGGTCGAGCAGGGCCGGTGAGCCGGCCGCCCCATCCCGCTGCCGGAGCAACTCGCCGAGGTGCTCGGCGACGGCGGCCGGTGTCGGGTGGTCGAAGACCAGCGTTGCGGGAAGGCGCAGACCGGTGGCCGTGGCCAGGCGGTTGCGCAGCTCCACTCCGCGCAGTGAGTCGAACCCGGACTCCAGGAAGCCCCGCCCGGTGCCGACCGCCTCCGGCGAGGCGTGGCCGAGCACCGCGGCCACCTGAGCCCGCACCAACTCGACCAGCTCGTACGACCGTTCGGCGGAGGACAGGCCGTCGAGCGACAGGCCGGCGCCGGTGCCGGCCGACGCCTCGGAGCGGGCCGCGCGCCGCGGTGCCGCGCCGAGCAGGCTCCGCAGCAGCGGCAGGCCCCGCGTCGACCCGCCCTCGCGGAGCGCGGGCAGGTCCAGCCGGACCGGGAGCACCAGCGGCTGTTCCTGGGCGAGCGCGGTGTCGAACAGCGCCAGACCCGCCGCCGTGGACATCGGCAGCACACCCGAGCGACGCATCCGTGACCGATCCGCCTCGCTCAGGCCGCGGGTCATCGCGCTGGCCGCCGACCACAGCCCCCACGCCATCGACACCCCGGGCAGGCCCAGCGCGCGGCGGTGGGCGGCCAGGCCGTCCAGGTAGGCGTTGGCGGCGGCGTAGTTGGCTTGCCCGGCATTGCCGAGCAGCCCGCCCGCGGCCGAGAACAGCACGAACATCGCCGGCTTGGCGTCCAGGGTCAGCTCGTGCAGGTTCCAGGCGGCGTCCGCCTTGGGGCGCAGGACGGCCCTGGCCCGCTCCGGTGTGAGCGAGGCGAGCGTGCCGTCGTCCAGCACCCCGGCCGCGTGCACCACCCCGGTCAGCGGGTGGCGCGCCGGGACGGCCGCGAGCACCGAGGTCAGCGCCTCCCGGTCGGCCGCGTCACACGAGGCGATGGTCACCTCGGCGCCCGACTCGGCCAGGGAGAGGGCGAGTTCAGCGGCTCCGGGCGCCTGTCGGCCCTGCCGACTGACCAACAGCAGGTGCCGGACGCCGTACGTGTCGACCAGGTGCCGGGCGACGAGAGCGCCCAGCGTGCCGGTTCCCCCGGTGATCAGCACCGTGCCCTCCGGTTCCAGGGCGGTGGCGGCGAAACCGTTGGCCGGGTGCAGCCGCGCCAGTCGGGGCACCAGCACCCGCCCGGCCCGGACCGCGTACTGCGGCTCGGCGCCGTCCAGCACGGCCGACAGTACGGCTCGGTCGTTGACCGCGGGGCCGTCGAGGTCCACCAGGACGAATCGGCCCGGGTGCTCGGCCTGCGCCGACCGCACCGCGCCCCAGACCGCGGCCGCCGCCAGGTCGGGCGAGACGGTCCGGTGCGAGGTGTCGACGGCGCAGGCGGTCACCACCACCAGCCGGGCGGTGCCGAACCGGTCGTCGGCCACCCAGGACTGGAGCAGGGACAACGCCCGTTCCACCGCCCTCCCGGCCGAGTCCGCGGACAGGGTGTCCGTGCCGGGCTCCGACGTCCAGGGGACCACGACGGCCTCGGGCACCGGTGTGCCGGCGCCGATGGCGGCGGCGAGGGCGGCGAGGTCCGGATAGACGTCTCCGCCGAACGCGTCGGAACCGAGCACCGCGTGGCGGACGGTGCCACCGGCCGCACGGTCGGACAGCTCGTGCCACGCCAGCTGGAACAGCGAGTCGGCGCCGGTGCGGCGGGAGGCGGAGCCGAGCTGTGCCCGGGAGACAGGCCGGACGGCGAGGGAGTCGACCGTGGCGACCGGCAGACCGGTCTGGTCGGCCACCGCCAGCGACAGCTCGTCCGGGCCGGTGGGAGTCAGCCGCACCCGCAGGGCGGTCGCGCCGGTGGCGTGCAGGGTGACACCGGTCCATGAGAACGGCAGCCTCACCTGCTCCACACCGTCGACCAGCGTGGTGTGCAGGGCCGCGTCCAGCAGGGCGGGGTGCAGGCCGTACTGTGCGGCCGCGTCGTGCTGCTCGCGCGGCAGCCGCACCTCGGCGTACACCTCCTCACCGAGCCGCCAGGCGGCGCGCAGCCCCCGGAACGCCGGCCCGTACCCGAGCCCGTCGTCGGCGAGCCGTTGGTAGAGGCCGTCGAGTTCGACCGGCTCGGCCCCGGCCGGCGGCCAGACGGGGCCGGACGCCCAACCTGTGGTCGGCTCGGCCGGTGAGGCGGTGCCGGTCGCGTGGCAGGTCCAGGCGTCGCCGGCCTCCGAGCCGTCGGCGGCGGAGTGGATGGTGAGGGTGCGACGCCCGGTGGCGTCCGCCGCGCCGATGCGGACCTGGACGCGGACGCCGTGCTGGTCGGGGAGGACGAGCGGCGCCTGGAGGGTGAGCTCCTCGATGTGGTGGCAGCCGAGCCGGCGACCGGCGTGGAGGGCGAGTTCGACGAGGGCCGTGCCGGGGGCGAGAACGGTGTCCCAGACGGCGTGGTCGGCGAGCCAGGGGTGCGTGGCGGCGGAGAGCCGACCGGTCAGGAGCATGCCCTCGTCGTCCGGCAGCGGGACGGCCGCCGCGAGCAGCGGGTGCTCCGCGGAGTCGAGTCCGGCGGTGCGGGGGTTCGCCGCTGTTGGCGCGGTCAGCCAGAAGCGTTCGCGCTGGAAGGGGTAGGTGGGGAGGTCGGGGTGGGTGCCGGGGGTGAGGAACGGGGTCCAGTCGACGGGGTG
>CBJMI02800__coassemble_857_pt1 | contig 9133 bp, 11 predicted proteins | sample CBJMI02800__metabat2_low_PE_003 | metagenome-assembled genome bin CBJMI02800
ACAGACCGACAGACCGACAGACCGGCACTCCGACGGAACAACAGGAAACGGGCAGGCAGGGGCATGCAGTTCGACGACCAGGGAGACCTGGACACCTCGCAGGTGGACGACCGGCGCGGCATCCCGGGCGGGAAGGTCGCCATCGGGGGCGGGGCGGTGGGCCTGCTCGCGGTGCTGCTGGCGGTCGTCCTGGGAGTCGACCCCCAGTTGCTGGGCCTGTCCTCCGGCGGCGCGGGCACGTCCTCCGGGGCGCGTACCGACGGCCAGGTGCAACAGTCCTGCAAGAAGGGCGCGGATGCCAACGTGCGCCAGGACTGCCGGATCACGGCCGTCACCAACAGCCTCCAGGAGTTCTGGGGCACCGAGCTGCCGCGCCGCACCAAGACGGCCTACAAGCCCGCCCAGACGGTGCTGTTCACCGACCGGGTCTCCACCGCCTGCGGCCCGGCGACCTCGGCGGTGGGCCCGTTCTACTGCCCCGGTGACCAGAAGGCCTACTTCGACCTCGGCTTCTTCGACGAGTTGTCCACCCGCTTCGGCGCCAAGGGCGGCCCGTTCGCCGAGTCCTACGTCGTCGCCCACGAGTACGGCCACCACCTGCAGACCCTGCTGGGCACGATGCAGAAGGTCGGTAGCGACCGGCAGGGCGCCAACAGCGCCTCGGTGCGCCTGGAGCTGCAGGCCGACTGCTACGCAGGGGTGTGGGCCCACCACGCCACCACCACCGTGCAGGCCTCCACCGGTCGTCCCCTGATCGCCGCCCTGACCGACCAGGACATCGCCCAGGGCCTGGACGCGGCCGCGGCCGTCGGCGACGACCGGATCCAGAAGCAGGCCACCGGCAGGATCAACCCCGAGGCCTGGACCCACGGCTCCTCCGACCAGCGCAAGGCCTGGTTCACCACCGGCTACCGCAGCGGCGACCTCGCCCAGTGCGACACCTTCTCCGGGAAGATCTGAACCCCGGTCCGCCGGACCGAACCCTTGCGCGCCCGGGCCGGATTCGGCCCCGGTGGCACCGTCTCCACTGCGCCCTTGCCCCTCCAGGGGCCCCGCGCCGCCCGTCGTGTCGACTCCTTGAGGGGCGGCGTGTGGTGCGCGGGACGTTGTGGACGGTGGAGCGCTGCACGGCGGCGGCCGGGCCGGGGGAGCGCTGCAGCGTCCGGCCGACGGCGGTGGTGCCCGCGTGGGCCTGCGGGGCGGGCAGGTGGCGGGCGGGTGCCCGGGCGGGGCGGGGGCGGTGCGGGCGGGGCCGGTGTCCTGGCTGTGTGCCGGCGCCGGCCGTTGTGTGGGCGTTTGGGTCGTGTCCCCCCGGATTGCTGCCGGGGTTTCGTGGTCGTCCGGCGTGGTGGTGGGGCGGAGGGGACGTGGGGGCGGCGGGCGGCCGGTGCCGTCGCCGCGGCCGTTGGCGACGCCCAGCAGGCGCGGGCGGCGCGGGAAGTTGTCGAGGTCGGCGAGCTCGCGCACGATTTCGGTGCGCAGCCGGCTGGCGGTGGCGACCTCGCCGGAGTACTCGGCATCCGGCACCCACGCCCACAGCAGCTGCTGGGCGGCGGGGCTGCGGATCAGGTCGGCCTGGCCGGGCCGGCCGGGCTCGGCGGGGGTGAGCCTTTCGAAGAAGTACGCCATCTGCTGGAGGATCAGCGGGATCCAGGCGCCGTTGCGGGGGGAGTCCCAGGACAGGTAGGTGCCGGTCTGACGGCCGCCTCGCCGCCGGGCAGCTCGCGCGCCCCATGGCGCCGGTCCCGGGGGCGCCCGCGTCACCGGGACCGGCGTCGGCCGCGCCCTGCCGGTCCTTCTCCACGGCCGGCAACCCCGGCTGGGCGGACCCTGCCGACACCTGCGTGCCCTGGGCGTCCTCGGCCGCCTTGCGGCCCTGTCACCCGTGGCCGGTGCCGAGCCCGTGGTATTTCCTCACCAGGGCGCGGTCGGGAGCCGGGCACCGGTGCACGGAAGGCTGGCCATGCGGAAACTTATCTACGGAATGAATCTGACCCTGGACGGCTACATCGCCGCGCCCGGCGACGACATCGGCTGGAGCGGTCCGCCGAGCCGTGAGCTGTTCCAGTGGTGGCTGGAGCAGGAGAAGGCGAGCGGCCTGTCGCTGTACGGGCGCAAGCTGTGGGAGACGATGAGCTCCTACTGGCCGACCGGCGACCGGCAGCCCGGCGCCACCGCGGCGGAGATCGAGTTCGCGCGGAACTGGCGGGACACGCCGAAGGTGGTGTTCTCCTCGACGATCGACGAGGTCGGCTGGAACGCCCGCCTGGTCACCGGTGACGCGATCGCCGAGATCACCCGGCTCAAGGCCGGGGACGGCGCCCCGATGAACATCGGCGGCGCCACGCTCGCCGGGGCGGCCATGCGCGCCGGGCTGATCGACGAGTACGTGATCGCCGTCCATCCGGTCCTGGTGGGCGCCGGCACGCCGTTCTTCACCGCGCTGGACAGCCGGGTGGACCTGGACCTGCTGCAGACGCGGGCGTTCCCCGGCGGCGTGGTCCTGAGCAGGTACGGGACAAGGCGCTGAGCGGCCCGCCGCGGGCGCTGGGGTGGCGTGGCGCCGGAGGTCAGATTCCGAGCAGGGCGGTCGAGACCGTCCACAGGCGCTCGGCGAGAGCGGGGTCGAGTGCCCATTCCTTGACGCCGTGCGGGTGCTGCGCGAGGTCGGCGTCGTTCGGCACGGTGTAGGCCTCCTGCGAGTCGTCGAGGTAGTGGCCTCCGGAGTGGGCGAACTGCGGGGCCACGGCCGCGACCATCGTGGTGGCGGCGCCCTGCTGGACGCTCTTGTACGTGAAAACTCCGGCGGCCTCGGCCTCGTCGAGTGACTGCCTCTGCCGGGCGGTGAAGTTGCGCTGCAGGCCCGTCGCGACGCCGCCGGGGTTCACCGCGTTGGCGACGATGCCCTCGCCCGCCCACCGGCGGGTCGCCTCGACGGCGAACAGGCAGTTCGCCGTCTTCGACCGGGCGTAGGCGATCTGCGGGTCGTAGCCGCGCCGCTCGAAGTGGAGGTCGTCGAAGTCGACGCCGGAACGCATGTGCGCCGTCGAGCTGACCGAGACGATCCGTGCCCCGTCGCGCTCGCGCGCTCCCAGGGCCAGGGCCCGGTGCAGGCCGACGGCCAGTGCGAGGTGGCCCAGGTGGTTCGTCGCGAACTGCAACTCCCAGCCCTCACGGGTGCGTTCGAGGCCGCCGGTGACCACGCCCGCATTGTTGACCAGCAGGTGGAGCGGGCCGCTCCACGCGTCGACGAACGCGGCGACGGCGGCCCGGTCGGCGAGGTCCAGCCGCATGACACGGGGGCGGATCCCCGCGGTCGAGTTCTCGATGGACGCGGCGACGGCGTCGCCCGCGGCCGTGTTGCGCACGGCGAGCGTCACCTGCGCCCCGGCCGCGGCCAACGCGCGAGCCGTCTCCACGCCGATCCCGGAAGAAGCCCCCGTCACGACCGCGCGCACGCCTGTGAGGTCGACACCCCGCACCACCTCCTGTGCCGTGCTGGAGGCGGTGAAGGACGTGGACAGGGGTGCGCGAGCCGTCATGCCGGCAAAGCTATACACACTCGACAGAACTTGTACAGTGGGACTTGTGTGGCTGGATCCCCCGCTCCTATGCTCGCCCCATGAGCAGCCCCGAAGCCGGCCCCCCGGCGTCGCCGACCACCGAGACCGACCGCCGCACCGCGGTCCTGGACTCCGCTCTGGCCACCTTCGCCCGATTCGGCTACCGCAGGACCTCGATGGAGGAAGTGGCGCGGGCTGCGCACATCTCCCGCCCGGGGCTCTACTTCCTCTTCTCCTCGAAGCAGGCCCTGTTCCGCGCTGCGGCGGCCCAGGCGCTGGAGCGCGACATCGCAGCGGTCGAACACGTCCTGGCCGATGCCCACCGTCCGCTTGCCGAGCGCCTCGTCGAAGCCTTCGACCAATGGGCGGGCCGCTACGTCGGCCCGCTGGCGCGCGATGTCGCCGTGCTCATCGAGGACAACCCCGACCTCCTCGGCGAGCTCGCCCTGACCGCCCCACGACGTTTCGAGGAACTGATCACCGATGCGATCGCGGTGGCGTCGGGACAGGCGACGGCCACGTCCCGGGCGCAGACGATGATCAGCGCATCGATCGGCCTCAAGCACCAGGCCGCGACGCGCGAGTTCTACCTCGAACGCCTGAAGGCCGCTGTCCACCTCCTGGTGCCCTGAAGAAGGGACCTACCAGGACCGGGCACGGCGGCCGAACACCGTCGCCCGGCCCGGGCGGCCGCGCGCGCAGGACCGGTCGGCTCACCGTGATCACGAACGGCGCGCTGGAGCCCGTCGCGTCGTGCGGGCCGCACACCGTGACCCGGCCGCCGCTCAGCCGGGTGCCGGGCGCGATCCCGTTCTCGACCGCCGCCGGGACCAGCGCCGCGCCACCCCGCCGGGCTCCGGACCCGCGGGGACGGTGCAGGTGACGCTGTGCCCGCCCATGCCGGGCCCGCGGTTCGCGGGGGACAACGGCTGGGGGCGTAGTTCCCACGGGGCATCCCGATCGTCATCGTGATCGGATCGGCCGTGGCGTCGGGGCCCTCGTTGACGACGACGCCGCGCACGGCGCTCCTCGCGCCGGCCGCCGCGGGAGCCGGGTCGGGCGCCACGACCCGCAGGCGGGAGCCGGACGGCGCCGCGGCCGGGCAGGCGGTGGCGGTCGTGAACGGGCCGAGCCCGAGGTGCGGGCCCCGTCGGCCCCGCCGGCCCCGTCGGCTCAGCGGGTGAAGCGGCCGCCCAGGTAGCGGTACTCCGGGTCGTCGGCGGGCAGTTCGCCCAGCTCGGCGAGCAGCTCCTGCGCGTAGACCTCGGCGTCGTCCTGCGGCTGGTAGCCCAGTGCCCGGGCCGACGAAAGGTCCCACCAGGCGCGGGAGTTGGCGGAGATGCCGTACACCACGACATGGCCCGCCACCGGGCCGGCGAGCGCCGCGTGCACGAGGCGGGCGCAGTCGCCCGGGCTCAGCCAGGTGCCCAGCGCCCGGATGCCCCGCGGCCGCTCGGCGAAGGAGCCGATCCGCAGCGACACCGTGTCGATGCCGTGCCGGTCGGCGTACAGCGAGGCCAGGTTCTCGCCGAAGCACTTAGACAGCCCGTAGAAGGTGTCGGGCCGCTGCGGGGTGTCCACCGGCACGACGGCGCCGCCGGCGGGACGCTCGGTGAAGCCCACCGCGTGGTTGCTGCTGGCGTGGACGATCCGGCGCACCCCCGCCGCCCGGGCCGCGTCGAAGAGCCGGTAGGTGCCGTCGATGTTGGCGGCCAGGATGTCGGCGAACGGCGCCTCACCCGCAATCCCCGCCAGGTGCACCACGGCGTCGACGCCCTCCATCGCCGCCGCCAGCGCCCCGGCATCCTGAAGGTCGGCGGTCACCGCCTGCGGCTCGCCGGGCACCGGCAGCCGGTCGAAGCAGCGCAGCCGGTACCCGTACGCGGGCAGCAACTCCCGCAGGCAGGTGCCGATCCGCCCGGCCGCGCCGGTGAGCAGGACGAGCTCGGGCTGGTTCACCATCTGCTGTGACCCCCTGGTCTTCCCCGCAGGCCCGAAACGAACCGGCGACCGGATCCGATGACCCGCGACTGTACCCGACGGCCCGCCGACCGGGCCCCGCACCCGACCCGGGGATCGTGCACGGGGCCCCGACGCCGCCCGGGGCCGAGTCGCACAGGGTCACCGGCAGCCCAGCGGCGTGGTGACGGCGTGGGGCACGGTTTCCACCGCCACCGTCTCGTTCTCACGGGGAACGGGTGAGGCCCAACGCGCAGACCGCGCCGATTCCAACGGGCGGCCACCCCGCCCGGGGGCGGTGGCACGGTGACGCACGGACGGCGGGCGCTTGCGGGCGGCGCTGTCACCACCTGGTAGCAGGGTGACGGCCCGCACGCGCGGCTGGTCCGGCAGGGGAACCGGCACAGATCAGTACAGGGCCTCGCCCATGGGCGAGCCGTCGCCCGTGACGAACGCGCGGATCGAGGCCAGGTACTCCACGCGGCCGACGCGCCCGTCGCCGTCGCCGTCCAGGGCGTCGAACGCCGCGTCGGCGTTGGCGGCCCGGTTGCCCAGGGCCTGGCGCAGCGCCGTGAACTGCGAACGGTCCAGCGCGCCGTCCTGATCGGCGTCGGCGAGGTCGAACAGGGCCCCCAGGGCGTAGCGGCACACGTTGTCGAACTTGTCGGCGTCCACCCAGGCCGCGTACTCCTCGTAGGTCATCACGCCGTCGCCGTTGGCGTCCATCGCCGCCCAGGCCCGCTCTCCCGCGGTGAGGGCGGTGACCACCAAGGGGTCGTCGTGGCTGCGCCCGGTGGCCTGGCGGGCCCGCTCGATGCGCACGAAGTAGTCGTGGCGGGAGGCGACGCCGTCGCCGTCGGTGTCGAGCATCGCGTAGATACGGGCCTTCGGGGCGGTGGCGGCGGTGGCGGTGTCGGCCGGGGCCGGCTGCGGTGCGGTGCGCGGCTGTGGCATCTCGGGTCTTCCTTAACGGGGGAGGGGTTCGTGAACAGAGGAGGGGTACCGGGATTCCCGGCCTGGCGGCGGCGCTCAACTCATCTTCTGCCGTCGCCAGTTCGAGGGATTGCGGTATCCGCCCCGGCGCCGACACGATCCTGCGCACAGGCACGGCCGCGTCCGTGGCGGTGCCGCGCCGAAGAGGGAGGGAAGCCATGCGCCGTCAGATCATCGGTGCCTTCATGCTGGCCGCCGCCGGGACGTTCGCGCTCGCCGCACCCGCCGGGGCGGCGAGCGGACTGCTGGTGGTCAACGGCGTCCCCCGCCACAACCCCCCGCGCGGCTGCTACCCGGTCTCCTCGCCGGTCACCATCCACAACCACACGAACACCATGGTCCTGGTGCACGCCGCCGCGAACTGCCAGGGCCCGGTGACCGCGGAGGTGGAACCCGGCCAGTCCGCCAGGACCTTCGGGGCCAGCTACTTCGTCTTCTGATCCGGCGGGTGTTCCCGCACCCGCGCCGCTCTGCCGACGGCGAAGACCGCCCCCCGCCGCTCCCGCCCGCCACTACGGTCCGAAGCCATGGAAACCGTCACCACCCGTACGGTCGAGTACCCCGCCGACGGCCTCACCATGGTCGGGCATCTCGCCCTGCCCGCCGGCACCGGCCGCCGGCCCGCCGTCCTGATCGGGCCCGAGGGCACCGGCCTGAACGACTTCCAGCGCCGCCGGGCCGACGCCCTCGCCGAACTCGGCTACGTCGCACTGGCCTTCGACCTCCACGGCGGGCGCTGGTTCACCGACCCCCAGGAGATGCTGGAGCGCTGCCTGCCGCTGATCGCCGATCCCGAGCGGCTGCGCGGCATCGGCCACGCCGCACTCGAGGTCCTGCGCTCCCAGCCGCGCACCGATCCCGGGCGTATCGCCGCCATCGGCTACGGCACCGGCGGCGCCGTCGTCCTCGAACTCGGCCGCGCCGCGGCGGACCTGAAGGCGATCGGCACGGTCAACGCCCTGACCACCGGCCGTCCCGGCGAGGCGGCGAACATCCGCTGCCCGGTGTGGGCGGGCGTCGGGTCCGAGGACCCGATCATGCCCGCCGCCCAGCGGGACGCCTTCACCGCCGAACTGCAGGACGCCGGCGTCGACTGGCGCCTGACCGTCTACGGGGGCGCCCGGCACGCCTTCCACCACCCGCCCGTCGACCAGAGCGTCGTGCCCGGCGTCGCCCACCACCCGCGGCACGCCCGGCGCGCCTGGCACGACGTCCTCGCCCTGCTCGCCGAATGCCTGCCCGTGGCCGCCGAGTGACGGCCGGTTGCGGTTGCGGGCCCCGGAGCGGGTGGGGGCCGCCATGGCGACAGCGGGCTTGACCTCAAGGCCACTTGAGCTCGTAGCGTCGGGTGCGTGATCTTCACCGACAAAGAACGCCGGTACCTCGCCGCGCAGCTGCTGGCCCGGCTGGCCACCACCGGTCCCGACGGCGCTCCGCAGGTCCGCCCGGTGGGTTTCCGGCTCAACGACGACGGCACCATCGACATCGGCGGGCCCGCGATGGCCCGCAGCCAGAAGTACCGCAACGCCCAGGCCCGTCCCGGCGTCTGCGTGCTGGTGGACGACATGGCCCCCGCCGACGACCCGGTCGCGCCCGGGTGGGGGCGCGGCGTGGAGATCAGGGGGCGGGCCGAGGTGCTGAGCGTCGATGTGCCGCCGGTGGCGCCCGGGCGCTTCAGCAACGACATCATCCGCGTGCACCCCCGGCGGGTCATCACCTGGAACCTGGAGGCCCTGGGCAGCGCCTCCCGTACCGTCGGGTGACGCGGGGGCGGCGCCGGGAGGGGGGCTCAGGCGCGGGTGCAGGTGTGGGTGGTCCTGCTGCTGCCGGCGGTGTGGACGACGGTCAGCGTGGTGCCGTCGTAGGTGACCGCGAGGTTCTCGCTCCTGCTGTCGGAGGAGCCGGGCGGCTGCCAGGGCAGGGTGAGTTGGACGCCGGCGCCCACCGTCGCGGGGACGTCGAGGGCCTCGGGGGCGCGCTCGTGGGTCAGCTTCTCGGGGCCGTCGGCCAGGGTCAGCGACAGGTGGCCGCCGCGCAGCAGGAAGGAACCGCGCCAGGTGGCCGCCTTGCCGCTCGCACCGTCCCAGGTGATCGTCCAGCCGCCGTTGCCGCCGCCGTCGGTCTGGACGTCGACCTTGCCGGCCATGGGCTCGCCGCGCGAGTTGGTGGAGCGCAGGTTCCAGCTGCCGCGCACGAAGGCGTCGAAGGCGCGGTCGGCGACGGTGGGCTTCGCCGCCCCGGTGGGGGCGCCCGTGGCGGCCGTGGTGGCCGTGGTGGCCGTGGTGGTGGCGGCGGTGGCGGTCGGGGGAGCGGCCTGGCCGCCGTCGGCGCCGCCTGCGCTCTTCGTGGCGGTGCTGCTGGAGCAGGCGGCGACCAGGGCGGACCCGGCGCCGATCGCCAGGTAGCGCAGGGCGTTGCGGCGCCCTATGACGCGTGCGGCGGCGTGGAGATGACGGACGCTCATGCTGGACTCTCCGTTCGGCGTGCGGTTGATCAAGACGGGGAGTCTAGGGGAGTACGCCCTGTGCCTGCTCTGCGGGTTGCGGGCCGCGGGGCTGGTCCGGGGTTGGGAAGCGGGTGATGTGGGCGGTGGGGGTCTGGTTCGGCGGCGCCGTCTG
>CBJMI02800__coassemble_861_pt1 | contig 9072 bp, 3 predicted proteins | sample CBJMI02800__metabat2_low_PE_003 | metagenome-assembled genome bin CBJMI02800
CGGGGGCGAGCCGCTGCCCGGCCCCGGGCATGGTGCGCAGCAGGCCCATGCTGAGCAGGCACTCGGGGGCCTGCCCGACGGCGGCACCCTTGGTGAGGGCGGCCCGGTAGTACTCGATACCCCGGTCACAGAGTTGGGGTGTCCCCTTTTCCGTACACCTGTCCTGGGATACGCACATCTGGGGGTCCTTCCGGCTTCGGCATTGCGCTTTCACGAATGCCCGCACCGGCTACAGCCAGGCATCCGAAAGGGCAGGATGGTGCTTGCCTGCTGTTCGGACGCATCCCCCCCGGGCCACGACAGCGGCGAGTGTACGCCCTGAAGGCGCGGAAATCAGCGGTTCACGGCGAAACCGGGCATGCCCGGAAACGGCGTCCGACGGTGGTGACGGCGAGGACGACCGTACCCGACTGCGGTGACGGGCGGATGGCCGCCGCATTGCACGTGTCGACCCGTCAGGGCGGCCGGAGCGAAAGGCCGGTGGATCGGCCGGCCGACGGACGGAGGGCACCCCTTGTTGCGAGCTGATCCCGACCCGCAGCCCCCGTCCGTGGACCTGGCCGAGTTGGTGGACCAGCGTCTGGTGCGGCAGCTCGCGGAGGCCGCCGCCGCGCAGGTCGGTTCCGGCGCGGTGCAGTTGCTGGGCGACGGCGGGCTGTTGCAGGCGCTCGCCAAGCAGTTGATCGAGCGCGCCCTGGAGCTCGAACTCCAGGAGCACCTGCGCGGCCCCGGTACCAACAGCCCCACCGGCGCCGGCGGCCGTACGGTCGCCGGCCGCCCCGGTGGCCCCAACGGCCCCAACGGCGCGCGGGCCCGACGGCTGCTCACCGAGATCGGCCCGGTGGACGTGCGGGTGCCACGCGACCGCGACGGCAGCTTCGCGCCCCGTACGGTACGGCCCCGGGCCCGTCGGCTGCCCGGCCTCGACCGGCTGGTGGTCTCGCTCACCGCGCGCGGGCTCAGCTCGGGCGAGCTGGTGGCGCACCTGGACGAGGTGTACGGAGTGGAGCTCAGCCGGGAGACCGTGTCGGTGATCACCGACCAGGTGCTCGACGAACTCGCCGACCGGCGCGGGCGCCCGCTGGACCCGGTCTACCCGGTGGTCTTCCTCGACTCGGTGCGCAGCGGCCGCTCGGGCGGCCCGCTGGTGCACCTGGCGCTGGGGATCTCCGCCGACGGTCTGCGGGAGGTGCTGGGCCTGTGGCCGGCCGCGGACGGGGAGCACTGGCCGGAGGTGTTGGCCGGGCTGGCCGAGCGCGGGGTGCGCGAGGTCTGGGTCCTCGTGGGTGACGCCGGAGCGGGGCTGGCCGAGGCGGCGGCCGCGCGGTGGCCTCGCGCGGTGGTGCACACCTCGGTGGCCCACCTGCTGCCCGCCGCGCTGCGGCACGCGCCGGGCGAGGACTGGAGCGGGCTGACCCGGGCCCTGCGGGAGATCTGCACGGCGCCGACCGAGGCAGCGGCACTGGAGCGGCTGGGCCGGGCCGAGCGGGAGTGGGGCCCGGGCCACCGGGAGGTTTTCCGGGTGTGGCGGGCGGCCTGGCCGCTGCTGGCGCCCGGCTTCCGGTTCGGCCCCGAGGCGCGGCGGCTGCTCGCGGGCGGGGGCGCGCTGGAGCGGTTGCACGCCCGGTTGCGCCGGATCGAGCAGGCGGCGGGGCGGGTGCGGGACGAGCGGGCGGCGCTCAAGCGGGTCTACCTGGCGACACTCGCCCTGGAGTCGCCGGCCGGGGCGGGGCGGCCGTGGGCCGGGGACTGGCCGGCCGTCCGGGAGGAACTGCGGCGGGGGTCCGGGCACTGACCTGTTCCCCGTACCGCCCGGGCCTCCGCATGCCTCGCCTCCCACCACTGATCTGACAGTGCCAGGTGCTCTTTGCATCAGATCTGCCCGTTTTTGACACAGTCTGTTCACGCTTCCGGTTCCCGCATTGCGTGATCCCGATAACGGTCAGAGCTTCCACGCCAGTTTGAGCCTCGGCAGGATTCATTCACAGCGAGGAGCGCACACACCGCCCGCCTCAGGAAGAGGAATTCGCCATGACGAATCTTGCCGGTCGCATTCACAAGATGCTCGGGATTCTCGCCGTTCTGCTGGTTGCCGTGGTCGGCCTCCAGAGCCACACCGGACCGTACCAGTCCCTCGCTGCCGGCGGCCCCTCGGCCATGCACGGGGACGACTCCGGCTGGGGGCCGTGAACGCCTCGAAGCGGATCCGGTGAAACTGAAATTGACATGATCCGTTCATCTCACTCCGGCGCAATTCCCCCCTCCTCGTAATTCTCCGAACAGAGAGGAAACCGACGATGGCGAACCCGTTCGAGGACCCCGAGGCCGAGTACCTCGTCCTGGTCAACGACGAGGGCCAGCACTCGCTGTGGCCGGTCTTCAGCCCGGTGCCCGACGGCTGGCAGCGGGTCTTCGGCGCGGCCGCGCGCCAGGACTGCGTCGACTACGTCGAGCAGCACTGGCAGGACCTGCGGCCGAAGAGCCTGGTCGCCCACCTGTCCGGCCACTGACCGCGGCGCCGCCCCGGCGCCCCCACCGGCACCGCACCACCGGCACCGCACCGCCCCACCACACGCTCCGCCGGCCGCCCGGACACCCCGGGCCGACCGGGCCGACCGCCCCGCGGGTCAAGCCGCAACGAGGGAGAGACGCACATGTCCGGGGACCAGCAGACGCACAGAGCCGATCCGCGGCCGGCATCGGCCGAGGAGCTGTGTCGACTGTTCGCGGAGGTGCTCGACCGGGAGTCGGTCGACCCCGCGGCGGGCTTCTTCGAGCTGGGCGGTGACCGGCCCGCCGCCGTGCGGCTGCTGGCCCGGGTGCGCGCCGAGCTCGGCTTCCGCGTGCCGCTGCCGCTCCTGCTGGACGCCCCCACCCCGTCCGCGCTGGCCACCCGGCTGGCCGGCCGGGCCCCGGCCCACCCCGACCCGCGCCCCACCCTCACCGGGCTGGTCGACGCTCAGGTGGCCCGCACCCCGCAGGCCCCCGCGCTGTACGCGGAGGACACCACCCTCACGTACGCCGAACTGGACGCCCGCGCCAACCGGCTGGCCCGGGTGCTCGCGGACCGCGGCCTGGGCACCGAGGACGTCGTCGCGCTCGCCCTGCCGAAGTCCCCCGAGGCCGTCGCCGCGATCCTCGCCGTGGCCAAGACCGGCGCCGCCTGGCTGCCCGCCGACCCGGCCTACCCGGCCGAGCGGCTGCGCCACATGCTCACCGACTCCCGCGCCGCCCTGGTGCTCACCACCGCGGCCACCGCCGAGCGGCTGCCCGACACCGGCGCCCCCCGGCTGCTGCTCGACTCCCCCGAGCACCTCTCCGGGCTCGCCACCCGGCCTGGCACCCCGTTCACCGCCGCCGAACGGGTGCGGCCGCTGAGCGCCGGGAACACCGCGTACGTCATCTACACCTCCGGCTCCACCGGCGTGCCCAAGGGCGTGGCTGTCACCCACACCGGGCTGCCCAGCATGATCGGCACCCAGGTCGCCGCCACCGGGGTCGGCCCCGGCAGCCGGGTGCTCCAGGCCGCCTCGCTCAGCTTCGACGTGTCCGTCTCCGACCTGGCGGTGGCCCTGACCACCGGCGCCGCGCTCGTTCTCCCCCGCGAGCAGAGCCAGCTGGTCGGCGACGCGCTGGCCGCCCTGATCGACCGGTACGGCGTCACCCACGCCGACGTCGCCACCGCGATGGCCGCCACCCTGCCGGACGCCCCGTTGCCCAGCCTGCGCACCCTGATCGGCGGCGGCGAGGCCATCCCGCGCGAGCTGGCCGCCCGGCTCGGCCGCGACCGCCTGATGCTCAACAGCTACGGTCCGACCGAGACCACCGTCATCGTCACCATGAGCGAGCCGCTCACCGGCGCCGAGCAGCCCCCGATCGGCCACCCCTGCCAGGACGTGCGCGTCCACGTGCTGGACGAACGGCTGCGCCCGGTCGAGCCGGGCACCGTGGGCGAACTGTACGTCTCCGGCCCGCACCTGGCCCGCGGCTACCTGGGCCGCCCCGCACTGACCGCCGACCGCTTCGTCGCCTGCCCGTTCGGCGAACCCGGGGAACGGATGTACCGCACCGGCGACCTCGGCAGCCGCCGGCCCGACGGCCAGCTGGACTTCCACGGCCGGGCCGACGACCAGGTGAAGATCCGCGGCTTCCGGGTGGAGCTCGGCGAGGTCGAGCAGACCCTCTCCGCCCACCCCGGGGTGGGCCAGGCCGTGGTGCTGGTGCGCGAGGACCGCCCGGGCGAGCGCCGGCTGGTCGGCTACACCGTCGGCGCCGCCGACCCGGCCGAGCTGCGTGCCCACTGCGCCGAGCGGCTGCCCGACCACATGGTGCCCACCGTCGTGGTGCTCGACCGGCTGCCGCTCACGCCCAACGGCAAGGTCGACAAGCTCGCCCTGCCGGCACCGGTGTTCGGCGCGGCCGAGGAGGGCGGGCGGTCCCCCGCCGGGGAGCTGGAGCACACCCTCGCCCGGCTGTTCGCCGAGGTGCTGGGGATCCCCCGGGTCGGCGTCACCGAGTCCTTCTTCGAGCTCGGCGGCGACTCCATCGTGGCCATCCAGCTGGTCTCCCGGGCCCGGCACGCCGGACTGCAGCTCACCCCCCGCTCGGTCTTCGACGCCCCGAGCGTCGAGGCGCTGGCCCGGATCGCCCGCCCGCTGGAGGGCCCGGTCGCGGCCGAGCCCGAGGGGGCCGGCCTCGGCGACGTGCCGCCGACGCCCATCGTGCACTGGCTGTCCGAACAGCACGGCGCCGTCGAGAGCTTCTACCAGTCCACCCTGCTCACCCTCCCCGCCGGGACGTCGCACACCGAACTGGCCACCGCACTGCAGTCCCTGCTCGACCACCACGACGTGCTCCGGGCCCGTACCTCCCCGCTCGCCGAGCGCCCCTGGACGCTGCACGTCCCCGCCCCCGGCGCCGTCCCCGCCGCGTCCGTGCTGCGCGCCGCCACCGGCCCGGCCACCGCGGAGGCGCTGCGCGCCGAGACCGGGGCCGCCCGCGACCGCCTCTCCCCCGAGGACGGCCGGATGCTGCAGGCCGTCCGCTTCGACGCCGGCCCGGAACTGCCCGTCCGGCTGCTGCTGGTGATCCACCACCTGGTGGTGGACGGCGTCACCTGGCGCATCGTCGAGGAGGACCTGCTCGCCGCGCTCGCCGCCGCCCGCGAGGGCCGCGAGCCGGCGCTGCCGCCGGTGCCCACCTCCTTCCGCCGCTGGGCCCAGCTGCTCACCGCCGAAGCCCGCACCGACCGCCGGGCTGCCGAACTCCCCTCCTGGCAGGCCGCCCTGGCCACGCCGGACCCGCTGCTCGGCGAACGCCCCCTCGATCCCGCCCGGGACACCTACGCCACCGAGGGCACCCTGCGCCTCGTGCTGCCCGCCGGAACCACCCAGGCCCTGCTCACCCGCGTCACCGCGGCCTACCACGCCCAGGTCAACGACGTCCTGCTCACCGCACTGGCGCTCGCCCTCGGCCACTGGCGCGGCGGGGCCCCGGCCGGGCCGGACGGCGCGGTGCTGCTCGGCCTGGAGGGCCACGGCCGCGAGGAGATCGTCGACGGCGTCGACCTCCACCGCACCGCCGGCTGGTTCACCTCCCTCTACCCCGTACGGCTGGCCCCCGGGGCGCTGCCCTGGTCCGAGGTCACCTCCGCCGGCCCCGAACTCGGCCGCGCCCTCGGCCGGGTGAAGGAGCAGCTGCGCGCCGTACCGGACAACGGCATCGGCTACGGCCTGCTGCGCCACCTCAACCCGGCCACCGCCGAGCTGCTCGCGGGCTACGCCGAACCGCAGGTCGAGTTCAACTACCTGGGCCGCTTCCAGCCCGAGGGCGTCACCGCCGAGGACGTCCTCGCCGGGGCCGAGGCGATGACCGAGGGCGCCGCCCCGAGCCTCGCTCTCGGCCGGGTCCTGGGCCTGGACGCCACCACCGTCGACACCCCGCAGGGCCCGCTGCTCGTCGCCCAGTGGTCCTGGGCCGGCGAACTGCTCGACGAGGAGCGGGTCCGCGCGCTCGCCGAGGCGTGGTTCACCGCGCTGGGCGCCCTCGCCGAGCACGCCGAACGGCCGGACGCCGGCGGGCACACCCCCTCCGACTTCCCGCTGGTCGCCCTCGGCCAGGAGGAGCTGGACCGGCTCAGCGAACTCCACGCCCCCGCCGCCCTGGTGGACGTCTGGCCCACCTCCCCGCTCCAGCAGGGCATGGCCTTCCACGCCGCGTACGACACCGAGGGCGCCGACGTCTACACCTCCGTCTGCACCTTCGACCTGACCGGCCCCGTCGACGCCGGGCGGCTGCGCGCCGCCGCCGAGGCGCTGCTGCTGCGCCAGCCCAACCTCAAGGCCGGCTTCCACCAGCGCCCCGACGGGCCGCCCGTCCAGGCCGTCCCGGACCGGGTCGACCTGCCCTTCACCGTCCTCGACCTGACCGCCCACGCCGACCCGGCGGCCGAGGCCGACCGGATCGCCGCCGCCGAGTACGGCCGCCGCTTCGACCTCGCCCGGCCGCCGCTGCTGCGCTACACCCTGCTCACCCTGGGCCCCGGCCGTCACCGGCTGATCGCCGCCGCGCACCACATCCTGCTGGACGGCTGGTCCACCCCGCTGTTCGCCGAGGAACTGTGGAGCCTGTACTTCGGGCAGCCGCTGCCCCCGGCCGCCCCCTACCGCGAGTACCTGCGCTGGATCACCCGGCGCGACGCTTCCGCCGCCCGCACCGCCTGGGCCGAGGCCCTCGCCGGAGTGGACGAGCCCACCCTGCTCGCACCGGGCCGAACCCCCGCCACCCCGCAGCTGCCGCTCCGCCTGCACACCGGCCTCACCCCCGAGGCCACCGAGGCGCTGGGCCGCACCGCCCGCCGCTACGGCGTCACCCTCAACACCCTCGTCCAGGCCGCCTGGGGCGTGCTGCTGGCCCGGCTCACCGGTCGGGAGGACGTGCTCTTCGGCACCACCGTCTCCGGCCGGCCGCACGACCTGCCGGGTGTGGAGCGGATGATGGGCCTGCTCATCAACACCGTGCCGGTACGGGTCACCCTCGACCCGGCCGAGAGCTGGGGGCAGCTGCTGCTGCGCCTGCAGCACGAGCAGTCCGCGCTGCTCGACCACCAGCACCTCAGCCTCACCGAGATTCAGCAACTCACCGGACTGGGCAGCCTGTTCGACACCGTCACGGTATACGGCAACTACCCGGACCCGTCCGCCCTGGACGAGGCGGACCCGAGCGGCGCCACCCGCGTCACCCTGGTCGAGGACGTCGACAGCGCCCACTACCCGCTGCTGCTGGCCCTCACCCCCGGCGACGGCCTCCAGCTGCGCCTGGACCACCAGCCGGACGCCTTCACCCCCGCCGAGGCACGCGCCCTGCTGGACCGCTTCCTCGCCCTGCTCGACCGGATCGTCGCCGACCCGGCCGAACTCGTCGCCACCGTCGATGTGTTGACCGATGACGAGCGCGAGCAGCTGCTGTCCTCCTGGCACGGCCCCGTCACCGAGCTGCCGTCGGGAGCGGTCCCGGAGCTGTTCGAGGCGCAGGCCGCCGCGACGCCTCAGGCCGTCGCGCTGGTCTCCGGCGGCCAGGAAGTGACGTACGCCGAACTCAACGCCCGCGCCAACGGCTTGGCGCTGCGGCTGGTCGAGGCGGGGGTCGGCACCGAGACACCGGTCGCGGTGCTGCTGGAGCGTTCCCCCGCCCTGGTGATCGCGCTGCTGGCCGTCCTCAAGGCCGGCGGCACGTACGTCCCGCTGGACGACGCCCAGCCCGAGGAGCGCCTGCGGGCCGTCCTCGCCGACGCGGGCGCCACCGTCGCCGTCACCGACCGCGACCACCCCGCCCTGGCCGGACTGACCACGCTCGCGGTCGGCGACGAGACCGCCGACAACCTCGAAAGGCGCTCGGACTGCGCCCAGTTGGCCTACGTGATGCACACCTCCGGCTCGACCGGCACCCCCAAGGGCATCGGCATCACCCACCGCTCCGTCGTCGACCTCGCCCTCGGCGGGACGTTCGCGGGCGGCGGCCACGCCGTCGTCCCGGTCCACGCGCCCACCGCGTTCGACGCCTCCACCTACGAACTCTGGGCGCCCCTGCTCTCCGGCGGCCGGCTCGTCATCGCCCCCGCCGGACGCCTCGGGGTCGCCGAGCTCGCCGACACCATCGGGCGGGGCGGGGTGACCGCCGCCTGGATGTCGGTCGGCCTCTTCAACGTGCTGGCCGCCGAGGCCCCGCAGACCTTCACCGGGCTGCGCGAGGTGTGGACGGGCGGAGACATCGCCTCGCCCGCCGCCATGCGCCGGGTGCTGGAGAGCTGCCCCGGCCTGAGGTTGGTGAACGTCTACGGGCCCACCGAGACCACCACCTTCGCCACCCACCACCCCATGGCCGACGCGGCCGAGGTGCCCGGCGTCGTCCCGGTCGGCCGCCCGCTGGCCAACACCCGGGCGTACGTGCTGGACGCCGGGCTGCGCCCGGTGCCGGTGGGCGTCCCCGGGGAGCTGTACCTGGCGGGGAACGGCCTCGCCCGGGGTTACGTCGGACGGCCGGCCCTGACCGCCGAGCGCTTCGTCGCCTGCCCCTTCGGCGAGCCCGGCGCCCGGATGTACCGCACCGGCGACATCGCCCGCTGGAACCTCGCGGGCGAACTGGAGTTCGTCGGTCGAGCGGACAACCAGGTCAAGGTCCGCGGCTTCCGGATCGAACTCGGCGAGGTCGAGGCCGCGTTCACCGCCCACCCGGCCGTCGGCCAGGTCGCCGTCCTGGTCCGCGAGGACCGGCCGGGCGACAAGCGCCTGGTCGCCTACGCCACCGGCGCGGCCGGCCCCGAGGAACTCCGCGCCTTCGTCGCCGACCGCCTGCCCGCCTACATGCTCCCGGCGGCGATCGTCACCCTCGACGCCCTGCCCGTCACCCCCAACGGCAAGGTCGACCGCCGCGCCCTGCCCGCCCCCGACTACAGCGGCAGCGAGGGCCGCGCACCGCGCACCGACGCGGAGCGGTCGCTGTGCCAGCTGTTCGGCGAGGTCCTCGGGTTGGCCGAGGTGAGCATCGACGACAACTTCTTCGACCTGGGCGGAC